>Ga0208820_1001291_pt1 | contig 14179 bp, 12 predicted proteins | sample June2015DPH_16_5_FD_184713 | JGI IMG/M metagenome (GOLD analysis project Ga0208820, IMG submission 184713) | Peatland microbial communities from SPRUCE experiment site at the Marcell Experimental Forest, Minnesota, USA - June2015DPH_16_40... | ecosystem: Environmental > Terrestrial > Soil >...
CGACGGTGTCCGCACTGTCGTCAATCTGGTTCTCCCAATGTTTCAGCAAATCGGGAATCGCAATTTCGCAGCGAGGGCATCGGCTGGGCTTGGTCATTATCCGCACAATGCGATTGCGCAGCACGCGGGCGCGCTCGGTCTGGTCGCGCATCGTCGTCACGATCTTAGCGGCTCAATGTTGCTCGCCTTGTCAACGGCTGGCGAATTGACTTCACGTGATACCGGGTAGAACTCCATTTCACCGGGCGGATACTGTCTCAGTAGCGGCAGCAACTTCTCAGGGTCTTGCGTGTCTGGATTCAACCAAGCGGCCTCAGCATCGCGCGTCAGAATCACCGGCATTCTATCGTGAACCGCTTTCAAAAGGGCGTTGGCCTCAGTCGTGATGATTGTGCAACTCAGCACTTCCCCGCCTTCGGGTGACTCCCAGTGTTCCCATAGCCCGGCGAACCCGAACGGCTCCCGGCTTTTCAGGACGATTCGCACCGGCTGCTTCACCTTGCCAAGCCTCTGCCATTCATAGAAGCCGTCCGCCGGGATGATGCACCGGCGTTTCTTCAACGCGACGCGAAACGCGGGCTTCTCTGCCAACGTCTCGACGCGGGCGTTAATCATCCGGTTGCCAATGCCGGGATCTTTCGCCCAGGACGGAATCAGTCCCCAAAGCATCTCTTTCATGTACCGCTTGCCGTCGTCACCCACCACGATCACCGCTTGCGTCGGCGCAATGTTGAATCGGGGATTGTACGTGGCCGATGCCGGTGGCAAGGGCGCACCGAACCGGTCAGCCACTTTCTTCAAGTCAGCGGTTAGTGTGTAGCGCCCGCACATATCGCTTTGACAATACCCGTGCGTGGGTTCGATGGCAACGGATTCGCATTGCCCCGCTGGTGACAGTGCGATACAACCGTTGACGGTTGGGGAGGGTATTCAGGACTTATGGAGAAGCAGGCACCGGAGAAACGTCAAACCGCCGCGCAACGCACTGAATTGGTTTGGGACGGGAAGTATGACAAGGACGGGAAGCGGGTTGCGCCGTTGCGGGTCGCATTGCCATTCCAAACCGTCGAGACGGTCAACGAATCGGTACAGGACCGGCAGCGGAATCTGTTGCTGGAATCGCCGGGGGCGTATGCGGCGAAGGAATGGCGCAACCGGCTGATTTGGGGCGACAAGAAATACGTCCTGCCGTCGTTGCTCCCGGAGTTCGCAGGCAAGGTCAATCTGATCTACATAGACCCGCCGTTCGACACCGGCGCGGACTTCAGTTTCACCGCTTCCGTGCCTGAACATCCCGACGCGGACGAAGACGATTCCTTTGAGTTCACCAAAGAGCCGAGCATCATAGAACAGAAAGCCTACCGCGATACGTGGGGCCACGGCCTTGACTCCTATTTCCAGTGGTTCTACGAGACGGCGCTCCTCTTATTTGAACTACTTCACGAAAACGGAAGCATTTATGTCCATGTAGGAGAACGGGTAAGCTATGCTGCCCGCGCAATTCTAGACGAAATCTTTGGGCAAGAGAGATTCGTCAACGAAGTGATCTGGAGGCGGTCTGATGCACACGCCGACGCAAGCGCGTTCGGGCGAATTCACGACACGATTTACCTTTACTCGAAAGGTGACAAGAGGACTTGGAATCAGCAATACGTTCCTTACACCGACAAATACATCGAAGACCAATATCGCTATGTTGATGAAAAGGGTCGAAGGTTTCTTTCGCGCAGTCTTTCAGCATCGGGTTTGCAAGGCGGCGGATACGAATACGAGTGGAAGGGATACAAGCGGTCTTGGAGGTGTCCAAAATCCACAATGGAACGGTACGAGTCTGAGGGAAGACTCACTTACACCGGCAAGGGATTGGTGCGATACAAGCAATACCTGAATGAAATGCCCGGTCTGCCCGTTCAAACCATCTGGGACAGTTTCCCGAAGATTCACCATCTTGCTCACGAGCGTCTAGCCTATCCAACTCAAAAACCAGAGGCATTGTTGGAACGTGTCATAAAGACATCCTCGAACGCAGGCGACTTGGTGATGGACTGTTTTTGTGGCAGCGGCACGACGGCGGCTGTGGCGGAGAAGCTGGGACGGCGTTGGCTGGCAGGCGACATGGGGCGGTTTGCGATTCACACGACTCGGAAACGGTTGCTTGCGATTCCCGATGTGCGCCCGTTCGTGGTGCAGAACCTCGGCAAGTACGAGCGGCAGTTGTGGGCGGGAGCAGAGTTTGGCGAGGGCAACGGCAAGCAGGCGGCGGCGCAGCAACGGGCTTACGTGGAGTTCATCCTGAAGCTGTACAACGCCAAGCCAATTCACGGCTACACATGGCTGCACGGGTTGCACGGCGGGCGCATGGTGCATATCGGCTTGGTGGACGGGCCGGTAACTGCGGGCGACGTGACACAGATGGCCGTGGAGTTCAAGAAGGCAGTGGGGAAGGGAGCGGACGCGCCAAAGACAAACGGCATTGACGTGCTCGGCTGGGATTTCGCATTTGAGCTGAATGAGATTTCAAAGCAGCAAGCGGCAGCGGCCAACATTCACATTCGATTTTTCCGCATCCCGCATGACGTGATGGACAAGCGCGCCACACAACAGGGGGACGTAAAGTTTTTTGAGTTGGCGGCGCTGGCGGTGGAAACGGTGGTGAAGAAGCAGGAGGTGACGCTACGGCTAACGGATTTCGTGATTCCGCCCGACGATGTGCCGGACGACGTGCGCAAGACCGTGAAACACTGGTCGCAGTGGATTGATTACTGGGCGGTGGACTGGGATTTCAAGGGCGACACGTTCCACAATGAGTGGCAGACGTATCGCACGCGCAACGAGCCGAAGCTGGAACTGGAAACGACGCACACCTACGCGGAGAAGGGCGAATACAACGTCGTGGTGAAGGTGATCGACATTCTCGGCAACGACACGACCAAGACAGTGAAGGTGAAGGTGAAATGACAAAACAAAGGGCAAACGCGATAAACGCATTACTCGTCGTGCGAGTGGCGAGTTTCCTTGAGCCATATCTTGAAAGCCTAAGTGACCATTCCATCGAGACTGATGGCAACACAATCGAGGTGCTTGGCCAGGAGGATAGTACGCCGACAAGCCTATTCATTCTCATCCAACTGAAAATTAACGAGGAGTTTAAGCAGGTTTTCATTCCCAAAATCTTTCTACCGCCTACGTTGAGGCATCAAGGCATTGGTAAACGCCTCATAAAAGTTGTCTATGACGCGGCCACGCAATCGGGATACGAACTATTCATCGCCCTAATGACCGAGTCGTTTTATGCGCGAATGATAAGACGTGGTGCGTTGCCGTGTGAGCAACCTGATATGGTTCAAATTGTGAGCAGCACAAGATTGGATTGACAGAAAGGATGCCGCGCAAATCCGCAAGCAAAAATAGCAAGACGCAGCTTGCCCTGTTGGAAGCCAAGGTCGCAACTGCGCCTTGCGTGCCCGCGTTACGGGAGAAGATCAAGGAATGGAGCGCAAGCGCGAAGTACACTGGCGTGACGGACACAACGCGGTTGTTGCTGAATCATTGGTTTTTCACCGACCACCGGTTGCCAAATGGCCGGAAGTTCAAATACGAATACTTCCAGCGGGAAGCCATCGAGACGCTGGTTTACCTGTACGAAGTCGCCAAGGCACGGTCGCACAAGGCGCTGGTGGAAGGGTTCGCCACGCGGTCGGATTTGCGCTTGTTACAGCATGACCAGTTTGCCCGGTACTGTGTGAAAATGGCGACGGGCAGCGGCAAAACGAAAATCATGTCTCTGGCGGTGGCGTGGCAGTTCTTTAATGCCGTGGCGGAAGGGCGCGACGATTTCGCCAAGACGTTTCTGGTGATAGCGCCGAACGTGATTGTGTTTGAACGGTTGCGGACGGATTTCGAGGGCGGGCGCATCTTCAACCAAGACCCGGTGATACCTGAAGAGTTGCGGATATTTTGGGATTTCCAATGCTACATGCGCGGCGAAGGCGAGCGGGCCAGTTCCGTAGGGGCGCTGTATCTCACCAACATTCAGCAATTCTACCAACGCCCTGCCAATGACGGCGATGAACCCGACGAAATGACGGGGGTGCTTGGACCGAAACCGCCTGCGGAAAAGCAGGTGATCGAGGATTTTGACAAGCGCATTACGGAGCGCGGCGGGCCGGTTGTGGTGCTCAACGACGAAGCGCACCATACGCACGACGAAGACAGCGAGTGGAACAAGACTATCCGCGCCCTTCACGCTGTGATCTCCAAGGGGTTGGCCGCACAACTGGATTTCACCGCTACGCCCCGGCACACCAAGGGCGAGTTGTTCTCGTGGACGGTGTACGACTATCCGTTGAAACAAGCGATTATTGACAACGTGGTGAAGCGCCCGCTGAAGGGTATTGCCACGGGTATCGCCGAGCAACACTCCGACATTGCCAGCACCCGGTATCAAGCCTATCTGACGGCGGGCGTGGAACGCTGGAAAGAGTACCGCGAGCAGTTGCAGAAGTACGGCAAAAAGCCGGTGTTGTTTGTGATGATGAATGACACAGCAGACGCCGACGATGTAGCCGACTGGTTGCAGAAAAAGTACCCGTCAGAATTCGGCGGGGAAAAGATGGTCACTATTCACACGAAGAAGTCGGGCGAGATTTCCGATACCGACTTGGACAAGGCGCGTAAACTGTCGCGCGAGGTTGACGACGAAAAGAGTCCGGTCAACTGCATCGTGAGCGTGCTCATGCTGCGTGAAGGCTGGGACGTGCAAGGCGTGACGGTGATCGTCGGTCTGCGCCCATACACAGCCAAGGCCAACATCCTGCCCGAACAAACTGTCGGGCGCGGGCTGCGGCTCATGTTTCGCGGGACGGGTTCGGGTTATGTCGAGCATGTGGACGTGATCGGCAACAAAAAATTCATTGAGTTTGTCGAGGATTTGGAACGCGAAGAGGACATGCAGTTTGGCACGTTCAACGTCGGCGAGGACAAGGTTGTCATCGTCAACATCGCGCCGGACCCGAAGAAGCTGGACAAGGACATTTCACTGCCGGTGCTCAGTCCGATTCTGACGCGAAAGAAGTCGCTCGCGGAAGAAATCGGGGCGTTGGACGTGATGGCCTTCAAGTCCCCGATTCTGCCGCGTAAGGAAGGCGACAAGGCGGCTCGTCAATTTCACTACGAAGGCTTCGACATTATCACTCTGCAAAAGCAAATTGAGCGCGACTACACGATCCCCGAACCTCAAACGGCAGAGGAAGTCATCGGCTACTACGCACGGCGCATCGCGCAAGACGTGAAACTACCGTCACAGTTCGCCTCGCTCGTGCCGAAAGTCCGCGAGTTTTTGGAGAAGAAAGCCTTTGGACAAGCCGTCAACCTGCAAGACCCCGGCATGGTCAAGGCCATCGGCAACAACGTCGCGTCCTACGTCACCATAAAGACGTTTGGGGAAGCGTTACGGAAACTCGTGGTCGAGGAGTTGCAGCCGCAACTTCTCCACGCGGGACGGCCCTTGTCAGAAACGCCGCCATTCCCGTGGTCGCGCCCGACGCTTGCCGCCCCGAAATGTTTGTTTAACCTCGTGCCGTGCGACAATGATTTTGAAAAGGAGTTTGCCAAGTTCCTGCAACATGCCGGGGACGTGGAACGATTCGCCAAGCTCCCGCCGCAGTTCGGTTTCGCCATTGAGTACGTAGACGGCTCCGGCAATCTCCGCTACTACGAACCGGACTACGCCGCCGTCACAACTGACGGCTTGCATTACCTAGTCGAGACGAAGGGCTTGGAAGACGTGAACGTCCTCAACAAAGACCGCGCCGCGCAGTTGTGGTGCGAAAATGCCAGCAAACTCACAGGCAAGCACTGGGCGTATATCAAAGTCCGTCAGACTGAATACAACAATCTCCAACCAACGGCGTTTTCGGACTTGTTCGTACTGGTTTCCAAGACCGGCGGTTTGATCTAGCGCGAGGGCTTTGCGATGCTGGACGAATACTCAGACTATTACTCTGAAGCCGCACAGATTTTTTCCCGCTACGGATCATCATTGGCGAGTATTGGCTTCCACGGGCAGAAGCAAGCTCTCGAAGTGTTTTGTTTGATGACGATCTCGTTGTGCGAGTCGCACGCGAAAGCTGTCTCCGTCCTCCTCAAGAATGATTGCGGAGTGGAACCGATTATTGTCATTCGGGGTTTGTTCGAGGTTTTCTGCAATTCCTTTTGGGTTTCCCGAACGGACAGCACCGTTGAACAGAACGAGCGGCTCTTTCGGTTGGAAGCAACCCCATATCGCGAGATAGTAAAGGAGCTTCGACTCATTCAAAAGGATGTGCATAGCGCCAGTCCGTACTGGAAAGAAAAGGAGTACGAGCAACTGATGGCGCTTGTGGAAAACGTCGCCGAGAAATGCCCCTGGCTACTAAACCTTCCAAGTTCTGATCCCTTGAACTTCAAGCAGGCACCTCCTCTCACTGACAGGTTGGGTGAGACGATGCGGTTGCGCTTCTATCATCTCTACAGGTTTTCTTCCGTTTTCACGCATCCAACGCCGATGATGAAAGCGGTATTCATACACCCAGCGGGAAGCAACCTAAAACGGAACGAGGTCATTGAAGAACCGCTCCAACAATTCCTCGCTTACGGACTCTGGTTTCTCAAGCTGAACTTGCACTTTTGTCAGCAAGTGTTCTCCGCTTGCGATACCGAACGGACGCCGCTAAGGACAGAGTATTACAATTCCATGTGCGCAGTTGTGGAAAAGGGCAGAAAGAACTATTTTTCCTTTCGCGAACCCGGCACAGGCGGAGTTCAATCACCATAACAGCGTTGCGAGTCGATGAACCTGAATAAGGTTTCACGCCGCGAGAGCAAAACACTTGTCCGGAATTGCTTTTCCCCGGCTCTGACTTTGTGCTCGCCCGCCGATGCCCGTTCTTGAAAAAAGAACATCGCCCGCCATCGGGCCGATCTATTCTTTCGGCGGCACGCTATTGTCACGGTGTTCAGTAACTAGAAAGCGAATGGCATCGGCTAGGGCTTTGGATGGCGGCTGCTGCGGCACGCCGGGTGCGCTGGCAAGCCTCTGGCGTTCCAACGCTGCCGCCCGTAGCTCCCTCAGTCTGGAAAATTTGAGAATACGAACATATTCCATGTATGGGTGGCTACGCATACGCGGCCAATCGTGCGTGCCCGCTGGCGTGGGATGTTCGCCAGACGGAACCTCTGACGGCCAGTTGCACAGCCCGCCACCGGGTCGGTGCGGCCAAGCGTAGGCGGGACAGTGGCAAGCGGGGGCGCGGCTACGGTAGCCGCCATAGGCAGTGCGCCGGGGCGGGATGTTGGAAAACCCGCCATGCCGGACGCAGTACACGTCAGGCCACACGCTCCACGCGCGACAGGGTGTGCCGTCCCTCTTCGTGGCATGGCAGCGCCGCGCCTCTATCGCCAAGTCTGAGTACATTCCTTTTGGCTACCCCTTGGGGAAGGTCGCGCTTAAATCCGTTGAATTCAAGTTCCTCTCTTTGGGCCACGCTGTGTGTAAAAAGCGGCAACTTTTGTGGCGTGGAAATAGCGGCAAACCAAGCCTTTTTCAAGGAAATTTCCGCGTGTGCGGTTCAAGGGTGTAAAACTTCGCTTCTTTGAAATTCCGGGCAGCCGCTTCTACGCCCGCCCGCCTTTCCCCCCTCCTCTCCGTTCGGGCGCGCCTAATGTCGCACGCCAGCGGGCAGCGTGAGCGCAATGCGACGCCTTCCCGCAGTCAATTCGACACCGCGCCCCATGCTGCCGCTTGTGATCTTCCTCTTGGTTGTGCTCACCTTCACGCCTGCCGCACACCGCCCGCCGAAAAGCGTCCGGGTATATGGGCGGGTATATTTGCCCGGCGGGCGGGTTGAGTACGGCTCGCGGTTTGATTGCGGAAGCCCTTGACGCACCCGCGCCAAAGCTCTTGATTTTGTTTGTGTTGTCGGTATTCTCTCCATTGCCTTTTGAGCGTTGCGGCCCCATCGTCTAGAGGCCTAGGACATCAGATTCTCAATCTGGGTACACGGGTTCGAATCCCGTTGGGGCCGCCAATTTTCCCCGGAGATGAACCAATCAAATCTCCGACTGCACGGGATTCGTCAATCGGCCGATTCCCGCGATTTCCACGGTCACGATGTCGCCGGGCTTGAGCCACACGGGCGGGGTGCGGGCCAGGCCGACGCCGTGCGGTGTGCCGGTGAGAATGACGGTGCCGGGCAGCAACGTCGTGCTGCCGCTGAGGAATTCGATCAGCGTGGCCACGTCGAAAATCATGTCGCTGGTATTGGCGTCCTGCATCACGGCATCGTTCACCATGGTGCGGATGCGCAGGTGGTTGGGATCTGGAATTTCATCGGGGGTGATCAGGCACGGTCCGAGCGGCGCGAACGTATCGAACGTTTTTCCACGGGTCCATTGGCCTCCGCCGAATTTTTTCTGCCAGTCGCGCGCGCTCACGTCGTTGGCGCAGGTGTAGCCGAGGACGTGGCGGAGGGCGTCGGCTTTCGCGACATTCTTGCAACGAGCACCGATGACGACCGCCAGTTCGCCTTCGTAATCGACCTCGGCGCTTTTCAGATGGGTCGGCAGCAGGATCGGTTCGTCGGGATGCTGCAACGCGCCCGGCGATTTCATGAACAGGACGGGGAACGACGGAATCCTCGCGTTTGTCTCGGCGGCGTGCTGGCGGTAATTCAGGCCGATGCACAGGAAAGCGACCGGAGCGATCGGGGCGAGCAGTTTCTTCACGTCGGCGCGTTCGTCGGTGACGCGATGGCCGCCGAAGATGTCGCCATGGATGCGCCGCGCTGAGCCGTCAGGCTGTTGGGCGGCGTACTGAATGTTCCCCGCGGCGTCCTGGTAGCGGATGATTCTCATTGTTGCGGCGCGGCGTGCGGTTGCTGGAATTCGGGGAAGAACGGGTTGTGCCGTTTCTCCTCGCCGACGGTCGTCAGCGGGCCGTGGCCGGGACAAATGACCGTGTCATCGGGCAACGTGAAAATGGCCGCGCGGTTTGTGCGGAGCGCTTCGTCGTAATTGACCAGGCCGCCGCCCATCGACCCGGCGAACAGCGCGTCGCCCACCACGGCGAGCCGTTTCGTCAAACCCGTCACGACAAAGGTCGTGCCGCCGCGGGCATGGCCGCTGGTGCGACGCGTCGCGATGTTCAGTCCGCCCAGGGCAAATTCCTTTCCGTCGGCGAACGGCTCCGCGCCGCCCAACGGCTCGCGCTCGCTGACCCAGGCCGTCGCGCCGGTGGCGTGCTTCAGGCGATCCAGCTCGTAGACATGATCGGTGTGGGTATGCGTCAACAGGATCAGCTCGATCTTCAAATGGTTTTCGCGGATGAATTCCAGCATCGGATCGGCATCGGCACCGGTATCGACCGCTGCCGCCTGACGCGTTTTCGGGTCGAACACGAGATAGGCATTGACGGTCATGTCGTCGAACGGGGTGGTGAACGCCGCAAAACCGTCGAACGGCTCCTGATCGCGGGGCCGCCAGGAAGCATGTGCGCTGGCGACCAGAGCCTCCGCGCCGAGATGCAGCGCCGCGGCCAGCTTGCGGATTGCGGCATCGTCCAACGAAGCGGGCCCTCCTTCGCCATCCGCCTTCGCTGAAGCTACGGCGGACAGGGGGCTTCGGAGGGCAGGCACACCGGCTCGTCGGGCCAGTTCGGCGGCAGTGACTCGCAACCCGCGCTGCGCCTTGCCGACAATATCGCCAAAATTATCCTCCAGCGGAATCCGCCCCATGACCCCCAAAGTCTAGCAGCGCCGCCCATCACGTCAACCCGCAAAGCCCGCCTACTTGTACAAGTAGCGCAAGTAGCGCAGGCGATACTCGGGGGCCGAACCGGGCGGGTTCTCATACCGTTCCACCACCGCCTGCGCCTTGACTTCGCCGGTAATGACATCCTGGCCCGCAGGCGGAGGATTGAACGTCCCAAAGGTCGATCCAAGCGGCTGCCTGATGCTTTGGGCCAGCGCCCAGATCGTAAACGTATTGGAACGCACCGTGATCAGGTTGCCAATCCGGCGGATAGTCGCTTCCGCGCCAGCCTGCGTGGACGCGCCGTTCGCAAGGGACGCGATTTGGCAGACTTCGCCAATGGTGTCGAAAGCATTGGGATTCCCGTATGTGTCCCCGTAAGACCTAGTATAGATGTTCTGTGCGACCGTGGCGAGATTAGCACCCAGACCCACGCTGTTCAGCAGTGCCTTCAACGGGACGAGCCGTTGTGTGACGGGTTCCGCCGCTCCGGGGTTAATCAAGCTATTAATGTTGATCCGGCCAGCGCCTCCGGCACCAACCGTGAAAAGGTCCAGCATGGCCCAGTCGGGGATTTGCCCTCCGCCTCCGCCCGGTTGCAGCGTCAGGTGCCCGTACGCAACGCCCGGCGTGTGAATGAAGCCAAGCTCGCCAACGGACTGCATCGGGCCGGCGCGCATGACAATTTTGGAAGTGTCGGCGGGCGGGTAGCCGGAACTCGGGGCGGTTGAGGATGTATACTGCTTCCACTCGCCCGCCACAGATTCGTGTACCGCAGGATCGCCAACGACCTGGCACCCTTGGTACGCGGAGCCGCCGGCACTGGGAATTTGGTTCTGCGGAAGCGTCGGCTGCGCGTAATCCAGAAGATAACCGCGCGTGTACTGGATGAGCGGCGTCCCGCTCGCGGCTACCGGGGATCCGGTGAACGGCACCCCCTGGTCGATGCGCTTGAACGGGACGTAGGCCCCACTGGCGATGGTGCCGCTCACCGGAATGTTCACGTTGGCGGAAAACAGGCCGCCGACCGTTGGCAAACCGGTAATCACGAGCTGCTCCCCGGCACTGTTGTAACTGTTGCCGCTATACATGAAGAACAGCACCACCGAGACGGTGCGCGATACGGTAGCGTTCGGAGGGGCCGTAGCATCGTATTCGATTTGGATCTGGTTGATGTACGGCGTCCTCGCCAAGCCGAGGTACGCAGCGGGAGGAACGGCACCATCCGTCGGCGGGGCGGTGACGGTCGGGTCAATCTGATACCCGATAATGTTCGCAATGAGCTGCTTGAGGCCGCCGCCGGCGGTGTACTTGCTAGCGAAGCTCCCGGTGCCTGAAAACACTTTCGCCAAATTCCCGCTCGCATCAAACAGGCGCGTGTATGCGCCAACGCCAGTAAGGTCACCTTGCCCCGTAATGTTAAGCGGCGTATTGAGAGTGGCCGGGTTTAGGGGTATCCGCTGCCGGTCGAACACGTCGAGATCGTCCGTGTAATTCGGATAATTCCCATCGGTCGAATACGTGGTGACTTCGAACCGATTGTCGTCGAAAATATCGGCGGTGAGACTCGCACTGGCGCGCTTGATCTCTTCGATGGTGGTGTACGGGTGCGTCACCGCGCCGGCCTGGATATTGCCGGCGTTCGCAAACGGAGTCGGCAACAACATCGTGAGATCGACATAATTGGAGCCGCTGCAGACGCCGAGCGCGTCCCCACAGCTCCCCGGAGCGACCGTGGCTGTGTTGACGTTGATTTTGGACGCTTCGTCATCCACCCAATAGGCGATACGCCCGACGAGCGGTTTCCCAAACCCACTTACCACAGTTTTCGACCCGATGTTTCCGCTTTGGTCAACATACAACCAGCCTACGTTGATCGCCGTATTTGGATTGTTGACCGGGAACTCGCCCGAATTGTTTGTCCCTCCCGTAATCCAGAGTCCGGAGTTCAAATTCGTCAGGTCGGCCAAGCTGGGGTCAGAATACAAGGGATACAGGGTGGCGGCCAGGGCGCCATTCTTGACATACGCGCCGCCCGGGAACGTCACGTAGGTGTTGCCGCCGGGTGCTCGTTGCGGTGTCGCTTGCCGTATCTGGGCCACGGCCTGATCAATCGCGCCCTTGGCCAGTTCGCGGGCCTTGATGAGTTCGTTAAAGTTCTTCGAGGCGGCGTTTTCCACGCGCATGCTGGCGACGAACGCGATGAGCAGCAGCGTGACCAGCGCCAGGATCGCCAGGGTCAGGATCAACGCCACGCCGCCTTCGGAAGGATGAGGGCTGAGGGCTGAGGGATGAAGCAGGTCGGCGCGGTCAAGAGGCCTGCGCCGAACGAATGTGTTGAATGTGGAGCGCTTGTTCATGGTTGAATGATTGGCAGGTAGACTGTGGTGCTGAAACTTCGCAACGTGGAGTTGGTGAGTGACACCCAGTTGTTCCCCACGTTTTGCACCAACCGTAGCTTCGTTGCCGTGCGAGAATCCACCACGTCCGTGTTGATGACGATCGCATACGGAAGCTTGTTGGGAGTGCCCCATGTGCTGGAGTACGTTATGGCCCCGCCGGAAATAGTCCCGTACTGAAACCCCAGGTTTAAGACGCAATTTGTTGCCAGAGCCACTGGCTCGTCGGATGCGCCAAAACTGCCTAACGACATGGGGGTATAAATCAAGAGAGCGTTGGCCGCGCTGCTCGGCTCGATGAAATGCCGGATAAGCTGAAACGTCCAATTTTGCGAACCGTTGGGCATATCCCGGTCAAACTCATAACCGACCTCGCACACATCCGAGAAATTCTTCGAGTTGGAGTTCACCGGCGCGACGAAATAAGCATGCGTCGCGTCCCCGTAAAACTGGATGTTGGGTGTTGCGATTGCTTGAGAGATTTCGCGGGACATGAGATCCAGCGCGGCCCGCGCGGCAGTAAAAGTCTCGACGCGATTTTCGCCTTGCAGCCAGGCCTTGTTGATCTGGTCGAATACGGAAAACAACACCGCCAGCATCACTCCCAGAATCGCCATGGAGGTCAACAGCTCGACGATCGTGTATCCGGCGCGGGAAAGTGGCTCGCCGTGTGTCGTGGATCGTGCTGACGGTTTTCGGGTCATGATCAGTGCTGGTAATTGGCAATTGCCGTGAAATAGAAATTGGTGTTGAGCGGCTTAGCGGTCAGGGAGTTTACGGGCCACGTGACCGCCGCGCTGAGCGTCCATAAGCTCAGGGTCGACTGGACAGTCGTCAACTGCACTTGATAGTACGTAAGGGTCCCCGGCGAACTGAACTCATTTGTGCCAGCCGCATCGTAATAGAAATTTTGCGTCCCTGCGAATGGGTTCCAAGCGACCAGCTCCTGTGCACGGAACTCGTTGAACGTATCCTGCACGATGGTGGCGGCCAGGGTGTTGTCGGCGGCATCGCGGCTGGCTTGAAGTCCCTGCGGAATCAAACCGACAACGGCGATCAGGCCAATCGAGACGACCGCCAGAGCGATGACAATTTCCACCAGGCTGAAGCCCTTTTTCCGAGAAGACAGAAGATTCACCCCGTAAACCTTCGGGGCAGAGAAGACAGAAGACATCGGAAAACACCAGAGATTCTTCGCTCCGCTCAGAATGACAGGCCCTGATAAATCAGTTTCCGGATACGTTTTCATCATCGCGCCACCTGAATGCGTCCGACCAAGGTGTCTACGCTGATCGTGGTCAGGTTCGCCAAATAGGTGTTGTTGGTTTTCGAAGCCGTCGGCGTCGGCGTAGCGATACCGCTGGCCACCGTCGTAAAGCCCTCCGTTATGGCCAAGGTGCTTGGCGTCGCGCTGTTGGGCGGAACGGCGGTACCCGCGCCCGTCGGCCCAAACTCGATGTAGGCAAGCTGCCCTCCCGAACCTACCCCCGCGGTCGGGAACGGCATGGTTCCCGGCCCCGTACCTATGGTGCCTGGGTTAAGAGAGGTCGTGTCATCCAATGCTCCATTGGGGGGAAGGCTTAGCACGTGAGCCTTGTCAAGAAACACGGCGCCGACAGGCAGGTACTCCCACTTGGTCGCGTAGACCCAAGGTGTAGTCGCGGAAGCACTGTTATCGCGGTTGGTCATGACGGCATACGCCCGATACCACATGTCCGGCCGACTGTTGGTCTGCCAGTATGGAAATACCACGCGGGCGTAGGTGCGTTGGGTGACGGCGACCTGCCGCGCCAGACCGAGCATGTTGGCCACCTCGCGCGACGCGGCGCTGACCCCGCCCGAGGACATGAGGCTGGTGACCGCTGGAATGGTCAGACCGATCAGGACGCTGGCAATGACCAGGACCGCCAGCAACTCGATCAGCGTAAAACCATTTGTGCGTCGTCGTGACATTGGGCGCTACCAGCTTTTGACGTTGTCTTTGTTTACTAGTG
>Ga0208820_1001292_pt1 | contig 14179 bp, 16 predicted proteins | sample June2015DPH_16_5_FD_184713 | JGI IMG/M metagenome (GOLD analysis project Ga0208820, IMG submission 184713) | Peatland microbial communities from SPRUCE experiment site at the Marcell Experimental Forest, Minnesota, USA - June2015DPH_16_40... | ecosystem: Environmental > Terrestrial > Soil >...
CGCGGACATCACCCGCTGGTCGTCAGAGCGCAATGCGGATCGCCTTGAAGCGCCTCGCCAACGAAAACTGTTTGGCATCCAGGTTGCTACGACTCAGTGTGTGCCGAGTCTCATCGGCATGCGAGGAATGAGGAAAGTTGTGAACGAGTTAGCTGAATCTTCGAGCGAACTGTTTGCAGTAATAGAATCCCGTTGGACTGATCGCCGTTCCGACCGATTCGTACTCGCGTATCGCGACGAAGAATCATTGCGCGCACTCATCGCAACACCGAGCATCATTGCAGTTGGCTTCACCTCTCGCGAGGACGCTATAAAGAGGATTGAGGCTTGCTTCTCCGCGGCGACTCCTTGGCATGAAATTCAGAAAGCGACACCCGGGGACGGAGCCGGGTGCGACCAACATCGATCTCATTCCGCAGCGCAGCGAGTAACCCGCAGGTTCTCCTTCGCGCCTCGTGGGACCGTTCGTCGCGTTTTACAACATGCTGTTGCGGCAGCCATTCTCGTCTTCTATTCGAGGAACATCATGGGCACGTTGATGCGCGCATTTGTCGGAGCTTAGCCACTGGAACGCGGATTCGCGACTGAACTGGGCGTGTTGAGGCGAAATTACACTCTACAGTATTTACCGGATAGAAATTGGCAAATGACTCGAACTACAATTTTGAAAACTAAGTCCCATCTTCTTAATCCTGGCCTAACCGCTTTAAGGGGCATTGCGGCTGCCAGCCAAGATCTGTGGCGGATGGTGCAGGGGCGCGGTTAAGGGATTGAGAAGTCGTGCTGGCCAGACTGTCCTCCCTAAATAAACCTATAATAGTCAACCTTTCGACTTTGCCGCTACTATCGCAGCCTATGCCGAAGGTTGCAAAACATGTCGCTGCGCTCCAGGCAAATAAGGTTTCGTTGCGCACGATAAGGAGAAACGAGCATGTATTTAGTCATGGGCATTACTGGAAAAGTTGGAGGCGCCACCGCGCGGCATCTGCTGAAGCAAGGCAAACAGGTGCGAGCACTTGTGCGCAATCGCGAGAAAGCGGCGAAGTGGGCAGAACAAGGCGTGGAGTTGGTGGATGGAGACTGGAACGATGCGACAGCCATAGCGGCGGCGCTCAAAGGTGTTGAGGGCGCGTTTGTTATGTTGCCGGCTGTATGGGCACCCTCGCCTGATTACAGAGAAGCAAAGGGCGTGATTGCGAACTATGTCGAGGCGCTGACCAAGGTAGTGCCCCCGCGGGTGGTAGCGCTCTCGTCGATGGGCGCGAATAGAACAAGCGGGCTGGGGATGATCACGGCCTTATCACTTTTGGAGCAAGGTTTTCGCAGCCTGCCATCTCCGGTCGCATTTGTGCGCGCAGGCGGCTTTTTCGAAAACTTTCTTTTCGGCTTGCAGGCCGCCCAAGGCGGAACACTACCGGTCTTCTACAATCCTACAAACCGGAAATCAACAATGGTCGCGACAAACGACATCGGCGCAGAGGTAGCAAAGCTTCTGACCGGGCCGGCGTGGTCAGGGCATCGCGTTATCGAGCTCGGTTCGATGGTAAGCGCGGATGAAGTGGCGGAACAATTGGGTGAAGTCCTAAAACGCGACGTAAAAGCCTTTGCCGTCCCGCGTGCAGGGTGGGCGGAAGCGTTCGAGCAGTTCGGCGTCCCGAAGGGCCACACTGGACCTGCCGAAGAAATGTTTGAGAGCGTGAACGCGGGATGGATGGAGCTCGGAATCACGGGTACGGAGCACGTAGCGGGTACGACGTCCGCACGCGATGTATTCGCGGCTGCTCAGCAGGCCGTCAAGGCGAAAGGCCATTCCGTTTGAACGGCTGGGATGCCGTTAAATGAGACGATTCGGGAAATGGTTTCTCATCGCATTAGGTTCGTTGGTCGTCCTGTTGGCTATCGTCATCACGTTGACCATCGGGTGGAGTCCGTTTTTCGGCCCCAAGGCGCGTGCTCTCACGAACCGCACATTCGAGCGTACGCCGCAACGGCTCGAGAGAGGCCGCTATATCACGACGGGCTTGAGCAGTTGCATCTATTGTCACAGCCCGCATGACTGGACCAGCCCGGGCACACCCATGGTGGCTGGCAAAGAAGCTTCCGGCGAGGTGCTGCCCTACGCTGGTCTGCCCGGACGCATCGTGGCCCCGAACCTTACGCCCGATCCGGAAACCGGAGCGGGCAGTTGGACCGATGATCAACTAGCCCGCGCCATACGCGAAGGCGTCGGCCACGATGGCCGCGCTCTTTTTCCCATCATGCCCTACCAACACTACCGCAATATGTCAGATGAAGATTTGGCATCCGTTGTGGTCTACCTGCGGTCCCTACCTGCTGTCCACAACCAGCTTCCGGCCACCGAAATCATTTTTCCCGTAAAGTACCTGATCCGCAGCGCTCCCGAGCCGATTGCCGCGCCGGTCGCCGACGTTGTCTCCTCCGACCAGCTCAAATACGGAACCCATCTTGCCGACCAGGCCGGTTGTAGCGACTGCCATACACCTCAAGTACGGGGACAAAACGTTTCGGGTATGGACTTTGCCGGAGGCTTTCCCTTCACGGGCCCCTGGGGCACTGTCGCGAGCGGGAATATCACGCCCGATTCATCCGGAATCCCCTATTACGACGAAGCTCTTTTCTTGAACGTGATGCGCACCGGACAGGTCGGAGCCCGCGAGCTTAGCCCGATCATGCCCGTGATGGTTTATAAGAATCTAACCGATGACGACCTCAAGGCGATCTTCGCCTTTCTTCGCACAACAAAACCTGTGAAGCATCGCGTAGACAACTCGGAGGCGCCGACCGAATGCAAGCTCTGCAAACAGAAACACGGCGGCGGTAGCGAAAACTAGTAGGGCGATCACGAGCGCTAGAAAACCTGAATATCGCGACTTCGATATTCGCTTTCCTGCTCAAGGACGGCTATCAGTACTCATTCTAGGGCATCCGATATCTAAGGTTCCGCGTACTCTGGCACTTCAAAGAACCCTTGAAATGCGTTCTCATCCTGAGTACAATTGTTCTCGGAATGAGTACACACAGCGGTCTTGGGGACCTTCTGTTCGGACGCACACGGGGCGCAATCCTCGCCCTGCTCTATGGCAGGGCCGACCAATCATTCTACACACGCCAAATTGCACGCGAAGTAGATGCCAGCGTTGGCGCGGTTCAACGAGAGCTTGAAAACCTCTCTAATGTGGGACTTATCATTCGCAGTTCAGTGGGCAGTCAGGTTTTTTATCAGGCGAACCGAAACGCGCCCATATTTCGAGAGATGCAGGCCCTGGTGAATAAGACAATTGGCATCTTTAGCGTCTTGCGATCGGCATTGCATCCTTTGGCGAAGCGAGTCCTTGTGGCATTTGTGTACGGATCCGTCGCACGCGAGGAGGAAACGGCGCAGAGTGATGTTGATCTAATGGTTGTTGGGAAGGCCACACTTGACGAGATCCTTTCACGGCTTTCTACAGTGGAGAAAAACATCGGCCGGCCTATTAACCCGACCGTGTATTCCGTCGAGGAATTCAAGTCGAAACTTGCGAGCGGGAATCATTTCTTGACCGCCGTGCTCAAAGGCCAAAAGGAATTTTTGCTAGGAGGCGAGGATGAGCTTAGAAAAGTGGGTGGACTACGGTTGGCTAAGGCGGGAGCCGACCAGTACAGGTGAGATCAAGGATCTTCTGGGAATTGTGGATCGTAGTCTTGCGGATTCAAAGGTCGAAGCTGTTTCGACCGACCTTCGATTTATCGCTGCTTTCAACGCCGCGCTCTGCGTCGCGACGACAGCGCTCCGCGCCTCCGGTTTTCGCACCGTTACCCAAGCGGGTCACCACGTCAAAACAATCGAATCTCTGGAACTCACCATAAAGGCCAACCCGAAGCTTATTCAAAGATTTAAGACATTCAACAACAAAAGGAACAAATCGGTTTATGACGTGGCCGGTGCCGTATCAGACCAAGAACTGGAAGCAATCGTAAAGTTGGCGATTGAACTCAGAGAGAGTACCCTTGCGTGGCTGCGGGAAACCCATCCCGAGCTTTTGAAAACCTGACCGAAAACCTGCCGCGCAATCGGACAAGCTGCAATGGCAGCGATGTTGGAGCGTATTGAAAAACCAGGCATGACGACGCGCGACATTTTGCTCGAACTCCGGATGACGTCGGCATCCTTACTCCCTTTCCAGGTGTGCTAAGCCGCCCGTTCAAGAGCAGAGATCGCCTCCACCATTTCGCTCGTGATTACAATCGCACTGGCATAGTTTGGGAGATTGGTGACGAGCGCGGCGTGCATGAATTCCTCGGAGTAATCCGCAGTCGCGTTCTTCACCACGGTGACGTCGTATCCGAGTTCAACGGCAAACCGTACGGGATCCGCGCATCCCGGTAAGCTTTGGTCGCGATGTCGTTGCCCAGAATCGCTGCAGGGTGGGCGGAAGCGTTCGAGCAGTTCGGCGTCCCGAAGGGCCACACTGGACCTGCCGAAGAAATGTTTGAGAGCGTGAACGCGGGATGGATGGAGCTCGGAATCACGGGTACGGAGCACGTAGCGGGTACGACGTCCGCACGCGATGTATTCGCGGCTGCTCAGCAGGCCGTCAAGGCGAAAGGCCATTCCGTTTGAACGGCTGGGATGCCGTTAAATGAGACGATTCGGGAAATGGTTTCTCATCGCATTAGGTTCGTTGGTCGTCCTGTTGGCTATCGTCATCACGTTGACCATCGGGTGGAGTCCGTTTTTCGGCCCCAAGGCGCGTGCTCTCACGAACCGCACATTCGAGCGTACGCCGCAACGGCTCGAGAGAGGCCGCTATATCACGACGGGCTTGAGCAGTTGCATCTATTGTCACAGCCCGCATGACTGGACCAGCCCGGGCACACCCATGGTGGCTGGCAAAGAAGCTTCCGGCGAGGTGCTGCCCTACGCTGGTCTGCCCGGACGCATCGTGGCCCCGAACCTTACGCCCGATCCGGAAACCGGAGCGGGCAGTTGGACCGATGATCAACTAGCCCGCGCCATACGCGAAGGCGTCGGCCACGATGGCCGCGCTCTTTTTCCCATCATGCCCTACCAACACTACCGCAATATGTCAGATGAAGATTTGGCATCCGTTGTGGTCTACCTGCGGTCCCTACCTGCTGTCCACAACCAGCTTCCGGCCACCGAAATCATTTTTCCCGTAAAGTACCTGATCCGCAGCGCTCCCGAGCCGATTGCCGCGCCGGTCGCCGACGTTGTCTCCTCCGACCAGCTCAAATACGGAACCCATCTTGCCGACCAGGCCGGTTGTAGCGACTGCCATACACCTCAAGTACGGGGACAAAACGTTTCGGGTATGGACTTTGCCGGAGGCTTTCCCTTCACGGGCCCCTGGGGCACTGTCGCGAGCGGGAATATCACGCCCGATTCATCCGGAATCCCCTATTACGACGAAGCTCTTTTCTTGAACGTGATGCGCACCGGACAGGTCGGAGCCCGCGAGCTTAGCCCGATCATGCCCGTGATGGTTTATAAGAATCTAACCGATGACGACCTCAAGGCGATCTTCGCCTTTCTTCGCACAACAAAACCTGTGAAGCATCGCGTAGACAACTCGGAGGCGCCGACCGAATGCAAGCTCTGCAAACAGAAACACGGCGGCGGTAGCGAAAACTAGTAGGGTAGGTGCCTGCGAACCCGAAAGGTCGGAATGCTGTGACGGATGGTAATTGTATCTTCTCCAACCAGAATGTCTTTAACCAAGGGCCATGCACGGCGGACCAAAGCGGACTGAGAGCGGACTGAGAAGAGGTCAGTCTGAGCTAAGTTCTTCACAATTATGTCCTACCGGCAACGGACTGGGAGCAGTTCGCCCGAGCGGACTGAGAGCGGACTGGGAGGGCAAGACGCGATTCTGCTAAGTTCTTTGAAAATGTGGTGGCCAGGGACGGAGTTGAACCGCCGACGCCAGCCTTTTCAGACTGGCGTTAAAGAGTATTTGCAATGACTTAACAGGTCTTGGGTGGCTGCGTAAGTACTTCAAAAGTCGTTGATGACAGGCTCACCTTGGGCCGGGATCTTGGGCTGGGCGACAGTCTTATGGTTGATTGAAATCGAATCGTTCTGAGGGTGTTATCCGGCTGCTCTTGGTAGCGCATACTCAGAACATACAATCCGGTTTCCTGCGTACTTGACCTCAACCACAGTATTGGTCAGATCTCTTGGGCCAACATGTTTGAGTGCCGCGCTGAAAAGTTCTTGCTGACGAAGAGGCGTTACACTGGGAACAATAATGATCACTCCGGATGCAAGGGTTCTTGTCCATGGAGAGTAAGAAAGTCGGAACGATTGTTCGTTACAAACGTGTAATCCTGCGCGCGGATAGTGGCCATCAGCTGCCAGTCTTTCGAACTACCGAGACCGAGATAGTTGACATGATCGGCTACGTGACCAGCAGCATGCGCCATTTCAACCAGAGAAGTGTGCAGGCACTCATCGATCAAAAGTTTCACCGTGCCCCCGAAAGGGAACGGGCGCGCCGGGTTGCACGAATCGGTTTTTGCTTCGCCCACGGGCGAGAAGCAGGACGCCCACGGCGGGGAAAGGCTTGAACATAAAGAGGAGCGAGGTCGATTTTCTCTCTATCAAGAGCTGGGTAACCCTCTAGGATCTCGTCTGGCCTCGCCCCTTGCGTCAACATGTCAGCGATAAGTTCGACCGGGATGCGCGTCCCGCGATACACGGGTGTACCACGCATAATCTCAGGGTCGGAAATAACTATGTTCGCTGCACGCTCAAGTTTCTTGAGCTCTTGGTCGAGTTCCAGGCGCACCGACTTCACCTGAATTACCAGGGCTGAACCCTCCGTAAGTACTACGGCGTCAATTCCGGGAGTTGACTCAATCTTCTTGGCGATCGCCCGACGGGCGGCTATCGGCAATAGGCGAACGCCCTCCGCTTCGAGCCGCAGGTATAAAACCTGCTCGCGGCTCAGCATTCGATGTATCGAACGACCAGTGCGGAGCCGTCGCGGCCGAATGAGGCGACGTTCGATAAGCTTATGAACGGCAGGCAGCGGCAGATTTGCAACCGCCGAAGCCTGTGCCGGCGTATATTCGATGGTCTCCATGGAATTATTCTACCCCCAATAGGGAAGAATTAACAGCAGTCGGCGATTTCGGTGTTAAGACCGCTGAGGATGGGCGGAAAGTGGGCGAAAACGCCCAAGTTCTTTGGAATGATGGTGGCCAGGGACGGAGTTGAACCGCCGACGCCAGCCTTTTCAGGGCCAAAATTAACAGTGATTACAACGACTTCGTGGCACGGGTGGCGCTAGAAGTCGCTGATAGTTAGTGGTGGAAACAGCAACTGCGGGTAAAAAGTGCGGCAGGAGAACAACTGCCCTCCCATCGAATGAGGGGGGCATCGCGGCAGCTGTCTTCCGGCTGAGTCGTCTTCACTACGGGACCCGCTTAGGTGCTTTCGGTGCGCTTCATGCGACTTTTCCTTTCTGAGCGGCAGGTTCATTCTGGGCTCTCACTGATTTCACCAGGTCAGCCGCGGACGCTCCCTCCAGCGACAGTCCATAGCCGACTTCTCGGACAATACGCTCCTTCAACGGTTGAATGAAATGCACGCGCGTATTGCGACGGGTCACTTCGGGAGCCTTCAAGTACAACTTGGCCAATTCCCGTGCCCGGCTGAGCGCCTTGCCATTCGGCACAACTTCGGCAACCACTCCCCATTCATATGCGATACGCGCCGTTATTGGCTGTGGATTCAGAAGAAATGCCTCCGCTCGTCCCGCTCCAGCGCGGTAACTCCATGTGGTAAAGATGCCGTCACCCGGCGCAACGCCCTGGGAAAAGTGGGCCACATCCTGGAAAGTCGCGCCATCTGCCGCCACAATTACACTGGCAAGTAGCGCGTAGTCTGAATGCACGTGGGCACGTCCCTCGATTGCCGCGATGACTGGGACGCGTATGTTGGCTATGTTTTCCAAAGCCTGAACACCTTCATCGTGAACCTGGCTCCAGACGCCGGGATCGGCGGCGTTGCCGAAGGAGGACCAATCGACATCCGTAATGAACTCCCCACCGGCGCCCGTAAGGATTACGATCTTGTTCGCGCGATCCTGCGAAATCCGGTAGAACCCATCGACAAATTCCGTGTGAGATTGCGCGGTCATGATGCACGGCCCGCCGTTGGAGTGGAATTCGGCAACCAGCACGCCTTTGTCATCTCGTGTCAGCTTTAGGTTGTGATAAGCATTGAAATAGTCACTCTGAAATTGCATCGTATTCTCCTTTGTGTTTTGTGGCCTAGCCGTGAATCGTTCTGCTAGTCTGCCGCGGCCGCACTCAGCGTCCGCAATTGCCTTAGCGTTTCCGAAGGCTCTGGACGAATCGTGTAATCCGCGTTTACATTGGCTGCGCGGATCGTGCCAGCTTTATCGATGATGTAGCGTGCAGGCATCGGCAACCGATATTCCGGTTCATCGTTGAATCTGTCCAGAGTGCTTCCAAAGGACTTGTAAAGGTCGCGCAAATAATCGGGCAGTGTGAAAACGAGCCGAAACTGCTCCGCAACCTTCAGGTGAAGATCCGTCAGAATATCGAACGACAGGTTCAGCTTTTTGTGCAGAGCCCGCGTATACCGTTCGAGCTCAGGAGTGATTACAGCAATCCGTGCACCCAACGCTCCCACCTCGGAATGGATCTGCTGTAGAGCCTCCAGCTCCATATTGCAGTAGGGTCACCAGTGCCCTCGGAAGAAGCTGACGACCAGCGGCCCCTGGCGGAGGAGATCGGTCGAGTCTACCTGTAGGTGATCCTGATTGAATAAGGCGAAATTGGGAGCACGGTCCCCAACCTTCAACGCTCGCCCTTCAATCCCCGTAGCCTTGAGCTCGGCCGTGGCGCGATGCATGGTTTCGATCACTTCGTGCGGCGCGTTGTATGGCGGAGCTCCGGATTCAAATGATTTCTTAAATTCATCCAGTCGTTCCTGAAGACTTGCCATTGCGTTTCCCCTCCTGCGGCTCGGAACTGAAGATTGAAAACTTTAGAGAAGTGGATTTCGCAATTTTACTTCAGATCGCGGCGCGGCCTCCATCTACGGCGAGCTTTGCACCGTAAATGAAACTGGCGCGGTCTGTTGCCAAGAAGACGATCGCTTCTGCGATTTCGTCCGCTGTAGCCGGACGTCCCGCCGGTCCCTGTGCAGCTAGCTGCTCCAGACCCTCGCCCATCGCATCCGTACCTTCTGTGCGCGTGGGCCCAGGGCTCACGGCATTCACGCGGACGCCGCTCGGTCCATATTCAGCAGCCCAAGTTTTCGTCAACAGATTGATTGCGGCCTTGCTCGAACCGTAGAGGCTCATCCCCGGGGCTCCGTAATCTGCAGCCATAGTCGACAGATTCACGATCGCACCTTTGCCTCTCTTCGCCATCAGTGGAGCAAGTTCCGCGACCAGGAAATACGGCACCTTCACATTGATGGAAAAAACGCGGTCAAACTGTTCTTCGGTCATTTCATGCGTGGGCCCGAACGGGTAGATCCCAGCATTGTTAATCAGAATATCGACGTGGCCATTTCCGAGTTCGATCGCCCTTTTCGCCGCGTCGCGTGCGCTGGCTGCATCTCGAAGATCCGAAGAAATAAAATCCGCTTTGCCTGCTGCTGCGCGAATTTCGCCGACTGTATCCTCACCGCGCTCCGCATTACGTCCCACAACCAAAACATGGATACCGAGCTGCGCCAATTTCTTGGCTGTCGCGCGACCGATTCCGCTCGTTCCTCCAGTGATAAGGGCGGTGGAAGTGTTACTTGTCATCCGCAGCTCCCGAAACGAAACTCTCCCTACTTAGACTCACATGGACGTAGGGCGGTTTCAAAGTCGATCATCATGCGTCGAGGATAATGACTTGCACCTACTGGGCACGAGTCGCTCGACGTGACGCTCGCCTACCTGAACGGCAAGGACGCCAAGTCGGAAGAAGCTCAGGAACATGCGAACAGCAGTAGCCTGGCGCTGTATGCATAATCATCACTTGCTGAAAACTAAAAGTCTCGTAGCGGGAGATCGCCCGCCGACCAGGCCAAGGCCATCTCCCGTTCTCGTCTCTAGACGAACCATTCGTACATCCTAACGGCATCCTCGCCCATGCGTCTGGCGGATGACATCGAGCGGGACCTGGTAATAGCTAAAGGGGCGGCCGGTGACACGCGAGAGGATGGCGAGGGCGTCATTCCCCGTGAGCTCGTCGCTCGCGAGGTCGAAGCGCTTGCCCGTGAAGCGACCGGCGTCCTCAAGGACGCGAACGGCGACCGCGCCAATGTCCGCGACCGCAACTTGCGCGAGCGCCCTTGTCGGCGCGAGCGCCGACGCGTAGATCCCTTTCGCGAGCTGCTCTTTGATGAAATAGAGGTTCTCCATGAAGGCCACGGGCGCGAGAACTGTTGCACGGACTCCGGCTTTGGCGATGTGCTTTTCGACCTCGTACTTGCTATCAAAGTGTGGAATGCCCGTGTGTCGGTTGGCGGAGCCGACGGAAGTGAAGACGAGATGCACGCCGGCATCATTGGCCGCGTCGGCGGCGGCAATACCTTGTCGTGTCTCGGCGGCCGTGCCTCCGGACGGCACCGTCATCGCGAAGAGAGAGGTCGCTCCTTCGAGCGCCTTCACAATCGCCGGAGTGTCTTCGAGCGACGCCGCAACGAGCGTAGCCCCGGCGTTCGCGACCAACTTCGCCTGGCTTGAGTTTGGGTCGCGAGTGACGGCGCGGACCTTGTGGCCTCGCTCAAGGAGGCCACGCACGACGGCGCCGCCTTGTTTACCTGTGGATCCCGTAACAACGACTGTGAGTTTTTGCGCCATGTTTTACTTCCTTTCTCCGGCGGTCAGGCCTGCGGCTCCAGGCGCGACCGGAACAACCCTGAAAAGGCCGGTCGCACGTCGATGAAGATCACGGCCCACAGTACAGCCACGAAGACGGCCATCGGAAGCCCGCTCGGGGCCATCAAGGCGTGGAACGTAAGGATGTTGACAATCACCGGTGCCAGCACTGCCAATGCCAACGGTACGTAACGGTTGACCAGCAGAAGTACACCTGCGAGGACCTGAAACGCGAAGATCACCCACAGGTAGTGCGACACATAGAGGGCACCCATGAACTGTCCAGCAATGCCCGGCGGCGGGGGAAAGGGAATGAAGTGCAGGAAGCCGTTCAGCCCCATAACAAGAAAGATCAGGCCCGCCAGATATCGGGCGATTACGGAAGCGGTTCTCATAACTGGTTTCTCCTTTTTCGATAGACGCCATTGCATTGGCGCCATGTATATTGAGATCAATAGAATTGATGCTGTATACTTCTGGGAGATTCAGGTTTTTATGACCCGAGGCAATCAAGGGACGGACCACGTCTGGCTAGTAATGATGAAGGCGATGCGCGCCCTGACAAAATATGCAGCCGCTGGCATTGAAGAGACCGGACTCGGCCTCTCTGATTTCGGCGTGCTGGAAGTCCTGCTGCACAAAGGGCCTTTGCCCGTCAATACGATAGGCCCAATCGTCGATCTGACCCCAGGCTCGATCAGTATCGCTGTGGACCGTCTCTTTGCGAAGGGCTTGGTAACCCGGGTCGAGAGCACGGAAGACCGGCGTGTTCGTATCATCGCCCTGACCCCGCGCGGGAAGGACCTCATCGTTCCCGCTTTCAGAAAGCATTCCGGGCAGATGAAGAGAGTGTTCTCCGAACTAAGCCCGGAGGAGCTTCGCGGCCTTGAAGTGAAGCTCAAGAAAGTAGGCAAGCGTGCTGCCGCGCTGATGGAGGAGAGTTGAGCGGCTCCATGGCTCATCTCAGATTATCTACGCCAGCCGCAGCGAAGGCTGGAAGTCTATCATCGCACCAGGACGAACACCGACTGGTGGAGGATGATCCGCGCCGCTTTGGATTTCACAACCTTCGCCACAGTCTGGTTTCGTTTCTCGTGCGCACGAGAAACGATCCGAAGACCGTACAAACTCTACTTCGCCACAGCGATGTCAAACTGACGCTGACGTTTTAGAGTCACGCCATCAGCCAGGATCGCATGGCCGCAGCCGGACAACTGCTAACCGCGATTCTCAGCCATGAAAGCGGACTGAGAACGGACTGAAGAATGATCGCGCCACCCTACGTTATTCACAATCAGCCAGCTACGAAAACTGCTTCAACGCGTTTTGTAAAAGCGGACTGAGAGCGGACTGACACCAAGCAACAAGGTCAGGGCAAGTCCTTTGGAATGATGGTGGCCAGGAACGGAGTTGAACCGCCGACGCCAGCCTTTTCAGTAGAGTGTTTACAATGACTTGGAACGCACGGACGACACCGTAAGTCATTGATAGTCACCTGAGGTCAGGAGTTTTGTGGGCTTTTTTGTGGGCTTCGCCACAAACCCCACTCTCAATGCGAATGCGCTTATCCTTCACTGCCTCACCCAGCGTGTATTGAGTGATACGTAGCTGGACTATATCTGCTTCAACTGGCATGATCGACCTCGCGGGGAAACCTCATCGTACACCAGCTTTGAAGGCGCACTACTTCCTTGCGAGGATGGATCGGAATCACCATATCTCCGCTGCCCGGTCAGAACAGCGTCCTCGTTTTGTAGGGTCGCGGGTGGGGCACGTTGACAGGAGGGGTCTATGTGAATTTGAAACTGAATTCACGGGATAGCAGCCGTAAGGCATAGTAAAGAAAGGGTGAGGTCGGAACCCCCTGACTCACACTTGCGCACTGGTCCTGAGAATTCTGGCATCGAGTCTGTTGAGTGGCTGTGACGCATTGTGCAAGCTAAGCTAATGAAATCGTGCTTCGCAATTGGCTTAACAAATAGACGCACCAATGCACAATCGTCGAGCGAACAGCCTCGCCCGTGACCCAATCTTGATTTGTGGGAGTGGATACTCAGCTTCGAAAGACGGTGCTAAGGAGACCCAAAAGATACAGCGAGAAGGTGAAACCTGCGAGCAGCAGAGCCGCGTATCCGAGGCTACACAGCGTGCATCAGCCGGACGATGCTGCCCAAGGAAAACAGGCTTTGCCCGTTGCAAATGCCCAGACCACTTTGCCGGCACGTTTGATCGTTCCCGGAAGTTCCTTCGCATCCTTGAGTTTCTTCACGATATTCCAGCCTTTGCGGATGTTCTGGAATATCGGATTGTTAAGGACACGTTTAACAATTTCGACGATGATTTCAGCGGCAGCCTTCGCGGTCTCCTTAACAACTTCCACGAATGAAGAAGCAACGTCGACGACAAAGATGATTGCCTGGCACGTTTTCACAGCGACCCAGACCAGTGCCTCTGTCGCCTTTCGTGCCACCCATTTGATCAATCGCATAAAACAACTCCTACCAACAGAGCATAGAAAACCGACCGACTGTTGGATGCCGTCTCCGCGTTGATGGTTTGGATTAAAGAGCCGGTACGCTAATCGGTAGGCTGAACCTGTTCATCAGTTTCCGGCCCACAGCACGACGTGGATCTGTGAATCGGACAGAATTCGTTGGGGCGCAGTCTCATGGCGGTTCTCCCGTGGTGCCTGGGTTGAATTGCGGAGCGGTTCAGCGCGATGTCGGGCGAAGGGAAGGCAGGAAGGATCTAACAGTCCACGTTTTCCACAATTCCGTTCACAGATATTTCGTTTTCACCCTGAGAATTGCGTTGACATCGATGAAGCGACTGTTTAATTTGGCTGGCGTCGACGGCTGAAAGGATTGGCGAAATAAACCTTGCCACTCCGAAGTAGGCTGAGTGATCTGCTCGGCAGGGCGACCTAACGAGCAACCAGACCCGAAAAAACCGACTGGTTCTGCGAGGAGCAGTTGGGGTTTGGAACTGCGAAAGCAGTGATCGCATCAAGGGCTGCGACGGTGCATGCATCCACGCTTTTGGCTCCCTCGCAGGAGCTGATGGCTGGAGCATAACCAATGTCGCAGCCTTTCCTATTTCCGGGTCTACAGCACAATTTGGGGGTAAAAGGGCCGTGGGAAACGCCGCTTCGTGGAAAAGTCCAAAGGCGGGACTTTTTCACTGCGCTTGGAAATCCCACAACGGCAGCGGGATTTCCACTTTTTCCACCGCCCCGACTACGACGGGTTAACTTTCCGATTCCACCCCGACAAGAAGAGAAAAGAAAGAGAAGAGAAGAAGAATAG
>Ga0208820_1001296_pt1 | contig 14151 bp, 20 predicted proteins | sample June2015DPH_16_5_FD_184713 | JGI IMG/M metagenome (GOLD analysis project Ga0208820, IMG submission 184713) | Peatland microbial communities from SPRUCE experiment site at the Marcell Experimental Forest, Minnesota, USA - June2015DPH_16_40... | ecosystem: Environmental > Terrestrial > Soil >...
GCATGTTCACCCTTCCGGCCCCGCTGTCGCCGCCAGTCTACTCCCTGTTTCGGGTGAACTGAATGCTCAAATGTGTAGCTTAACTTAGGGTCTCAAACTGTCCCATTTCCGCTGACGTTGGACAAGGCAGCCTCTGCGAAGTGCGCGACCATTGGCATTTCCAGCCGCCGCTTTGGTTCTTGCGTTTGGAGCGCTGTATTACCTTGAACACTACCGGTAAACTGCGACACAACCGTTATCGAGGGGCACCCGCTAGAAACTCGGCGCCGAGGCGCCCGCAGTGCTTTCATGTTGAGTCCGCCCACTGTGTCATCGCGCGCTGATCCGGGCGATGGTCCTCCATCGTCATGACCTTCGGCCGCACCAGGATCCGCATCGTCCAGAGAAGATCGTCCAGGACGGTCCCAAACCCGAAGTGAGCATCCACAAACGCCAGCTCCGCAGCTGGCAGAGTCGAGCGCCCTGAGATCAGGACCACGGGAACATCCGGCACCAGAAACTTGATCTCCTGGGCCAACCGCGAACCAGACATCAATGGCATTTCGTAGTCCAGCAGTGCCAGATCAAAGTGGGTTCGCTGGCAAAGCGCGAGCGCCTCGATCGGGTCGTTTTTCGCGATCACTCGGAACCCGCATTCCTCAAGAACACTGGTTAGCAATCGGCTGGATTTGGGATTGTCGTCCACGTAAAACACTGTCGTTCGGTTCTCCATCACAAACCTCCGTTCCTGTCCCGAAGAACGCACCCCGCGTCCGGCCCTTGCATGAATTCGCCGTGGCGGCAAAATGACAAGTTGTTCATGTTCTCTTACAGCCTCGGCCAGGTTGCATCAATTCTAGAATGCGCAGCGTGCGGCCGCTTTCATTGATCACGGTGATCTGTCGTGTTCTGCTCTTTCTTAATCTCCTTGTTGGAACTGTTGCGGCGATCGGTCAGGAAACGTCAACGCTGCCGGATGCGCCAAGCTCAAGTCAGATTCAATCTGGCCCATCAAGCCTTGAACAGGACGGTCAACAACATCAACTGAGTAAGAACCACATCTTCTGGGTAATCCCCAACTATCGCTCGGACGAAAACCCGGCGGAAATCAAATCGCTGACGCCGGGCGCGAAGATAAAAGTTGCACTCGATGACTCTTTCGACCCCTCGGCGTTTCTAGTGGCTGGCGTCTTTGCTGGGGCAGCCATGGCGCAGAAACAGTACAGTTCGTTCGGTACAGGAGTACAGGGATTTGGTAAGTACTTCGGAAGTGCATTCGCAGATCAAGCAATTGGCAACATTATGAGCGAAGGCCTATTTCCGGTCGCTCTCCATCAGGACCCCCGTTATTTTGTGAAAGGCAAGGGCGGATTTTGGAAGCGAACTGGATACGCTATCAGCCGGGAAGTTATCACCCGCGGCGATGACGGTCGCAACCACTTCAACACATCAGAACTGGCCGGAAATGCCGTCGCCGCTGGTATTTCCAACATGTACTATCCAGCCGCGGATCGATCATTTGGAAATACTGCGAATAAGTGGGGACAACAAATAGCCCTGGATACCTTCTTCAATGTGGCAAAAGAGTTCTGGCCCGACGTGCGCAACAAATTATTTGGACACTAATGAAGCCTGAGACCGACAACTTGATCACGGGAAGTGGTCCTCCCAACGCACCCGCGCAATGCAAAGCAGAGAGGACAAAGCTGAACATGCCACGAACGAGTCCAATCCCTACTGAGACAGCACAGGCGTATGCAACGAGCACTGACTTCTGCAGAGTGTTCGTGGAAAATACGGATAGTATGCATTTGCTCTCGTTCTTGCTAACGGCCGATCAGGCAAAGGCTGAGGAGTGTTTTGTGTCCGGCTTGGAAGGTTGCGTAAAAGGAAACCACGTGTTTCGCGACTGGGCGAGCTCCTGGGCTCGGCGGACGATAATCCTGAAAGCAGTTCGTATGTTGGCGCCCGGTCGGGACCACGATACCGCCGCGCCAGTTCCCGGTGATCCAGTCAATTGCAAGTTTGGGCGAACGCCACAGGCCGATGCCGCAATTGCGAGCATTCTCGGGCTCGGAGACTTCGAGCGTTTTGTCTTCGTGATGTCCGTCCTTGAAAGGTACTCAGATCAGGATTGCTCCGTTCTCCTGAGCTGCTCGCGGCAGGATGTGCGTGAGGCAAGGATGCGAGCGCTACAGCATGTCGCCGAGTCAGACAGGATACGCACTCCATTGCAGAGCTACCGCCCAGAAACGCTGGTGGCACACTCTTCATGATCGCTGGAGTTCTCAGATTTATTGCAGCTTGGGCGTTTGTGCAAAGATGCTAAGATCTTCCTGAAGCTACGCTCTGCTCAGTCAAGAAACACGCCAAGGGAAGCGTTGTGATACGAAACAAGCCTAATTTCTTCTGATCGTCATTTTTTTCATTCTTCATCCGGTATCATGTCGATACCGTTTCGAGCACGTGGACAGGTAGCGACAAAGTTATATTAGCGCCGCCTCCCGCGCTCTCAGAGATCCTAGCCGTACCGCCGTGCGCCTGGACAACTGCATCCACAAACGCAAGTCCGAGACCGTGCCCAGGAGAATGCTTTCCCTTCACGAAACGCTCAAAAGCCCGGCTCCCGATATCAGGCGGGAATCCCGGGCCATTGTCTTCGATCACCAATTCTGCTGACCCTTGATGCGAATGTAGCCGAATGCTCACTCGGCATCCGACTGGCAAGTGAGTCAATTCGTTTTCAAGCAAATTGCTTACCACACGATTCAGCAGGGTCAAGTCAGCATCTACGACCACATGCTTTTCGAGGTCAATCGTCACTTCGTGATGGCGCTCAGCCATGGCCGGCTGGTAAATATCAACCAGTTGTCTCACGACATCGGAGAAATCGACTGGGCCGCGATCCAGGTGAAGCGCGCCAGCTTCCGCTTCGGCAAGATCTAGCGTGGTGTTTAGCAACTGCGAGAGCCTATCTAGGCCCTCGATTGCTTCCCCAACCGAGTCACGCCACTTCTCGTTTCCTTCATTACATAAGGCGGATTCGAGCGTCCCACGAATCAAGGTTACCGGGCTTTTGAGGTCGTGCGCGATACCGCCGGTAACGGTACGAAGCTGATTCACCGAAGACTGAAGCCGGTCCAGCATGTGATTAAAAGTCTTAGCCAAGCGCGAGATTTCGTCCGAATTCACAGGTTCAGGCAAGCGTTCCTCTAAATCTTCGGTGCCGATTCGCGCCACGGTTTCCGTAATTCGCTCGACACGGAGCAGGGTACGACGGGCGCTCCAGTAGGAGATTACAAAACCGAGCAGGAACATGCCGCCCCAGACCAGGAGAAAACGACCGGCCAGTGTGTGCAGCAGATGCTTAGCACCACGATCCGAGAGTCCCAGATAAACAGTTCTTCCGTTTTGCGCCTTGACAACAACTCGAAACGTTTGCCGCCAGCCTTCCACTCTTACCGACGCCGGTACGCCCGGAACGAGCTTCGCCCGCTGAATCGCTGTGACAAAAGCATCCTTGGAGCTTGGCCCTACCCACAACGGAGCTTCACTGTTATTGGGATCTGATGCCAAGAAGAAGACAGAATTCAGCTTTTCCCCGTGGGCATTGCGCTCATCCGGTACTTCCTGAGTAGCAAGCTCGGCCACCTCCCGAACTATCCGCTTGTACAGGTGATCGCTCGGAGTATCGGCCGAGACCTGAGCCAGAACCTCAGCTTCGCCGCTAAGCCAAGTGTCACTGCGCTCTCGGATGCCCTGAGCAACGAGGTAATAAACTATGGAGAAAGCCACAGCGGTTCCGAGCGCGAACGCCAGAGTTGTCCAAATCGAAATCCGCCATGCGGCGGTAGCGCGTAATTTCTTAGGCATTCTTGAGAACATAGCCAACCCCACGAATTGTGTGGATCAGCGGGCGTAGAGTGTCATGGTCCACCTTGCTGCGCAAACGATAAATATGGACATCCACAACGTTGGTTGCGGGATCAATCCGCATCCGCCAGACGTGGTCCAGAATCATGGTGCGAGTTACCACGCGACCTTCATTCCGGCAAAGATACTCCAGCAGAGAAAACTCCTGTGGAGTCAATTGCAGCAAGTGATCGCCCCGTCGTGCTTCACGACGCACCAAATCAAGCTGCAAGTCGGCAGCTTGCAGACGCACCGATTCATTCTGCGGAACCGCGGACCTGCGCAGGAGATTTCTCAGCCTTGCCAGCAGTTCCGGGAGGGCGAATGGCTTCGTGAGGTAATCGTCTCCGCCTTGCTCTAGTCCCCGGACACGCTCGTCTACAGAACGCCGGGCAGACAGAATCAAAACTGGTGCCGAACTACCTTGAGCACGGCAGCGGGCAATCAAGTCCAATCCATCCAGGTCGGGAAGGCCAAGATCGATGATGAAGGCATCGTGAATCCCTTCCAAGGCCATGGCTTCCCCGGCTTTCGCTGTACCGGCCGCATCCACCTGGTATCCTGTCTCCACCAGCGCGCGTTTCAGGAACCGCTGAATGGATACATCATCTTCTACCAACAGCAATCGCATAGGAGCTTCCCGCCAGTCCAAAACTTTACACCTCCAAATGGGATGCAGGAAACTCCTCAGACGTTGAAGCGTCCGTCGAGCCGGACCCAATCCTCGGAACAAAGCTGCCTGAAACGTCCTTACGCAGAACGGGATAAAAATCAGTTCGTCGCGTCACTGCGGATGCCAGGTCATGTCTACCCGCACCGGAATTTCGTTCTTGACTCGCATAGTCAAGAGCGATGGCGGGTCGATTTTGAAATCAGAAAGTGTGGCCGGAATTGTCCCGGTGATGTGAGTCTCGCCGCTTTGCGTCACTAGTTTGAATGCAATCTGCTTGTACTGCGCAGTTTGGCCGGCGAACTGAATCTCCAGGTCGGCGTTAATGGTCGCAGACGTGGCGGCCGATTCTGGCAGGTGGGTGCGTACGACGACCATGGGAAACTCCGCGCCGCGCGTGACCTGCAGCATATGAAGGTCGCGGTTGCTGTCCCCAGAATCAAACGACTTGACGGGCACCGCGATCAGGAAATCGCATTCCCCGGCGTGGCAGGCTCCCTTGCCTCGTGCGGCGTGGCTCACACCATCGGTCTGATGCAGCGGATGGGATACATGGTAGGCGAGAGTGCACTGTTCGAGAACCCACTGGCTGTCCGCTATGGCTAGCGTATGAAGCGCCAGAAGCGCGAAAGCCATCAGTACGTTCTTTTTCATAAGCACGGTTCAAAACTTAACCGATACCGACAGAAGAGCGGCCCCAAACGCTCCGGCGGTCACGATGGCCACTGGTCCATGCGCGGAGGCGATGCCATGAACCTTTTCCCCTTTACTTTTTTCATCGAAAGCCATAATCCCCAGGATCGGCGTCATGATCATTCCGGGACCATGTATCCAAGCCATCGCCTTGTGGAAACGGATCGGGCCGCGGGTTTCGGTTCCAGGCACTCTGGGCGCACGGATTGCATAGTACGCGGTAATGAAATACAAATCTCCCGTCACTCCTCCGAGAGCCGTATGCAGATCGCGCGAGGCTGTGCTCGTGTTCTTGCCCCCGGCGCTGAGAGAAGTGGCAACCGTGGCAATCAATGGAATGGTCGTGATCAGACCCATCCGCTGATGGATCTTTAGCATGTGCGTCCGTCTATCGAGCAACGCTTGCTCGCGGGCGTTTCCCTGGGACTGCTCCGCGGGAAAGCCCAGATCCTGAAGCGAAGGTGCCTTCGTACTGCTTGAAGGGGCGTTCGGCAAATTCCCTTGCGACACTGGTGTTGGTTTGGCGGTGATTGGTTCGCCCGCGTCCAGCTTCTCGTCCAGAACCGCCGTCTCGGTCCCATTGACTATTGCGGAAGGAATCTCCAACGTCTTGAAACCGGAGGCCTCAAACTTTAGCCGGTAGTTGCCCCCCGACAGACCGTCAAAGCTATAGGAGCCATCCGTTGCCGTGGTTGCGCTTCGCACTTGGCCATTGTCTACACTTGTCGCCGTCACGGTGGTATTCGCAACCGCGTTACCAGACGCATCGATAACCCTGCCCGTCAATGCTCCCATTCCAGCCGTCTGAGCTGTCAGAGACGGCGCGAACGCAATCGACAGGCAAACAAGAAAGACGAGGCCAGGGACACCACTACGCCGGTAGCGAAAGATCTTCTTCAGCATCCTTCACCTCACCCTTTCCGATGGTGCCATGACCTCGTGTGGTTAGAGGGCTACGAAAACTACGATATGTCCGCAACATTACCGTACCCTTTCCGGAAGATGACAATTTGTTCATCCAGACCTAACTGACGCATTTCTCCTCCCAACTGCGGCTATGATTTCGTCTACGCGCCGCCCAAGATTGAGGTGTCCAGGTGAAATGCGTTCGTCAAGTGATTCAGGCAGTCTTCCTAATAGTCATCTGCAGTACATGGCTTTGCGGTCAAACCCTTAAGGCCAGACCCGCAGAACCCACTCCACAACCATCTAATTCCGTTCCCTTACCAGCGCCGGTCAGTTCCATTCCCTTGACAGTTCCGCCAGGTGCCCCTCTGAAAATAGCGCTGGATACGGAGGTGCGGGTTCGGGAAGTGGGGCAGGCGATTCATGGCAAAACAACGGAGCCGGTGTATGCATTCGACAAGCTGCTGATTCCGGCGGGGACGGTGGTCAACGGAAAAGTCTCGGCAATCGATAGTGTGCCAGGGAAGACGCGGGTGCTGGATGCGACGGATGGGATTTTCTCTCCTGCGCGGCATGTGCATGTGCAGTTTGACGAGCTCGTGATGGCAGACGGGCGGCATGTGGCGCTGCAGACGGTGGCGTCTCCGGCCCCGGATGGAGTTCTGCGGTTTGTATCGGCGAATGAGACGGAAAAGAAAAATAAAGTGGAGGATGCGGCAGGGAAGAAAGTGAGTGCGACGCGACAGGCGATCCACCAGCAGTGGAGCGAATTGCAGAAGCAGATCCATGAGCCCGGAAAGGTGCACAAGCTGAAACGGATCGCCCTGGCGCAGCTTCCGGTGCATCCGCAGTACATCGATGCGGGGACGAGTTTCAACGCGGACCTGCTGCAGCCGCTGGATTTTGGAACGGAGGCGGTGAGGCCCGAGTCGATGACTGATATTGGAAGTCCACCGCCGACGGGAAGCGTGGTGCACGCGCGGCTGGTGACGGCGCTGAGTTCGTCGACGGCCAAGAAGGGAGATCCGGTGGAGGCGCTGATCACGGAGCCGCTGTTGGTGTCGGATCATCTGATTCTGCCGGAGGGCGGCGTGATTAAGGGCTCAGTAGTGGAGGTACAGGCGGCGCGCCGGCTGGGACGCAACGGGCAGTTGCGAATCCTGTTTCGTCAGGTTGCGCCGCCGAACGGGCTGGAGCAGAAGGTCGAGACGAATCTGGAAGGCGTGGCCGTGGCAAAGGACGAGCACCTGAAGCTGGACGCCGAAGGTGGAGCTCAGGTGACCACGCCGCGGACGCGCTATTTGACGACGGGGATCGCAGTGATGCTGGCGGCGGCGCAAGCGGCCCCGGATCGAGATGCGGGGCAGGGGAATCCGAGCGTGGGAGAAGCAGGAAGCAGCGCGGCGAACGGGGCGTCGGGATTCCGGTTTGTGGGAATGATTGTGGGATTGGCCGCGCATACGCGCGTAGTGTCGGCCGGATTCGGATCGTATGGAGCGGCGATGTCGATCTATTACCACTTTCTAGCGCGAGGACGCGATGTGGTCTATCCGAAAGACATGGCCATGGTGATCGGGCTTGGAACTCGGGGCACCAAGTCCAAATAATGCCGCAGGACCGTCTGCACAGGGACTCTGAGGTGCGAAAATCCGTGACCGATGTGGGTTTGCGTGTCCGGATGACGTGTCGTACCACTGGCAAGCAGCATCCAGCGACGTGATCGAGCGCCTATGAGTTCAGTGCGATGTGTTGCTGATAACGGTCTCAGGATTGCGCGAGCATGCCTGCAGTTTGAGATGGCGCTTTTGGTTCTGTTCGCAAATCCCGGTGCTGACACGGGTTATGGCGAGCGTGTTTTGCATCAGGCCGTTTCCGATGGCCAACCGGTGGATAATCGTGCCTGTGGACTCGTGCACATTGATGTCGGGCGTTACGGACTGAGGGTTGAAGTAGTCCAGGCCCGAATAGGTCAATAGGTGCGGAGCCAGATGCTCTGAGGACAGGCCATCCTATGGCGACTATTCTCTGTGTTGATGACGATCCCGCCATTCTGGAACTTCACGGGACACTACTGCGGAAAAAGGGGTATAAGGTCTTCACCGCTCCCGATGGTTTCAGCGGAATTGCCATCACTCGCCAACGCCACATTGACGTAGTGGTACTTAACATCAACATGCCGGGCATGGACGGCGTTCAAGTCGCTGAGGTTCTGAAGACGGAGCGACCCACCTTGCCAGTTGTCATTTGGAGCGCGGGTCCTGAAGAAATACCCGAATCCTTGAAGTGGTTCGCCGATGCGTTGCTGTACAAGGGGGACGGCCCCCTTCCGCTTCTTTTGGCAATCGACAGAATTCTGAAGGACTCTCGCAGGCGGAATAATCCGGCCGAGAGAATGATCCCCAAAGTGCCTGTTCGTACCACTGGGGGTTGGGAGATAGTTAGGGTGGCAGGTCGGGCGCAATCAGGAACTCATGTTGCGCTTCGTAGTAACAATGGGGTGCTTATGAATCCAGTGCAAACCCACGTGAATTGGCCACAACTCTATCGGGCGGCTGTCTTGGAGCTAGACAACGAGAAGGTGCTAGATCGGATCGGGCTTGCCGAGAAAGCAATTCACGGAAGGCTGCGTGAATTGGCAGGGGATGGCAACGGTTCAGGGGAAGAGAAACGGAAAATTGAACGCTCGCTGGCGATCTTGCATTTGTTGCTCAAACACGAGGTTCAGCGCAAGGTACAAGAAAGCACGTGCCGCAGTGAGTCCATGGGCGCAAGATTCTGACGCGCACGTCGTTGCAAAGGGACAGTCTATGCTTCTGAAGAAAGTCGAAATGAAGATTTGGTATTTTGAGGGCTTCCATGTCCGGCTGGTCGAGATCAAGGGGAGCCGCGATGTGAGGGGAGATCACCTCAATGTAGGCAACTACAACTTCAAGCGCCGAGCGAAGAACAACCTCACAGTCCAAAAGTTCATTGGCGCACGATTAAAAAGATTCGAGCGGTACGGATGGACAGGGCAAGTTGTCCTTGGTGCCGGCTCAACGGCTCACGGCGATACATCGCTGGAGAATGTCCGGCAATCCTATTCGATTCGCTAAAGTCGGCGGAAATGCGAACCCTGCATTTTCCACCGCTCGCTGGGACTAGCAATGGGTACATCCTATGCGGACTGTTTTCTTGCCCCTATTTCCTCAAGCACGTGCAAGGTCCAGAGCGCATCATCGAGAAGTTGGCGCTCGGACGGATCGGTGAGAATCTCTTGCGCCCTTTCGCGAATCGCACTACGGGCTCGCAAAATCCGCTTAGGCAATTTGGCGTTGTCAAATTCCAGAATCGCGTCTTCGTAGAGCAGTTGCCACAGAGGGGTAGTGGGTACACCGGAGGGAAAACGAGCGGTTGACATAAGGCAGACCCCCAGATTGGGAAAAAGTCTAGCGAGTAGGCGGTAGCTATGTCAATACGTTAGCGCACACATCGGTTTTCTCGGTAGAGTGAATCTTCATTTTGAGTTTCCGGAAAAGCCTGCGCTTGGATACCTGAATAGGAAAGTTTCCCCAAATCCGCTGGTCCTGAAAAAGGCAACAATATGGATGAGGCTCTAAAAGCGAAACTCGATGAAGCACGGAAACGGATGAACAGTCAGCAGGATGGGATCACCGCGAATCGCAAACATGATGACGTGGCAATGCGTGAGTGGGCCAGAGGAAAACAGCGGCCAGCGAATGCAGAACGGGCTCAGTTCAGGAAGTCGCTGACCGATGAGGATCGGAGCCAGATTGAAGAACGCATAGAGCAACTTGTGCACGATAACCCGACATTATCTTCCTCGAACGCTCGCACACTTGGGTCGAAGGCAGAGCCGCCTTCCGTTTCTGGCGAGGTGCTCGATGAATACTATTTTCTGAGGGACATGGTTGGTTGATGGATGCTCCGCTGCGCCCTATCCACGCCCGCTTAACGATTTTACGCGCCCCTTGCGAGCACATTCCGGCGCTGTTACACGCCACCGCGCATCCATCCCAGACTTGGAAGTTATGGTAACTGGATACGAGCAGGACTGGGCTAATCGCCTTGGAGTCGGGATCGCGTCTTTGACCGATTGTGGCGTCTAACCCCGAACCTCACAGCGGCAGGGAATGCGGCTGCTCCCCAGATCGAGAACAGAAGCAGGTACACATCTTGCAGGGAAATACCGATGTTCTCAAGGGACCAACGAACCACGAAAGCGCCCGTGATTCCGAGGAGAATGTCCGCCCCGGTCCCGAATCCGTCGTCTCCTGCGATCTTGCCCCCGGCCCAACCCGCCAGTGCTGCGGCAAGCAACCAAATGGGATAGAACATGCCCGACCTCGATAAACGGCGCGGACTATTTTCTTGCCCCTATTTCCTCCAGCCTCTGCAAGGTCTGGAGCGCATTATCGAGAAGTTGGCACTCGGACGGATCGGCGAGAATTTCTCCCGCCCTTTCGCGATAAAAGTCAGGCTCGGCTTGAGATCGAAATGCGTATCTCAGCAGATCAGCTTGTGCTTCCACCGGGAGGCGTAACGCCCGGTTAATCGTGCACAAGATCAGTAGAGCGGCGAATTGTCTGTAAACTCGATCACAGACAAAGGTGCGTTGACTGCGCTAACTTGTGGCGTATCCATACAAGGTGCAGATGAAAAGGGGACCCCTGCGGAAATGGGTGGATGACAGGGGTCCCTGTGGCGATGCAGCGATCCGAATCACTCCCAGTGACACTGGGCTGCATCGCCTCTCTTCAGTACCCGAAGAAGGGAGTGGGTGCGATGGATGTCGATATTTCGGAACATAAGCGGGCTGACGAGGCGCTTCGAGATAGCGCCGACGCGATAGCGGCTCAGCTGGCTTTGAGGCGCGCATCTTTCGACCCGACAACCCCCAATCCCGATAGCCGCTACCAACTCCTGTTTGACCATAACGTGGCAGGTTTCTACCGCACCGCTCCCGACGGTCGAGTGCTTGGCTGCAACACTACATTCGCGCGGATGCTGGGATATGCCTCCAGGGAAGAGGTGCTCGGCTGCCCGGCAGAGCAGTTCTATTTCTCTGCCGAGAAGCGCGACCGGTTTCTCAAGGATCTGCAACGGGAAGGGAGTCTGGTCAACTCGGAGTTGTGCCTTCGACGGAAGGATGGAAGCTCGATCTGGGTGGTCGAGAACGTGGCGGCAACCTGCGATGAGCAGGGCAACCTGACGCTCATCGAGGGCACGATGGTGGACATCTCGCAGCAGAAGTTCGCCGAGGCAGCACACAATCAAGCGCAACGGGCACTGGAAGACTCGGAGACTCGCTACCGGCGGCTCTTTGAAACCGCCAAAGATGGAATATTGATTCTCGATTTCAAGACTGGGCAGATCGTCGATGTGAAAACCCATTCTTGGTTGAGATGTTGGGCTATGCGCACAGTGAATTCGTGGGGAAGAAACTCTGGGAAGTCGGCCCCTTTAAGGATAGGGTGGCCTCCCGGTCTGCCTTTAGCGAGCTGCAAACGAAAGGGATCATCCGCTACGAGGATTTGCCACTTGAAACCAAAGACGGACGGCGAATTGAGGTAGAGTTTGTCAGCAACGTTTATGTCGTTAATGGAACGCAGGTGGTTCAGTGCAACATCCGCGATATCACCGAGCGCGTACGAGCCGAAGCGGCACTGAAGACCTCCGAAACTCAGCACCGGTCGCTCATTGAAGGCGCGGCCTATGGCATCTGCCGGGCCACCCTGGAGGGTCGCTTCGTGGAAGTAAATCCAGCCCTGGTGGCCATGCTGGGTTACAGCTCAGCGGAAGAGATCCTGAAGTTGAGCCTGGCCCAGGATCTCTTCGCCGAACCGGAAGAAGGGCTGCGGCTGATGCACAAGTGGCAGCTGACTGGAAAGATTGAAGAAGAAGTGCAGTGGAGGCGGGGGGATCAGCGTCTGATCACGGTACAGTTGAATGTCCGTGTCTTAGGTGGCGACCAGAAAATGGCAGGGCTCGAGGTGATCGCCGTAGACGTCACCGAACGGCGGGCGCTGGAAGAGCAGATGCGTCAGGCGTTGAAGATCGAAGCGGTAGGGCAATTGGCTGGCGGGATGGCCCACGAGTTCAACAATTATCTTGGAATCGTCCTGGGATACAGCGACCTGTTGTTGGAGGAAGCCGGTGCAACGGAAGGCCTGCGCCGGAACGTGGCTGAGATCAAGGCGGCTACTGAGAGGGCCGCTTCACTGACGCGACAACTGTTGGCGCTCAGTCGGCGGCAGGTGCTCGCGCCAAAAGTGCTGGACGTCAATGCCGTGGTGTGGGAGACACACAAACTCCTGCGCCGCATCATCCCCGAGAACATCGACCTGGTTCCGTTGCTGGAGCCGAACCTGCAACCGGTAAAGGTTGACCCTGCACAGATGCAGCAAATCCTCATCAACTTGGTGGTGAACGCTCGCGACGCCATGCCGCAAGGCGGCAAAGTGGTGATTGAAACGGCCAACGTGGAACTGGATAAGAAATACGCCGGTCGCCACATCGAGGTGCAGCCCGGACGCTATGTGATGCTGGCGGTGAGCGACAACGGCTCTGGCATAGATGAACAAACCCAGGCCCGAATCTTCGAGCCTTTCTTTACCACCAAACAGGAGGGCAAAGGGACGGGACTGGGGCTGTCGACGGTTTACGGCATCGTACGGCAGAGCGGGGGACACATCACCGTTGAGAGCGCCTTGCGAGAGGGCACTAGGTTCCGTATTTACCTGCCTCCGACGGCAATGACCGAACTGAAGGTAGAAGATGAGACGCCAACGCTGCAAACCGAGATCCTCTCCGGCACCGAAACGGTGCTAGTGGTCGAAGACGAACCAGCCCTGCGCAGATTGATTACCGCGTCTTTGGAGAAACGCGGCTACACCGTACTTGCGGCGGAGGACGGCACTGAGGCGATCCGGATTTTGGCGAACAATCCCGGCAAGATTGACCTCGTGGTCAGCGATATCATGATGCCTAAGGTGAACGGACTGGAGTTGAGGGAAAAAACAATCTTGCTGCGGCCAGAGATGCGGTTCTTATTCATCTCTGGCTACGCGGAAGACACAATCGGCCGGACAGCGCACCTCCCGCAAGACGCTGGCTACCTGGAAAAGCCATTTCGTCCAATTGAATTGGCGCGCAAAGTCCGCGCACTGTTGGACAAGAGTGCCGCGGGAAGAGGTAGTACCAGCAAGACCGCATAGAGAACTCGGCTCTTAAAAATGAGGATTCTCCTGAACTCTACGGTGTCAAGCTGGATCTTCGCTCCACCGGCACGTGATATTGAAAGTCCACCTCGCCCTCCCGTGAAGAGATCGTGACTCACTCGCCGCGTCTCGTAACGGGAGAAACCACTCTCGCGCTGCATCCGGCTTCCGAGAAGAACCGCGCTGGGAAGGTCGAATTGGGTTTTACCGTTGACGATGTCGAGGCTTTCTACCGGGACATGAGCGCCAAGGGAGTGCTTTTCACCATGCCACCCAAGAAGCAGGATTTCGGGGGAGTGGTTGGCCCAGTTCATTGATTCGGAAGGCGCATATTGCAGCGTCGGTGCAGCGGAGGGCGGAAAGGGCGGCGTAGGGAAGGTTTGTAGAGATGCCAGAAATCAGAGGAATAGAAACGCCCGAAATCATCCGCTGCGCATATTGCGCCGAAATCATGAAGGCCGGGACTGAGGGAGATTGGTTTCTATGTCCTCCCTGCGAGCACGTCACAATCCCAAGCTATCCTTCGTATCTATGCAGTTGCCAGCAGTGTGACCAACTTCGCCCGAAACCACGATTTGTACTCTGATTCAAAGTAGCCCACTGCCGTTGGCTCACGGGCCGCGCGGTGTCTGATGCGAGACTTTTCCGGAGTCGCGGGTGGAAGGGCTAGGGCGTCTCTACTATTGTCTTGGCTCAGCGTGAAATGGAGAAGCGGCGTTCTCCGTTAGTGAGTATTCCGCCCTTCGGGCGGGGATTTTCAAGGCATGAGGG
>Ga0208820_1001299_pt1 | contig 14132 bp, 10 predicted proteins | sample June2015DPH_16_5_FD_184713 | JGI IMG/M metagenome (GOLD analysis project Ga0208820, IMG submission 184713) | Peatland microbial communities from SPRUCE experiment site at the Marcell Experimental Forest, Minnesota, USA - June2015DPH_16_40... | ecosystem: Environmental > Terrestrial > Soil >...
TTCCAGATCGCTCCGGAAAACGCCGCTAGCATCGCTGAACGCATTCCCGGCGAGTACCGCGATACCATCTTCGGACGCCGGGTCGCCGAGGCTCTGCGCGGGTATGCGCGCCATGAGGATGTGGGCCCACTCATGGACCGGCTGGCCCAGAACGATCGCGACAACCTTGAGCGAAGCGCTTCCCTTCTTTCCTGGGTGCGCAGCATGCCGCCGGTCCTCGGCCTGCTCGGAACGCTGGACGGCCTCAGAGGCGGAACTTCGGAAATTGCGACGATCAGCGGCGCCGACAGCCTGGACAAAATGAGGACTGCGCTCCAGCGCTTCGCCTTGGCTTCCAGCACCGCGTTCGACTGCACCCTAATGGGCATCATCGCCGCGCTCATTCTGTCGGTGTTTATTTTCTTCCAGAGAAAGCGTGAAGACGCCTATCTTGTAGCCGTGGATCTCAAAGCCCATCGATTATCCCGACAGTTCCAGCGGCGATCCGAAATCGAAGATGGAATCCTGAAGCTCGCACGCGAACTCATGGCCGGTTTTTTTGGCAGGCTTGAGTCCACTCTCGCCAAACCCCGCTGAGTTGCATGAAAATGGATATCACGCGACGCAACAGATCGCGATGCCCGCCGCTGGCCCGGAGCTGCGGCGCAGGCGAGCCGGTGAGATTGACGGCTGGTTTTGCCGTCGGACTGATCGCCGCGCGTCTTCGGAAGGCGGACGCACCTGAGAGGTGCGCATGAAGTCAAGCCAGCTCGATGACGGACCGATCATGATCATTGTGTTCGGCTGCCTCGCCGTCACCTTGAGCTTCATCAGCTTTGGCTTGGGTTTCGTCAATTTGGCCAAGGCCAAAGCGGAAACAGACAAGTTGCCGGCAGTGACAGTCGAGGTGAGCCAGCAGGATCTGCAGGCGACGGATCGCACGAGGGCAGAAGTCCTCTCGCTGCGGAACGAACTGGAGCAGCTTACCGCACAAATTGCCCGAACGAATCGAGCTCGCAGCGATGGAACCACAGAGCCTGCCGGGCTGCAAACCCAGCTTTCGTCGATGCAGAGTAGATCGACCGAACTGCAAGCGCAAATCGCCAGCAAAGAGTCGAGACTGACAGACCTCAACAAGCAGTTGGCGGGAATCCAAGGCGCCAGCCGGGAAGCTGAATTCCGAACCACCGAAATAAAGCAAAAACTCAATGCGACCGATGAGACCATCAAGAATTTGAAAAACGCCATTGAAGACAGCAAAAAGATGGACGTCACTAAACTCGGCGGATCGATGAAGAACCCGCAATATGTGGAGTGCCTGGATGGAGAAGTCGTTTTGCAGCCTCAGGGCGATCACATCAACATTCAAGCCATTAAGGGGAGTGACTCGAAGTTCGTGGCCGCGGTTCGGCGGCGGGAGGTCTTCTTTCTTGTGCGCCCCGCGGGTTTCAGGTCATTTGACGCCGCGCTCGCAGCGGCCGAAAACCTCGGTGCGACAGTTGGATATGAGCCCGTCGATGCGGATTGGCCAGTCAAGTTTCGCTAGAACCGCCGGAGATAGCGGATGAAGCAGCAATGGCACAGCGGATTCGACGACAGCAGCGGATGGGGGCGCCTTATCGATCCTGTCTGTCTCTTCATCCTCTGTCAGATTGCTGGCACGCTCTGGGTGATCACGCCCAGAAAGGCGTTTGCTCCTCCGGTGGCTCCCAGTGCGTCGGTCGACATTCATCGCGCCGAGGTTGCGGGGTTGGCGAATCAGAAGTCTGCGCTGGAGAAGGCCGTGAAACTCGCCCGTGAGGAACTGGCGACGCTTGCTCTACCCGTCCAGGCGACCGTGACCCAGCAAGACCGCTTGGCGGCTCAAATCCGCGCAGAGGAACAGCAGGTCAAGGAACTGGAAGCGAAGTTAGACGAGCTGACGCGAAAGGAAGCGGACATCGGCGGCAAGATCGCCGCGGCTCCAGCGCCGAGTCCGCAACTCGGAACGGAAACTGAGCAATTGGGCCAGCAACTGGCTTCCAGGCAAACCGAAGTCAAGCGCCTTCAGGGACTTCTTGATCAGACAAGAGGGCCGGGCGATGGTTCCGTCGTTGGCAGCCCGCGCGTAGTGGAGACCAACCTCGAACTTAGGCCGATTCACCTGATCGGCAATCGGGCCGTCTTAATTGACGAGGAACACTACAAGTTCGAGCGAGGGCGGCGAAAATCGGATAACGAGGAAGTCGTAGTCATCACCAAGACGGCGGCCGGTGAGACGATCGACGAGATTCAACGGCCCAACAGCGATTTGATGGCATTTCTAAAAGGAACGGATCCAACCAAGCAGTTTTTGTTCTGCTTAGTCACCAGCGATTCGCTCCCCATCTTCCGGGAGGTCCGGAAGATCGCTCAGCAAATGAAGATCAGAGTTGCGTGGGACACAAACTACGATTCAGACGGCGTAATCGTCCGCTCCCTTAGACCGTCGTCAAGCGGCAGAAAGGTGAAGATTCCCGAGGGGCGGTAGGTTGGGGAGATGTGCGTGAGAGTTCCCTGGAAGCGTGGGACGGGGCTAAAGTGGCTAAGGCTGAGAGATCTGCCGGAATGCAGAACAGCGGAAAGGAGGCTGAAAGTGACAAGCAGACTCGGGTGGATTTTGGCGGTAGGGCTCGTCTCGCTCTCTCTCGCCGCAGCTCAGGACAGAACCCAACTCATGTCCGATGCCGCCCTGCAGGAGAATTGGAGCCGTGTAGCCGAATTGGCAGGCGGAGGAGAGGGGCTGAGCCCTGTGGAGCGTCTGCTAGCTGGCCACGCCGAACTCACGCTGAACCGGAACAATGAGTCGATGGCCAGTTTCCTCTCGGTGCTCTCCCCGGATGATTCCGCAGACGAACTCGGGCAGTGGCTCCAGTGGGCGCGCGAGTTCCGGGAGAAGAACCCTGCCAGCGCCATTGCCTGCTACTTCGAAGGCGACGCGCTGGCCCGGCTGCAGCAGTGGCCAGCGGCCATCGATGCCTTCAACGCGGGACTGAAACTGGCACCGGGAAACGCTCTCCTGCTGAATGCACGCGGGGTCAGCTTCGCCGCCACCTGGGAGATGGATCGCGCGGTCGTGGACCTTACTGCGGCGACGAAGGCCAACCCGCGCCTGGCCGACGCATTTCAGAACCTCGGATCGACCTGGGTGCAGCGACAGACTGGAGCCATAGGTGCGAGACGTGCGTTGGACAACGCGCTGGTTTTGTCCCCGGATTCGGTGGTTGCGCTCACTCTGCGCGGCGGAGTGTTCCTGGTGCAACAAAAACCGCTGAACGCGCAGGCGGATGTGGAGCAGGCGGCTAAACAGGCTGGGCCCCTGGCGCAGGCGGTGCATGGCCGCATCCAGAACATGGTGGGGTTGATGAGCCATCCGCACGCGACCGAGATGCAGTTGGCTCGGGCAGACGGCGAGAATCCGGGAATGTACATGCATCGGCAGACCGATTTGCTCCCTAAGCCTACCGATACACTTCCTGGGGCCGCGGGCGGCGCTAATGACCTGATCTTAGGCGCAAGATATGCGCGAGCGATCGGGCTATCTCAAGCAAGCTATCCGGCGAACCACATTCCTGACTCTTCGGCGCCGAATTCTAGCCCGAGTATGAACCTGTCGGCGCTTAACGTTGTCGCCGATCACGTTACGAACATGGCAAGTGGTGCCGACGCTCTGAAGAGCTTTCTTCCGCAGCCTTACCAGAAGGGATTGGAACCGGCCATATCGCGATTCCAGTTGGTCGGAGCTATCGGGGGGGCTCTCTCGGGTGACCTGGGGGATGCGTTACGAAGCGGAAACTTCGACTCCCTCCAGTCGCGCCTGCTCGAACAGCTTGGCAGGACTGGGCTGTCGGGGCTCGGACATTGGGCCGAGGACCTGCGGCAGGCGGGGAGGCTAGACCAGAGCTGGATCGATCACATGTCTCTTCTCGGTCCACTCCAGGACCTGACGGCAGCGGGCGCGTCGCAACTTGGAGCGGGGCGTTTGCTACCTAATGAGATGGAACGTAGCCTCTACCTGGGCGCCGCCCATGATCTTTTGAGCGCCGATTTCAATCTGCGGTATATCGTGCCCACGTCGACCAAGTCCCTGGCCGACCTCAGCATGGCCGCCAAGTGGGGGTCGGGTGCCAGCTTGGGTGCGACCGCCGCCTTGCCGGACTTGGCGAACTTTGCCCAGTCGCGAATGGCGCGCACCTTGGCCGCGCCGATGACGGTCAACGAGAGCATTCACCTGTTTGATGGCATCGCGAAGGGCACGGCGTACTCCGCGGCTTTCCTGGCAACCGGCGGCAGCACGGCAGCGGCTTCGGCTATGTCAACCCTTGCGGGTGTAACAGCGGACAAAGGCCGGGACTGGTCGATGCAGGTTTTTCAACGCGCGGACTATGGCGCCCGCGGCCAGATCGTGGACGTGTGGTCACAGGCGGTCTCGCGCGGGCAGACAACTAAGAACTTTAGCGAATGGATGGGTGGGTGGGATGAGACGATCAAGGCTGGCTTTACGCCCATGGAAATCTCTCATCTGAACGATCTCGTTTCATCGCGCAGTCTGTACCGGCCCAACACAGCATTTAGTACCCAGCGCCTATTCGACTCGCCGGCGACGCCGGCTGTCGGTTCCGTTACGCCGCCGAAGCCGCTGACGCCGCCCGCGCCAATTGCACCGAACGTACGGCCAGCTCCGCTCCCACAGCCCGAATTCGCCAGTGTCCTGAATGCCTTCAAGACCGCTGTCGGCGGCGCGGTGGGCAGCGGGAGTGCCAATGCGATATGCCCACCGCCCTGCGGAGGGCTCGACACCCAGATAACAATGCCGCGTTGGCGAGACGGCGAGTGGCCTTTTACACCCTGGTATGGACTGGGTTATGGGATCAACGATCGGCCCAAGCAAAAGGCAAGTGAGGTTCGGCAATGAGAGTTCGCGTAGCGGCAGTTGCGGTTGTGCTGATGCTCGGTGCGCTGATGGCGCAGGCCGGCGGTTCGACTTTTGTCGCCTATTCGCTGCGACAGGCGGAGAACCGCACAGCCGTCGGTAACCGCGAAGTGACCGAATTGGGCGGGATTACGGAGCCGGTGGCCTTCGTCTACGACGCAGCCAACGACGATTACCTGCTGGTGGGCGTGGCGGATCCGCAAAAGCCTCCCATCACTTTGGAGAGTTTCGTTGCCGCCTTGCGCGCCAGGGAAGCACCAGTGGTGAGCATCGATCCCCCCGCGCCGGGGGGCGATGCACACCTGCAACCAGTGCGATTCCACGGCCGGTTGGAAGACACCCGCCTCGGCATGGAAATGTTAGAGGCGGACATCGCCCTGAAGAAGTTGGCACTGGGCATGCTGAACGCCGACGTGTGGGGAGTGCGTTCGTACCTGGCGTTATCGGTGGAGGACGCCAAAAAGACCGGATCCGTGTCCGAGATCAGCAGTCGCTTCTGGCTGCGTGCCGGCGAAACCCAGGTATCCGGCAGCGAACGCGAAGGCGTGATGGTCGTGAATACCTGTAAAGCCAAGGTGGACACGGAAGTACTCGCCGAAGAGAAGGAAAAGAGGGACGAGATCGGAGAGGACTTCTCCTCGCAGGTGGCCGCCAGTTTTCCGGAACTCGTGATGCAATACCCGGCGCTGGCGCGGGTGCTGCCGATCCTGCGGCTTGTGGCGCTGGCGCAGGAGATATCGCGCGAGCGGCAGGGTTCGAGCCTGGACTTCTGGCTAAATCAATACCAGATGCCAAGGGTGCCGACACCAAGGACTTACGACCTTGCGGAGGCGCGCCAGGCCATTCCCGAGACCAATCGGGAGATCGTACTAAGCGGAGGAATTGACACAGACCCGCTGATCATCAGGCTGAATGGGGGGGACGCGACGGCGCTGCGCGAAGTGGTTCTGAAGTCGCGGCCGGCTCCGAATTCACTGTTGTGGCGCCCGCCTCTCGATGGCTGGGATTACACGGGTGAGGATTCGGTGACGCGTTCAGATCCGCGCGCTGGTTCTCCCAATGGATTCTCCCTGAGAAGGCAGATGCTCTCGCCCCCCTCCGGGAGCGTTGCAAAGCCGTATGTGGCTCCGCAGTTGCCTATACCCGCGCCCCAACTCGCCCCGAGGCAGCCAGGGCTGGGATCGGCAAGTAACTCCGGTTGGAAGTTTGAACCTGCGCCTCCATCGCAGTACGTCAGGTGGAACCCACCCCAAACCTCCACCAGGGTCGGTGGCGTCATGCTGCAGGCAACGGCATCGGTCAGCGGAAGCGGTTCGCCGCAGGATTTGGTGCCGGGCAACTTTGCATTGGTGGTAGACGGGGAGAACGCGCGGCCATCCCGGGAGACCTTCCGCAAGTTCGTCACCGCTCTATGGGCCGTCTACTTCAGCGATGAAGATCCAGGAATTTCGATCGATCCGATCGGGCCGGATGTCGATAAGCACCTGGTCCGCTACATCGGAAACGTGGTCAATACCGACCTCGGGCGAGTCATGCGCGAGGCCGATTACCTGATGAAGAAGTGGGCCGTCGGCACCGAACGGGCCAATATCCCGGAGTTCAAGAACCCGGACGATTTCATCGCTCAGGTTGGCCTTCAGGCCGCCGCCTATAGCCGCTTCTGGTTTGTGCCCGAAGACATGACGTTCAAACGCGCCGGGGATATGCTGCTCTTTTCTGGCGGCCGGATGACCGTGAAGACCGAGTACATGTCACAGGGGCTCTCTGCGCGCTCGGAACCGGCCAACGACAAGTTTGCGGAGATGTTCACGAACCAGTATGACCGCATCGCGGAGAACTACCCGGTATATCGGGAGCTTTTTGAATACGCCAAGCTTGTGAGCCTGGCGAAATACCTCAAGACATCCGGCGTGCCGCTCACCTGGTTTCTGATGGCGAACAAGGACCTGGTGCTCACCGAGGACTCTCCGGGCACCGTGGATGCGCTCGCTCACGGTTCTAACTACTACCGCAATCTCTCAATCACTGGCGGCGTCAATTTGAAAACGGGAGGCCGGTATGTTTACGACGCGACAGCAACGGCCGCCATCCAGGAAGCCATGGCACGTTCCGGCCCCTCTGAGTCCGGCCGTTCGACTGTCGCATCCGCGCCAGCAATTTCACCGGCGGCCAGCCAACCCTTCTCTTTCGACGTTGGAAAGACCAGTTACTCGGTTATCCCACAGCACTCTCTCACCACGGGGAAGGACCAATGGGGCAACCGCTATCAGACCGACCTGGCACTCAGAAACGGAGGCAAGCCAGGACTGGAACTGGTGCGCTATTTTGATTCCCGCCGGTCTTCGCAAAGCGAATTCGGCAGCGGCTGGCGCCTTTTGGTCCCGTACCGCATTAAGCCGTTTGGCGATGAGACGAGGGAGTTCCTGAACGTCCGCGTTCCGGTCAGGATGGCGATTGAGAACCTCCTGACCGGTCGAAACGAGGTCCTCACGTTTAGCACCGACCGGTATTCCATCGCGGGCTATGTGCCGGACAAACTGGCATCGAGCCAGGTTGTCGGACTTTTCGTCATGTCGAACGCATCGTTTCGACTGGCCGACAAGTTGGGAAATGAATTCTGGTTCGATCCGGCTGGCACCTTGACCGACGTCGCCTTTGCCAACCAGGACCGAATTCACTACCAGTACCTTGCCCAGGCAACGGATGCCTTCGAGCATCCTCCCTACGCGATACGGCCGACTGGCGCCGAGACGGTTGAGTATCGGGGAGAGACACTGCCGAAGCGTATCGTAGTGCGCAGCGCCGCTGATTCAGGCGAAGAGATATTGTCATTCGATCTCACACAGGCCGTGGCAACATACTTTCCCGCCGATGAGAATCGCAGCCGCTACCAGTGGCTCCAATGGACGCCCGATAGCAATTACCGGTTGCAGGACAAGCAAGGCAACCTCGCTGCCTTCAAGAAGGACGGGGAATTTCATGCGCTTCTGCCAGTCCTCGACTCCGCTCCGATTCAATCCGTGTCGATGGGGAATCAGAAAATCGACATGAGCTACGAGATTAACTTGGCGGGCCGCATGGTGATCGCCAAGGCCGTGTTGACCACCGGTGATGAGCATAACCCGCAATTGGCCGTTCGCTACGAATACAATAGCGATGGCACGCTGGCCCGGACGGAGCGGGAGGAAACCAAGAAGACACTTGCGATGAATCAATTATTGCGCAAGTAAGGCCACGTGCCAGTGAGTGCGGCGGCGATTCTTTGAGGCCGTGAAGATGGCCGATTTCGTATTTGAGGAATTCGACAAACTTCCATTCGCAATACTCGGTTTGGAAATCGGCCGGCATCCGCAATCCGCACAGCGCCTTGACCTTTCCCACGTCACCAACTCTGACTGCGTCATGAATGCTGCTTGCGGCGAGCCCGACTGGCATGATCCAGATCGCTTCGGCTAGTGCTGCTGCCTCGCTTTCGCGCAAAACACATATTCTCCTGTGCGGGTAGAATCCGATTTGGGGTTTCGAGTGTCGTCGGGTACGGTGGGGGTAACGACGACCATACTCCTTACCTCGGGTGCCGCCGACTGGCAGATAAACCAAACTTCGGGCGTCAATAATTGGCAACGTTAAGCGGATACGTTGCATTCTGGAACTTAATGACCGCACCTGAAACCGCGTCGGTGGGGACTTTGAATATCCACGTCAAGGGCCGCATGTTTTTGGGGTCGAGGTTTTCCCAAAGCGGCAGCTGCACACCATTGAAGTACAGTCGAGACCATGAGTTCTTCTTCTGACCTAGGCGCCCGAGCGCCTGATAAACAGAACCCCTGTTATCAATCAACTGCACGTCCGTCGCGTCGAGTTGCAGGTTGCGCCTTACGTTCGACACACTGAACTGGACGATCAAGAACGACTCCGAAGGGGCCAGTGCCATGGGTTCATAACGTGGGATCTCCACTATAGGGCCCCTATATGTTCCACCGCCAACCATCCTTTCAGCGGTGAGACCGGGCATAACATATTCGCCACTAGGTTTTTCGCTTAACTGCGGCTCTCGAGTGGCAGAAGCGCGCATAACCTGAAACGTAAGGGGCCGCCCGTTGGCTGAGATGGGGCGCACCTTCTCTGCTGATATAGATCCCACCAGAAGCAACATGAGAGCTAAGCAACCGTACGACATTGGTTTCATTCGGAATCTCCTTTTGATTTAGGGAAACGTATTCAAAGTCACCTCGACGATGAAGCACGCATTATACACCGCCTTGCCCTCGCCCATGCGCCCCCGGCGGGCCTTGAAGGAATTCTGGCGCTCCCTTTTTCTTGGGTGGGTAGTGGAGATCCGTGCTGAGTTGGCCGGCGGGCCGGTAACCCGGCGCATGCAGCCCAGGGTTGCTGCAATTTACTGGGGACGGAAACTGATCCCCTGCGCTGCCCTGTGGACTGGCCGACTGTGGGTGCCGAAGCCCAAGCCGCCGCTTTCCTGGGCAGTCAGCAGTGTGGCGGGGCGGCCGGTGTCTTGCTCAAGGCGCGTGGCGATCCGCGCCACCTCGTCGAGGCCGGTTTCAATGCTGAAAGTGATCAGTAGATAAACGAACGGTCGTCGCTTGCGGGCAGGCGTATCTGCCATTCGAACAAACAGAGATGGTCGTACGCTTAGAGCTTGATGGGCGCAAAGCCCTGGGCAGTTCTCGAACAGCGTCAGATCGGGCTTATTTGATACGGCTCGTCGTAGTAGACCACGACATCTCTGGGCACCATATTCCAGCGCTGCAGCGCCTGGGTCATCGCATCGACCTAGTCGTCGTGGGCGCCGTTGGGAAAGGCTGCGGACTCCTCGATGAAGTCGTCCACCCACGGCATGAACTCACCGGCGGATATACTCCCGCGCCTTGGGCTGCTGGCGGCGGAGCGCAGACCGATTGGCCGATGGGCGGCGGAGATTGGTCCGGCGTGTCGGCGGGGACGACGGCGTTGAACCGGGCGCCGGGCGCGACGAGCGGATTCAATCCGCTGGCAATGTTATTCGGCGGGACGCGCGGCGGCGCGGCTGGCGAGAGCTGGCCGAGCGGTCTGGCGGGAATCGTCAGCAGCTTCAAGAGCACGAACTGGGGGAGCTTCAAGCGGAGCCCGTCTAATCCGACCTACGGCACCCTCGAAAACGCAGGGCTCGGCCCTTTGTTTTCATGGGAATCGTTGCCCGCGGGCGGGCAGGCAAACACGGATGAAAGCGGCAACGACCTCCAGACCGGAGATTCCGGCGGCAAGATCACGGGCATAGGTGGTGTGGCCGGGGCCGCACTTGGTGCTGGCGGCATGATGCTCGCCAGCGCTGGCTTGTTGGGGAACAATCGTGGCACGTGGGGCGGCATCGCCGAGGGCACAATCGGCGGAGCAATGATCGGAATGCAGATGGGCGGACCGCTGGGGGCGGCGATTGGCGCTTGTGCGGGCTTTGCTATCGGCGGGATGGAGATGTTGCTCGGTATTGTGTCGCCGGCGCCGGATGTGATCTCCAGCCACACCAAACGACTGCTTGAGGAGACTCCTTGGCCGTCACCTCTGCATGGCCTCTCGCAGCAGATCCGCGATCTGCTCCAATCTCTGTCTCTGTTTGGCACTCCGGGGCATAGCAAGCCATCTTTCAACGATGCTGAGAAAGGTCGCTTTATTTGCCGGAGTCGGGCGAGTCGTGGAACTCACAACACCGTCTGCGCTGACGGACAAAGTACCTGTGCTGGTTCTGAGACTCATCAGGTATCCATTCTTGAATGCTCCCTCGACTGCACTGGCGCCAGCTGGAACACCGCCTAAGCCAGCATCCTCGAAGAACTCCGTCTTCACATCTGCGCCTAGAGCGATGAGCGCGCGAACGGATTCTGGTTGTGCGGACAGAATTGCCTGTTCCATGGGCACGGGGGCGCCCACCAAATACGTTGACTTGAACCGGTACTTGAACCAACCACCGTCGTCTTGCACGTCCCCAATATCAACGGCGGTGCCGGGACGGTTGATCTCTGCGCCAGCTTGGGCCAGGGCATTGATCTTCTTTACGTCGCCTTTGCTGATGGCTTTGAGAAAATCCGAATTGAGTTTGGGGTTAGCGGACTTCGGCGGCGGCGCTTGAGGAGTTGCCGTCGCTTTCGCGCTGAGAAATGACCCACCTGCGATCACGCCGAAGATGAGCGCGATGATCGAGAGAATGCCTTTGGTGGAGATCGTTGTCTTCATGCACCGCAGGATAGCATAACGATTCGCCGCTGCGTTCGGACTGGATCTCAAAGGTGTCGCCCACGAAATTGTCGCCGCCAGCGGGCCATCCGTCTTTCCAGAGCAGCGGGCAAATGTCCAGCACGCTGCGGCCGCCGCCAGATTCCGCTGCTGCTGTCTTCCATGGCCAACGCCGTTTCCAAAAAGTCGCTTGCGAAGGAATGCGATGTAGCGTACTCCATGCGTCGAGCGCCCGGTTATCGTGCACCGCTTCGGCTCGCTCGACGCCAAGCAGCAGCAGCGGTACTACGTCGGGATCGGCCCGCGAAAGTTTCAGTTCAAGCACCCGAACCTGAACTGGACCGAGACCAACCAGCTCAAGGCGTTCTGGGAGTCGATGCAGGGGCCCGTGGCAGTCCTTCACCTACACCGTCCCGAACGCGGACGGAACCACCACCGGCGTGCCGGTCACCTTCGAGCAGGCGCCGATCTCCTTCGAGTACCTGCGCACGGCCGTCCCGGTCGGACTGACCTTCTGTGCGCGGCCCACGAGACCAGCTCCGGTGAACAATTACCCACCCAGTTGCCCACCCAAAGGCGTATTTTTGGTGCTCAAACTGATTTATTTTGCAAAAATATTTCCTCTGTAATCAAGGAGTTGGTGAAAGCTGGCTGTCTCCGGAGCAAAAGGTCGGTGGTTCGAATCCACTCGGGCGTACCAGTTTTCTATCACTTGGCCGCCTCGCCCTCCCCAAAAACACGCTCCAGACCTTTTGCTCAGCGCTGTTTTTGTCCACGTATCGTCCATTTTGGTGGGCCGCAGGCGCCCCCAGATTTAGCCCAGAATCGCGGCGACGCCGGCCGCACGGTGTGGCCCGCCGGTGAGCGAACATGTTTCCCGGCTCGCCCGAGCTTGCGCGCTTCATGGCGCCGACGGCGTCTGGCCAGTGGTGTGGCGGCCGACGGCTGGCCGCCGGGCCCTCACACCGATGACACCCACACACGGATCATTCAGGAGCGTGGGGACGAACCGCCCCTAATGGGATGCGCAGAGCCATGGGCTGAACCTCGCGATGGCAGCGCACCAATTCAGCAGACGTAAAGGCCTGCGTGGTCATGGACCCGCAGGCCTTCGGCTTTTCAGAGCAGCGAAATGACTCAGAATGGCTCCAACCAGCCGCCGCGGAGCAACGCCGGTCCCACCGCTGTCCGCGCGATAATCGGCGAACCATTCAATCCCTCGCACAAGGTCTGCGGTTTCTATCCGCCGGACGTCGTGAGCCGCCAGCGTGATTTGACGGACGGGCAGAAGCGACTGTATGAGCGCGCGCTACGTTGGGCCGGGCAAAATGGCAGGTTCTGGCGTGGATTCGAATCCATGGCTGATGCTCTTGGCAAATCGGCGCGGCAGGTCAAGGACGACATGGCCACCCTTGAAGCGAAAGGTCTCATGCGGCACACTCGTCGGCGCCGTAATTCGAACGTCTACTCGTTCCTCTGGCACGCCATGTTTGAAGTGCAGCCCACCGCACTCCAAGAAGATGTTCTTGAAGTGCAGGATTCGCCCCTTGAAGTGCAGGATGGCGTAGTTCTTAAAGTGCAGCCCACTGCACTGGAATCTAGTCCGCTTGAATCCTGTCCTTTGAATTATGTAAAAGCAGACAACAAGCTGATTCCTGGCGACGCTTCGCAAAAACAGCGAACCGCCGCCAGTTCCTGTGTGACCGCCGCGAATGAAAGCCCCAAAAACAACAAGGACCGGAAAGCAGATCAGATGGCGCCTCTGAGTTCAAGTCTGGGCCCTCTGGAAGCGTCAAACCCGGCCAAGGAGTGGACCCGAAGGGAACTCGCCGATGTGCGTCGCCGGATCGTTGGGTTCTGGGGGCGCGAGCCTGAGGAGGACTTTGAAGTTTCAGTTATGCTGCGGGCCGGCGGTGCGAGTGCCGCGGCCGTGTGTGAATTGCTCGATCGGAAGTACGCGAACACGAATTGCAGGGTGGGCGGGCGGTGGGCCCCGAGGAGCCAGGACTGGTTCTTGACGATAATCGAAAACGAGTTTGCACCCGGCCACCTTCCTGAACCGCCGGCTCCGCCGCACCGTGGATCGAATGTGCTCCTCGATTCGCGAGTTCGGCTTCAAGGTGCCGGTGCTCGCGCGCAGCGACACCTCAGGTTAAAGGCCGCGCGCAAGTTGGGATCCTGGACCGGCGGCGACACGACCGGTATTCCAACGATCTTGTGTGACGAGTGGACGGATGCTCAAGTCAAAGCGTTCAGGTTGCTGGTGAATCGATCCGCGACCTGGGCCGCCTTTGACGAAGAACTGCTGGCCCTGGAACTCCAGCAACTGAGCGAGTCCGATTACGATCTCAGCTTGACCGGCTTCGATCCGGGCGAGATCGATGGGCTGCTGGCGATTCCCGACGAGGAGCGAGCCAACGCCGCGCCGCCGCTGCCGGTGACTCCCGTATCCCGCCTTGGCGACCTGTGGCTTTGTGGGATTGGACGCAATCAACATCGCATCCTCTGTTCGGACGCGACCAGTTCAGAAGCGGTGTCGCGCCTGCTGGGTGACCGCAAGCCGATCCTGATGGTGTGCGATCCGCCTTACGGAATTGAGCTCGACTCCGAATGGCGCGACCGCGCGGGCCTGAACGGCTGCGGCCCGGCCGAGGCCAGCTACATGAAGCACCGGACCGAGGGCCACACCGAAACCACCATCTCCGGAGACACGCGGGCCGACTGGTCCGAGGCGTTCGAACTGGTGCCGAGCCTCCAGATCGCCTACGTCTGGCACGCTTCGAAGTTTACGCGGGAGGTGCTGGACGGCCTCTTGCGCATCGGGTTCGTCCATCACCAACAGATCATCTGGGACAAAGGGCGGACGGTGTTGACTCGGACATTGTACTGGTTCCAACACGAGCCGGCCTGGTTCGTGCGAAAGGTGAACGCACCTTGGTATGGCAAGGCCGGCGAAAACTCTACCATTTGGGCC
>Ga0208820_1001304_pt1 | contig 14112 bp, 6 predicted proteins | sample June2015DPH_16_5_FD_184713 | JGI IMG/M metagenome (GOLD analysis project Ga0208820, IMG submission 184713) | Peatland microbial communities from SPRUCE experiment site at the Marcell Experimental Forest, Minnesota, USA - June2015DPH_16_40... | ecosystem: Environmental > Terrestrial > Soil >...
CCGGGGGCGCAGGGTAACCCTATCTTAGCCCGGTGTCTTTCGATACAGTGGGCCCTCCAACTGTCGAGGGGCGATCAACGGCTGGGACCAAACGGTGGACAATCCCGAGCCGCGACGCCTGCCGCATTCGACGCCAGTCCGCAACTTGTATCTCTCCGGCGCGTGGACCGCGCCCGGCGGCGGCTATACGGGGGTCCTCATCAGCGGTCTGCAATGCTTCGCCGAAGTCGTGAGCCACTGGGGTTAGCGAACGGAACTGAATTCAGCTCCGGTGCCCCGTTCGAAGGTACCGTTGCTTTCCCCAAGGCAGCGGAATGGGCGGTTCGCACTCGAAACCCATTTCAGCGGGCGCGCCCTCCGTTCCACCCAGGAGATAAGCGGCAGGCGCCAGCGCCTTCAGGCTGGGGATTAGATCGCGATAACTGACCGCGCGGGAGATCGCCAAATCGAACGTCTCATTCTTTTCATTCACCTGCTCGGCCACCTGCTCGGCACGGCACGCCAGCACTCGCACGTTCGACAGGCCGCGCGCCGCCTCCATGAGAAACACTGCCTTGCGTTGGTGCGATTCAATCAGAGTGACTACGCAATCGGGGCGGTAGACCGCGACCGGAAGACCGGGAAACCCCGCGCCTGAGCCCACATCGGCGATGCGCAGCGCGCCGGCGGGCAGGCGCGCCGCCAGGAAGATAGACTCGCCATAGTGGCGTTCGACGGCCTCAGGCAGGTCCCGAATGGCGGTGAGATTGAGCGTGCGATTCCAGAGAACCAGCAGGTTGTAATGGGATTCCAGCGCCTCGGCCTGCGCGCCGGTCAACTCCGCGATGCCGCGCAGCCGGTCGCGTAGCAGGTCACGAAACACGGCTGAGACCCAGGTAGACATCCAGCACGGCTACCGCGGCAGGTGTGACGCCGGGGATGCGAGCGGCCTGACCGAGGGTCGCGGGACGCACCCGGTTGAGCTTGTCGCGAACCTCGCGCGACAAACCGGGAATGCCATCGAAGCCGAAGCCAGCCGGGATGGGGCGGCGCTCGGCAGCCTTCAGGCGCTCCATCTGGCGCTCTTGCTGGCCGATGTAGCCGCTGTACTTGGTTTCGGTTTCGACAGTGGTCAGCATGGCGGGTATGGCGTCCTCTCCCAGCACCTCGCGAATCCAGCCGGAGATTTCCGCGATCCGCGCTTCGGGACGCTTCAGCCACTGGCCGTTGCGGTGGCTCTCCAGCGCCTTTTTCAGCAACTCATGCTGCCTCTGCTTGCGCTCGAAGGCGTCCCAGCGCGCATCGGTCACCAGGCCCGCGCGCCGGCCCATCGGCGTCAGACGGGCGTCAGCGTTGTCGATGCGAAGGTGCAGGCGAAACTCGGCGCGCGAGGTGAACATGCGGTAGGGCTCGTCGGCGCCTTTGGTGATGAGGTCGTCGATGAGAATCCCGGTGTAACCTTCGGAGCGGCCGACAATCACCGGCTCCCGCCCGCTGAGTTTCGACGCCGCGTTCATGCCGGCAATGATGCCCTGGCACGCCGCTTCCTCGTAGCCGGACGTGCCATTGATCTGGCCCGCCAGGTAAAGGCCGGCGATGGATTTCACTTCGAGCGTGTGCGCCAACTGGCGCGGGTCGATGGCATCATATTCAATCGCGTAGCCGGGCCGGATCATTTCCGCGCGCTCCAGGCCGGGAATCGATGCGACTACCGCGGCCTGCACGTCGATGGGCATGCTGGTGGACATGCCATTGACGTAGACTTCGTTGGTGTCGAGGCCCTCCGGTTCGAGAAAGATCTGGTGACGCAGCTTGTCGGGGAATTTGACGATCTTATCTTCAATGGAAGGGCAGTAACGCGGCCCGACGCCTTCGATCTGGCCGCTGTAGAGCGGCGAGCGCGGGATGGCCTCGCGGAGAATGCGGTGCGTCTCTTCGGTGGTGTAACCGATGTGGCATTGGATTTGCGCGCGGTCGATGCGCCCGGTCATAAATGAAAATGGCGTGGGTTCGGCATCGCCGGGCTGCGGCTCGAACCGCGACCAGTCGATGGTGCGGCCATCCAGGCGGGGCGGCGTGCCGGTCTTGAGGCGAGTCCAATTCAGGCCCAGCGCGCGCAACTGTTCGCCCAACAACTGCGAGGGCGCTTCGCCGTTGCGTCCGCAACTGTAGCGCGCTTCGCCGACGTGCGCCAGGCCGTTGAGGAATGTCCCGGTGGTGACGATCACGGCGCCCGAATCGAGCGTGCGGCCGTCGCGCAAGGTGACGCCGGTGGCGCGGCCCGCCTCGATGTTCAGAGCCGCCACTTCGGCTTGTTTGATGCGGAGATTGGGTTCCTGTTCGAGCACTTCGCGCATGCGCGCCCGATACAACTTCTTATCCATTTGAGCGCGCGGCGACCAAACGGCGGGCCCGCGGCTGGTGTTGAGCAGCCGGAACTGGATGCCCACCGCGTCGGCCACTTCCCCCATCACGCCGCCCAGCGCGTCCACCTCGCGCACCAGGTGACCCTTGGCAATGCCGCCGATGGCGGGGTTGCAGGACATCTGCGCGATCAGGTCCAGGTTCATGGTGACGATGGCCGTCTTCAGACCCATTCGCGCGGCGGCGCGGGCGGCTTCACACCCGGCGTGACCGGCGCCGATGACCACGACGTCGTAGCGTTCGCGCATTGATACTATTCTAATGGTGCAACCAAGATGAGAGTTCTCGTGATCGGCAGTGGAGGCAGAGAGCACGCGCTGGCGTGGAAGCTGGCGCAATCGCCGGGGACGGATGTGTTCGCGGCGCCGGGCAATCCGGGGATGGCAGGCATCGCTACATGCCTGGCGGTGAAGGGCGCCGGCTCCGCGCAGTTGCTGGCGGCGGCGGAAACGATTGACGCGGATTTGACGGTGGTCGGACCGGAGGTTCCGCTGGTGGCCGGCGTGGTGGATGTGTTCCGCGCGGCTGACCGGCGCATCGTGGGACCAAACCGGGAAGCCGCGCAACTGGAAGGCAGCAAGGTCTTCTCGAAGAACTTTCTTGTGCACAGGAACATCCCCACGGCCGCGTTTGTGACCGTCGAAAACGAAACGGACGCGCGCAAGGCGCTGGATCGTTTCGGATTTCCGGTGGTGTTGAAGGCCGATGGCCTGGCGGCGGGCAAAGGCGTAGTGGTGGCCCAGGATCGCGCGCAGGCGGAAGAGGCGCTCGGCACGCTACGGGGCCGTTTGGTGATCGAAGAATTCCTGCAAGGTGAGGAAGTGAGTTTCATTGCGTTGTGCGACGGCCGCGACGTGGTTCCACTGGCCGCCACGCAGGACCACAAAGCGGTGTTCGATGGCGACCGCGGACCGAACACGGGCGGCATGGGCGCCTATTGCGACGCCGCGATCCTCAGCGACCGCCAGGCGGACGACATTCTCAACCAGGTGATTTATCCGACCGTGGAAGCCACCGGCTTCACCGGGTTTCTCTACGCCGGAATGATGATGACCGCGGACGGGCCGAAGGTGCTCGAGTTCAACGTGCGCTTGGGCGATCCGGAAACGCAGCCGCTGATGCACCGCATGAGTTGCGACTTCCTGCCCGCGCTGATGGCCGCGGCGGAAGGCCGCTTGAGCGGCACGCGTCTCGAATGGCGCGCGGGTCCCAGCGTCTGCGTGGTGATGGCATCGGCCGGCTATCCCGGCGCTTACGAAACCGGGAAAGCCATCGGCGGAATTGCGGAAGCGGAGTCGCTGGGCACGGTGGTGTTCCACGCCGGAACGCGCGCAGGCGCGCACGGCCTCGAGACCGCCGGCGGGCGCGTGCTGGGCGTCACCGCCAGTGGAGACAATCTCGCGGCGGCCATCGGCGGCGCGTACCGGGGAGTGGAAGCGATTCACTTCGACGGCGCGCACTTCCGCCGCGACATTGGCCGCAAGGGGCTGGAACGGTACAATGAAGGGAACGTGGGGACGTAGCTCAGATGGATAGAGCGGTCGCCTCCTAAGCGACAGGTCGGCGGTTCGAATCCGCCCGTCCCTACCATTTAACCCACGCCAGATCGAAGCGCGAGCTTCAGCTTTTTCTGCAGTTCCTGAAAACGCGGCTCAGTGCGCAGGCTGGCGAACGCGGGATCGATGCCGAGGGCCAGGATGTCCATTTCACGGTTCTCAATAGCGAATTGCAATTGATCGAGGGCTTCCTGCCGTCTTCCCATCAGCACGCATGTCTTAGCGGCATTGTAGTGCGAGCCTCGTCCCTCCTTCAGGAGGCTCTTCTGGGCCTCCAGCATGCTCTCCAGCATGCCGCCGGGGCCGCGGGCCGCGAAGCCCTTTCGAGCCGCCTCCCAGATCGCCAGGGCCGCCCGATTCCGCGATAATTCCGCCGCCTTCCGCGATTCCCGCAGGTAATTGGGAGCGTCGTTTTGACTCAGATAAATGGCCGCCAGGTAGATATGAGCGGACTGGAAGGCCGGCTCGGCCGCTTCGACCTGCTTTAACAGCGCGATGGCTTGATCGGGCTGGCCTCCATAGAACAGGACGTATCCCTTATCGGCCAGGATGGAGGTTGAGGCCGGGTCCAGCTCGCGGGCCCGCTCGATCTCGGCGAGAGCCTCCCGATAACGGCCCAACACCATGAGCGACGTGGCGTACCAGTGATGCGCCTTCTCATCGTTCGGATTCAGTTGGATCGCGCGCTGGAACTCGCGTTCGCCATTCCCGATATCGAGCGCGCCGTAGAAGAGGACGAACGCCAAGGAACTGTGCGCCTCGGCCGACGAGTCGTCGAGTTCGACCGCCTTCTTCGCGGCGGCAATGGCTCGAGGCCAGGCTTCACTGGCAGGCATAGCGGCGTATTCGCGCAGCAGGTTGTAGCAATCCGCGAGGCCAGAGTAGGCCTTGGCGTAGCCGGGATCCCTCACAATCGCCTGGGTGAAATAATCCACGGCCTGATTGAGACTCTCCGGCGTGCGCTTGTTCCAGTAATACTTGCCCTTCAGGTACAAGTCCTGAGCGGCGGGGCTCACCGCGCGTTCGCTGGGGTTCTCGATCCCCCTGCGGCCGCTCCCGTCAGGCCGGACAAACCGCACAAACAGGACACCCACCGCTGCCGCTGTCAGAAGCAGAGCGACGATGAAGATCCGGCGCTTCGCCGGATTCCATGACAAACGGGCAGCAGGGACAGGAGCGGCTTCGATCGGAGGGTTCTCCGCCGGCGCGGTTCCGATTTCGGCCGTTTTCCGGCGAAACAACGGCACATAGCTGCCCACCGGCAATTCAATCCGGATCTCGGCCCCGGCGCCGCCGGTTTCGTAGTAGCTGGCGAGCCGCTTGCGCAGCCTTGCCGCCTCCTGCCTCACAACCGGATCGAGACGGGGGTCCCAGGAAGCAGGGCGGTCAAACACGTCGGTTCCCAGCACGCTTTCCTTCAAGAGGTGGCGTTCCCCGCGGAGAGCGGTTTCGACGAGATGCCGCAGGAATCGGGCGGGCCGCTTGGCTGTGCCAAACGCCGCGCTCGCGACCACCATGTCGAGTGCCGCGAGCACCGCATCCGGCGGAATTTCTTCGGCGGCGGCTTTCGACTGATTATCGAGGTCTGGTTGGGCGGGCATTTTCAAGCAGAGGCCCCTCCGACGTACCTAACAGGCTACGCACTTTTTCTCCGCTATGCAACTCCCATAGATACCAAGGCTTATCGCACGCGCTGCTACCGTAGCGCTACCCCTTGCTCCTTGTTTTCCCTCCGCCCTGCCCATTAACGTTGGTTAACGCGGTTCCGCGCGGTCCCACATCCATCAGCGCGGCCTAGCAAGAAAACGGGAGGGGTTATGAAGAGGATGTCCACTCGGAGGCTGCTGCCCTTGCTGTTTTGGCCGACGCTTGCTTCGGCGCAGTTTTACAACATCACCACCATCGCCGGCAATGGCCGGCTCCAATTTGGAGCGGGCGGACCGGCGATTGGCGCCAAGCTTGTGGTGCCGAGGTACGTTGCGGTTGATTCCGCTGGTAATACCTATGTGAGCGACACGTACTTCCATCAGGTATTTCAGATTTCGCCCAGCGGAATCATCGCGGCGTATGCAGGCAACGGCACAGCGGGTTTTAGCGGCGATGGCGGACAGGCAACCTCGGCGCAGCTTTTCAATCCGCAGGGTCTCGCCGTGGACGGGGCGGGCAATTTGTACATCGGCGATTCTTCCAATTACCGCGTGCGCAAAGTGACACCGGCCGGCGTGATCACCACCGTTGCGGCCGTGGGCAGTGGCGTCGCCTGCGTGGCCGTGGATGCGGCGGGCAACTTGTACGTTTCGGGCGGATACGCCATCGTCAAGGTGGATACCGCCGGTAACGTCACGCCCTTTGCGGGGAGCGCCACAACGCCGGGCTTTTCCGGCGACGGAGGGCCCGCCACCGCCGCCCTGCTCTTTGGCCCCAAGGGTCTCAGGGTGGATGCCGCGGGCAACGTGTATGTGGCCGATCAGGAGAACTTCAAGATTCGCGAGATTTCGGCGCAAGGCATCATTTCGACTGTCGCCGGTAACGGGCAACCCGGTTATGAGGGCGATGGATTGAAGGCCACATTGACGTCGATCTCGCTGCCGGCGGATGTGGCGTTAGACGGCAAGGGTAACTTGTATATCTCCGACAGCAATAACGGCCGCATCCGAGAGGTGAATCTGACGACCGGCATCATCTCGAGCGTCGCGGGCGGAGGCAGTTCGCTGCTGGAGGGCGTGACGCCGCTTTCGGCGGGACTCTCGCCGAATGGAATCACCCTCGACAATAGCGGAAACCTGTTGGTTGCGGATATCAACTATCGCCGGGTGCGGAAAGTCACGCAATCGGCCATTACGACCATCGCGGGAGTGATGCCGACCCAAGGCGCCGGCGACAATTTCCCCGCCACATCCACTGCTCTACTGGACCCATTTGGCGTCGCGGTGGACACGAGCGGCGATATTCTCATCGCCGATCACGTGGATAACCGGATCCGCAAGGTTTCGCCTGCAGGCAACATCACCACCATCATCGGTAACGGCGTGCCCGGCTTTGGCGGCGACGGAGGCCTGGCGATCAATGCCACAATCGGCGACCCGGCCGATGTGGGCTTTGATCCGGCGGGCAACCTGTATTTCGCAACCGGAGATATCCGGCGAATCGCGACGAACGGGATCGTCACGACCGTCGCGGGGAACGGCGTGGTCGGGTATGGCGGCGATAGCGGCCCGGCTACGTCGGCGGCCATGATCGGGCCGACCGATGCCGTGGGAGACGCCGCGGGGAACATCTACATTACAGATCGGGGTAACAGCCTGATCCGGCGCGTAGACTCCGCGGGGATCATCACTACCTACGCCGGTACTATTACGGCCGACGCCGGAGTTGCCGGCTTTAGCGGCGACGGTGGACCGGCCGTGCTGGCGAAACTGTTCCAGCCCTTTCAACTGGCGCTCGACACTGCCGATAATCTTTACATCGCCGACTGGGGCAACAGCCGTGTCCGCAAAATCACCCCCGCCGGCACCATCACCACGGTGGCCGGCGGCGGCAGCGGGACCCTGGGCGACGGAGGCCCCGCCACGTCCGCTACCATTGGCGGCAACCTGTATGGGGTGGCCGTGGACGCGGCGGGAAATCTGTATATCACGAGCAACGCGCGGATTCGCAAGGTGGACGCGGTCACGGGAATGATCTCCACCATCGCAGGAGATGGAACCGCCGGTTTCAGCGGCGACGGTGGATTAGCCACTCTGGCCGAGGTGAATGGGCCGCAGAGCATCGCCGTGGATGCCTCCGGCAACGTCTATTTCGCCGACGAAAACAATTTGAGAGTCCGCCAACTTACTCCGGTCGAGATCGTGAAGGAGGGCGTCGCCAACAGCGCGACTTTCCAGGCCGGCGGAGTGGCGCCGGGAGAGATTGTCACCATCTATGCAGGGCCCGGAGTCAGTCTGGGTCCGGCCACCCCGCTGAGTTTGCAGTTGGATGCGTCGGGCCGCGTCGCGACCCAGCTAGGGGGCACCGTGGTGACGTTCGGCGGGACGCCCGCGCCGTTGACCTATGTCAGCGCGGCACAGATCAACGCCGTGGTGCCGTATGAAGTCGCCGGTCAAACCTCCACGCAACTGCAGGTGAGTTTTCAGGGTAAGCCCACCAACACAGTCACCTTGCCCGTCGTCGCATCCTCCCCCGGATCGTTTGCGATCACGAATCTGGACTATTCACTGAACACGCCCTCCAATCGGGCCCCATCGGGTGGAATCGTGGTGTTATACGGCACGGGTGAGGGGCAAACCATACCGGCGGGTGTGGATGGCGGCGTGAACACCTCCGTGTATCCCCAGCCGGTGTTGCCGGTTAGCGCGACGGTGGGCGGGCAGCCTGCCAAGATTATCTATGCGGGAGCCGCGCCCGATTTTGTGGCCGGTGTGTTGCAGGTCGACATTCAGATTCCGGCCGGCGTGAGCGGAACAGTCCCGCTCGAATTGACAGTCGGCACCGCAAGTACACCGTCGGGTCTCACCGTCTCGATCAGTGGGCAATAAGAGGAAGTAAGAGGATAGGAAAGCGCCGCACCCTTCCACCTTGATTCGAATCGAAAGACGGCCAAAGGAAATCATTCAATGAGAATCAGAATCGTCACCGGTGTGCGCACCGTGGTTCCTGTCTTCCTGATCGGCATGGCTGCCTGCGCGCAGGCTCCCTCACATTTGACTTCGCCAGATAGCACCGCCGCCTCGCGGCAGGTTGCCGCAAGCTATGGCAAGTTACCACTCAGCTTTGAACCCAACCAGGGCCAAACCGACCCGCGGGTGCAGTTCGTCTCTCGCGGAGCCGGCTACACCATCTTCCTCGGCCCGGCCTCAGCGACGTTCGCCCTCCAGCGTGGCGCCAGGACAAGCCGGCCAACCCTACCCGGCCAGCAGCCCTCCTCAGCGGAGTCCGCCGTGGTGCGCATGGATCTGCTGGGCGCCAACCCAGACATCGCGATCGAGCCGCAAGGCAAGCTGCCCGGCATCGCCAACTACCTGACCGGGAGCACCCGCACTAAATGGCCCACCAACCTTCCCACCTATGCGAAGACCCGCTCGTCAAATGTGTATCCAGGTATCGACCTCATCTATTACGGCACCCAAGGTCAGCTCGAATATGACTTCGTTCTAACTCCACATGCCGATCCGGCCAGCATCCGCCTGCGATTTTCAGGCGCCACACCGGTGATCGATGGGTCCGGCGACCTGGTTCTGGCGCTCGCGACCAAGGACGGCCAAAACGACATCCGCTTCCACAAGCCGGTCCTTTATCAGCAGGTGGAGGGAATCCGCCGTCCCGTGAACGGCAAGTTCACCGTCGCCGCCAATCATGATGTCGGTTTCCAGGTCGGCGCCTACGACCACCGCCGCGAACTGGTAATCGATCCCGAACTGGTGTACTCCAGCTACCTCGGCGGCTCCTCGCAGCAGTCGGTCATCTACGGCATGGCGATCAACGCCGCCGGCCAGATGTATGTCACCGGAATTACCAACGCACTCGATTACCCGACCACACCAGGCGTCATCCAAACAAGCTGCCCGGCTAGTAATGGAACCTTTGATACTAAGTGCGGTCCGTCATCGTCATCGGCGGCCTTTGTCTCCAAAATCAGCGCCGACGGCCAGTCACTCATCTATTCCACCTATCTGGGTGGAAGTGGCGGCGGGTACGGAGTGGGCGGAGCGGCCGCCGGCGCAGGAGGCAGCGGAAACGACCTCGGCACTGGAATCGCGGTGGATGCCAGTGACAATGCCTGGGTTGTGGGCCAAACCAATTCGAATAATTTCCCCATTACGGCCGATGCTTACAGCCTCAACTGCGAACCGGCGGAAATAGCCTCGGGCGCTTATATAATCTCGACGAAAGCCAACAGTTGCGGCGGCCCGAACGCCTCGGGATACTTTTACAACGGCACCTATTCTTTGTTCCTCGTCCAACTCAACCCAACAGGGACGACTATGTTGTACGGAACGTTTCTGGGCGGCACTAACGGCGAGCTTGCGGCTCAGATCGCTCTCGATGCGGCGGGCAACATCTATGTCGCGGGAACGGCCTACACCAACGCCCCCGGAACGTTCGCGCAGACGAGTTACTATAACTATCCAACCACACCGTCCGCGTTTCAAACTCAAGCACTGACCGGCGGTGCGTTCTCGGCGTTCGTCACCGAGTTCGCTCCGGGCGGGCAAACCATCCTCTATTCCACGATGTTCGGCGGCCCTAACGAAAACACATATAACAACGCTCTGGCGGTTGGAGCGGGGAAAATCTTTATCGGCGGTTTCACCCAGGACCCGCACCTGCCCACAACCCCGGGCGCCATATCGAGTACCTGCCAAGGCGGTCCAACCGCGGCGGGTCCCGACACTGATTGTGTAGATAACAGCGCGAACGGTTATGTCGCCGAGTTCGATCCGGCCAAGTCCGGCGCGGCGTCCTTGGTCTTCTCCACCTATTTGAATGGTTCGGTATCGACGCAGAGGACCGAATCTTCATCGGTAAATGCGCTTGCGGCCGATGCCTCGGGTAACGTGTATGCCGGTGGACAAGATAGCTACACCGTGCAAGAGGGCTTCCCGACAACGCCGGGAGTATTGCAGCCGGCTTGTCTGGTCGCCACCAATTCAGGTGAGTGCGGTACCGGCTTTGTGACCAAGCTGAGCCCGACGGGAGCTTTGGTGTGGTCGACTTTCTATGGCTCGCCCTCGACGGCCGGAGGGAACCAAACCGTATCGGCGATCGCGCTCGATGCCAACAGGAATGTCTACATCGCCGCCAACGCGAGTGGACTGGGCGATTTTCCGCTGAACAACGGCTTCCAGGGCTACGCCGGCGGGGTTGCCTATGTCACCGAGTTGAAAAGCGATGCCTCACAGGTACTGTTCGGCTCCTTCTACGGCGGTCCGAACAACGTGTTTCCGACGGGAATGGCGGTCGATGCGAAGGGAAACATCTACGTCGCCGGTTACACCGCCGGAGGCCTGCCGCTCGACAGCGCTTATCAGAGCACCAACGGTGGAGGGTACAACGAAGGCTTCTTCGCCAAGATCTCGGGCCCGGCCGGTCCGCCCACCCTTGCCGGGGCGGTGAACGCCGAAAGCGGCAGCCCAACCATCGCGCCGAACACCTGGGTTGAGATCGATGGGGCGAACCTCGCTAAGGCCGGGGATTCGCGCACCTGGCAGGCCTCCGATTTTCAGAACGGCAATATGCCGACTCAGCTCGACGGCGTCAACGTAACGGTGAACGGCAAACCCGCGTACATGTTTTATATCAGTCCCACGCAGGTGAATATTCTCACCCCGCCCGATGCTCTGTCGGGATCGGTCGCCATCGAACTCACCTACAACAGCGTCACCAGCGCATCCATCAGCGTTCCGGCGCAGACGCTATCGCCATCGTTTTTCGTCTTCGGCGGCACACCATACGTGGCCGCGCGGCACGCCGACTATAGCCTTCTGGGGCCGGCCAGTTTGTTTGCCGGTTCGACGACGCCCGCCAAGCCCGGAGAGACGGTGCTGCTCTACGCCAATGGCTTCGGCGCGACGAGCGTGCCCGTGGTCAGCGGATCGGAGGTGCAGTCGGGAAGCTTGTCGCCGCTGCCGGTAGTCGAGATTGGCGGCGTGAACGCGTTTGTCGCGTTTGCCGGCCTGGTTGCGCCGGGCGAGTTCCAGTTCAACGTAACGGTGCCCGCGTCGCTGGCGGATGGGGATCAGCCGCTCACGGCGACATACAACGGTTCCACCACACAGGCAGGAACCCTGATCACGGTACACAACTAAGTGGAAAACTGACCGGGCACAAGTCCGCGCGTCGATCCTGAAGATAGATGAGGCGCTTGCGCCCTCAGCCCGCGACCCTCTCCAGGCACTCGGCGCCGCAGATGGCTTCGAGCGCAGCGCGGAATTCCTTATCGGGGCGGACCTTGGCCGGAACGTCGAGCAGGACCGAGAAATCGCGCGGGGCTTCCAGGCGCAGCCGCACCTGGGTTTCGCCCGGCTTGCGCTTGAAGAGTTCGTCGAGCGCGGCGGCTCTATCCGTCCCGCCGTTGCGGCCCAGCCAGACGCGGATGGAAATCACCGACGGCATGTCCACGCGCGCCACATCGAGCGGAATGATATCCTGCACCGACACCTTGGGCGGCGCGTTCTCTTCGGGCAGGATCAGGCCGCGCACCAGCACGGCCTGGTCTTCCACCACCTGCGCGGCGAGGCGTTCGTAGCTGGAAGCGAAGACCATGCCGTCCACCGACCCCTGCTGGTCTTCGATGGTCAGCGCCACCCAGGGCTTGCCTTCCTTGTTGCGCTTGCGCGCGATCGAGCGCAGCACGCCGCACAGGGCGACCTCGGCATTCTTGGCGAGGCCTTCGAGATTGCTGGTATCATGCGTGGCCAGCTCGGCGATCTTTTCCTGATAGCGATCGAGCGGATGCCCGGTCACCCAGAACCCCAACAGCTCTTTTTCGCCGGCCAGCTTGTCCTTTTCGGTCCAATCGGGAACGTTGGGTAGCTGCGGGTCGTGCGGTTCCGCGCCGCCCATCATTTCGCCGAACAAGCCGGTTTGCCCGCTTTCGCGGTCGCGGTGAGCGCGCTGGCCCGCTTCCATGGCGCCTTCCACGGCGGCGAATTTCTGCGCCCGCGTTCCCTCCAGCGAATCCATCGCGCCGGCGCGAATCAGGCTCTCGATCATGCGCCGGTTCACGGCTCCCAGGTCGACCGTTTCGGCGAACTGATGGATGGTGCGGAAGCGGCCCAGTTGCTCGCGCGCGCGGCCGATGGCCTCGACCGCGGATTGGCCCAGGTTCTTCACCGCACCCAAGCCGAAGCGGATGCCGATTCCACCGGGCGCGTGCGCATCCGGCGTGAAGCTCCACTCGGACTGATTCACGTCCGCCGGCAGGATGGTGATGCCCATGGCGCGGCATTCGTTGATGTACTTGACGACCTTGGCGGTGTTGCCGGTTTCCGAAGTGAGCAGCGCGGCCATGAAATCCACCGGGTAATGGGCTTTCAGATACGCCGTCACGAACGCCAGGAAGGCGTACGCGGCGGAGTGCGACTTGTTGAATCCGTAGCCGGCGAACTGCTCCATCAGATCGAAAATCTTTTCGATCTTGCGCTGCGCGAAGCCGCGCGCGACCGCGCCCTTCACGAAGTGCTCGCGCTCCTGGGCCATTGCTTCGGCTTTCTTCTTGCCCATGGCGCGGCGCAGCAGATCGGCTTCCCCCAGCGAATAGCCGGCCAGGCGGTTGGAAATCTGCATCACCTGTTCCTGGTAGACGATCACGCCGTAGGTCTCTTCGAGCAGCTCTTTGAGTTCCGGCAAGTCGTACTGCACGGCGCGGCGGCCCCACTTGCGCTCGATAAAATCGTCCACCATGCCGCCCTGAATCGGCCCCGGACGGTAGAGAGCGTTGAGCGCGGTCAGATCCTCCAGCCGGCTCGGCTTGTAGCGGAGCAGAATGTCGCGCATCCCCTGCGATTCGAACTGGAACACGCCGCAGGTGAAGCCCTTGCAAAAGACGTCGTAGGTGGCCGCGTCGTCGAGCGGCAAGTCTTCGGGAACCAGATCCACGCCGTGCCGCTTGTTGATCAGGCGCAGCGCGTCCTGGATCAGCGTCAGCGTGGTAAGCCCCAGGAAATCCATCTTGAGCAGCGACAGCTTCTCGAGGCCGTTCATATCGAACTGCGTGACGATTTCATCGCGGTTCGTTTTGTAGAGCGGCACCAGTTCTCTGAGTGGCTGGGGCGAGATTACCACCCCCGCCGCGTGCACCGAACAGTTGCGCGAAAGGCCTTCCAGCCGCAGCGCGACGGTCAGCACTTCGTCGATGCGCGGATCCTTCCGGGCCTCGGCGAAACCCGGTTCCTGCTTGATAGCGTCTTCGAGCGAAATGTTCAGTACACCGGGAACGAGTTTGGTGAGCCGGTCCACATCCGCGTATGGGATCTCGAGCACGCGGCCCACGTCCTTGATGGCCGCGCGCGCGCCCAGCGTGTTGAAGGTGATGATCTGCGCCACCTGTTCGCGGCCGTATTTTTCGGTGACATAGTGGATCACCTCGCCGCGGCGGTTCATGCAGAAGTCGATGTCGATATCGGGCAGGTTGACGCGCTCCGGGTTGAGGAAG
>Ga0208820_1001305_pt1 | contig 14109 bp, 11 predicted proteins | sample June2015DPH_16_5_FD_184713 | JGI IMG/M metagenome (GOLD analysis project Ga0208820, IMG submission 184713) | Peatland microbial communities from SPRUCE experiment site at the Marcell Experimental Forest, Minnesota, USA - June2015DPH_16_40... | ecosystem: Environmental > Terrestrial > Soil >...
GCGCGTACGAGAGCCAGGTCATCGGGTGCCAGTCCAAAGCTTCAGGGGTGCGAAAAGTCCAAACCACGGTGTTCCAGGTGAGTCCGGCGCGAACCTGGGGATTGTCTGTAACGTAAACCTGGTCGTCCAAATTAAGAAAGGGAGCGCGAGTGACCGAGTTATAGAGTGCAATCGTTGTCAAAGCAAGCAGAAGGCAAAAGATCAATCTCCGTTTTTGTGGGGATCGGAAAAGGTACGACTCAGTTAGGGGCTGGCCGGGCTTCTGCTCCGTGGAATCCATGAACCTCATTGCACCTTGGCTAACGGCAATAATAATGACGAGACGATAGCATGAACGAAACCACGGTTCCGCTTACAAAAGTACCCTCCGCATTCTATGTTTCCCTAATTTGGATTTCCCTGCCTTTGGCTGTCTCTACGCAGGTTGGCCGCGGCTCAGCGTGAAATCAGCTCGCGGCCGTCTGTTCCGCCGCAGAGGCAGCATGCTTGTGGCTCGCTTTGTGTTCGCGCCGGATGGCTAGCAGATCCTTATGAAGAAGATCGAGCGCATTCGAGGGTATCTCAGAACCCCACTCGTCGATTTCTTTTTCTTCCCAATGGCCGTTGAGCCGCAGGGCGGCGTCGGTTAGGTCCTCGGGAAACGCCAGGCGGTAATTCCCTTCGCGCAGCAGCACACCGCCGATCTGGCGTCCAGTGTGCATTTCATAGATGCGGCGGGCCGAATTGCCGCCGTTATTGATAAACGCCAGCAGCACTTCGCCTTCCTCGGCGTAATCCGGACGGTAGAACCATGCTTGGGGCGCATCCGCTTTGGGGCGCGAGCGTTTTCTCCCGGTCACTGTCACGACTTCCTGCTCGGGCTTCACTTCGTTCGCGGGAATGTAGTAATAAATTCTCTGGCAGGAATCGCAGATCACTACCTTCTCGCCAATCCTCACTTCGTTGTAGATCTGCGGCCGCAGCATCACCTGGCAGCCCATGCATTTGTGGTCGCGGACTTCCGCCAACCCGCTGCCGCGGAACTTCATCACGCGCTCATAGTGGCGAAGCAGATCTTCGGAAATCGCCTGGTGCAGGCCGTTCCGCTTGACGTTCCACTCGGAGAGCTTCGTCTGATCTTCCGCCGTAACTCTTCGCGCTTCTTCTTTTTCTTTTTCGATTTCGGCTGTCTCCGCTTTGAGCTCGGCCTCCGCCGCTTTGACTTCCTTTTCCCGCGCGTCGACGTTGACCATCACCTCCAGGATGCGGTCCTCGTTGAGCCGGATCTCCTCCTCGGCAAACTGGATCTCGTGCAGCAGCGCTTTGTACTGGTCGTTGGTTTTAACGTCGAGGGACTGGTCGCGATACTTGGAAATCTTGCCTTGCAGGTCCTTGATATTGGCTTCGAACTTCTTGCGGTTGGCCTCATCGCCCTTGGCTGCAATCCGCACCTTTTCCAGGTGGGCCTTGGTTCCAGCCAGCTTTTGCTCGATCACCGCCACGCGTTTCGGCAGCGCCGCAACTTCGTCCTGCAGTCGCCGGATCTCTTTGTCCGCCGCCTGCAGCTCCAGCAATTTGTCGAGCTCAGGAAGCATCGGTTCGGAGAGTCACTGTAACGATTCTAGCACGTGTGGCGACGGGGCTCCGCCCCGTCCCGGCGGGGCAGGGCCCCGCTGCCACACAAACTTCACCCGGCGCCGGTTTATGGTAGCCTGCGAAGTTTGGTCCGGTTCGCAAAGAACCGCAAGGAGGCCAGCGTTGAAGCCGAACAATTTTGCCCTTTTGCTTTTGCTCATGCTCATGATGCTCACGCTCATGTTCGCCATCGCCCCTCCTGCGCTGTGCCAGCCGGACAACGCCACGACCACGGTCGTCGAGCGCGTCGGCGACACCGCATTCATTCAACTGCGCGCGCCCAGCTTCCAGGCGCTTTCGCCCCGGCAGCAGGCCTTGGCCTACTGGCTGACGCAGGCTTCAATCGCCATCGACCCTATTATTTACGATCAGTTGTCCGCCTACGGTCTGCAACAGAAACGTCTGCTCGAGGAAATCATGGCGCGTCCCAAGGGAATCGACCCGGCCCCGATGGCCAAGATCGCCGAATTTGCGAAACTTTTCTGGGCCAACCGCGGCAATCACAACGAGACGACGTCGCAGAAACTTCTGCCCTCGTTTACGTTTGAGCAGTTGGAAAAGGCCGCCCTGATCGCGCAGCAAAACGGAGCGTTTCGGACCGCCTACGCCGATCTCCCGCCGTTGAAGAAACCCGCCGACGTCAAGCGAGAGCTGAACGCATTGCGAGCTTCGCTTCTTGACCCCGCGTTTGAGCCGATGATCACCGCCAAGAGTCCGGTGGGAGGAAAAGACACAATCCAGGCCAGTTCAAATACTTTTTATCCGGGCCTGAGCCTGGACGATCTGAAAGGATTTCAAGAAAAGTACCCGCTTAACTCGCGGGTGGTTAAAGCCGCGGACGGCAAACTTACCGAACTCGTCTACCGTGCCGGCACGCCCGACGGCAAGATCCCTCCCGGCGTCTATGCAACCTTCCTGAAGAAGGCCGTCGCCTGCTTCCAGAAAGCGCGCGGCTACGCCGAGCCCGAGCAGGCCGACGCGATTGGCCATCTCATCCGCTTCTACCAGACCGGCGATTACGCGGACTGGGTGGCGTTCGGCACCGCCTGGGTGCAGAACGACGCCACGGTGGACTTTGACAACGGCTTCATCGAGGTTTATCGCGACGCGCGCGGCGCCAAAGGAAGCTCTCAGAGTTTTGTCACCATCACCGATAAGCCCGTCACCTCCGCCATGAAAAAACTGGCGGAAAATGCCGCCTATTTCGAACAGAAGGCTCCCTGGGACGCGAAGTACAAGCTCACTTCGTTCAAACTTCCGGTGGTGAAAGCCGTCGAAACCCTGATCGAATCCGGCGATTTCGCCGTAACCACCATCGGCGACAATCTGCCGAACGAAAACGAAATCCACGAGAAATACGGCTCCAAGAATTTCCTGTTCACAGGAAGCGACCGCGCCCTCGACGAAGCCACCGGCAAGGCGGCGATCGCGGAGTTCGCCGCCGGCCCCGCCGAGATCGAGCGCAACGCGAAGTACGGCACGGAAGCTGAGAGCCTGATGACCGCCTTGCACGAGGTCATCGGCCACGGCTCCGGCAAGCTGAGTGAGCGCGTCAGCGGCGGAGCACAACCCTTCCTCAAAGAATATTTTTCCACGCTCGAGGAAGGCCGCGCCGATTTGATGGCGCTCTGGAACGTCTGGGATCCCAAACTGAAAGAACTTGGCCTCATCTCAAACCAGGAAGAAGTGGCCAAGGCCATGTATGACACCGCGACTCTTGTCGCCTTGACCCAACTGCGGCGCACTCCCCGCGGCGACACGATTGAAGAAGACCACGAGCGCGACCGGCAGTTGATCGCCCACTACATCGCCGACAAGGTTCCCGGCTCGATCGAACAGTTTACCCGAGAGGGCAAGACCTACGTTCGGGTGGCCGATTATCAAAAGATGCGCCAGGGCGTCGGCATGCTTCTGGCCGAACTCATGCGCATCAAGGCGGAGGGCGACTACGACGCCATAAAGGCGCTGGTTGACAAATACGGAGTCCACTTCGATCCTGCGCTGCGTGATCAGGTGCTCGCGCGTTATCAGAAACTAAATTTGCCGACCTACTTTGCCGGCATCAACGCTCACTTGACCGCCAGCTTTGGCAAGAATGGGCAAGTGGAGAAGGTCGAGATTCATTATTGGGACAACCCCGCCGCGCAGTATTTGGACTATGGCGCAATGTACGACGAGGCTATCCACCATGAACCAAAAGAGTGAGGCATGACAGCTATCCGTAAACCGTGAGGGACGAGGAAAGACGCTGTCCGGCTACTGTAGCTTCGCGTACTCGGCCTTGGCTGCTTTCAGAATCGGAATGTCGGGGTCGGCGTCTTCCCAGAGCGTGAGGAAGTCCTTGTAAGCAGCGAGCGCCCGGACGCGGGCGGCATCGGCATCCCCTCCATGCGAAGTTCTCGACTCCAAGGCATTCGCCCGAGCCACTCCCAGATGCGCCAACGCTCCCGTCCAGCAGTTCCAGACGATCCCGCTGTGATCGATAATTTTCTGAAACTCGGCGGCGGCAGCGCTGCCTTGTCCGGCTGCCAAGTATGCCTCTGCGCGCACATACGTCGGATAAAGGCAGGAAATATTTACGACAAAGCCAATTTGCCCCAACTCGATGGGTGGACCAGCCTGTAGAGCATTCAGGGCAGAAGGCGAGTTCTTTCTATCCAGCGCCAGCTGCGCCCGAATCGCAGGCAGCCAAAGCGACTGCATCTGGGTGTCCAGCGGAAACCGTTTTCCTAAGTCCAGTGCCACGGACTCGCCCCGTGCCGAATCGCCGGCCATGGCAAACGCAAGCGCGGCCTCGCTCTCCGCGCTCCGGCTCGTCGGAGCCAACTTCAAAGCCTCCGCCGCCAACCGCCGCGCTTCCGCAAGATTGCCGTAAGCGGCTTCCCGCTGAGCGGCAACCGCCTGCCATATTCCCCCAGTTTCTTCGCTGTCCGCCCGTATGGCGGAGTCCACCGCCCGTTTGCTCAGTTCCCGCGCTTTCGCAAGATGACCGCCATACGCCTCGGTGTCGGATGCCAGCCCGAATCTCCGATTCTCATACTCCGGCTTGCCTGTATACCACTCTTGCTGCTCCGCCATCGCATCCGAGTCCGCACCCAAAAAGGCGAGAGCGTAGAGAGCACTGTGGAAGATGAAATCATCCAGTTTTTGCCCCTGCGCCTCGTGGATGATCTGCCGCGCCTCGTCGGGCCGCTGCAAGGCCAGGAGGTCGTTGGCGAGATTGACGTAAAAAGCGACCTGATCGGGTGCCAGGCGCATGCCTTGCCTCGTAACCTCAGTAGCTTTTTCATACCGCCCCTGTTGCGCGTACACTATGCCCAAATTGCCATACCCTCGCCATTCTCGTGGGTAGCTCTCAATCTCCTCCTGATACGTCTGCACCGCTCTATCCAGCTCTCCGGTTAACTGCTGGTAGTAGTTGGCCGTTATCACCAGCTTTTCCCGCTCGCTGGCATGTTCCCGCAACTGGAATGCTTTGGTGAAGTACTCGCCGGCCCGCCCCTGTTCGCTGAGATTGTAGTAGTCGTTGCCCACCACCCTGTAGCCCATGGCAAAGTTTGGATCAACCTCGATGGCGCGTAGATCGTAAGGTAGGGCTGCGGCGGAGCCTTTCTCGTTATCGGCCTTTCTGCCCAAGCTATATGCTTTCAGCGCCTCGAGCGAAGATGTGGTCGCCTGTTCCAGCGGAACATCGAACTTCCGCACCGTCGCCAGCGATTCGCCCAACTCAGTGCGCAGCTTGGATGCCGCTCCGCCCAGCGCGTCCAGCACCTTCTCCTTCGCCGTCGCCGTCACCTGCTCCTGCGCCAGCGCATCTCCGCTCTGGCAATTCACCGCCTTCAACCCCAGCACATATTCGCTGCCCAGACTGCCAATCGAGCCCGCAAGGGAAGCCTTGCCGCCCGCCCGCAGGCAAAGCTCGCGGGCGACCGCGGGCGTCAGTTTCGTGTTGGCCGGATGGGTCATCTCTTGCAAGGTTTTCGCGACTTCGCCGTCCGAGAGCACATTCAGGAAAGGCGATTGCCGCAGGGAAACGCTAAGCGCCGTCTTCAGCGTGTCGTCGAACACCGGATCGCCCGTGCTGTTGGCAAAGTCGGCGAGAACGATGGAGTCCTTCTCGGTCAAGCGCTGCGTGGCCTGGCGCAAACGGAAGTAGAACGCTCCCGCGATTGCAACCGCGACTAGCACCACCACGGGGACCAGAACCTTCCAGAGTTTCCGGCCCGCGACGGCAACCTCAGCCACTTTCACCGCGCTCGCTGACGCAGATGGAGCAGACGACGCAGACGCAGGCGAGGAACCGGATCCTGGCGATGGCGGTTGCCCAGCTCCGGGTTGCCCAGCTCTCGACCCGCTCTCGGTTGCCGCCGCCACCGTGCCCGAACTCGCCGCTATGGCTCGTCCCGTCTCTGTATCGCGCTTCAGCCGTTGCAGATCGCTGCGCATCTCCGAGGCGTGCTGGTAGCGCAGATTGCGGTCTTTCTCCAGCGCCTTGGTGATGACGTCTTCCAACTTCGCCGGCAGGTCCGGGTTCAGTCGCAACGCCGGCAGCGGAGCCCGGTTCATGATCCCGTCGAAGATCACTCCCGAGGTATCGCCGCGAAATGGCATTGTGCCCGTTGACATCTCGTACAGGACCACTCCGAAAGAGAACAAGTCGGAGCGCGCATCCAGTTCCTTACCGCGCACCTGTTCCGGCGACATATAAGCGACGGTGCCGAGCGCAGCCCCCGGACTGGTCAGGTGCTCCTCGCTTACCGCGGTCATTGGGGCCGTGACTCCCGTCGCGTCCACGGTTCTATTGCGAAAGGGCGTCAGTTTCGCCAACCCGAAATCCAGAATCTTGGCATGTTCACGCTTGCTCACAAAGATGTTTGCGGGCTTGATGTCGCGGTGGATGATGCCCTCGGAGTGCGCCGCGTCGAGCGCGTCCGCAATCTCAATCCCCAGCGACAGAATCAATTCCGTGTCCAGCGGACGGGCGGCAATCCGATGCTTCAGCGTCACTCCATCCAGAAACTCCATGACGATGAAGGCTTGCCCATGCTGCTCGTCAATTTCGTGGATCGTGCAGATGTTCGGATGATTCAAAGCGGAAGCAGCCTGCGCTTCCCGCTCGAAGCGGGCGAGAGCTTGCGCATCCTTGGCAATCTCGTCAGGCAGGAACTTCAATGCGACAAAGCGCCGCAGCTTGATGTCCTCGGCCTTATAGACCACACCCATCCCGCCGCCCCCCAACTTTTCGACGATGCGGTAGTGCGAGATGGTCTGACCGATCACTAGCGCACAATCTTACGGGGGTGAGATATGCACGTCAATAAAACGCGAGAAGTTGACTTTATTGCAGCTTCGCGTACTCCGCCTTAGCTTCTCTCAAGATGTTCGGGAGCTTTGCCATGGGTAGTGTCGAGGCCGTCTCAGTTCTCTCCCGGCATCGGATGCACCGCCTCATCCGCATGCGGCACCAGTTGTTGATACGTGGCCTGCGGCACGTGCGAATCCCAGTAGCCCGCTGTCTTCGCAAATCCAACGACGCCGAAGAACAGCGCCGCAATCCCCACCGCCATGGCCCATGCCGGCAGCTTCGGAGGCCGGGGCGCGAGCGCGGGAATCTTCGGCAGGGGAAAACTGGGCAGCGACAGCCAGAGCGTATCTTTTGCGGGACACACCGCGACACATTCGAGGCAGCCCGTGCATTCCGCCGATTTGATCGTCACCAGCTTGTCGACGGGCAGCGCCGAAGGACATGCCTTGAAGCATTTCGCGCAATCAATGCAAGTCTCCGGATTGCGCCGAATGCGCACCGGGCTGAAGAACGAAGCGATCCCCAGCAGCGCCCCGTACGGACACAGATAGCGGCACCAGAAATTCTGAATAAACAGCGACGCGACCGCCAGCACGCCCAGCGTGATCGCGCCCGTTTGGCCAATGTGGCGGAAGAAGTTCAGCATTTTCACGTCGGCGATCACGCCGTAGGGACTGCTCATGAAAGCGGCGAGCTCATCCGCCGCCATCGAAGTGACAGCCCACACGAAGAAGCCAAGCAGCAGATACTTCAGCGAACGCAGCCCGATGTCGATCCAGCGCGGCAGGAAAAAGCTGCGCCGGAAGATTTTTTGCCCCGCGCGCCACAAGTATTCCGAGATCGTTCCCACCGGACACAGCCAACTGCAAAATGCCTTGCGGAACAGAAACGACATGACAAGAAACGCAATCAGCAGAAACATGCCCGCCGGATGCAGCGCCGGCACGTGATGAGTCAGCATGAGGTACCGGAGGTTCATCAGGCCGGCGATCGGCAGCCAGCCCTCGACCCCGGCCGGGCGGTGCAAGGAGGTTGGTGCACCCCCCGGCTCAAATTGACGAACCCAGAAGTAGAAGATGCCGCCGATCCAGAGGTTCAGCAACAGGAACCCCGACTGGAAGCTGCGGCGCATGATCTGCGAGCGGTCGCGATCGGCGCGGCGGACAAGTCTCTTGGTTGCTTTGGCCGCCGGTTTCGGCCGCGGCCCACCCGGCGTCGGAAGCGGAATTGACGAAATCTCTATGGGCGGAATCGCGCAATGAATTTCGCTTCGAATTTCATTATGACCTTGCGTTGCCATGAGGACATCCTTACTCTCTCAGCGTAGACGCCCCGTTACCGCAAGGATGTGACCTTTGTCACGCACATTTCTATTTTCTTCTCACTGCCTACCGGTCGGAAACGGGGCCAAAACCAACCGCCTGACTTTCGTAATGTGCCCTCCTGCCACCGCCTGATGCAAAATTGATGAGAATGCCCTCCTCAGCCAGTGCGCAAAAGGGACAACGGCGGGGCTCGCGCGTCAAGCTCCTCGGCTCCATCCTTGCCCTGGTGGTGCTCGAAAACGGCCGTCAGATCCGCGGCCGCATGAGTCAGCTCTCCGTCAACGGCGGCCTGCTCTCACTCGAACGCCCGCTCGACGAAGGCATCCTGGTGACCGTACTGTTCCACCTCGGCTGCACCACCATCCGCTGCCGCGCGCACATGTTATTTCCCATGTGGGCCACCAAAGGATGCCTCCAGCCTTTCCGCTTTTTGGATCTGCCCGAGGCCAGCCGCCCCAGTCTGAGCCGGGAATTGGCAAATTTAGTCCGAGCCGGCGCGCCCCAGGAAGAAGAAGCCGAATAGCCGCTTACTTCCCCGCCGCTGCCAAAATCTCTTCCAGCGAATACTTCTGCAACTCCCCAACCCGCTCCAGCGTGATATCCGGCTTCGGATACTCGGCCACCAGCCCCGCATCCAGCGCATAGTGTCCCTGGCGCGGAAACACCGTTGTGACCCGCGCCCCCCAATATTTCTTGATCGCAGCCAAAATACGCACCTTGTCGTCCACCATCACATAGTGCGTCGCCGGATACCTCGCCTGCACATCGTCCAGCTCCCGTTCCTTATGGATATAGATCAAAACGTGTCCTTCGAAGATCTCATACAAGCCCGAGCGGTCGATCTTGAGCGGCTGGAAAACCACATCGCCGTCGCTCAAAATCACCGGCCGCCCCAGCCGCCGCGCGTGCGCCACCGCAGCGAGCGCCTCCGGAAAGAGCTGGTTCGCAAAGGGATAATTCACCATGAAGTGCGACACCGCCAGCAGCTTCTGTTCTCGCGGCTGCTCGATGCGATAACGCTGCAGCGCCCCCAGATAGTCGGCGTATCCGAGTTCCGTGCGCAACTGCTCGAAGATCTCCCAATAGCGCCGCTCGCTGGCCTCGCCCACTTTTTTCGCGAGGTGCCGCTTCAGATCTTCCGTCACGCGGTCGTTGTCAAGCAGCGTATTGTCCACGTCGAAGAAGAACACGGTGCTCGGGTTGGCGTCAGCGCGATTCACACGGCTTTCAGAGTAACTTCAGAAAAAACGGTGCCCCTATCATGCCAGAAATCGTGGCCAACGTCGCCGCTCACCACCGCAGGAAGTTCGGCAGTGACTGAATTTGCTCCCCATCCAGAGCCTGGCATGCGGATTGCCTTTAGGAGGCTGCGGAAAAACTAACGTTTCGTATCAGGGCATCGCTTTAGCGATGCCGTAAATCTTTTGCAATCAGACGCCCCTTTAGGGCCGGGAAGCGAAGTTAGACTTTTTCCCTAGCCTGTTAGACAATCTTTTAATGTTCTTGGAGGATGATGCCGATGAAATGGAGATAGGGATTTATCGATGGACCCCGAAGCCACGAGGAAAGCGAGAATCGCGGTCTTGCAGAAAGAGATAGACTTCATCCATTACGCCAACGAACTGTATTGGCGACAGCCGAACCCCAGCGAAGCGGCCAAGGCAGAATATTACCGCAGACAGGATCGGTTAGAAGAAATCCGGAGCGAACTCGCTGAACTGCGAAAAACATAATCGAGCAGCACACAGTCTGATTTTTTCTTCGATCCAAATTCAGCCACAACCGGAATTTCCGCGTTTTTTGCCTCTGAGCCATCCCGCGAGCGCGAAAGAAGCGCTCAAGAAAAAAGAAACGCGAAATTTGCGCCCGACCCCGTTTTAGGCTCCTTTGTTCAAAGTCTCCCACCACCCGCCACGAACGGCTTGTGCAGCTCCCATCCTTTGTAGTACAAAGACCTGTACCAGATACGGCGTCGGTCAACAATCGATAAATCAGCCGGGGCGGAGTATTGTGGCTCTGCCCCACAAAGCGGGCGAATCTTTTCTCGCCTCTCCCAGGAGCCACCTTCCGTGGAACACATCGACCCAGCCGTCATCCATCGCTTCGACACCCGCTCCAGCCGGCCTTGTGAATTCTGCCGCGAACTCGACCCTCAGTTCCCCCAACGCCACCCCCTCGACCAGATGGTGGCCAGCAGCCGCAAAGCCATTGCTTCCGCCCATTTGACCGAGGACGGCTACGTACGCCACCGCATGCTCGAATTGCGCCGGATCGCTTCCCGCGAGCCCCTCACCGCGGCATAACCGGCGCTTTTTCGGCCTCAGCGCAAATTTTTCACGCAGCGTATCCCACTGCTCTTTTGCCCCGCCGCACCTTTCAGCTGCCAACAGCCTTGCCGGCGGGCATTTCTCCCCGTATTTCCCGCTTGACACGACCCTGCCGATTTATGGATACTTATTCATTCAGTTGCATTTTTATTCATGTCTAAAACGGCCCGCCACAAGGCGATCCTCGATCTGCTCGACGAAGGTTCGGTCGAAAGCCAGGACTCTCTCCAGCACCGGCTTGAGCGCAAGGGCTTCGACGTGGGCCAGGCGACCCTCTCCCGCGATATCCACGAACTGAAACTCGTCAAAGGCCCCGAGGGCTATCGGCGCAATGGCGACAGCGTGGGCGCCGAAGGCGTCTTGCCCTCGGTCATGCATCTCGCGCGCCAGTTTGTGGTCGAAATCCGCCAGGCCCAGAACCTGCTGGTGGTGAAAACCACGGTGGGCAGCGCGCAGCCTGTCGCCGCCGCCCTCGACGCCTCGCGCTGGCCTGGGATCGTCGGCACCATCGCCGGCGACGACACCGTGCTAGTCATCGCGACCGACAAAAGGCAAGCGCAAGCCCTCGCCCGACGTATTCGCGAGCTGTCGTAAGTGGTTTGCCGGGACCAACCCCGCGAACCGCAATCAGATTTTTCCGAAAAGGGAGAAACGAGCCCATGGCACTAATGAACCTGCCAAAGATGAACCTACCGAAGCCGAACTCACCGAAGACGCACCCCCCCGGCCTGCTGCCCAATCCGCTCGCACCCCGCGATCTCGTCTCCATCCACGACCTCGCCCCCGCCGAAATCCTCACGCTCTTTAGCCTCACCTCCATGCTCAAGCGGCGTCCCGCGGAATTCCGCGGCGTGCTCGCCGGCAAGCAGATGGTCATGTTCTTCGAGAAGCCCTCCCTGCGCACCCGCCTGACCTTCGAAGCCGGCATGGACAGCCTGGGCGGCAGCACCTTCTTCGTCGACCAGACGGCCAGCCGCCTCAATGCCCGCGAGTCTCTCTACGACATTGCCCACAACCTCGAACGTTGGATCGACCTCATCGTGCTCCGCACCTTCAGTCATACTGTAGTCGAAGAGATGGCCACATACGCCAACGTTCCGGTCATCAACGCCCTCAGCGAGCTCGAACATCCCTGCCAGGCGCTCGCCGACTTCTTCACCCTGCAGGAACATTTCGGCGATCTCTCGAAAATTCATTTCGCTTACGTTGGCGATGGCAACAACATGGCGCACTCCCTGCTTCTGGCGGGCGCCTCCGTAGGCGCGAAAGTTTCCATTGCCACGCCGCAGCGCTACGGGCTCAATCCCGTCATCGTCACCATGGCGAAGGCCATTGCGGACCAGACCAAGGCTTCCCTCCGCCTCCTGACCGAGCCGCGCAAAGCCGTTGCCGGAGCCGATGCCGTTTACACCGATACCTGGGCCAGCATGGGGCACGAACAGGAAGCGCAAGACCGTGCCGCCATCTTCGCCCCTTACCAGGTGAATGCGGCGCTCATGCAACTCGCCAAGCCCAATGCGCTATTCATGCATTGTCTCCCCGCGCATCGCGGCTGTGAGGTGACCGACCAGGTGATCGACTCGGTGAATTCGGTCGTCTTCGATCAGGCGGAAAATCGTTTGCACATTCAGAAAGCCATTCTCTTTTGGCTATTGGGCGGCGGCGTAGGCCGCTTCCCCGCTAGGAGCGCACATGCCTAAGCAAGACGTGCTTGAAAAAGACCTGCTTGAAAAAGAGAAGATTGTTCTCGCCTACTCCGGTGGGCTCGATACCTCCATCATCATTCCGTGGCTCAAGGAAAACTATGCCTACGAAGTGATCGCCATGGTCGCCGACATAGGCCAGGGAGACGACCTCGACGCGGTGGTGGAGAAAGCCTACAAAACCGGAGCCAGCAAAGTGGTGGTCGAGGATCTGCGCGAAGAATTCCTTACCGGCTACGTCTGGCCCGCGCTCAAAGCAGGCGCGGTATACGAAAACAAGTATCTGCTCGGCACCTCACTCGCTCGCCCCGTAATCGCGAAACATCAAGTCGAAGTCGCGCTGCGCGAAGGCGCCTCGGCCCTAAGCCATGGCAGCACCGGCAAGGGCAACGACCAGGTGCGCTTTGAGATGGCCTACCAGGCGCTCGCTCCCGAGCTGAAAGTTATTGTGCCGTGGCGCGAGTGGGACCTGAAATCGCGCGAAGATTGTCTCGACTACGCCGAAAAGCGCGGTATTCCGGTCGCCGCAAGCCGCGAGAAAATCCACAGCCGCGATCGCAATCTCTGGCACCTCAGCCACGAGGGCGGAGAACTCGAAGACGCCGCCCAACCCCCGTTCCCAAGCACCTGGCAATGGACGAAGTCTCCGCAAGAGGCTCCCGATAAAGAAGAGCAAGTTGAAATAGGATTCGAAAAAGGCGTGCCCGTCTCGGTAGGCGGCCAAACTCTCGACCCCGTATCGCTCGTCGAACTGCTGAACGAAATCGGCGGGCGCAACGCGGTAGGACGCATCGACCTGGTCGAGAACCGCTTCGTAGGGATCAAGTCCCGCGGCTGCTATGAAACTCCCGGAGGCACGCTGCTACTCGAAGCCCACGGCGAACTCGAAGCGCTCTGCCTCGATCGCGATCTGCTCCACTTCAAGCAACACGTCGCGCTCAAGTATGCCGAACTCGTTTACTTCGGCCTGTGGTTCACGCCGTTGCGCGAAGCGCTCGACGCCTTCGTCGAACCCACGCAACAGAATCTGACCGGCTCGGTTAGGTTCTCGCTCTACAAAGGCAACGTTAACGTGGTCAGCCGCAAGTCCGATTACTCGCTCTACCGCACCGACCTCTCCTCCTTCACCATGAGCGAAGGCTATGATCAGAAGGACGCCGAAGGCTTCATCCGCATCCTCGGCTTGCCCTCGCGTTGCCGCGCCCAAACGCAGCCGGGTCGCGCCGTTGCCACTTTGCACGAGTTGTCGAAGTAAGGTTCGTATCAGGCCGCGCCTTCAGGCGTGGCGCAACGATCTTTTGGAATGACTGCGCTTTTTGGCGCTGGCTTTCGGATGCGAACTGGCGAAACCCAGCTCCTTAAAATGGCCTTGCTTAAAGAGTTCTCAGCATCGCTAAAGCGATGCCCTGATACGAACCTGAGCTTTTCACCAGCCTGCTGGAGGTTGTGCAATGATGATGTGGATCTTGGGTGGCGTGCTTTTGGGTGGCGCAGCGCTTCAGCGCTGCGATAGAGGCATTGATTTGACTAAGGCTTTAGCCCCTGAGGTCGCGCCGTGAAGATGTGGTCCGGCCGCTTCCGGCAGCCGCTCGACCCCGAATTTGAAAAATGGCAGCGCTCGTTCCCCTACGATCAACGGCTGCTGCCCTTCGAACTCGCGGCCAGCCGCGCCCACGCCAACGCTCTCGAACACGCCGGAGTGCTTTCTTCCGAAGAGCTTTCCGAAATCGTGAAAGCCCTGGAAGAAATCGGCCACCGCGCTGCATCGTCTCCAGAGTTTCTCAACGATCCGGAAGCTGAAGACGTTCACCACTTCGTAGAAAAGCAACTCGCCG
>Ga0208820_1001306_pt1 | contig 14085 bp, 14 predicted proteins | sample June2015DPH_16_5_FD_184713 | JGI IMG/M metagenome (GOLD analysis project Ga0208820, IMG submission 184713) | Peatland microbial communities from SPRUCE experiment site at the Marcell Experimental Forest, Minnesota, USA - June2015DPH_16_40... | ecosystem: Environmental > Terrestrial > Soil >...
TCACTACGCCCATGGCGAAATTGATGGCGAAAATCTTCGCCCAGAAGCGGGCGGCGCTCGCGTAATGCGGATTGCCTGTGCGGAGCGCCATGGTCTTCAGAATCAGAATCAGCAAGGCCAGCCCCATCGTCAGTTGGGGAAACAGGTAGTGAAATGTAACGGTGAATGCGAAGTGCAGACGATGAATCGTAAGTGCGTCCATAAGACTCCGGGGCGGTTCCGCAGCCGGCGTAGGCGAGCGGGACCGTTACCCTCCGCACAGTATAGGACACGGCGCGGAGCAATAGGTGTGCGCGAAGATAGGTAGGGCACGCTTTAGCTTGCCAAAAAACAAGAAATCACATATAGAAACGGACCGAAGCGAATGGCGGCTGATGAACAGTACATGCGGGAAGCGCTCGACCTGGCTGCGCGCGGGGCGGCGCTGGGCGAAGTGCCGGTGGGCGCGGTGGTAGTCATGGCCGGCGCCATCGCCGGGCGCGGCTGGAATTGCCCCATCGAGCGCCACGACCCGACGGCCCACGCGGAAATCATCGCCCTGCGCGAAGCCGCCGCGGCGGCCGGCAATTACCGCTTGGCGGGGGCGACCCTGTATTGCACACTGGAGCCGTGCGTGATGTGCGCGGGCGCGCTGGTGGCCGCGCGCGTGGAGCGCCTGGTGTTCGGAACCCGCGACCTGCGCTTCGGCGGCGTGCGCAGCAAATTCCGCATCGCCGATTCCGATACGTTGAACCACACGGTGGAAATTGTGGAAGGCGTGCTGGCGGTCGAGTGCGTGGAACTGCTGCGTGGGTTTTTCGAGGAGCGGCGATAGGGCGCAGGACGCTCCGGTTGAACGAGCCCGTGCTTCTCAGTTCTCCGAAGGTTTCTCCGCATGGTCGATCACGAGCACCACGACGGGTGCCTTCATCGCTCGCAAGCGCAATCCAAGCTCCTCCTGAATCGCGGTGAAAATCGAAGGTCCGCTTTCCATCGTCGCGTCATCCGTCCCAGGTGTGACGGGCCGTCTGCTCTCGGGAGTCCACTCCAGCTTTAGGTTGAAGCTGCCCGCCAATCCCGTATGGTTCACCACCGGCAGCTCCATTTGACGGGACAGAACCTCGGCGAATCGGTCCATCGTGATGGTCTTGGCATCAATCAGCCCTCGGCTATTCCTGGTGGTCGATTCCGTGTCTTCGGCCTTCTCCAGCCTCGGCCCGTTTTTCGCAACTTCCAGCACGAACGCTTCGACCGTTCTGGTTTCGCGATGGCTCGCAAGTTTGAAGCGATCGATCAACAAGGCCTGCAACATCGCCATCAATGCGGCGTCGCCCACCGGCTGATCGGCTTTGGCGACGATGTCGTAGCCGGCTGAATCCAACCACGCCGGTCCACCCGAAATCTGATTTGGACCCACCGCAAACGCGCCCATGATGCAACGCTTCAGAGTGACGTTGCTCGCCGTAAGCAGGCCGTGCCCCGTCTTCAGACCAGAGGATCCAGTGAACTGGTCGGCGTTGTTCGGCTTGACTGAAGCAACTTCAAACCGCGCCTCCGCTGGGGGCTGTCCGGAAACTGCCCCGGTGAACAAAACTAAGCTGGCAATCGCTCGAATCACCGGCGTCCCTCCCACCAATCTAGACGATACCGATGGCCCTGGCGTTGACAGCTTGGGCCGGATTAGGTCACCGATACTCCGAATGCGGGCTTATACGAGGGCCCGTTTGTATAGAGCGACGAGTTTGCCCCAAGCGCGCTCGGCGTCGGGCTGGCTGTAGACCGGCGCGCCGTTCTGGAGCGGCATGTCCGGCACGCACCATCCGTGCAGCGCTCCCGGATACACTTCGATTTCCGCGGGAACTCCGGCGGTCGCGAAGGCTTCCTTCAGTTTGTCCTTGGCGTCCGGCTGGCGCGCGTCGTCGTTCGACGCCACGCCGAAATACATATGCGCCTTGATCTTCGGCGCGAGCAGATGCGGGCTGTCGGGTTTGTCGGTCACCAGGCCGCCGCCGTGGAAGGACGCGCCGGCGCCGATGCGATCGGGCAGCGCCGCGGCAGTCCTCACCACCAGCGCTCCGCCCATGCAGTAACCCTGGGTTCCGATCTTCTTTGCCTGGTTTACTTCTTTTTGCGCGTCAAGGAAGCCGACGTATGCGCGGGCGTCCTTCTCGGCGTTGCCGGGTGCGTTCACCGATGCCATCAGCGGCTGCAGCTTGGCCCTGTCGGCCGGATTCTGGAAGCTGAAGTGGGAGGCATCCGAGAAAGGAGCTTTGGCCACGCGATAAAAGGGATTGGGGACCAACACGGAATAGCCCTCAGCGGCAAGGCGCCTGGCCATTTCGCGCATCGCGGGGCGCAAGCCGAATGCGTCGGGCCAGAGCAGCACGCCGGGATGGGAACCGGCCGCCGGGTGAACGAACGCGGCGTCGCAGGTCCCGTCGGGAGTCTCGATCTCGACGCTGGTTTCCTCGGTTGTCATCTGAGCGACCTTCGACGGTCCATCACAGCATAACGACGTGCGACAAATAGTCTTGGTTATGACTCGGACGGATCGCTAGTTGTTCGGCAGCGGATCGCCGCGATTGATTACGTACGGGTTGCTGTAGCCGGGCAGGATGCGGTCGTTGATCATGCCGGCCCAGACCATGAACCAGGCCCACCTGGGTTGAGCTTTGAGCACTTCCGCGGTAGGCGGAACGCCCACTTCGCCAATGGCGATCGGCTTGCCCTCGGCCAGCGCCAGCATCTCGTAATAATACCGGTCGCTCAAATCGCGGTAGTTGTCATAGCTGACTATGTCGACATACGGCTGGCCGGGGAAGAAATTGAAGAACTCGCCCATCGGAGCGGGGCCATTCTGATTCCACACCCAGATCAGGTTATCCAGGTGATGGACATAAACCATGCGGGCATAGACCTCACGGTAAAGCTGCGCCGTGCCGCCCATGCCGGGCCGGCCGCCCCACCAGAAAAAGCCGCCGTTGTTTTCGTGCATGGGCCGCCAGAGGACCGGGATGTGCGCATCCTGCAACTGTTTGAGATAGCCGGCCGCGGTATCCATGTACTTTTCCCACCGCTTATGCAGCGGCGTGTCGGGCGTGATCAGCTCCGCCCACTGATCGTCGGTGAGGCGGGCCTGCACGCTGCCCCTCCAGCTTGCGCCGGGCTTGCCCGGTTCATCCTCGGTGGGCCGCAGCATGTGCCAGCACAGGTAAATAATGGAGCCGGCCGCCGCCTGCTTCTTAGCCTCCGCGATCATCAGGTCGCGATGGACGATGGAATCCTTGTCCTCCTCGTCGGTGAATCCGAAATCGGAACCCCAAATCGCGGGGTACTTTCCAGTGATGGCGTGGACCTTTTCCGTATCCAGGTCGCGCTGGTTGGGATAGTTGTGCTGGCCGGACAGGATGCCTTTGCCGGAGACTGCGCAGATGGTCTTCAGCAGCGCGCGCGCCTCCGGCGTGGCGTTGGGATTTGCCGGCTCGCAGTTATAAGCGGGCGGAGGAGCCTGCGCGTGGGGCTGGGCGGGCGCGGGCGGAGTCTGCGGAGCAATTGTCTGCGGCCCGGCCTGTGGCGCGGCCGGCGGCGCGGCCTGCGCGAGCAGCAGTGCCGTTGCGCTAAGCAGGATCACGAAAGGAGTTATCAGTTTCCGCATATGGTTTGTTCCTGGGAACCAAAGGTTATCACGTTTCCCGGAACGCGGTGGTGCGGATCACAGGTGCGGATGACAGGTGGTGGTGCTTTTCAGCCGGTTTAGCTGAGTGCGTGGCAGCGGGGCGGGCCGGGCATGTGCCCGGCCCCTACAGACGACGTGCGGAGGGCGAGCCCTAGTCGAGGTCGATGTCGCGAACGGGCGGCGGAGCGTCTGGGTCTTCCTTGGCGCGCTTGAAAAGCTCGTCGAATTTCTTCTCGAGCACCTTGCCGTGCGACTTTTGCGCTTCGACCTGCTTGCGGAAGACTTCGTCGCGCCGCGCCTCTTCGCCTTTCAGCTTGACGACTTCGGCCGCCAGGTCGTCAATCAGCTTGGGCCTCTCGGGAAGGGTGTGGGCAATGATGGCGCGCGTTTCGGAATCGATTCTGAGAGTCGCCTGGCAGCAGGGGCACTGCACGTCGAACATGCCTTTGGTCATGGAACCATAGTACGCGATAGCGCCGGGCTGGAGCTTGCGCCAGGCTCCGAAAAGAGACGGTTGTGAAGGTTTGTGGGGATCTAATGGTGGGGTTGCTGGCGAGGTGACTCGTTCGGCAGAGTTAAGGTGGGATCAATCGTCTCTCTTCGGGCCCGTATAATCCTAGTCACGGGTGTTCGGTGAGCAATTAACCCTCCAAAGCTTAACTAGCGTGGAATCAACCCAATGATCCAAACCGGGTGCTCCAGCACATGGAGAATTGGTACCGATGTGTCAGACAAAAGCAACATCTTGTCACTGGTGTTACCATTCGGCAGTAACTTGGCGCGCAGGCGGATGTTATAGTGGCGACAGTGATGCCCGCCACCGAGTCCGTCGTGGAGTTGTTCCGCTTTACGGGGGCATACCTGGAGGGCCACTTCCGTCTGACCAGCGGCTTGCACAGCGACCGCTACCTGCAATGCGCGTTGGTGCTGGAGCACCCGAAGGCGGCGGAGAAGTTGGGCAAGATGCTGGCGAACTCGTTGCAGGCCAAGCTGGCGGCAGGGGTGGGCGTGGTCGTTTCGCCGGCTTTGGGCGGTCTGATTATCGGCCACGAAGTGGCGCGCGCCTTGGGCTGCCGGCACATCTTCACCGAGCGCGATCCGGAATCCCGAAAAATGGTCTTACGGCGGGGATTTTCAGTCGAGTCCGGTGAAATCGCGTGCGTGGTGGAGGATGTAATCACCACCGGAGGCAGTACGGCGGACGTAATCGCGGTTCTCCAGGCGGCTGGCGCGAAGGTGGCGGCTGCCGGTTCCATCATCGACCGCAGCGGCGGAACCGCGGACGTGGGTGTGCCGCGCGTGGCGCTGGCTACGCTCAACGTGGCCGCTTACACGCCCGAGGAGTGCCCGCTGTGCCGGCAGGGGATTCGGCTGGTGAAGCCGGGCTCGCGCCCCGCCTGATGCGCCGCATCCGGATTACCCTGGCTTACGACGGCGGCCCTTTCCATGGCTGGCAGGTGCAGCCGGGCCTGGCGACCATACAAGGGACGCTGGAAGAGGTCGTTTCCGGGATGGAAGGCAAGCCGGTGCACGTGGCCGGCTCGGGCCGCACCGATGCCGGCGTGCACGCACTCCGCCAGGTGGCCGCGTTCAACATCGAGAACCCGATTCCGCTGGCCAATTTGCGGCGCGCCATGAACCGCCTGCTGCCGCCCGCCATTCGTGTCTGCTCGGCGGAAGAGGTGGACCCTGCCTTTCACCCGCGCTTCGACGCCAAAGCCAAGACCTACGAATACCGCATCGCCCGCGCGGAGGTTACGAGCCCGTTCGATTGGCCTTTCGTACATCATTACCCTTACCCGCTGGAGGAAGACCGCATGACGCGGCTGGCAAGCGTTTTCGAGGGCGAGCACGACTTCAGCGCGTTTGCCGCCTCCGACGATCGCGATGCCGAGGGCCAGTCCAAGGTGCGGACGATTTTTTCTTCGGTGCTCACGCGCGAGCGGGACCGGCTGATCTACCGGGTGCGCGGCAGCGGCTTCCTGAAACACATGGTGCGCAACCTGGTGGGGACGCTGATCGAAGCCGGCCGCGGCAACATTGGCGATACCTCCGTGTTTCCGCTGGAGTCCGGCGCCACGGCTCCGGCCAAAGGACTGTTCCTGGTGGAAGTGGAATACTGAGGCGCTCCGGGCCGGGCATGCCCGGCCCCTACGGATCGGTTGTAGGGGCGAGGCATGTCTCGCCCTGCGCGGGGAGCTCCGGTTACAATCACACTTATGCGAAGGCTCGCGCTCATTATTCTGCTGGCGTCCTCCGTCCTGGCACAGAAGAAACCGGTCACGCTGGAAACGCTCAGCCAGGCCTTTCGCGTAGTGCGCGGAGCTCCGGCGCCGGAACTCTGGATGCCGGACGGCAAGAGCTTCCTGGTGCGCCAGAACAATAACCTCGCTCTGTACGATTGCGCCACCCGGCGCAGCAGGACGGTGCTGTCGCTGGATGAGATCGATGCTTCGGCGATGACGCCGCCGGCCGACAATGGGCCGATGGATTGGATCAACCGGCGCGCCGGCCTGGGCATCATGCAGCTTTCCGCCAGCGGCAGGGAGTTGCTGTATGTCGACAATGCCGACCTTTTCGTGATCCACCTGAACACGGGCAAATGGGATCAGATTACGAGGACGCCCGCCGTCGAACGGGACGCGCGCCTGGCGCCCGATGGCAAGACAGTCGCTTTCCGCAGGGGCTCGGATCTTTACGCGGTGGACGTGGCCAGCAAGCGAGAAATCCGGCTCACCGGGGACGGCTCCGACACCGTGCGCAACGGGGGGCTCGACTGGGTCTACCCGGAAGAGCTTGAGCTGGACGCACCCTTCTGGTGGTCGCCGGATTCGAGATCGATCGCCTACTTGCAGTTCGACACGCACGCCGAGCCGAGTTACCCGCACGAAGACCTGCTGCGTTTGCGCGCAGTCTACGAGCCGGAGCGCTACCCGCAGGCAGGCGACAACAACGCGGTGATCCGCCTGGGCGTGGTTTCCCTGGCGGGCGGCCCGACGCGCTGGTATGACGTGGGCGACACACGCACCTCATATTTGATCGCCCGCGCGGGCTGGATGCCCGGCTCCCGAGCGCTCTACGTGCTGCGCTTCAACCGCGTGCAGAACCGCGACGCGTTGTTTTCCATCGACCTCGAAACCGGCGCGCGCGCCACCATCTTTGAAGAGTCCGACCCATACTGGATCAACCTGAAGGGCGATATCCGGTTCCTGGACGACGGCCGGCGGTTTCTCTGGACTAGCGAGCGCGGCGCCGGCGGCTACCGCCATATCTTCCTCTATTCAAACGATGGCAAAGCCGTACAACCGCTCACCAGCGGCGCCTGGGAAGTAACCGGGATATTAGCGGTGGATGAATCGAGCGGTCGCGTCTTCTACACGTCCGATGAGCCAAGCCACTTCGAGCAGCATCTTTACGCGATCGGCCTGGACGGAAAGAACAAACGCCGTTTCACCCCGGAACCCGGCAGCCATACCATCTCGATGGGGGCCGGCGGCCGCTATTACGTGGACACCTGGTCGAGCCTCAGCCAGCCTCCGCGCAGCGTCCTCCATGCGGGTGACGGGTCGGTGCTCGGCATCTATCGCGAGCAGGACCGCACCGCCCTGGACGAGTACGAGATCCTGCCCTCCGAGATCGTGCCGTTCACCGCCCCCGATGGCGTGACGCTTTACGGGCAGCTCATCAAACCGGCCGGCCATAAATGGACCAAACGGTACCCGGTGATTGTCAGCGTTTATGGCGGGCCCGGCGTGGGCATGCCGGTGCATAACGCGTGGCCGGGGATCGATATCGACCAGGTGCTGGCGCACAAGGGCTATGCCGTTTGGCAATGCGAAAACCGGGGTGGTGAAGGGCGCGGCCACGACTTTGAGACCGCCATCCATCACAAGCTCGGCGTGATCGAACTGGCCGACCAGGTCGCCGGTGTGCGCCACCTGGTCGCCATGGGCCTCGCCGACCCGGAGCGCATCGGCATTCACGGCTGGAGCTACGGCGGCTTCATGACCGTCAACGCCATGCTCAACGCGCCGCAGGTATTCAAGGCCGGTTTCGCCGGCGCCGCGGTCACCAATTGGATGAACTACGACAGCATCTACACCGAGCGTTACATGGGGCTGCCCAAAGACAATCCGGACGGCTACCGTGACACGGCGCTCCCGCCAAAAGCCGCGAACCTGAAGGGCAGGCTGATGCTGGTGCAGAACTTCGAGGATGACAACGTGCTGTTGCAGAATTCCATCCAGCTCGTCAGCGCCTTGCAATTGGCCGGTAAGCAATTCGAATACATGCTGTATCCGCGGAAGGCGCACGACCTCGTGGGGCTCTCCGCGCAGCATTTGAACCAAACGATGGTGGATTTTTTCGAGCGGAGCTTGCGATAGGGGCCCAGTATATAATCGAGCCCATGGATGATTCCCTGTATGCTGAGCAGATTCGCACAATGCTCCGACACGAGAACGAGCTGATCAACCACCGCATCAGTTGGATGGCCACCTGCAACGGCCTGTTTCTCACGGCCGTGGGCTTCGCTTGGGGCAAACAGGGTGGCAAGGTATTAGCCTACGTGCTCGCCGCACTTGGGATAGCCGCCAGCGCCTCAGCCTGGTCATCGCTGTACATGGCCACGAGTGCTCTGCGCCGGCTTCGGTGCCTGTGGGAAGAAAAGGGGATCCATGCGGCCGATGTGCCACCCGTCATTGGTTATATTGCGCCCCGCTGGCTCCGGTGGCTCCTTCCTTGGCATTCGCTGCCTGTGGTCTTTGCCGCCGCGTGGCTGGTTGTCATAGTGATCACGGCTATTGGAGGTCAGAAGCCCGGCCCTTGAGAAGCGCCCATCATACGGAACTCGCAGCGATGACATAGCGCACCTCCCGACTTGACGTTCATGCCCGCGGAGGCCGGACCCCTGGGCGCCGAAACGCGCGGCCCCGTTTCTTCGTAATCTGAATGTATGAAGCCTTTATTGTTATTGCTGCTGATCAGCGGGGCCGCGCTGGCTCAGCCGTTTTCGGCCGGGCTCAAGGCCGGGCTGCCGTTGATGGACTTCCTGACCGATGTGCAGAACGGCTCGACCACCGCGACCAGCCGGTACTTGTTCGGACCGGAAGTGGAAGTGCGGCTGCCGCTCGGCCTGAGCGTCGAATTCGACGCGATCTACCGCCATTTCAGCTACACCGGCTTTTCGGGTCCCGGCAACGGCGTCACGAGTACCGGATCGTCGGGCAACTGGGAGTTTCCGCTGGTTGCCAAATACAAGTTCCCCAGCAAAATCGTGCGGCCGTATGTGGAAGCGGGCGTGGCCTGGGACACGCTGACGGGGCTGAAGAACACGGTGACTGAAAACCTTTGCGGCCCCCCCACCGCCAACCCCGTTTGCAACGTGGTGGCCACCCCGCCCGCAGCCACCAGCAAGGGGACTATGGGAGTGGTGATCGGTGGCGGCGTGGATATCCACGCGATCGTCATTCACGTGTCGCCGGAAATCCGTTTCACGCGCTGGTCGCAAGAGTACTTCAACCTCTCCGGCGTCCTCAACAGCGGCAAGAACCAGGCCGAGTTTCTGGTCGGATTCACGTTTTAGCTGTCGAGGTTCGCTAGCGGAAAAGCCGAGAAGACGGCGTGGACAGTGGCTCGCAAGGCACCGGCGGCAAAGACCGCCGGCGTTACCGAGAAACTCGAGCGGCGTAACGCCGGCGGTCTTTGCCGCCGGTTTTTTCTGCCGAGCATATTCGGCAGCTTGCGGGGAAAAGTGTGCGGCATTAGGTTCGACAGCCTTCGCCGCGGAAGCTACGCGGAGCGCAGGCGCTCGGCGGCGGCTTCCGGCGTGAGGTCGCGCTGCGGGGCGGCCAGCAGCTCGTATCCGACTAGGAATTTGCGCACGGTGGCCGAGCGCAGCAGGGGAGGATGGAAATGCAGGTGCAGATGCCACTCCGGGTGCGCCTCGCCATCGGTCGGACTCTGGTGGAAGCCCATGCTGTAAGGGAAAGGCGCGGCAAAAAGGCGGTCATAGCGCGCGATCAGGCGTTTCAGGATATCGGCCAGGCCGTTGCGCTCGGCGTCATTCAGGGCATCGATGGCGGCGACGTGCCGCCGCGGCATCACCATCGTCTCGAACGGCCACACCGCCCAAAACGGCACCACCACCATCCAGCTTGCGTTCTCCTCCACCAGCCGTTCCCGGCGCGCTGCTTCGAGCGCGGCGTAATCGCAGATGAGGCACCGCGCGCGCGCTTCGCGCCACGCCAGTTGGGAGGCCTGTTCCTTCGAGACCTCGTTCGGCAGGTGCGAATTCGACCAGATCTGGCAATGTGGATGCGCGTTGCTGCAGCCCATCATGGCGCCGCGGTTTTCGAAAATCTGCACGTAGCGGATGGATTCTCGCGCGCCCAGCTCGCGGTATTGGCCGGCCCATGTGTCGACCACGCGGCGGAGATCGGCGGGTTCCATGTGCGCGATGGTGAGATCGTGCCTGGGCGAGAAGCACACCACGCGGCAAATGCCCGGCTCGCCTTGCGCCACCAGAATCCCGTCCTGATCGAAGCGGTCCGGCGGCGTATCGGGCCGCAGCGCGGCGAAATCGTTATCGAAAACGAAGGTCGATGTGTAACGCGGATTGCGCGCGCCGCCGGCGCGCTCGTTGCCGGGGCACAAGTAGCAGCTTGGATCGTATTCGGGCTGCGGCGCGCGGGCGGACTCTTCCACCTGCCCCTGCCAGGGCCGCTGGGTGCGATGCGGCGATACCAGCACCCATTCTCCGGTTAGCGGATTGAGGCGGCGGTGCGGATCTTGTTTCCAATCGAACATGAAGTCACATGGTAACCAAATCGAGCGGTGGAAAGAACACCGGCGGCGAAGACCGCCGGCGTTACCGCGGAGGTGTCACCTTCGCACTCGTATTACAATAGGCCTTCCATGTCTGAATCTTCCAAATTCCTTCTTACCGACCGCGAGATTCCCGCGGTCTGGGTGAACGTGCTGCCGTCGCTACCGGAGCCGCTCGCCCCGCCTCTCAATCCGGGCACTCACCAGCCGCTGGGGCCGCAAGATCTGGCGCCGATCTTTCCGATGGAATTGATCGAGCAGGAGTTCTCTCCGAAGCCGGAGATCGATATTCCGGGCGAGGTGATGGACATCTATCGCCTGTGGCGCGCCACGCCTCTCTATCGCGCGCGGCGTCTGGAGAAGGCGCTCGATACGCCGGCGCACATTTATTACAAGTACGAGGGCACCAGCCCGGCTGGCAGTCACAAGCCCAATACAGCGGTGGCGCAGGCTTATTACAACAAGCGCGCCGGCATACGCCGCCTGGCCACGGAAACCGGGGCGGGGCAGTGGGGCAGCGCGCTATCGCTGGCCTGCCAGATGTTCGGCATGGAATGCACGGTCTACATGGTGCGCGTGAGCTACGATCAAAAACCGTATCGCCGCATGATGATGCACGTTTGGGGCGCGGAGGTTTTTGCCAGCCCGAGCGAACAAACGCACGCGGGCCGCGCGGTGCTGGCCGCGCATCCGGATTCACCCGGCAGCCTGGGCATCGCCATCAGTGAAGCGGTGGAAGACGCGGCGACTCACGCAGACACCAATTACTCGCTGGGCAGCGTGCTCAACCACGTGCTGATGCACCAGACCGTGATCGGACAGGAAGCCAAGCTGCAGATGCAGATGGCGGGCGACGAGCCGGACGTGGTGATCGGCTGCTTTGGCGGCGGCAGCAATTTCGGCGGCCTGGCGCTGCCTTACGTGCTGGACCGTTTCGCCGGCAAGGGCCCGCGCATTCTGGCCATCGAGCCTTCCGCCTGTCCCACCCTGACGAAGGGCAAGTTCACTTACGATTATGGCGACACGGCTAAGCTCACGCCGCTGGTCAAGATGTTCACGCTGGGCCACGATTTCGTGCCGCCCGGTATTCACGCCGGAGGGTTGCGCTACCATGGGGCATCGCCGCTCATCAGCCACCTGGTGAAGCTCGGGCACATCCAAGCCAAGGCTTACACGCAGATCCCGGTGTTCGAGGCGGCCATTCAATTCGCGCGCACAGAAGGCATCCTGCCCGCGCCCGAAAGCGCGCACGCCATCCGCGCCGCGGTGGATGAAGCGCTGGCGGCCAAGGAAGAGGGGAAAGGCAAAGTCATCCTCTTCGGCCTCAGTGGCCACGGCCATTTCGACCTCAGCGCGTACGAAAACTTCATTTCCGGCAAGCTGGAGGATTACGAATATCCCGGCCGCGAAATTGAGGAAGCGATCGCGGGGATCAACTCGGGAGTGTAGGGACCGGCCTCGCTGGCGCACAGGTTGGTTTCCGAGCCGCCGACTATGCGCTCAGAAGGGTACGGCGACTTGGCCTAGAGCGTCACCGAGAGCACCCCACAGGTTGCCCTCGGTCGGGCTTGTGCCTTTTCTTCAGAAGCGCTTCGAATTCGTCCACTAGGTCCTTGGGAAGGAAGACGTACTTCCTTACCTCTTCGAAGAGGTCGTTGTGAAGGGCAAGCGGTGCATTGACACTTCTGAACCATTCGGTCAGCTTGATCGTCTTCCGGAGACGAGCCCCGAAGCAGACGTTCTTCCATATCAGCCAAGGGCGAGCCGGATGCTTCCGATTTGCGATGATCTTCTCAAGCTCGCCGCTAAACCACCGGAAGTCCCTCCGGTCTCTGCTGGCCCGCTCTATCCGACCCAACTCGTACTCGAGCACCGAGACCTCCTTGCCTCCCTTAGCCAAAGAGTAGTCGAGCCGAGCGCAGTAACGCCGAATGTCCCACGCTGCCAGGTCCAGCATAACTAAGTCCCGAGCCTTTACATGGTAGGAGACCTCTAGGTATCTGAACCGTCCGTACTCGTCGAGGAATTCAACGAAGGCGCGTGTTGTGCCAGAGATCGAGAAGCGTAGTTTCTTGATCCCCTCGGCTTTCGCAACGAGGACGGCGAGGTTGTGAGTTGGTTTCGTCGACGGGACCCGATTTATCAAAAGGATCGCCTTCAGATATTTCTCGATGGCCTGTAGGCTCGACCACAGGAACTGAGGGCCGAGTTCAGCTCTGATGGCCATCCGGGCCAGAACATAATCGTTGTCAGCCATGTCGCGAAGACTGCGGATGGCGAAATCGTCCAGTAACGCCTTTGTCTCGGCTGATTCGCGCGGACCTGAAGTCATCCCTCTACCTTAATCAAATCCGAGATGCAACACATCATGCTGGGCATGGAGCCAGGAGGGCGCAGGCCGGCTTTTCGGGGTAGAGGCTCCAGGAGGCTGGTCTGGGTGGATCTGCCGGGAGTGGCGACCTGCGGCAGCAACAGGCCGCTGTGCGAGCCGTACTCGGGACGCGCGCCCTGCCGCCCCACCTTACAGGGTTGCTACACTCGCCATATGAGCGTCCCCGGGTTTGCTCGGATTCGGGTGTATCTCAGCACTGCCGTTCTGTTGCTTGCTGCGTTCCCAATGGCGACGCCGGCGCAGGATGCAAGCGGGCACTTCGAGGTGTACTGCGACGGCGTTGGATTCTTTCTGGCGAAAGTCGACGGCGCGCCCGCGCCAGGAAAACTGCTCCTGTTTTTGTATACGGGGTTTCCTCCCGGCTTCATTTCCGTGCCAAAGGAAGTGTGGACCGACGCTTATGTCTATCGCAACGGATGTGTCGCCGACGGAAAATGCGAGGTCTTCGCCAGCGGAAAGGTTTGGCTGGACGACGAGTTGACAAAGAATACCAGGCGCGTCTCCGGGAAATACGAAATCGAACGCGGCGGCCAACGTTTCCGTGGCAGCTTTGCAGCGAAAGAGCGCTATAACAGACACCCGGTACGAATCTGCGAATAGCCTTACGGCGGCCTTTCACGCGCGAGTCGGAGACTGCACACTGCCCGCTCCGGAGAACCTCAGCAACCATCCCCGAACACATGCGCCTGGAATACGGACAGGCGTGCTTGCGGATCCTGGTACGCGGCGGGGCGAAGGCCGGCCTTGCGGGATAAGGTCTCGAGGAAGCTGGTCTGGGTATAGTCGCCGTGACTGCCGACCTGCGGCAGCAGCAGTCCGCTGCGGGCGCCGGACTCGAGATACGCGCCGTGCCGTCCGATCTGGAACGATTTCCAGTCCTGGATCCGCTTCATGGGCGTGAGCACCGAGATCTCGATGTTCAGTCCGTCCGGCACTCTGGCACGCCGCGCGAACCGCGGGTCGTCGAGCGCCGCTTCCAGTGTCAGGTTGGGTACCGCTTCCGCCAGTGGCGTCTCGGCAGTTACCAGGCCAATGCATCCGAATAACTCGCGGCCTTGATGCAGACTGACGAAGACGGGCGCACGCCGCATCGACATCGGGCGGTTAGACGCCGGCGGAATGGCCCGCCGCTCGCCGGTAGCACTCAGATGCCGGAGGGTCTCCCGCGCGCTCGAGAGCAGCGCTCGCTGGGATTCCTCATCCAAGCGAAAGG
>Ga0208820_1001309_pt1 | contig 14074 bp, 9 predicted proteins | sample June2015DPH_16_5_FD_184713 | JGI IMG/M metagenome (GOLD analysis project Ga0208820, IMG submission 184713) | Peatland microbial communities from SPRUCE experiment site at the Marcell Experimental Forest, Minnesota, USA - June2015DPH_16_40... | ecosystem: Environmental > Terrestrial > Soil >...
TTCGCCAGGCCTTCGGAAGTCGCGACGATCTTGATCCTGCCTATCTCGCCTGCCTTGGAGCGCACGATCAGCAGCGCCATGCCGCTGAACGCCTTGCGGTGATCGGCCTGGAAGGGCTCGGTGGTGGCGGCGTTGCCGTCATCGACCGCGGCGATGGTTCCGGCGCCTGTAACCTCGAAGTGCACCAGGTTATCGGCCATGGGACACAGGTTGCCGTGCTGGTCTTCGATTCGTACCGTGACAAACGATAAGTCGTCGCCATCGGCTTGAATCATGGCGCGGTCCGCGGTCAACTTCACTTTCGCCGGCGCGCCGGCGGTGCGCACTTCATCCGTCGCCACTTGCTTGCCATGCTCATATGCGACCGCCTTCAGCGTGCCTGGTTCATAAGGCACTTCCCAGATGCGGCGATACTTAGTAACGAACTTACCGTTCTCACTGACCTTCGGATTGACGGGCATCTCCCAAACGTTTGAGAAGCGCGCCTTCTTACCGAGCGATTTGCCGTTAAGGAATAACTCCACTTCCTCCGCGTTGGAGTAAGCCATCACGGGAATTGCTTGCCCTTCCTTGCCTTCCCAATTCCAATGCGGCAGCACGTGCACCATGGGCTTGGCGGACCATTGGCTCTGGTAGAGATAGTAACGATCCTTGGGGAATCCGGCTAAGTCGATAAAGCCGAAGTAAGAGCTGCGCGACGGCCAGTCGTTCGCATTCTTGTCCTGCCAATCCCAGAAGGGCGTCGGCTCGCCGAGATAGTCGAAGCCGGTCCAGACGAACTGGCCGAGCACTTGCGGGAACTTATCCTGGTAAGTGAACTCCACATCCGGGCACATGGCCCACTCCGGGGCGACGGTGTCATAACTCGAAATCTGGAGCGACTTGGGCTTTTCATAAGCCACAATCGGCAGATGATACACGCCGCGCGAGCTGACGCAGGAGTCCGTCTCCGTGGCGACGATGATCCAATCCGGGTGCTCCTTGAGAATCTCTTCGTAATGCATCGGCGAGTAATTGAAGCCGGGGATGTCCACTTCGGCGGCTATCTTGTTCTTGATGGCGTTGTCCCAGCTATTGAAAGCCGAGGTGGTGGGGCGCGTGGGGTCTTCTTCGTGGAAGAAACCGGTGAGACGCCGCGCTTCGCGCCAGCCCGGCTCCTCCGGGTGGTCCTGCTCGGGAACTTCGTTGCCGATGCTCCACAGGATGATGCTCGGGTGATTGCGGTCGCGGCGCGCCATGTCGCGCACATCGTCCTCCGACCAGTCGGCGAAGTATTTGCTATAGCCGTTCGGCACCTTGGGGATGCGCCACATATCGAAGGCCTCGTCCATCACCAGCAGGCCCAGCCGGTCGCAATATTCGAGAATCTCCGGCGCGGGCGGATTGTGGCTGGTGCGCAGCGCATTGACGCCGGCCGCCTTGAGAATCTGCAACTGGCGTTCGATGGCGCGGCGGTTGACGGCCGTTCCCAGCGCGCCCAGATCGTGATGGTCGCAGACGCCCTGCAATTTCAGGCGGCGGCCGTTCAGCGAGAAGCCCTTCTCTTTATCGAAACCGATGGTGCGAATGCCGAACGGCGTGATGTAGCGGTCCACCGCCAGATCGTTCTCGAGCACCTCGGTCACCAGCGTGTAGAGATACGGATGGTCGATGTCCCAGCGCTTCGGCTGATTCACGGCGACCACGGATGGGACGACCAACGGAGCCGTCCGCGGTCCCTCGGCTGGAATCGTCACGTGTACGATGTTGCGGCTCACCGTGTTGCCGTCGGAATCGCGCACCCAGGTCTGCACCGTGGCCTTGACCTCCTGGCCGGAACGGTTGCGCAGCGTGGTTTTCACCGACACGCTGGCCTGGTCGTCGCTCACCTTAGGGGTGGTGACATAGGTGCCCCAATGGGCGACATACACCGGGCCGGTTACATCGAGCCACACGTTGCGATAGATGCCCGCGCCCGGATACCAGCGCGACGAGTGATCCTCCGGCGTGAGCCGCACCGCGATAACGTTGGCCGCGCCATCGAAATTCAGGTACGGCGTAAGGTCCAGGCTGAAACCGATGTAGCCGTAAGGACGCCCACCCAGCTCATGCCCGTTCAACCACACTTTCGAATTGGACATGGCGCCGTCGAACTCGATGCTGAAATAATTTCCCTTGGCGTTGGCCGGAAGCGCGAACGACTTGCGATACCAGCCCGTGCCGAAGATGGGCAGCGCGCCGGTCTGCGGGTTGAGCTTGGAATCGAACGGCCCTTCGATCGCCCAGTCGTGGGGCAGCCGTACGAAGCGCCACGTGGAATCGTCGAACGCCGGTGTCTCCGCGCCTGCGGCTTCGCCTTTGTAGAAGCGCCAGCCCTCGTTGAAGCTGACTCGGCGCTCGCCGGAAAGCGCCATCGTCGGGGCGGCCGCGTTCGATGGCGGCAGCCAAGCCAGAAGTGCCAGCATGCCACAGGCTGCGCTGACACGGCGTCGGTAATCGCTCATCGGATATCCTCGCAAACTTGAGATCGCACCTTTTTATCCTAGTACCGAAACAGCCTTCAGAGAATCCCGTCGCCGATCAGGCTCAATTGGCGGGGGTCGTGCGGCGGCACTTTGGGCGGGAGCTTCTTGAGGTCGTCGTGCCGGGGATTGAACCTGCGGATGAGTTGGTTCAGCTCAAGAGAGGATTCCCAGATTTCAAACAGCAGGTGGCACCGCGGGCAGCCGCCCTCAGTCGCGGGGCGGCCGTCGGTGGCGGGATTATAACGCTTGTGGCGCCCGCAACGGCCGTCGAACTTGCGCGATCGGATCTTCAAAGTCTCGCGTTATACCCTTTCGATTTCTCCGGATTCGCCCTCGCTGGCGGATATCCCGTAACTAGGCGGCCCAAGTTACACGCACATTGTAACCCGCCGCGACGGAAGCGGGGATCATGCTTGTGAGCTAGGTGAGTGCAGCCCGGCCCCCGGGCGGGAGCCGGAGCCTGCGTGGCGGGGCGCACAAAAAAATGGTTCCAAGTGACCCGATTCCCAGCACTGCCCACCGCCGTCATGCACGGCACTGAACACCGCGTTTGAGAGCACCGGACGATTCGCCGTTCCGCTCCCCCAAAGCCGGTTTCTCCAGCCTCGGGATTGTAGCTTCCCGGCTCGCCGCAGCCTTTTCGCCTCTCTCAAACTGAACCGCCGGCTCGTAACGGCCTTTCGCTCGCCCGCAACGGCTGCCTCTTTCAAGGCCTCCATTCCGGGGTCAAAGTTCCCGGCCTGCTCCTTCGCCTGCTTACCAGCCGCTTCCGCAACCCGTTCGGCTCTTCGGCTCCGCTACCGCCCGCGAGTTCCCACCCGCCACGGCCGCTTCCTCGCTTCTAGCCCGTTGCTGCTTCCACTGCCGGCTCCCCGAATGGCTCGCCCAGCTTCCACTCCCCGTCGGGACTTTTACCTCCCTCAGGATCAAAGCGTTCCGCTGGCCGGTCACCCGGCGGCCCGCCTTCCGAACCCGCCCGATCTCCGTTCGCTCCCCGCCGCCTTCAAACTAGTGAACTAGACTTTCTGGCTACGGATCACCGTTCCCGGTCCGCTACGTTTCCGGAGGCTTGCTGTTCCTCAAACCTCTTGGAACCTTCATCAATATGAACCAGGATGCGGAATCGGTCAATCGTTATTTGCGGCAAAAACGAGTTTTTCCTCAAAATATTTCTATCGTGTTTCGTTCGAGTTACGGGCTGAACTTGTGTATCGCGCGTGGATAAAACATGCGCGCGGCAAGTTGTTCTCGCGCGTCCGGCGCGCGCGCATCTACCGCACGGCGGCTTCGCCCACTTGCATGACGGCATCGCGCGCGGGGCCGCTGCTGCCGTCGGAAACCTGCACCAGCAGGATGCGGATCAGGTCGTTGTGAGGATCGATCCAGCCCTCGGTGCCGAACGCGCCGCCGTGCCCGAAGGTGCCGGGCGAATGCAGCATCAGCGTTCCTTCCGGCTTGTCGACAATCTCGAACGTCAAGCCGTAACCGGTGCCGCCCATCCATCCGGATGGCTCCACGGGAGGGGTGAAGACGCGCGTCATGGTGTCGATGGTCTGGCGGGAGAGATAGCGGTGGCCCTTGTATTCGCCGCCGGAGAGCAGCATCTGGTAGAACTTCTCGAGGTCGCCGGCGGTGGAGTAGAGGCCGTACTCGGGCCCGGGATAGCGCGCGCCGGCGCGATACTTGGTTGGATCGCCGGCCAGAATCTCGTCTCCCGCGCGCACCAGTTTTCCCCCGGCGTGCTTGTAAACGAGAGCGATGCGGTCGCGCTTGTCGGCCGGCGCAACAAAAAATGTGTCGCTCATCCCAAGCGGTTGCAGGATGCGGCTCTCGATGTAGTGGATGTAATCCTCGCCACTGACCTCTTCGATAATGCGGCCCAGCGTGGCGATTCCCATGTTGCTGTAGCGCCATCGCGTGCCCGGTTCGAATTGCAGATGGCGGGTAGCATAGAAGCGCACGGCCTCGTCCAGGGGCACGCGCATAGTGCGCAGCTGGTCGCTCAACTCGCCGTCGGGATTTTCGCCCAAGCCGGAGGCGTGACACATCAACTGCCAGACCGTGGGTGGGCGCGCGGGCGGATGCGTGGTGAGGTTGCCGTTGGGCAATCGCTCTTCCACCACCTGACCGTGGAATTCGGGAAGGTAGTCTTCAATCGGGCGTTTTAGCTCAAGCTTCCCCTCCTCGACCAGCATCATGGCGCCCACCCCGGTGAACTGTTTTGTCATCGACATGATCTGGAAAATGGAATCCGTGGTCATCGGCTTGCCGCCCTCGATGTCGCGCCAGCCCACGGCGTCGAGAGACGCGATTTCGCCGTGCCGCGCCACCAGTGCGACCGCGCCCGGAATGGTCTGGTTGTCCACCAGTTCCCGCAGTCGAACGGGGATCAACTTCAGGCGGCCGGAATCGAGCCCCGTCGCGGCGGGGGCCTGCGGCCTCAACGGCAACGCGGCCAGCAAAATCAAGGCAAGCGGAAAGAGTCTGCGCATGGAGGATGAGTGTAGCAGAAGGCAGGAGAGAGAAGACAGAAGTCAGAAGACAGGAGTCAGGAGGCAGGAGTCAGAAGACAGAATGGTGGCAGCATGGTATCGTCAGGGACTTCCGACCTCTCGACTCCCGCGGCTTCTGACTTCTGACTCCTGTCTTCTGTCTCCCTTCTTCTAATGCGTCATCGCATAGACGATGTTGTTGACGCCGAGACGAATGGCAAGGTCGGCGAATCTGGCGGGATAGTGCGGGTCGTCGGCCCACTCCCAAGCGTCGCCGATGTCGGAGTTATAGGAAATCGCGACCATGATGCGGCCCTGGCCGTCATAGATGGCGCGCCAGTGGGCGCCGCGGCTGGAGGGGCCGTTGTTGGATTTGTATCCCGCGCGCAAATGGGCCTCGCCGGGCACCTGGAACCGCTGGTCGAGATCGTAGACGGTGTGAAAAACTGCGTCGTCGTCGGCAATCTCGCGGATGGGAAACTCGGGCAGCGCTTTGCGGATGCGCGATTCGAACTCGGCCCATTCGGCGTCGCCGTGGAAATCGTCGGCCATGAAGAAACCGCCGCGCAGCAGGTACTCGCGCAACTCCTGCCCCTGCCGGTCGGTGAGGCCCCACTCGCCCACCTGCACGGCATAGAGCCACGGCCAATCATAGGCATCGCCCTCATCCAGATTCACCGGCTGCTCGACGGAGCGAACCTGGATGCGGGTGAGGCGTCGCACGGCGAGCGAAAAATGGCGGTCGGCGCGCGGAAAATCCTGGGTCCAAAGCGACACGCCGGCGTGCCAGTCCAGGTCGCGGTAGCGGTAACCGTTCAGCGGGCCGGGCGGATACATCAGGCGCGCGAAGGCCCACTCGGTTTTTTCCCGGTAGTCGGCCGGCAAGGGGACGTCACCGATCGAATATTCCACGCCGTCGAATTGGCGGAACGGGCGCTGGAACGCGAACACGGCAGACAGGCCGATGGCGGCGCACGCGAACCACTTGAGCAGCTTGCCAGAGCGCATCCCGCCCCTCTTTGGTTTGAGGATAGCAGAGGCGGGACGCGTCGGGCTTATAGCGTACTATTGCCGGTCTACAGACCCTTGGCGGCCAGGAACGCGATCAGGTCGACCACGCGGCAGGAGTAACCCCACTCGTTGTCGTACCAGCTCACAACTTTCAACAGGTTCCCGTCGAGCACCTTGGTCATCTGCCCGTCCACGATGGAGCTGTTCGAATTGTGCAGCATGTCGGTCGAAACCACGGGGTCGTCGGTGTAAGCCAGGATGCCCTTCAGTTCGTGCGCAGCGGCGTGCTGGAACGCGGCATTCACTTCTTCAGCGGTGGTGTTCTTGGCGAGCAGCGCCACCAGGTCCACCACCGAAACGTCCGGCGTGGGAACGCGCATCGAGTAGCCGTCCAGCTTGCCCTTGAGCTCCGGCATCACCAGGCCGATGGCTTTCGCCGCGCCGGTGGTGGTGGGAATCATGTTCAACGCGGCGGCACGCGCGCGGCGCAGATCCTTGTGCGGGAAATCGAGCACGTTCTGGTCGTTGGTGTAGCTATGGATCGTGGTCATCGATCCCTTGAGGATGCCGAACTTCTCCTGCAGCACTTTCGCCACCGGCGCCAGACAATTGGTGGTGCAACTGGCATTGGAAATGATGTTGTCCTTGGCCGGATCGTAGGCCGCGTCATTCACGCCCAGCACGATGGTGATGTCTTCGTTCTTGGCCGGCGCCGAGATGATGACCTTTTTCACGGTACCCCGCAGGTGCTTGGAGGCGTCCTTGGCATCGGTAAACCGGCCGGTGGATTCGACCACGATCTGCGCGCCCACCGAGGTCCAATCGAGTTCCGCCGGGTCCTTGGTGGCGAAAACTTTGATCTTTTTTCCGCCCACGGAAATAACGTCGCCTTCCACCTTCACTTCTTCGTGTAGCGTTCCGAGCACGGAATCGTATTTCAGTAAGTGCGCGAGAGTTTTCGTATCGGTGAGATCGTTCACTGCCACGAATTCGATATCGCCGCGGTCGATGCTCGCGCGGACGATGTTCCGGCCGATACGACCGAATCCATTAATGCCGACTTTGACTGCCATAGTTGTTCTCCTGTGAAATGTCGAGGGATTGGATTGAACACAAAGGATATCAGGATGCAGAATCGCAGGCAACCGGCTTATGCGGAAGCTGAACTCCGAAATTGAACTTACCATCGCGCCCGTGCCCGGCCATGCGAAGAGGGAAGCGCACTTCGCGCCAGCGTGCCGTGGAGTAAAATTAGACTGGTTAAGCTGGACGGACTCTGGCGCCGCGCCCGGTCCATCCTTAACCGGATCGCCGCTCTTATGCCAGCCGGCGCCGGATCGACCTCATTGGGTACGGGCCCGCACGACATGCGATTCCACTCTCCTGGCCGGCTGCTGGCTTGCGCCGCCGCATTCGTGCTGATCCTCGCATCTCCGGGACGTGCGCAAAATCCTCCCGCGCTGCCGCCTCCGCCGGCCGTCCCGGAAAAGACTAAGGCACAACCGAAAAGCCGATCCATGGCCGCCTGGAGCACCGCGGAGTTCCTGAAGGCCATGCCCGAGCTGAAAGGGCTGGAGCCTGCCGTGAACCAAGAGCCGCTCACGGCGCTTTTGGAAGGCGCCAGCCAGAACGTGAAGCAGCTCTTCGACTCGTTGCCCGATGTCGTCGCCCGCGAGCACATCGACCTCGAGGATCCGCTTCATCACACCGAGGAGGACTTCAACTATCTGGCCTTGCGCCCGCCCGAAAACGCCGGCATTGCCATCGAAGAGTATCGCACGGACGACGCTGGCAAACGCGTCGAGCCCGCCACGGCGCACGGCTTCGTAACCAAGGGCGCCGTCTCCATGGTCATCCACTTTCATCCTCTGTACCTGCCGGGTTCGTGGTTCCGCTATCTCGGCAGACAGAAGATGGACAATCGTCCGGCCGACGTAGTCTATTTCGAACAGATTCCCGGCAGGGCCCGCGTGACCCAGTCGCTCGTCTCCCAGGGCCGTTCCATCGTGATCATGGTGCAGGGAGTTGCGTGGATCGATTCCAAGGACCACCACATTCTGCGCATGCGCACCGACCTGTTGCAGCCGGATGACGATCCCGAGCTTGAGAAAGAAACAACCGAGTCGAGGCTCGCCGAAGTGCGGTTCAAGGATGCGGACCAGACATTCTGGCTGCCCCACGACGTAACCGTCACAATAAGGTGGAACCACACCGAATTCCGCAACCGCCATCGCTATTCGCGGTTCCGCTTGTTCCGCGCCGAATCCAAGCTGACTCCCGGCTGATCCCGCTCGGCCGCGAGCCGCAGTCTCGACGCTCAACCGCGAACCGATAGAATTTCTCCGCGGCTCGACGTGTCTACAATCAAAAAGAAGAGGACTCGCCCGCATGACAATCGGCACATTCGAATCCATTCGCTGGCAAGTGGAAGGCGCGACAGCCATCGTCACCTTGCATCGTCCCGAGCGCCGCAACGCTCTTTCCCTCGGCCTGATGCTGGAACTGGCGGCCTGCCTGGAGGAAATCGGCGGCAACCGCGAAATCCGCGCCGTGATCCTGGGCGCGGCCGGAACGGTGTTCTCGGCGGGCCACGATCTCAGCGAAATGACCGGCCGCGACCTCGACGAATACCGCCGCATCTTCGACGTCTGCACAACACTGATGACGAAGATTCAATCCATCCCGCAGCCGGTGATCGCCGCGGTGCAAGGCATCGCCACCGCCGCGGGATGCCAGTTGGTGGCCACCTGCGACCTCGCCATCGCCGCCGAAACGGCCGCCTTTGGAACGCCCGGCGTGAAGATCGGCCTCTTCTGCACCACGCCGATGGTCGCCCTGACCCGCGCCATCGGCCGCAAGCGCGCGCTGGAGATGCTGCTCACCGGCGAAATGGTGGATGCCCGCACCGCCGCCGATTGGGGCCTCGTCAATCGCGTGGTTCCGGCCGCCGAGCTCGAAACCGAATCGCGCAAGCTGGCGGCGAAAGTGGCCGAAGCGAGCTCACTCGTGATCGCTCTCGGCAAGCAGGCGTTCTATCAGCAGATCGATCTCGAGCAAGCCCAAGCCTACGCTTACGCCAAAGAAACGATGTCGAGGAACGCGCTGGCCGCGGACGCGCAGGAGGGCATCTCCGCATTCCTGGCCAAGCGCCCACCCTGCTGGACGGGTAAGTGAAGCGATCGCCTTCACAGCGGGCGGACAACCTCGCATGCATTAACGCCTCGTAACATTAACTTCGCTTCAGGACCCGCAACGTCATCCCCCGCGGCGCGTTTGACCCTGTAGGAGGCAAGAGCAAAATGAAACGGAAACTCTTGACGGCAGCTTTCTTGGTAGCAGGATCGTTGTTCACCGGTTGCGCCGGGAGCGCCGCGGTGATCGTGGAACCACCGCCGCCGCGGTACGGTGTGATCGGCGTAGCGCCCGGCCCGGGCTTCGTCTGGACCGAAGGATTCTGGGATCTGCGTGGCGGCGCGTGGGTCTGGGCGCCCGGCCGCTGGATGCGGCCGCCGCGTCCGCGCGCAGTCTGGGTGGCTCCCGCGTGGCGCCACGAAGGCGCTCACTGGCGTTATTACCGCGGCCGCTGGCGCTAGCGCCGGCCGGTAGGACAGACCATCGCCTTTGGTGGTCTGTCATGCTTCGCCAACAAAAACCGATCGTCTGTCCTACCGCGCTACGCCGTCGCCTGCCGGGCGCTCAAACGCGTTTTGCGAATGCGCAGGTACACGATCCGCACCAGCGCCAGCACTGGCACCGATAGGAAGGTCCCCGCAATGCCGGCGATCTCCGCGCCGGCGAAGACGCCGAACAGCACCAGCAGCGGATGCAATTGGACGCCTCGACCCATCAGGTGCGGCGAGATCACGTAGTCCTGCACCATGCGGAAGACAACCACAAACGCAATCACGGGCCACAAATTCACGCCCGCCAGACCGGCGACGACCAGGATCAGGGCGATCGAGGCGACCGGCCCCAGCATGGGAATGAACTCCAGCAGGCCGCCCGCGGCCGCCAGCAGAATCGCGTACGGCATTCGCATCACCGAGAAGAAAATCGCATACGTCGCGAACGCCGCTGCCGAGAGCAGGAACAGCGCCCGCATGTAGTGCGCCAGCAGCAGGTTCACGTCGGAGATCACGTCGTCGAGCAGCGCGCGGCGCGGGCCCTCCTCCAACAGGTCGAGAAAGTGCCCGCGCATCGTCGGCGCGTCCTTCAGGAAGAAAAACGCGAGGACGGGGATGATCACTACGTAGATGAGGTTGCTGGCTACGCTCAGAATTTGCAGCCCGTACTGTGGCAACTCGGAGATCAGGCTGCTCGAACGCGCCGCCACTTCGGAGCGGACCCTTTCCGCGATCTGCGCTCTCATCGAATGGTCGCTGGGCGGCGGGTGCTGCCAGCTCTCCACCATGACCGGAAACCTCAGGGCGAGCACCGAGGCCTCGTCCACCACCCGCACACCGATCAGATATCCGAGCCCGCCCACAATCGCCACCACGATTACAAACGCCAGCGCCAACGCCGCCGTTCGGGTGCGGCGCGCAGGAAAAATACGGTCGAGCAGGTTCACCAGTGGCGCAAGCACATAGGCAAACAATAGAGCCAGCGTGAAAACGAATAGCGTCTTGCGCGCCAGATAAACCACGTAGAGCAGCAACAGCACAAGCGCCGCCGTCCACGTGCAGCGGGCAGCGCGCTTATCAAAGCCGAGCATATCGCGTACAGTCCTGGAGGATTATCCTAGCACGCTTGGTAGGGCACGCTTTAGCTTGCCAACTCCCGCTTGCGGGCGGGTTGTTTTTTCCCTGCTTCCAACGTCATGCGACATCGGGTCTTCGAGCATACAATTATCTTGTGCACGTCAAGACATCCATCACCGCGCGTCTCGAAAGAGAGGCTCGCGACCGCAGAGACATCGAGATCGTCGAACTGAGCGCCGGGAGCCTGAATCGCGAGGCCATGGACACGTTCGAATACCAGCGCCTGTCAAGCTTAGTGCACAAGCCCGGATCCGCCAATTAAGCTTCATGCCCCAGTTCGACGCCATCCTTTTCGATTTCGACGGCGTGCTGGCCGACACCGAGCCGGTTCACTGGGCGTGCTGGGCCCAGGTGCTGCGGCCGTTCGGCATCGCCCTCGTTTGGGATTACTACCGCGAACACGGCATCGGCATCGACGACAAGGAGATGCTGCGCGTGCTGGCCGGGCTCGCCAATCCGCCGCTCGACTGGCGGACGTTGTTCGCCGAATATCCCAGGAAGAAAGAGCTGTTCCGCCAGCGCGTGTTCGCCCACCCGCCTTTTGACCCGGCGCTCGATGTCTTTCTCGAAAATCTGCACCGCACGTACAGGCTGGCTGTTGTAACGTCGAGCGCGCGCGGCGAAATCGATCCGCTGCTCGTCCGGGGCGGTCTGCGCCGCCACTTCGACGCGCTGGTCGGCGCGGAGGATGTGACCCGCTACAAGCCCGATGCGGAACCGTACCGCAAGGCCGCCGAACTGTTGGGCGCGCGTGCGCCGCTGGTGGTCGAGGATTCCGTCGCCGGCCTCGCCAGCGGACGCGCTGCCGGTTTTGCCGTGCTCGCCGTCGCGGAGCCTTCCGAAATGCCCGCGCTGGTGACGCGCCGCCTAGCCGAAAGAGCGGGCTGACGGGCGGAACGCGCGCAGTGTACTCTGAAATGAGTGTCTCCCACACACGGGCATCATTCGAAAGCAGTTTCTCCCGGCGCCAAGAAGAAGACCGCCGAAACGCTGCGCAGCTCCTGGCCGCTGGTGGTCGAGTTGGTACGGCCGCGCCGCGCCCTGTTCGCTCTCGGCCTGTTGCTGACGCTGATCAACAGCGTCTGCGGCATCGTGCTGCCGGGTTCCACCAAGTTCCTGATCGATGGCGTCATCGGCAAACACCAGACGAAACTGTTGTTGCCGCTGGTGGGTGCGGTGCTGCTGGCGACGCTGATTCAGGGCGCCACTTCCTATTCGCTCACTCAACTGCTTTCCAAAGAGGCGCAGCGCCTGATTGCGGAAATGCGCCGCCGCGTGCAACAGCACATCGGCCGCCTGCCGGTCGCCTATTACGACGCCAACAAAACCGGCGCGCTGGTTTCCCGCATCATGACCGACGTGGAAGGCGTGCGCAACCTGGTGGGCACCGGCCTGGTGGACTTCGTGGGCGGCATCATGAAGGCGCTGTTCTCGCTGGCCGCCCTGGTCTACATCAGCCCGCTGCTCACCGGCCTGGCGCTGCTGTTCATCGGCGCTTTCGGTTTCGGATTGAGCAAGGCGTTCACTCGCATCCGGCCGATCTTTCGCGAGCGCGGCAAGATCAACGCGGAAGTTACCGGCCGGCTCACCGAATCGCTGGCCGGCGTGCGCGTGGTGAAGGGCTATCACGCCGAGGCCGAGGAAGCCAGCGTGTTTGCGGACGGAGTGCAGCGCCTGTTGGACAACGTGCTGAAAAGCCTCACCGCCATTTCGCTGATGAGCCTGTCGGCGACCGTTCTGATGGGCCTGGTGGGAGCCACCGTTATGTTCATCGGCGCACGCCAGATCGGCGCCGGAACGTTGACGCTCGGCGGCTTCATGAGCTTCACGATGTTCCTGGCTTTCCTGGTGGCGCCCATGTTCCAGGTGGTGGGCATCGGCACCCAGCTCACCGAAGCGCTGGCCGGCCTGGACCGCACGCAGGAGGTGTTGCACGAAAGGCCCGAAGACGAGCAACCGCGCCGCACCACCGTTATCGGGACCATCCAGGGTTATCTCACGTTCGACCGCGTGACCTTCGCCTACGACCCCGGCAAGCCCGTGCTGCATGAAGTGAGCTTCGCCTCCACGCCCGGCACCGTCACCGCGCTGGTGGGCCCGTCGGGCTCCGGGAAATCCACCATCATCAGCCTGATTGCCGCGTTTCACGAGCCCAGCGAAGGCTCCGTGCTGGTGGACGAAATCGATCTCTCGACGGTGCGTCTGGATGCCTATCGCACGCAGCTCGGCGTCGTTTTGCAGGACACGTTTCTGTTTGACGGCTCGATTCGAGAGAATATCGCCTTCGCGCGGCAGAGCGCGCCGGAAGAAGCGATCCTGGAAGCCTGCCGCATCGCGCGCGTGGATGAGTTCGCCGAGAAGCTCGAAAAGAAATACTCGACCATCGTGGGCGAGCGCGGCGTCAAGCTTTCCGGCGGGCAGCGCCAGCGCGTCTCGATCGCCCGCGCCATTCTCGCCGACCCGCGCATCCTGATTCTGGATGAGGCGACCTCCAGCCTCGACTCCGAATCCGAGGCCGCCATTCAGGAGGGCCTCTCCTACCTGATGAAGGGGCGCACCACGTTCGTCATCGCGCACCGGCTTTCCACCATCCGCCGCGCCGATCAGATCCTGGTCGTGGAGGACGGGCGCATTCTGGAGCGCGGCACGCACCAATCGCTGTACGCTCTCGGCGGCCGCTATTACGACCTCTACACGCGGCAGCACGGCATCGACGCCAACCTGTTCCTGGCGCCCGGCGAAGGCGACAAGGTGGAGGAAAGCCAAGACGCTCCGGCGCTGCGCAACGCCGCCCCGCCCTCGGCCGCGTCCCTGTTGCGCGGCGGCATCGCCTAAAAGTTCGTGGCGCGGGCTGTCTAGCCTGCAGTGTCGAGATTCATCTCGACATTTCTTTCGTTTGGATGCCGCGAGACTCTGCCGTTGCCCGAAGCGTCACGGCTAACAGCGGCCAAGAAAAGCCGAGACGACTCTCGGCTCAGCAGGCTGTCCCGCCAGGGTGGACAGCTCGCGCCACGAACGGCAGTGGATATTGCGCGCTTGGCTACTTCACTGGCGTCAGCCGCAGTACCACCACGTCGTGCGAGGGCAGCGGCGCGCGAAACTCGCCCTCGTTGCGGCCCAGGTCCTTCTTCTGCCACACGTCGCGCACGCGGTAGGTGCCTCTGAGAAACGACAGATGCGTCCAGTCGATCCGCAATTGCACGCTTTCTTCGCTGTCGTTGAAGTAGCAGACCGCCCAATCGCCGCCGGATAATTCCTTCGCCCAGATCTGCTTGCCGAAATGCTTCATGAAACGGTATCCCTGCTT
>Ga0208820_1001312_pt1 | contig 14054 bp, 15 predicted proteins | sample June2015DPH_16_5_FD_184713 | JGI IMG/M metagenome (GOLD analysis project Ga0208820, IMG submission 184713) | Peatland microbial communities from SPRUCE experiment site at the Marcell Experimental Forest, Minnesota, USA - June2015DPH_16_40... | ecosystem: Environmental > Terrestrial > Soil >...
AGAGCATAAGCACGCAGGAGCTGATGCAAGTCTTCGCCGAGGAACTGCCGCGCCCACTTTGGTACGAGAATCGCCGCAACCTGGACTGGTTTTTGCAAGGTTGGATCGAAGGGACGGCGATACCGCAGCTGCAAGCGCGCGAAATTCACATCACGGAGAAAACTGGCGTGACCACGGTTACGGGCGTGATCGTTCAAAAGGACGTACCCGACGATCTGGTGACGGCGGTTCCGGTCTATGGCGCGACGGCGGGCAACGCCCTGGTTTTTCTGGGCGAAGTGCTGGCGGATGGCCGCCAGACTGGGTTTCGGCTGATCGCGCCGAACGGCGTGCTCAAGATCGTGCTCGATCCGAAGCAGACGATTCTTACCGCGCCGAAGTAGATTCCCCGCACTATCCCGAACCTATTTCGAACCACCGAGACCTAGGTGCGGACCGCGCCGACCTTAGGAAGGCGTTGAGGCTGTGCAATTGCTGAAGAGGCCTTGTAAGCAAAGTGAATTGGAGGTTGTTATGACTCTTCTGCCATACGCATACGCGAACAATCGTCCCCGGCGCACTATTCTACTGGTTGAGGACGAACCTTTTGTGCGGGAGGCGACTTGCAGCATTCTGGAAAGCGCAGGCTTTGAAGTTCTGCCGGCCCAGGATGCGCAAGACGCAATGAAGGTTTACGAAGAATACAAGCGGGGAATCGATCTCGTGATAACGGACATGGGCCTTCCGGGAAGGACAGGACAGCAGTTGGGGCAGGATCTGCGCGAGCATTCACCAGAAGTTGTGGTCCTGGTAACGTCGGGTTACAGCAATCCGGAAAATGACACGGAAGTGCCCGGCTCGCACACGTATTTTCTGCCGAAGCCGTATTCGAAGCGAACCCTGGTCGAGAAGATTGAGAAGATTCTCGGGGCGACGTCGCTGACCCGGGTGGCCACGCAAGCGGGCTAAGTTTCTGATTTTGTCTTGAAGTTCTGATTTTGTCTTAAAGAAGCGCGGCTTCACAGGCTGCGGAAAAACTCAAGTTCCGTATCAGGGCATCGCTTCAGCGATGCTGTAAGTTCTTTGAATGGAGATGCCCCTTTAGGGGATGTGCGCCGAAAATCGACTTTTTCCGCAGTCTGGTCAGCCGCGCCGTAAGGCCAGCAAATCAATGGCGGCTTTATATAGCCGCTACGTCGCCCTGTCTATCCAGCGCCGAGCCCGCATCCACAGTCTCTCCGCGTACTTCTCTGGCCTAGCCTTTACTCGGCAGCGGTCGGCTGCGACGGTTATAATCCTCCGTTCTACAGATCGGTTCCCAGGTTGATTTCCTAAGCATGAAGGAGTGCTCATGAAACTCGAGGGGCGAGTGGCGCTGGTCACAGGAGCGTCGCAGGGCATAGGCCACGCCTGCGCGCTAGCCCTGGCGCGGGAGGGCGCGACCGTAGCGGTGGCGGCGCGCAATCGGCAGAAGCTGGAGGAGCTCGTCGCCCAGATCACGACGGCGGGAGCGCAGGCGGCGGCCTTCGTCATTGACGTCTCGGATGAACAGCAAGTGAAGTCCGGCATCAAGTCGGCGCTCGGGCAATTCGGCAAGATCGACATCCTGGTCAACAACGCCGGCATCACGCGCGACCAGTTAGTGATGCGAATGAAGCGCGCCGACTGGGACGCGGTGCTGAACACGAATCTGACTTCCGCGTATCTCTGCATCCAGCAGGTGATTGGTTCAATGCTCAAGCAGCGCTGGGGACGAATCATCAACATCACCAGCGTCTTCGCGCAGATGGGTCAGGCAGGCCAGACAAATTACGCGGCGTCAAAAGCCGGGCTGATCGGGCTGACGATGGCCATGGCGCGCGAGGTGGCGTCGCGCAACATCACGTGCAACGCGGTAGCTCCGGGTTTCATCGAGACCGGGATGACGGAGGTGCTGAGCGAGGAATTCAAGCAGAACGCGGTGAAATCAATCCCGCTAGGCCGGGTCGGCGTGCCGGAGGACATAGCCAGCGCAGTGTGCTTTCTGGCTTCCGACGATGCTTCCTACATCACAGGTCATGTGCTCAACGTGAATGGCGGGATGCTGATGGGGTAAGTGTAGGGCGGACACTCCTGTCCGCCGCCCTTGATCTTGGTGTTGATTTGGATTTCCCCAACCCCGCAAAATCAAAGGCAAGGGCAGCGGACAGGAGTGTCCGCGCTACGCGCGAAAGTAAACCTTTTGCGTGTTCAGCCGTCACTGACAGCGGCATGGTTCGCGCCCTGAATAGATCATGGCCGACTTTCCTTGCCTCAGCCGCAAGCGAACTGGCGGGGCTCGGTGAAGGGGATAGACTCGACGAACTCCTGCCCTGCCCCCGCTCAGACCTGCACCAGCCGCACCCGCGCTTTCTTGCATGCGCGCGCCAAGTCCTCGTCCAAGGTAGCAAGTGGCAAGCCGTTATCCAGAGCGAGATCGAGGTAAGCGGCATCGTACGCAGTCAAGCCGTGCTCGCGGCTGAGGCGCTGAAGCCTGCCAAAAACAACTCCGGCCGGAAATTGTTCCGGCGCGATGGGGAGCTTTGCCAGGTCGTCGAGGAAGCTTTGCACCAACGCTCTAGAGATACGCTTGCGTTTTTCTCCCACCAACAAGGCGTTCAGAACCTCGTGCGGCCAGAATGCGGGCGCAACCGCGGTGTCGCCTCGTTTGAACAGGCCGGCGACATGCTGCGCCATGGCGGCATTCTCATCGGGAAAACACCAGGTCAGGACGACGGAAGCATCCAGGACAAATCGGCTCACCGGCGTCCTGCGTCGATCAGATCTTTGATTTTGAGCCCACGCAAAGAGAGCCGGTGGCGCTTGCCGAAACTCGCCAGTCGCTCCGCCGCTTCCGCTGCGAATCCGCCCTGCACCGACATGCGCTTCTTGAGCAGCGCCCCCAGCAGCCGCGAAACGCTGGTATCATGGCGCGCCGCCTCGATCCGGGCCCACTGGGCTACGTCTTCTTCCAGGGTTACGGTTACGTTGCGTAAACGGCGAGTGGATGACACGAATACAGTGTAACACGAACTTCGTGTCCATGAATATCAGGAATTTGAAGCTTGTTTTAGACAGGTTGACGCATGCCCGCTTTAACTGAAACCTCTGCTTTGAAGGGGCGCGGCTTCACAGCTTGCGAAGAAACTAATGTTTCGTATCAGGGCATCGCTTTAGCGATGCCGTAAGTCTTTCGCAATCAGACGCCCCTTTAGCAGGCTGCGGAAAAACTCGGATTTTGATCTTGTTTTGAAGGGGCGCGGCTTTAGCCGCTGCGGGCTGCACAGCGTGCAATCCGAGTTTTTCAGCAATCTGTTAGGGGCTGGGACGCGAAGTTAGACTTTTTCCGCAGCCTGTTCAGCCGCGCCGTAAATCTCGCAAAATCGGTCTCGAGGGGAGGAATGCGAATGTATACCGGCAGTGACTTTTTCCGAGCCTGTAAAGCCGTGCCCTTCCCAAATCGATTCACGAGATAGCCTGGCGACCGTCTTGCCGGTTTTCGGCAAGAACTGCATTACAAGCCGGCTTTCACCAGTTGCCTGACCTCAATTGTTAGCGGCCTACTCGCGCCCAGAAAAATCGCCCCCGAAAAACAAAAGGCCGGGCGATTGAGCCCGGCGCTTCGTCCTGAGAAACTGTCAATTGCTGAGTTAAGCTAGATCAGTTTCCCGTTAACCTCGTTGCCGCTGGCTGCGCGAAACCTCGCACGCCAGCGCGGAAACCTCACATCACCAGCGCGAGCCCTTCCAGTTCGGCCTCCAGCACCGGCAGAGAACAGCCCGCCATCTCTACCCGTCCGGCGGCGTCGATCGCAGCCGCCTGCGAAACGCCGTAACCCCGCCCCGCTAAAAAAACCTGCAGCAGTTCCGCTGCTTCGCGGGAATCCACCATGCCGCCCTGGATCAGGTCGTTTCGGAGGGCGCATAGTTCCGTCACCGTAAATCGCTCTTTCATGGCCATTCTCACCACCGACCTCCCTACCATTGCCCCATTGGATTCATCGGCAACCTGATTGGTTACATGCAATCGCAATGCCGTAACTTTGGTACCTCGTCAGATACGGCTTCTCGGAGCCTTAAGCTGTTAGAACCCAAGATCTTGCAAAAGGTTGCGGGGAGGTAACCCACAGGCGAGCGGAAGACAGAACAACGCCACCGGTTGCCAGATTGACACTAATTGTCGTTTCGTGACGGGAGAAAACCGAACTTTGTCGGTTGATCGGTCGGTGAATCGGTCGGTTGATGGGTCGCTTCCGGTATCAGGCCGGGTCAATCGCGGCGGCGTCCACCAGCATGATTGGGATGTCGTCCTGAATGGGGTACACACGGCGGCATTCGCTGCATTTCAGGCTTCCACCGTTCGCATTCAGGACCACCGGCTTTTTGCAAACCGGGCAGACCAGCATGTCGAGCAGATCCTGGGAAATCATAGCCCCTACATTGTAGCGCGAGTGAGGGAGCACGAAGTGAGCAGCGCGTGCATCCAGGCCCCTCAGGGGCGAACCAGCTTAGCCCCGCGCTTTAGCGCAGGGGTAGGAGGGAAAAATGAGCGGAAGTCCCGGAGGGACGACCCACGACTCACCGCGGTGTTCGCAATGCGATAGAATCGCCTTTCAAGTCACTGCAAGGCAACGAGGTTAGATGGCAGCCAGGATTCTCGACGGTACCAAAATAGCCAGTGAAATCCGCGCGGAAGTCACCGCCCAGGCGAAAGCCCTGGCATTATCGGGCGTGCGTCCCGGGCTCGCCGTGGTTCTGGTCGGGCACAACCCCGCGTCGGAGGTCTACGTACGCGGCAAGGTGAAGAGTTCCGAGGAAGTCGGCCTCTACAGCGAACAGCACACGCCTGCCGAAAGCGTGACTACCGAAGAACTGCTCGCGCTCGTAGCCGGCCTGAATCGCCGCGACGAAATCGACGGCATCCTGGTGCAACTGCCGCTGCCCGCGCACGTCGACTCCAAGAAGGTTCTGCTGGCGGTCGATCCGGCCAAAGACGTAGACGGATTCCATCCCATGAACGTGGGCTACCTTTCCACGCAGCGTCCGGGCCTGGTGCCCTGCACCCCGGCCGGCGTCATGGAAATTCTGCGGCGCAGCCAGATTCCAATCACCGGGCAGGAAGCCGTGGTCGTCGGACGCAGCGACATTGTCGGCAAGCCCGTAGCCATGCTGCTGCTCAACCAGAACGCCACGGTCACCGTCTGCCACTCGAAAACGCGCGATCTGCCAGGAGTTTGCCGCCGCGCCGATATCCTGGTAGCGGCGATCGGCCGCGCCGGCATGGTCACCCGCGACTACGTGAAGCCCGGAGCCACGGTGATCGACGTAGGCATCAACCGGATCACCGACCGAAAAGAATTCGACCGCTTCTTTGCAGGAAATGCGGCCGGAAATACGGCCCGAAACAAAAAGCGCGAAGAAACTTTTCTGGCCAAAGGCTCAACCCTGGTGGGCGACGTCCACCCCGAGGTGGCCGAAATCGCCGGAGCCATCACGCCCGTTCCCGGAGGAGTAGGCCCGCTAACCATCGCCATGCTGATGGCCAACACGGTAAAGGCCGCGATGATGCGAAGAGGACTCAGACATCCCGAGTTGACCTTGTTTTGAAGGGGCGCGGCTTTAGCCGCGCCGTTAGAACCCGCGACGCAAGCGGCTTTACAGAGTGCTGAAAAACTCGATTTTGTTCTTGCTTTTGGGTGGCGCAGCGGTTCACCGCTGCGATAACTGGCCTCTTTTCAGCGACGGCTTTAGCCGCTGAGGGCGACTGCGGCGCGACAAGAGTTTTTCAGCAATCTGTTAGCCGCCGAGGGCCGTTCAATTTCTGCAATCGACCATGAGCACCCCTTGCTAAAACTCGGCCTCACCGGCGGCATCGCGAGCGGCAAATCCGTCGTTGGCGAAATGTTTGTCAAACTCGGCGCACACCTGACCGACGCCGATGCCGTCGCGCATCGGCTCATGGATCCCGGCCGCCCCGTCTATCGGGAAGTAGTCCAACGCTTCGGCCGCGAAATCCTGAATCCCGACGGAAGCATCAACCGGCCCCGGCTCGCCGAAGCCGCATTCGGCGCCCCCGGCGGTGCGCCGCCGCGCGTCCACGAACTCAACGAAATCGTTCATCCCGCCGTGATCGAACAAGAAAACGAATGGCTGCAAGAGATCCGCCAGCGCGATCCGAACGGCATCGCTATCGTCGAAGCTGCCCTGATCCTCGAAGCCGACGCTGCCGCCCGTTTCGACCGTTTAATCGTCGTGACCTGCCATCCCGAACAGCGCATTCTGCGTTTCGCCCGCCGTCTCGGAATTTCAGAAGACGCTGCCCGTGCCGAAGTAACGCGCCGCATGGCCGCGCAGATCCCCGACGAAGAAAAAATAAAAGCCGCCGATTTCGTAATCGATAATTCCGGGTCGCTCGATGCGACCGAGGAGCAGGTACAGCGCGTGTTCGCCGCGCTGCGCGGGAGCCCCGCCTTATAATTACAATCTCAGTTCTTTGACAACCAGCAAAGTTCGCGTGTGGGACGCGCTTGTGTGGGACGCGCTTGTGTGGGACGGGCTTGTGTGGGACGGGCTTGTGTGGGGACGGGCTTGTGTGGGGACGGGGCTCTGCCCCGTCCAAGCCGAGCGCAGCTCGGCCGCTCGCCGCGCCTTCAAAACTCCTTAGCGCGCACTGCGGCGCGGCATGATCAGCCACTGCAACACCGAACTCACGATGCTCAGCACGATGGCGCCGATAAAAGCCGCAACAAACCCGCGCACCTGGAATCCTTGCACGAACGCCGCCGCCAACTCGAGCATGAGCGCGTTGATCACGAACCAGAACAAGCCGAGCGTCAAGATCGTCAGCGGGAAGGTGAGTATCTTGAGCAGCAATCCGATGGTGGCGTTGGCGAGACCGATGACCAGGGCCGCGATCAAGGCCGCCGTCGGGCCGCTTACACTTATGCCCGGCACGATGTGGGCAACGATCCACACCGCCAGAGCACTTAGAATCCAATGCAACAGAAGTCGCACGATAACCCTCCTCCAGAGCCTCAAAGAGTGATTGGACACTATACAACGTGAAACCCGTCCAGAAAACATCGGTGCAGAAAACCGCCGTTCAGAAGACCAATGCTGCGCGCCTGCTCGATCGAATGGGAATCCGCTACGAACTGCGCGAGTACGGGGCGGATCCCAACGACCTGGCTGCGGAAACGGTTGCCGCCAAGATCGGTTTGCCGCCGGAGCAGGTTTTCAAGACGCTGGTCGCGCGCGGCGGTCGAAGTAAAGACCGCAGCAAAGACCGCAACGGAATCGTCATGGCGGTGATCCCCGGCGATCAGGAACTCAACCTGAAGGCGCTGGCGGCCGCCGCGGGAGAAAGAAAGATTCAGCTCGTCCCGGTAAAAGAACTGCAAGCGCTCACCGGCTACATTCGCGGCGGAGTGACCGCACTTGCAGCCAAGCGCGACTTCCCCGTCTACGTGGACGAGACCATCGAATTGTTCGACGTAGTTTCCATCTCGGCGGGCATTCGCGGCCTGCAGATCCTGATCGCGCCCGCCGACTATCTGCGCGCAACCAACGGCCGGCTGGCGGCACTCGGACAGCCCAAGGCCGGATAGCAAAAAGTGAGAGTAGACTGTTTTGGCAAGCTGCGGGGAATTCGAGTTTCGTATCAGGGCATCGCTTTAGCGATGCCGAAACGTCGAAAATCAGACGCCCCTTTAGGGGCTGGGCGTCGGAAATTGATTTTCTCCGCAGACTATTAATTCTCTAATACCGATTCGAGGCAACCCATGCCCACTGCCACGCGCATCAATCCGCTTTCGTTCCTGACCGATCAACTCGACGAACTCAAGGCCAAGGGCACGCACTTCAAGCTGCGAGTCCTTGAAGACGAGCAGGCGCCGGTCTGCACCTTCGACGGCAAGCGTGTCATCAACCTCGCCTCGAACAATTACCTCGGCTTCACGACGCATCCCAAGCTGCGCGAAGCGGCGCTTGAGGCCACGCGCAAGTATGGAGTCGGATCGGGCGCGGTGCGCACCATCGCGGGCACGATGAAGATCCACATGGAGCTGGAAGAGAGGATCGCGCGCTTCAAGAACGTCGAGGCTTGCGTGGTGTTCCAGTCGGGATTCACGGCGAACGCGGGGACGGTCTCCTCCTTTCTAAGCAACGCCGATTTCATTATTTCCGACGAGCTCAATCACGCCTCCATCATCGACGGTTGCCGTCTTTCACGCGCGAAAATTCTCGTCTTCCGTCACAAAGACGTTGCCCACGCCGAGGAGCAACTCGCCAGCGTGAAAAACCAGCCGGGAAGAAAGCTGCTGATCTCCGACGGCGTCTTCTCAATGGATGGCGACATAGGCCCGCTGCCCGGCCTGTGCGATGCCGCCGAGAAATACGGCGCGATCATGATGGTGGACGACGCGCACGCTTCCGGCGTGCTCGGCCGCAACGGACGCGGCACGATCGATCACTTTGGAATGCACGGGCGCGTTGACATCCAGGTCGGAACCTTGTCGAAGGCGATCGGCGCTCTCGGCGGCTACGTCTGCGGCACGCGCGATTTGATCGATTATCTTTATCATCGCGCCCGGCCGTTCCTGTTTTCCACGTCGCATCCGCCATCGGTCGCGGCAACCTGCATTGCCGCGTTCGATGTCCTCGAAACCGAGCCGCAGTGGATGGAGCAGCTCTGGGCCAACACACGCTTCTGGAAGAAAGAGCTCGGCCTCCTCGGCTTCAACATCGGAGGACAAACCACTCCCGCAAGCGAAACGCCAATTACGCCCATCATCATTGGCGACGGACGCCGGACCATGGATTTTTCCCGCGAATTATTCAAAGAAGGAGTGCTAGGAACCGGCATCGCATTTCCCACCGTCCCCGAAGGCAAAGCGCGCGTGCGCACCATCATGACCGCCACGCACACGAAAGAAGAATTGCAGCAAGCGCTCGAAGTGCTGGAGCGCGCGGGAAAGAAGATGGGAATACTCGGATAAATATGCCAGCTCAGGCTCGACCCTGTGGCCCTCTGTGTCCCCTGTGGTAAAAGCTTCGATTCCTGACCACAGAGGCCACGGAGGCCTGTACCGTCGGAATTGGGTAGCCACATCGCACCAGCCCGTGCGGCTACTTATGCTGGCTGACGGAAAGCACATTCCCGTCGGGATCTTTGAACCAAGCAACTTTGTCGCCGCCCTCGGGACAGCCGGCAAGATGCCGGGGCTACAATTCACCAGCCTGCGGTAAACATCTCGAGGTCACGGTACTAATGTCCCGCCGGCGCGTCGTCGACGATAGCCTGGACTAACTCATCAATCGCGTCGATAACTCGCTTCGCGGGGAGATTGAAGTTATTAGAAAGAATCGAGAAGGCGACCACTTGTCCCGCATCGGTGGTGGCATATCCGGAGAGCGTCTTCACTCCGCCCAGTGCCCCGGTTTTCGCCATAATGCGGTTTCGCAGGCGGGGAGATGTGAAGCGTTCGGTGAGTGAGCCGTCCACGCCTGCGACCGGGAAAGTCGCTTTATAGTCGGCGCCCCAGGGTTGCGTCGAGCAATAACGCAGTAACTGGACAATGGCATGCGGAGTTACTAAGTTCTGGCGTGATAGTCCGGAGCCGTCGTAGAAAACATACTCATCGCTAGAGACCCCGGCCTTAGTCAGAAATCCGCGAAGAACCTCGAGGCCGCCTTCAACCGTACCGGCGTTGCCGCGCTCGCGTCCCAGCAGGCGCAGCAGGATTTCGGCATGAAGGTTCTGGCTGACTTTGTTGATTACTCGAATATCCTGCAGCAGCGCCTTAGATTCGTAACTGGCAAGCGTGATCGGTTGATCGGTTTTCAGCGGACGCGGCTGGCCGTCGTTGTCTTTGTCGGTAACTCTGTCGTTAACCCTTCCTCCGCGCAACGGCGCGATGGCGGTCACACTGAAAGTGGACAGGGTGGCGAGTTCGGTGTGCCGGGTGCGCTGGTGTCCGTAGATTATGATGCCGCGTTTCTCGAGTAACTGACGGAACAGCCCGGCGGCGAACTCGGCCGGATCTTCGATGGCCAGGGCCTCATTCGCGCCGGCGTCATCGAGCGGCATGTTGCCCCACAGCGTAAGTACAGTAGATCCCGGCTCACGGTTGACGAAGAACTTGCGTCCGGTGCCGGCGGGAGTGGTGATGATGCGATTGTCGAGGCGGTAGTAATCGGCGAAGGGCTTGACGCTAACGAAGGCCTTTTCGCCCGGCCGGTCGGCAGGCAGAATGTTGACGAAGACTACGTTGTCGTTGATGGTGAGCGCGGAAACGGGAGCGCCGTCGGCCCAGACCAAGTCATCCTGGCTCCAACCTTCGCCATAGCGCTCGAAAGCGAAGTAAGAGTCATCCGCCACGATGTCGCCGTCGATGAATTTCACGCCCTTTTGCACCAGCGCGTCGGCCAGCGATTCTAGAGCTTGAATGGGATCGTCGTTGCGCTGGGTCTTGAGATCATAAGGAAGCTCGCGTCCGGAGAGATTGGGATCGCCGTGGCCGACCAGAACGAGATCTCCGTTCAGGCGGCCGTAGCGGTCGAGAGTGCCGGTAGTTTCGACAGTCGTGCGGAACTTGTAATCGGGACCGATCAGGGCAAGCGCCGCGGCGGTGGTGACAAGCTTGGTGTTCGAAGCGGGCGTGAAGAGCTTGTCGGCGTTTTGCGAGTACAACGTTTTGCCCGTCGGGATGCCCGGCGACAGCGAAACAACTTCGATGCCCCAGAAACCGCGGGCAAGATCGGGAGCGCTGAGCACTTCCGCAATCCGATCCGCTAACGGCCGAACCTGCAAAGATTGGCCGGGTGCGCCCAGCAGCCGCGCGACCAGCAGAAGGACCATGGGAACAAGAGGCGCAACTGACCGCCGGCGAAGCATGCAGTGGATTGTAACACCCAGAAAAATGGGCCCGTTCTAGTGCCGCGATCGGTGATGGCTCCCTGCCGATCCAAGATTGCTAATGGAGAGCCGGGCGTCCTCGCGAGCCTGCCCTGAGCGAAGTCGAAGGGGCCGCCAAACTGCCCCCAAACCGCGGGACGGGCGAGACGCCCGTCGCTCCACTAGAATAGCCGTAACATGCGCGCGATTTTTCAGTGGAAAATGGGCTCTCGCGTCCTCGAGTTGGGGCGGCGCACCCTGATCATGGGCGTCGTGAATGTAACTCCCGACTCGTTTTCCGACGGAGGACTCTACATCGATGCCGAGAAGGCCGTAGTCCGCGCCGAGCACTTACTGGACGAGGGCGCGACCATCATTGACGTGGGTGGGGAGTCGACGCGGCCGGGCGCGTCGGTCGCCAGCCGCATCGTGGCCGGCGAAATCAATAGTGACGACCCTTCGCCGGAGGAAGTGGCGCAGACCGCACCGCTCGTATCGGAACCAGTATCGGAAGAACCCGTGTCGGAAGAAGAAGAGCGGAGGCGGGTGCTGCCCGTGATCCGCGATTTGAAGCGGCGACGGCCCGATGCTGTGGTAAGTGTCGATACCTACAAGGCAAGCGTGGCCCGGGCGGCGGTGGAACTCGGCGCGGAAGTGGTGAACGACGTCAGTGGGTTCCGGTGGGATCCGAAGATGGCGAAAACGCTGGCTGAACTCAAAGTGGGAGCAGTGCTGATGCATACCCGCGGGCGGCCGCAGGAATGGCGATCGTTGCCGCCGATTGGCGATCCAGTGCTGATGGTGAAGCGGGACTTGCGGCAGTGGGCGGAAGCGGCGACCCTAGCGGGCGTCAAGCGCGATCACCTGGTGCTGGATCCGGGCTTCGGGTTCGGGAAGCGCTTCGAGGAGAACTATCCGCTGCTGGCGCACTTCGCCGAACTGCAGCAGATGGGATTTCCGCTGCTGGCGGGAGTCTCGCGCAAGTCATTTATTGGGCGAATGCTGGCGAGCGATGGCAAGGATAAAGATAAAGACAAAGACAAAGACGCGGGGGTTGCCGAGCGCCTCTACGGGACGCTGGCTGCAGAAACGGCTTTGATTTTGAAAGGGGTGCACATCATCCGGACGCATGATGTGCGATTTGCAGTGGAGGCAGCCCGCGTGGCCGATGCGATTGTGGCGGGTGGAGGATAGAAAAAAGAGGATAGAAAGGCGATGCAGCACTAGAAGTCAGATTTCAAAAGTGGCTGCGGTGCTTTTCAACCCGCGCGCGGTTTCGGCAAGGGGAACGGCGATTTTGAGCGCGGGCAGGCGAATCTCAAATACGGCTCCGCCTTCCGGGCGGTTGTTGCAGGTGATTTGCCCCTTGTGGTCCTGGATTACGCCGTAGGTGGCGCTGAGTCCGAGCCCGGTGCCTTTGCCCACCGGCTTGGTGGTGTAGAAAGGATCGAAGACGCGCTCGGGATCGCGCAGGCCGGGGCCGGAGTCGGCGAACTGGACGATCACTTCGTCGCCTTCGCGCCAGAGAGAGATCTGCAGACGCCCGCCGCCGATTTCCTGCAATGCGTCCACGGCGTTTTCGACGATCTGAACAAAGGCCTGCAAGAGCTGGTTGGAGTTGCCCAAGACGCGAGGCAGAGGGGCGTTGTCATTGCTCTCCACGGTCAGGCTAATCTTCCTGTTTTCGAGCTTGAATCCTTCCATTTGAACGGCGCGCTGCAAAAGAGGCTTCAGTTCGAGAGGACTTTTTTCTCCCGGAGTCTGCTGCGCAAAGCTAAGCAGATCGCTGACCAGTTCGCGAGTGCGCCGGGCTTGCTGACCGATTTTCTGCGCGTTGGAGAGTTGCTCGCGGCTGAGGTTGCTGCTGGCCGCCATCCGCTCGGAGCTGTTCAAGATGGCCGAGAGCGGGAACTCCAGTTCGCTGGCGGCGAGCGCGACCAGTTCTCCGAGCGAAGCCAGCTTGGCCTGTTGAATCACTCTTCCCTGCAGCCGCTGAAGGTTGTCAAAGCTCCGGTGCGAACGCTTGAGCAAACGCAAAAGCCTCTGGTCCAGTAGCTGTTGTTGGAGGAAAATGACGAAGGCCAGGAGGGCGACGCCGCCCATGGCCACGCCAAAACGGACTTGGCGCAGATAAGGCTGCTCTTGGCTCAGGAATAGTGCCCAATATCCCATGAGGGGCAGAGAGAGCAAGGCGAGTTTCGCGAGCAGCGGAGCGACCGGGCGACTGGCAGGTTCGATCAAAGCCATCACCTGAGTATCGCGAAGGCAGCGCCGCCCGGCGATGGCGACCCAGAAGAACCCCAGCCCAGCAGCGAGGTACGGAAGGTCGTAGATGCCCCCAGTCTTGTACACGCCGCGCAAGAAGGCGGCATTCATGGCTTCCGAAACAAAGGTGTAGAAAACGCTGGCGAAGAAAATGTTGCGATAGAGCACGCGCCAGGATCCCGAACTGGTGAAAAATGCCGATGCTGACACGGCAATCAAAATCAGTCCTTCGACGACATACAGCAGATTCCAACGCGGGCTGTAGAGCGCGATATTGGTGACGATGTATTCGTCGGGAAAGACAAAGAAGGCGTAAACCGCGACCCACCATATCAGCAGGATGAGGACATTCAGCGCGCTCGGCAACAACCCCTCGCGGTCATCGGCCTGATGGGGGCGGATGGCCACCGCCGCCATGATGGGGACAATGTGCAGGAACAGCACGATATCTCCTTCATAAGGGTCGGGTACCGGCTTGCGAGCCACCACTTCAAACCACACCCAGCATGCCTGGTTGAAGCACCACATGGCCATGCCCGTAGCCATGAGGCTCCAGAACAAGCGTGTATGCCCACGGCTGTCGAAAGCGTTTCGGGAGGACACGATGACCGCAGCCGCGATCGCGAGCAGTGGAGTCAGGTCTCCCATGGCCACGCGAAAGAAGGGGTTGGGAGACACTGCGGGAGCCAGAGCAAAGGCCACCAGCAGGCCAACTCCGCAGACCAGCGCCGAGATGTGGGGCTTGGACACCTCGTCGCATCATATGACGTTAGCCGCGAGATGTTTAGATCACCGACAGGTTACCGAAGGTTACTACGGTAACCTTCGAGCGCGCCGGGAACGGCCAATTGCACCCCGCGGCCGCGCTCCGGGAACTAGAACCATCGACTTGCTGGTGG
>Ga0208820_1001313_pt1 | contig 14054 bp, 12 predicted proteins | sample June2015DPH_16_5_FD_184713 | JGI IMG/M metagenome (GOLD analysis project Ga0208820, IMG submission 184713) | Peatland microbial communities from SPRUCE experiment site at the Marcell Experimental Forest, Minnesota, USA - June2015DPH_16_40... | ecosystem: Environmental > Terrestrial > Soil >...
GGAGAAGAGCAAGCCGGGCGGCAACGCTTGGCCCTCGACATCAACTATTTTGCCGGTTCAACAAACACAGCCGTCCCGTAGGCAAGAACTTCCGTGACGCCCTGCATCACTTCCGTTGCGTCGTAGCGGGCGCCGACTACGGCGTTGCCTCCGATGTCCGCTGCGTGTTGCAACATCAGGTCGAAGGCTTCGGCGCGCGTTCTCTCGCAGAGATTGGTCAGCAGGGTGATGTTGCCTCCAATCAGTGTCTGCAGCCCGGCTCCAATCGTTCCGAAGATCGACCGGGAACGCACCGTGATTCCGCGCACCACGCCCAGCGTGCGCACAACGCGAAAGCCATCGAGCTCAAACTGCGTGGTCACCATGTTATGAGCGACCATCCGCCCTGCGGTCACGGCATAATTGCTCATCGTTCCTCCGGAAGAAATTCGTCTCGATAACAACGCCTCATTCTAGTTCAGCATCGATCACAAATTCTCCGGTGCCAGCATCCCAACTGACGCACAGCAAATTCGGCTTGCAGCACACCTGGCAGTCCTCGACGTAGCGCTGGCGGCTGCCGGCGGACTCATCCACCGTGGTCTCGTTCCATTCCCCGCAACCGGCGCAAACATAGCCGCTCACCATGCAGCCATTCTAGTGCCGTGGCCGCGCGACGTACGTGGAGTGACGGGCATCTCGTGAGCCTGCCCTGCTTCGCCGAAGCCCCGAGCGAAGCCGAGGGGGAAGTCGAAGGGTCCGGCCGGGCGGGGACACCCGGCTCTCCATCAGCCACTCTATACAATGGTTCTCTTTCGGGCAGAAGCAGGCTCACTCCACGACCCACTCCCGCATCCGCCGCAGCAGGGAGGCGGGCGCTTCCGCTTCCAGTACCACTAGGCCGTCCTGATACTGGCGCGAATAGATGCGCGCGCCGGCCTGCAACTGGGCCAGCACCTTGCCCTCTTTTTGCGGGATGCGAAGGTGAACACGCTCGGGGCGATCTCCTTCGAGTACGGCATCGATGCGATCGAGCAGAGTGCTTAGCCCGATTCCCTTGGCCGCAGAAACGTGGATGGTCTGCTCGTCATCGCGCAGCGACTCGCGCTGCTTGGGAAGCAGCAGATCGATCTTATTCATCACGCGCAGCCGGGGCTTCTTGTCGGCTTCGAGTTCCTTAAGGACACTTTCGACTTGCGCGTCCTGCTCGGCAGAGACCGGGCTGCTGGCATCCGAGACCTGCATGATGAGCGTGGCGCGCTGGACTTCTTCAAGCGTGGCGCGGAACGCCGAAACCAGCGTATGCGGAAGATGCCGGATGAAACCCACAGTATCGGAGAACAGAACTTTGCGTTTTGAGGGCAGGTCAGCGCCTCGGATGGTCGGATCGAGCGTGGCAAACATGCGCGACGATGCCGCCACGTTCGATTGAGTGAGGGCATTGAACAACGTAGACTTTCCCGCGTTCGTGTACCCCACCAGCGCCACCGTGGCCACCGGAACCGATTCGCGCCGTTGCCTCTGCTGCGCCCGGATGCGGCGCACATTTTCAATTTGCCGCTTGACGTGCCGGACGCGGCGGAAAATCTTCCGCCGGTCGGTCTCCAGCTGAGTTTCGCCCGGTCCGCGAGTGCCGATGCCGCCGCCGAGCTGCGACATTTCCACGCCGCGCCCCGCCAGCCGCGGAAGCAAATACTCGAGCTGAGCCAGTTCCACTTGCAACTGACCTTCACGAGTGCGGGCGTGGCGCGCAAAAATATCGAGAATCAGTTGCGTGCGATCGATGACGCGCGTGTGGACCACGCGCTCGATATTGCGTTGTTGCGAAGGCGAAAGGTCGTGATCGAACAGAATCACGTCGGCGGAAACCGAGGCCGCCGCGCCCGCAATTTCCTCCAGCTTGCCCTTACCGATCAGCGTGGCAGGTTCCGGCCGGTCGCGGCGCTGGGTGAATTCGCCGGCGATCTCGGCGCCCGCGCTGGTCGCCAAGGCCCGCAGCTCGTCGAGCGAATCTTCTGCCGTAAAATCGGAGCTGAAATCCGGGGAATCCGCCGGCAAGAATGAGGATGAAGACGAGGCGGCCACGCTCCTGGCATGATCTCGCGCCGCCTGGGCACCCGGAGTGATGGTTGCCGAATTTGCCTTTCTTGCGCCGCCAGCGCGGCCCTTGGTGCGAAACTCCACTCCCACCAGGAATGCCCGTTCCTGCTGTTCCGACGGATTCAGCACCGCCTTGAGCTCATTCCGCGAACTATTTCGCGAACTATTTCTCGAACTATCGCGGCTGCTCAGTCTGGAGTCATCTCGGCGCAAGCAAACTCACTTCATCCTTCGGTGGTGCCGGGAGCGGAATTCGCGATCGCCGCCTCCCCCTGGGACGCCGCCGCCGACTTCGCATCCGTGTGGATGTGGGCTCCGCGCGAAATGACGACAGTCGAAATCGCATGTTTGAAGATGAGCTGCTCCTGGTTGCTGGTTTCGAGGACCACCGAGTACTTGTCGAACGATCGGATACGACCTGTCAGTTTCACGCCGCTGACCAGATAGATCGTAATATTGTGCCGTTCCTTTCGTGCCGTGTTGAGAAAGGAATCCTGAATGTTCTGTTGTGCCGGCTTGGCTTCCATTTGCCGATCTCCTTCTTTCGGGTTCGATGCTGCGCCATGAGCTTAGGGAGGGCAATTGGCGGCAGCTCTCTTCCTGTCGGCTCCTACGATACGGCCTTGTCTCGCGCTTTTCAACTTCCCGCCCAATAATATTCTCCGCAGCCGTCCCGCACCTGCCTCGCCCAACGGCTCACTCCCCTCCGCCCCAACTCCGTCCGCCCCAGAAAATCGACTGGTTTCATTTCCCTCGCCAGCCATCTACAATCGTCACTTCCAGAACAGATCGTCAGAATAGGAGCCCTGAACTTGATAGAAATCAACCTCCCCACCGACTTCAACACTAACCTTCTGATGCTGTTTCGTTGGCTGCATCTTGTCGGCGGCGTGACCTGGCTCGGCCTGCTGTATTTCTTCAATCTGGTCAATGTTCCTTTCATGAAGGGACTAGATTCCGCCACTAAAAGCAAAGTCCTGCCCAGCCTGATGTCGCGCGCGCTGTGGTGGTTTCGCTGGTCATCGGTGCTCACCGTGCTGATGGGCCTGGCATACTGGGGGAACATCGTCGCCTCTGACGCCAGAAACGGCGGCGCATCTTCCGGCGGTCCGATGGGAAGCTTCTTTGGGATCTGGACCGTCGCCTGGGCGCTCATGTATGCCTGCACCATCCCCGGTAAGGGCGCGCTCGACAAAGGGCCGGTGCTCGCCGTGATTTACACCGCCATCGCGGTCGTCGCATCGTGGCTGTTCTTGCGCTTCAACTCTCATGGCTGGGAGAGCAATCGCCTGCTCGCCATCGGCATCGGCGGCGGGATGGGCTGGGTGATGATGCTGAACGTCTGGGGCGTAATCTGGCGCGCGCAGAAGAAAATCATCCGGTGGACCGCCGACAACGCGGCCAATGGCACATCGATGCCAGACAAAGCAAAATATCTGGCCCGGCAAGCCTTCCTTATGTCGCGCGCGAACTTCGTGCTGTCTTTCCCCATGCTGTTCCTGATGGGGGCGGCGAGCCACTATCCCATGTTTGGAAGATAGTGTTGGGGAGATAGCCACTACAATTGGGTCCAGTATGCGCGAGTACCTGGACTCAATTGTGGAATGGTCCGGCGCCCGAGAAGACTGGCGTCCCGTCTTGAGCTGGGCCGTCCTGGCGTGGCTTGTCTTCTACGTTCTCTTCCTGATCTACATACTCAGTATGCATGGCGGCTTCCTGTTCATCGACTCCGCCAACCTTGTCGTCCACGAAGGCGGCCACATGCTCTTCGGGTGGTTCGGCCCAACGCTCGGCCTCTGGGGAGGAACCATTCTGCAGTGGCTGGTGCCGCTGTTGCTGGCAGCCTATTTCTTCCGAGAACGCCAGCCCGCGGCCTTCGTGTTCTGCATGTTTTTCTTCTTTGAGAACTGGCTCTACACCGCAACTTACATGGCCGACGCTCGCGCCATGGCTTTGCCCCTGGTTACCACCGGAGAGTCCGATTACGTCGAGCACGACTGGAACACGATTTTCTCGAGTCTCGGGCTTCTGCCCTACGACACCAGGATCGCCGCGACCGTCCGGGTCATGGGATGGTACGGGATGCTGGCCAGCACCGCATGGCTCGCCGCGCGCGGACGGGCACAGCTTCGGAGGGACGAGTGAGTTTGTCACGCACGCTCGCCATCACTCGGATCGAGGCTCGTCCGCTATGACGCTGCCGAGCAGCCTTTTGCACGAGGACTTCAAGCGAGGCCTCGACCTCTTCAATCGCGCCCATTTCTTCGACGCTCATGAAGCTCTCGAAGACGTCTGGCGCTCCCTGCCTCGCGACCGGCCCTCGCGTCGGCATCTCCGTCTGCACGTCCAAGGTATGGTTCAGTTGGCGGTCGCTTTCCACCACGAGTCCACTGGTAACCTTGTGGGCGCACGTTCGGTTCTGGAGCGCGCCATACGCAATCTCAACGGCGCGGACAGCTCGTTTCCCGAGGTCGATTTCGACCGGTTGCGCGCTGAGTTGATACCGTGGCGCAAGTATCTGGATGATGCCGAGAGCGCGGTCGAGAAAAAAGACGAGAAGAAATTGGACGGGAGGGAAGTTCGTCGCCGCACTGCCCCGGCCCTGCCGAAGATCATGCTGCGCCGCTAGATCACAGGTTGCGCGCGGGAGCGTTAATAGCTGAACTTCACGCCAAAACGAAGACGCGAAGAAGGAGCGGGGGAAGGTGAAGTAGGTTCTGTTTGCTGGCTTCCAGCTTTTCGACTCTGGCTCTCCCAATTGCGATTGCTAGCCGCACAAAAAAAGGCGTCCCAGACTTCGGGACGCCCTTTGTTGCAAAACTTGCTACTGCCAACCTCTAGAAGTAGAACTTTGCACCCAGTTGCAACACTCGGCCATCGCCGCCGGTTGATAACGGCCTAACCGAGAAAATCTCGCCGAGATTTCCGGAGGTAATGTCTTCAACCCCACTAGGAAGGAAAGCGGCGTTGTTCGGGTTCGCAAAATTCGCGTGGTTGAAAGTGTTGAAGGTTTCGAGGCGCAGTTGGACGTATCGCGACTCGTCGATGTGAATATTCTTCTCTAGCGCCATATCGCTGTAGTTGATTCCCGGGCCGTAGAGCGGGTTGCGGCTTGCATTGCCATAGCCGGCCCCAACGGCGGGAAACGTGAAGGCCGCCGGATTGAACCAAAGGTTCCCGCTCTTTCTAGGCTCGTGGGGGCCAAAGGGAACACTCGTGCGGTCGGCGCGGTCGGGACATTGGTAGTAAGCCAATACAAATTCAGTCCCGCAAGTTAGGGAGGTGGCCCCGAAGAGGTCGGTGACCGCGATCGGGAAACCGTGCTGGAGTGTATAAATGCCGGAGAGGTTCCAGTCATCGGTCAACCGCTTGAAGCGGTGGGTCAACTTAAAGAACGGAAGCGTGTAGGTATAGCTCACGACGAAGCGCTGGGGCGCGTCGCTGGCCGAAGGCGCGTACATGGATCCGGGGTTGAAGGGGTTGATTCCGGGACCGTTGGAGGCAGTGTTTTCGTAGTTCGAACTTTGGTCAAAGTAACGGGACCAGGTGTAGGCGGCCAGGACCTGCAGGCCTTCGCTGAAACGTCGATTTAACACTACTTGCAAGGAGTTGTAGTTGGAGTTGAAATAGGTCGCCTGAACACCCGGCTGTCCATACACGCCCACATTTAGCGGAGTTGCGCCTGGGACGGGAGCTCCGTTAACGAATGTCCCATTCTGCGACTGGGTGATCGGGGTTTGAGGACAAACAGGCGAGGCCAAAGCGAGCCCGGTTGTGCAGTTCGCCGTCGGCGCACTCTGCCCCGGCAACTGCGTCAGGTATGCTGCGGCCACCGGGTTCACGCCGGGATACACACCTGCCAGATTACGGTCGTATGCACCCTCCTCGTGACGTCCGAGGTTTCCTACGTAGGCCACGGAAAGGATGGTCGATTTTGAAAGTTGCCGCTCGATCGTCAAGTTGAAGTTGGTCGACCTGGGCGCAGTGAACTTTGGATCCTCGGTGTTGAAACCGAAACCGATGGGGAAGAAGGCGGAAAGTGCCACCCCGTTGGGGAGACTGGTGGCGCCGGGCGCCGGCGGCGAATAGGGAAACGGTTGGGCGACCGAGCAGGGGGTTACGCCATTGGCGACGCCCACAAACGGCGTGGCAAAAGCAGGGGAACCGCAGGCCAACCCGGCGCCGAGTGAAGTAAGGGCTATAGGAGCATTGCCCAGCGTTTGCAGCGTCAATTCCTCTTCGCTGCGGTCGAAATACAGTCCGATTCCGCCGTGGATACTCCAATTGCGGCTGCTTGTCGGACTCCAGGCAAACCCGAGGCGAGGACCAAAGTCATCATAGTGCGGGGTCATACCGCCATACGAGTTCATTCCCGCGTCGCCCGGATAAACAAATCCAGGGGGCATGAAGGGGAAGACGGTCGACTGCTGGCCGGGCCGGAACGCCCCCATGACCCTGCCGCCGTCGAACGAGTTCTTCCAGGGTTTATCGAGGTCCCACCCGGTGCCATAAGTGATCGTCAGGTTAGGCCGCACTCGCCACTGATCTTGCGCATAGGCATAGTATTCATACCCCCTGGCTTCGACGATGCTTCCGCTCCCCTGGTCGTAAGATTGCGGCATCCCCAGCAAAAAGTCCAACCCTCCAATTCCCGTTGAACTAGGTCCGCTGCCATTGAAGGTATATGTACCCGAGAGATTAGAAAAGAACGGGTTATGGATTTCTACGCGCTCAAAGCTGATGCCAAACTTGAACGTGTGGTGGCCCCAGACCTTGCTGAAGTTGTCGATGATCTCATAGTTGTCTTGGTACCGGGGCTGAGGGCCGTCAGAACTGAACCCAAGGTCGAAAAATCCCGAAACGTTCATGACCGGTATGGAGGCATTTGTGAGAGTCTGGGGAGCAATGCCTGTGAACCCATAGGACGTGGGATTGATGGGACTCACAGGCAACACAGCCTGGAAATTAAGGCGCGTATAGCCAATGCGAAGCTCATTCAACGTGGTGGGCGAAAGAGTGTGCGACCAGGAAACGGCATATTGCTGGGTGTGCGCTTGCTGCTGCTCTGCGAAGCCGGGGATATCCGCTCCGATAAACGGTATCGAATCGACCCTGGGATCGCTTTCCCAAAACCCATAAACCCAGAGGTTGTCGTTTGCGCCGAGCTTTTCATCGATCCGGCCGAGATACTGATCCACTTTACCGGAGGAGACCGGATTGACGGATAAGATATTGCCCGGGGCAGTGGGAACAAACTGGTTCATCAGCTTGAGGGGCAGTTGAGCACTCGATAGCGCCTGCAACGTCGCGGTGGGGATGGTCCCAGTTGGGAATGCTGCGCACCACGCCGTTCCCGCAGTAGCGGTACCCACGTTAAACGGCAGCGGATTAGGCCCTAACGGGCCCGTGTAACCTGGTCCGCAGAGCGGTACTACACTTGCAGGCTCGGGGTTGTTGGAATTGTAGAAGGAGGGAAGAGATGAAAAGTCGCCACCTCGCTCGGCGCTGCTGTAAACGGGAACCGAAGCAGGCGGCGCATTGGGATCCGGTTCTTTGAAACGCCTGCCCTGATAGGAAAAGAAGAAAAACGCGTGATTCTTGATGATCGGGCCACCGATCGTCCCGCCAAACTGGTTCTGGTGAAAAGGCGTAGGCTGCCCGTTCTGAAACCAGGCAGGCGCGTCCAGAAAGGTGTCTCGATAGAATTCGAAGGCGTCGCCGTGGAAGGAGTTCGTTCCGTTCTTGATGGCCGCGTTAATGATCGTGCCGGAATTGCGGCCGTACTCGGGATTGAGAGTGCTGGTGATCATGTGAAACTCGCCAATCGAATCCGGGCTAGGGCTGACCAGGGCGGTGTTTAAGGCAGCATCATTGGAGTCGTCGCCGTTGATCAAGAACGAGTTCTGCGTCGTTTGCGAACCGTTGCCGGAATACCCCCCCTGTGCACCAGCTCCAAAACGGTCGGAGGCGCTGACGACACCAGGCTGAAGCTGTACCAACTGGGTCCAGTTACGGCCGTTTAACGGCATGTCGACAATCTCCTTACCGGTAACGGTCGTGCCAAGCTGCATATCCGTCTGTTGCACCTGCACGGGGTTGGCCTCAACTGTGACTACTTGGGCGAGCGTACCGACTTCCAGCTTCACGGCCAAGTCGTACACTTCGTTGAGATCCAAGCGGATGCTTGAGGTCTGAAACGTCTGGAACCCGGTTTGCTCGGCGCGGACCGTGTAGTCACCGATAGGCAGTTGCAGAAAAGAAAAACCGCCGTCCTTGTCCGAGGTGAGGGTGTAAACGAGTCCCGTGTTCACGTTCTTAGCGGTCAGCTTCACGCCGGGCACCACCGCTCCGGTCGGATCCGTCACCGTACCGCGGATGTTGGCGTAGAGGTTGTCGGCGCTGGCGGGAACCGCGCAGATCACTGTGAACACAAGGAGGAGAAGAACAACGATGCCGAGAACCGGGAAGGATTTCATGTGCAATGACCTCCGTGGTAAGTTTCCTTACTTCTAAACCGGATTTTCACCCTGTTGTCATCGAGAACGGGCGCTCACTGCACACGTCCCCTAATCATGCGAACAGCAAGCCTAGTGCAAACGTCACTCCGTACCAAAATTCTTATTTTGATTATTGCTTTCAATGATTTACAACTGTGAATCAGCGGCTAAACTACCAAAATCCATAGGGAACAACTTAATGAAGTATGGTTTTTGGTAAACGACTGTTCCCTCTTGAAACTGATCCACGACCCAAACAAGCGTCCCCTGCTAAAATCTGTTTCTAGTGAAACCCAGTCCTACGCCACCACGCGCCACCGCGCCCGAGTCCGTTCCTCTGCTTGACTTGCGCCGCCAGTACGATGGCCTCCGCGCGGACGTGCTGGCGGCCATCGCGCGCGTGTGCGATTCGCAAAGCTTCATCCTTGGTCCGGAGGTCGAAGCGCTCGAGCGCGAGATTGCCGCCCTGACGGGAGCAGCCTGTGCCGTGGGTTGTGCGTCGGGAACGGAGGCGCTCTGGCTGGCGCTCGTCGCCGCCGGGGTAAAGCCCGGGGACTCGGTCATCACCACCGCATTCAGCTTCTTTGCCTCGGCCAGCGCAATTGTGCGGGCGGGCGCAACGCCGGTCTTCGTGGACGTCGATTCCGGCACCTTGAATCTCGATGCGACGCTGGTTGGCCGGCGACTCCGCGACCGGCAGGCCGCTCCAACCCAACCCGGAAATGTTCGCGCGATTCTTCCCGTGCATCTTTACGGGCAGTGCGCCGATATGGACCGGTTTGACCGTATTGCCCAGGAGTTCGAAGTGGCAATCGTCGAGGACGCTGCTCAGGCGATTGGCGCCGAGTGGAGTGGGCGCGGCGCGGGCTCGCTCGGTGTAACCGCCGCCTTCAGTTTCTATCCCACGAAAAACCTCAGCGCTTACGGAGACGCGGGCATCGTCACCACTAGCTGTCCGCGGATGGCCGAGCGCATGCGGCAGCTCCGCAACCATGGCAGTCCCCGGCGCTACTACCATCACGAATTCGGCTGGAATGGACGCATGGACGCCATTCAGGCAGCGGTGCTGCGCGTGAAGCTCGGACACATCGCGGACTGGAACCAGAGCCGCCAGCAGCACGCCGCAACCTACGGCAGACTGTTTGCCGAGTCCGGACTGACTTCGGACCAGACTTCCCGCCAGACTTCCGATCACACTTCCGATCACACTTCCACTCAAGGCAGCGCGCCGGTGCGCTTGCTCTCGCGAAGTCCGCAAGCGAAACATGTGTTTCATCAGTACGTGATTCGGGCCCAGCGCCGCGACGAACTGCGCCAGTTCCTTGCGGATCGAAAAATTGGGTCGGAAATCTACTATCCACTGCCGCTGCACTTGCAGCCGGTGTTTTCCTATCTCGGGCTAAAGGCAGGAGACTTGCCGGTCGCGGAACAGGCCGCGCGGGAAGTGCTGGCGTTGCCGATGTTCCCGGAGTTGACCGAGGCCGAGATCCGGTGGGTGGTCGAGAGCATCGCGGATTTTTATTCGTGAAAGGCGCTTCACCGCCGAGACGCCAAGTTCGCCGAGAAAACCTTTTTAAGAAAAAAACTTAAACCGAACGGGCAATTCCCGGCGTCTCGGCGGTGACCAGGCTATCGCTTTCGCCGCACGGCTCGCTTCGCCGCTCGCTTTGGTGACGTCCGCGCGGCCCGTACCGGCTCTTCTCCCGGCGCCAGCACGCGGCGCACAATTGGCGTGTTGAGCTTGTATTTGCGCTCGGTTACGTTGCCATTGTCGTCCTGCACACGAATGGCGAACACGGGCAACACGCCTTCCTTGTCGAAGTTTTCTTGCGAAACGGTCACCGGCAGGACGCCTGCCATGCGCTCGCGATAGGCTGTCTCATAGCGATGGCGCTTCACGTTCCAGGTGAAAACGCGAATCTGGTTGAAGTCAAACGGCAGGCCATCCTTCGGTTCGGTGACGACGGTCAAGTACTGCGCGACTTTCTTGTCTCCATCCTGCACCTGATTCAGCACGAAGAAGGCGACGATGCGCTGGCCCTCCGCGTATTGCGCGACGTCGAGCGGGATGTCGAGATCAATCATGCGTCCCAGCACCCAGCCGACACGGTTGTGGGAGTCGCGCACCAGCCACCAATCCTCGATCACCGGGGTGGGCTGATTCTTGTCGTTCTGCGGACTGCCGTTCTGCGGACTGTTGTTCTGCGGATTGCCGGCCGGCGTGGCGGACCGCGGCCGCGGCGCAACCGTGCCCGCCTTCTCGGCCGTGCCTCGCTTCAACAGCGATAGCTTTTCGCCGGAGGAAATCTGATAGAGATGTTCGGTATCCCGCCCCGGTTCGACGTGCAGATTCGTGTCGTTGCGCGCCGCGCCTTGCGCCTGCACGGGATCGTTCTGGTTGTCCGCGGTCAGCTTCTGGATCCGATCGAAGACTTCCTGACCGACGAGGTAGCGCTGCTCCACCCATCCCGTGACTCCTGTTGCGGTGCGCACTTTGACGAAGCGGCGGTCATGGTCGAGCACTTCCACGCGCTCGCCGTTCTTCACCACTCCGGATTTTTCGTACACCGCCGCCACGCGGTCGCGCAGGATGGCCTGAACTCCGGAAACGTAGGCGATCTCCAGCACGCGCCCGCGGCCGCGATTGCACGCGGTAAAAAACAACGTGCTTGCCAGGCAGAGTGCGATCGGCATCGACCGGAGCGTGGCGTATCGAAGTGTCGCCGATCGAGGCAGAGATGTGGGGAGGGACTTCACCGGCTGAGGCTTTTACTATAGCGCGGGGCGATGGCGCTGAAAAGTGATCAGCGAATAATCGGACGATCCGAGGTTTTCCCCGTCCCCATTTCTTGCCTTGTTTACTCTTAGGGTATTAACCCGTGTTTACCACTCCCCCCTCCCCCCTAGCTACTGGAATCATAGGGTTAGGGGGTGTCGAGCCGCCAAAATCTAAAGGCTAAAGGACTTATTTGCAAAATATTCCTGAATAAAGAGTTAGCTGAATTTCTTGGCTAATTCTATTGCTATTCATAGAATTTTCTGCTTTTTGACAACCGCTATTGGTATGGATTTTAGTTATCAAAGAGCCAATAGTGGAAGGCGGGCGCACTTTGTCCCCCGGCCCAATCAGATTTCCATTGTCGCGCATGGTGGGTGGGATGTCTGTGATGGTGCACACAGGTGGTTTGTGATGAAAAAAGTCAGGCGCGAGATTGTAGAAGCGAAAACGCCAGCGGCATCCGAGGTCTCGAAAACCCCGCGAGCGCAGCCGGCGGGAACCCCGAAGATGGGGCGGTGCGCGCTCCCACACATTCGCAAAAAACGCGAATGTGTAGGGCACCCGGCACGAGCTAAGAATCGGGCAGTAGCCGGCGCTCGCGACGACTACGGGACAATCAGTTTGGCCGTGGCCGTAAGCGTCGTACCCGTGTAGGTGGCAATTAGCTGATACGTGCCGCCGGCTTCGGAATCGTCGCCAAAGCAGTACAGGCCAGCGCCGCCGGAGCCGCCAGTAGGATTCGCGGTGTCATACGTGCATTGGACGTCAGTAGAGACAGTTCCGTTGAGGTACGCCGTAAGTACTGCCGAGCTGCTTATGTCGATCGTGCCATTCGCAGTCACCGCCGTCACCACATAGGGCAAGGGCGTGGTGGCATTTAGGGCGGCTAGGGATTGAGAGGTGGGGTTTATGGAGAGTGAAGAGACATTAATGAACACGGTGGCGGTAGCTGTGGAGGTGACACTCTGCGAACCAGCGGAGATGGTCGCAGTGCCGATCTGAAGCCCAGTCAGCTTAGCGCTGCCAGCGCCGGTGACGGTCGCGATCGTAGGGTCACTGCTCGACCAGGACACACCGCTGGTCAAGTAGGACGACGTGCCGTCGCTGTAAACGCCAAAGGCTTGCAAGGTGACGCTGGTTTGCAGTTCGACGCTGGGAGTGGTCGGATTAATCGTGAGCGAAGTCAACGTCGGGTCGACAAAGAACCCATTGCAGGCGGCTCCAATCGCCGCTGCAACCAGCACGCCAAAAGCCAGCGTCAAGGGCAGTCTTTTCCCGGCAAACCTGCGTCTAGTGGTCATAAGTAATCGCCTCGAATAATTCTAGCAGAACGCCCGGCGCTTGCTCGATTGCCGATAGTGCATGACTGGGGACACACCTTCGCACATCCTGCTCGAAGCGCTCTTCAGTAAAAGAACGGGGCGGGATCCTGAACTTGCGCGGTTTTCTGGGAGGCCGGGCATTTTCCGGCGCTGCGAGCACGTGCATAGGTCCTTCGCCGCGCTCAGGGTCAGGATGACAAGATTTTTGGTTGGACGGCTAGTCGTCACAATTTCGGTGTACATCCCTCACTGAGTTCCGCGTTTTCGCGACGCACAATGTAACCCTTGTCATCCTGAGCGAAGCGAAGGACCTATGCACTCCTCCGACCGCCGATGCTACTGCGTTTACATTTTGACAAATCGCTCGAAGACGCTCTACGTCGGCGTTGCCAATAACCTTCACCGCCGCGTTTGGGAGCACAGGTTTGGAAACGGATCGGAATTCTGCAAGCGGTACAAGATTGATCGACTGGTTTATTACGAGAGTTTTGACGACGTGCGCGACGCGATTGGCCGCGAGAAGCGCATCAAAGGCTGGCTTCGGATTAAGAAAATTCAGCTGATTGTTTCGGTGAATCCTACGTGGAGCGATCTGAGCGCGGGGTGGTACGAACGGCATCTCTACGCGCCGGAGAGTGCATAGGTCCTTCGCTTCGCTCAGGATGACAATCGTTGAGATTGGCTGACAGGAGAAAGCTCAACGCGGACGGGCGGGGACGCCCGTCACTCCACTACTTCGGACGCTTCTTGCCTGCGTTCGCGATCCGCTGGTCAATCGTCTTCCGTGCTGCGTAGCCCTCGTTGGTTCCGTGCCAGTGCGCGATGGTGGGCTCGCCCAGCTTCCAGCACAACAGCAGGATCTCGGCCTCTACCTTGCAGGGGAAATCGAGCAATCCGATGTCGAGGTCTTTCACCTGCACGCCGGTCGCGTCAATTTCGGCGAGAGCATCCTTGATGCGCCGAATCGCTTTCTCGCGCTCCGCCTTGCGCCGCGCCAGATGGACGACATTCAGCAGCATGCCGCCGCTGAGAAAAACCCGGTGCGCCGTCTCCTGCAACTCGGCGTCCACGTCTTCAATCAGCTTCTTGCTGTTGATCGCCTGCCGGAGCAGCGACTCCAAAATCGGCAGTAGCATCTGCGCTTCATCGAGGGTAAAGGTGCGGTCGGACATGTGTCTCTATTCTACTGCACGTCTTCACCTGCCGGCAGATCCAATCCTCAACGTACTGGCGTATTTTTCGTGACCGAGCGATTCTGCAGATCAAGCGCGACCTGGAGTAGGCGTTTTGGTATCTTAAGAATAATTCTGGACAGTGAACCTTCTGGAGACCAAGCTGGTGGATGTGACCAACTCCGCGCTGGACAATGGTAGCCAA
>Ga0208820_1001325_pt1 | contig 13977 bp, 12 predicted proteins | sample June2015DPH_16_5_FD_184713 | JGI IMG/M metagenome (GOLD analysis project Ga0208820, IMG submission 184713) | Peatland microbial communities from SPRUCE experiment site at the Marcell Experimental Forest, Minnesota, USA - June2015DPH_16_40... | ecosystem: Environmental > Terrestrial > Soil >...
TCTTCGGCCAGAGATCTTTCCCGGAACATCCTCCAGGGCGTGCAGGACTTCATGCACATGGCTCCGAAGCACAACGACGTGACCGCACTGACGCTCACACGAGCAGCTTAGCCAACCCGCCGGTAGTGGCTCAATCGCTGTTAGACTAGCCGCGTATGGCTAAGAAACAAACCCTATCGTGGACAATCGTCCTAGCCCTACTTTCGCTTGCGGGGCTGTTTAGCCTTTATTTGCTGCTTTTTAGTATGTGGATGACGGCATATCCGTTCGTAAGCCCTGACGTTTGGCGAGTTCGTGTTTATCTGTGGCTGCTAGCGACCATCCTTGTTGGTGCGCTGTGGTGCAGTCTAGTGGTTTGGCTATTTCGTAAGAGAAGAGATTCAAATTGAGCCACTACCAACCCGCCAGCGCAATTGGCCTCCATGCCGCTCGCGGCGTAAAATAGAAAAACAAATTCCTCGGGTGCTACCCCAGGTTTCGATAGAAACGTTTCGAGAGAACGATTCAGAGAGCCCTAATGAAGAAGACCAGACTTGCCTTACTGTTCGCTGTTGGCTACGCGCTGTTGCTCCCGTCTCTTTCGCCGGCCGATACCGTGGTCGAAGAGATTGTCGCCCGGGTAAACAACGAAATCGTTACGCACACGGAATACATCCGCAGCCGCGATCAGCTCAAGCAGGAAATTCAGCAGCAGGACCCGGCCAACGCCGACCGCATTTTCTCCGAAAAGCAACGCGACGTGCTGCGCGATCTGATTGACCAGCAACTCCTGCTGCAAAAAGGCAAAGACCTGGGCATCACCGGCGACACTGAGCTCATCAAGCGTCTCGATGAAATGCGCAAGCAGATGAACCTCGAAACCATGGAAGATCTGGAGAAAGCGGCGGAGGCGCAAGGAGCTTCGTATGAGGACTTCAAGCAGACCATGCGCAACCAGATCATCACGCAGCGCGTGATTGGGCAGGAAGTGGGTTCGAAACTGGCCATGAACAAGGACGACGAGAAGAAATTCTATGAGCAGCACCGCGCGGAGATGGAGCACCCCGAGCAGGTTCGCCTGAGCGAAATTCTGATTGCGCCCAAAACGCCGGCCAAACCCGCTGCCAGCCGAGACGCGAAGCCCGAGCCGCAATCGGAGGCGGAGACGGAGGCAGGGCTGGCCGCCGCCAAGGCCAAAGCGGAGGATCTGCTCGACCAGATTCACAAGGGCGCAAAGTTTGAAGACCTGGCGAAAAAGTACTCCGACGGACCGTCGGCGAAAGAGGGCGGCGACCTCAGTTATTTCAAGCGCGGCACAATGCCGAAAGAACTGGACGATAAGGTCTTCGCGTTGAAGGCCGGTGAAGTGTCGGATGTGATTCGCACCAAGCAGGGTTACGTGATCCTGCTGGCGGCCGAGCATCAGATGGCGGGCATTCCCTCCCTGAAGGAAGCGGAGCCGCGCATTCAGGATGCGTTGTACATGCAGAAACTGCAGCCCGCACTTCGCGCCTATCTGACCACGCTGCGCGAACAAGCCTATATCGACTACAAAACCGGTTATGTCGACACGGGCGCGAGCACAAAGCAAACCAAGCCGGTCGAGACCGCGGACAAAGAAGCCGGCGCGAAGAAGCTGAAAAAGAAGAAGAAGCTGGGCGTGTTTTAGGCTAGAACTGGTCTCATAACTGGCTTCGGGCAGGTGGTTAGGAAGGGCACGACTTCACAGGGCTGCGGAGGAACTCAGGTTTCGCTCATGAAAGAGTTTTTTATCTCCGAATGTTGCCAACAGGAAAACAAGGTCGTCACCTCCAGCTTCGTGGTGGCGTCGAAGCAGGTGAAGGCAAAAAAAAATGGCGAGCCTTACCTGGCGTTGACCCTGGCCGATCGCACGGGCCAGATCGAAGCCAAAATGTGGGACAACGTCGAAGAATTCATCCTCGCCTTCGAGCAGGACGATTTTCTCAAGATCAAGGGGCTCATCAATAAGTACAAGAATCGTTTTCAGCTCACCATTCACAAGCTGCGCCGCATGGAAGAAGCTGAGATCGACTTCACCGACTACCTGCCCAAGACCACCAAGGACATCGGCGAACTCTGGCGAACGCTGACGGAGTTCGTGGCCACGTTCCAGAATCCGCACCTCAAGTCGCTGGTGGAACTATTCATGGCGGACGCGGAAATTGCCGAACGTTACCGCAATGCTCCCGCAGCCAAGACCCTTCATCATGCCTACATCGGCGGATTGCTCGATCACGTGGTGTCGCTGTTCCGCTCCTGCGATCTCATGTGCCAGAACTATCCACAAGTCAATCGCGACCTGCTGTTAACGGGAGCGTTTCTGCATGACATCGGCAAGGTCCAGGAACTGACCTACAACCGCGCGTTCTCCTACACCACACGCGGCCAGTTGCTGGGGCACATGATCATCGAGTTGGAGATGCTGCAGGCCAAGCTCGCCAAGCTGCCCGACTTTCCCGCGGAACTGAAAACTCTGCTCGAACATATGATCATCAGCCATCACGGGCAATACGACTTCGGATCGCCCAAGCTGCCGATGTTTCCCGAGGCGCTCATGCTGCACTATCTCGACGATCTGGATTCCAAGATGGAAGCGATGCGCGCCCACTTCGAGCGAGAATCGGAACTCGAAGGACCGTGGACCAGTTATAACGCGTCGCTGGGGCGCCCGCTGTTCGATTCGCGGAAATTCATGGAAGGCGAGAAAGCCTCGGCGGCGAAAACCGGTGCGGATGATTCCGGCGCGCCGCCGGTCACGCCCGAACCAGCGGAGCACCCAACTTCCGCAACGCCAGTGCTTGACTTGTTTAGCGAACAGAAAACGTAGAACCTGGAATCCGTCCACGGACATCTAATCGTGACGTCGTATCGTCTGGGTGCGTTCGCTATGGATTTCTCACGCTTCACCACCATTAGCTTTGACTGCTACGGCACGTTGATTGACTGGGAGTCGGGGATTTTGCCCACCCTGCGGACCGTGCTCGCGAATCATGGTCAAAGTCTGCACGACACCGACATTCTCGAACTCTATGGGGAATTTGAGGCGCAGGCGGAAAGCGGCCCGTACCAAAGCTACCGGGATGTGCTGCAATCGGTGGTGCAGGGGTTTGCCGATCGCTTCCATTTCGAGGCTAGTTCCGCCGAAATCCGCTCGCTGCACGAATCGGTCCGGGCGTGGCCGCCTTTTTCGGATACAGTGCCGGCGCTGCGCGAGCTTCAGAAGTGCTACCGGCTCGTCGTAATTTCAAACATCGACGACGATCTATTTGCCGAAACGCGGAAGCATCTGGAGGTGGAATTCGATGGCGTGGTCACGGCGGAACAGGCGAGAAGCTACAAACCTTCCGTCAATAATTTCCAGATAGCCTTACGCAGGTTTGCGATTTCTCCGGATCGGCTGCTGCACGCCGCGCAGAGCGTCTATCACGACGTGGCGCCGGCGCGGTCGTTGGGCATCTCGACGGCGTGGGTGAACCGGAAGTCGGCGCGTCCCGGGATTGGCGCGGTGCGAGCCTCCGCGCTTCCAGACTCAGAGAAGCGAGCGGACCTGGAGGTTCCCGATCTTGCCGGCCTTGCCGCAGCAGTTTTGAAAGGTGCGCGAGACTGACGCTTTTACATCGGGATTGGCAGCGGAAGGATCTTCTTCTGTATGGCGACCGTGACCAGTTCCGCTTTGTTGTGAATGTTGAGTTTGCGCATCAAGTTGAACTTATGCGCTTCCACCGTCTTGGCGCTGACTCCGAGAACCGCCGCCGCTTTCTTCACGGTGTTGCCCTCGGCAAGCAACTTCATCACTTCGCGCTCGCGTAGAGTTAGAGTACTTCTCCGCAGCGGCACCTGCACGGCCTGGCTCCGCAGGGTCGCCTCGTCTCTCAATTTGGCCTGGATCTGCGGACTCAATGACTGTTCGCCGCGATGCACTTCGCGGAGCGCGCTCAACAAAAGCGGCCCGGGAGTATCTTTCAGCAGATACCCGCTGGCGCCCGAGCGCAGAGCTTGGTGCACGTACTCCTGATCCTCATGCATGGTCAGATACACGATGCGGGTGTGTTTGCAGTGTTCTTCGATGAGGCGACCGGCTTCGAACGACGACATGCCCGGCATGCTGATATCGAGCAGCACCAGGTCGGGGCGGTGCTTCAGGACCAGCGTGAGCGCCCCGGCGGCATCGCCCGCTTCGCCCACAACGGCGAAGTCGGGAGCGTCTTCCAGCAGGCGGCGCACACCGTAGCGAAGCATCTCGTGATCGTCGGCGATCACACAGCGGATGCGCTCAGCAACCTCCGCAGGTAATGAACCAGCCTTGGTGGTCAACATGAAAAAAATCCTCGCGGAACCCTAACCTAGTGGACGCGATGAGTATGGAACCTGGGTCGTCCGGCAATTACCGGCGTAAGGGATCAGTTTCGCATATGGGACGCCTTCGCCGCAAAAAAGGTTGGCGAAAAATCAACCAGAGCTGAACTTTTCTGATTCATTTACAATGCCTCTTCCACATGCTGCGCTACTTCACTTCCGGAGAATCGCACGGCGAGGCGCTGGTTGCATTCCTCTCGGGACTGCCTGCCGGGCTGGCGGTGGATCAGGCATTTGTGGACCGCGAACTGTGGCGGCGCCAGCAGGGCTTTGGACGCGGCGGGCGCATGAAGATTGAAAGCGACCGGGCGCACTTTCTTTCGGGCGTGCATCACGGCAAGACGATCGGCTCGCCGATCGCGGTGATGCTTGAGAATCGCGACTGGCAAAATTGGAAAGAATCGCTGCCGGTGGAAACGGGTGATCCGGCAAAGCACAAGCGCGTGGCGTCGCCGCGCCCGGGGCATGCCGATCTTGCGGGAGCTTTGAAGTACGATTTCACCGAAGCGCGCTATGTTTTGGAGCGCGCCTCGGCCAGAGAATCGGCGGCACGGGTTGCGATTGGCGCGCTCGCCAAACTGCTGCTGCGCGAATTGGGCGTGGAAGTCTTGAGTCACGTGATTGCGGTGGGCGCGGCTTCGATTGCGGATCGGGAAATTGCCTGGGAGCAAATCGAGCCACTGTCGCGCAAGAACGAGGTGTTGCTTTCGTGCGCCGACCCCGATGCCGAACTGCGCATGAAGGAAGAAGTTGATAAAGTTCTGCGCACGGGAGATTCTGTCGGTGGAGTATTCGAGGTGGTGGCCCACAATGTTCCGCCCGGCTTGGGCAGCTACGTGCAATGGGACGAGCGGCTGGATGCGCTGTTGGCCGCGGCAGTCATGTCGCTGCAGGCCGTAAAGGCGGTTGAGATTGGAAGCGGGATTCAGGCAGCGCATTCGCCGGGGTCGGCCGTGCACGATGAAATCGGTTATCAGAGCGGTACGGGATTCGCCAGCTTCACGCGCACGCGCAACAATGCCGGAGGTTTGGAGGGCGGCGTCTCGAATGGGCAGGAGATCCGGGTCCGCGGTTATCTGAAACCGATCTCCACGCTGCGGCGTCCGTTGCAGTCGGTGGATTTCGCGACGCGCGAGCCCGTGAAAGCGGCGTACGAGCGCTCGGATGTATGCGTGGTACCCGCCGCCGGCGTTGCCGCCGAGGCCATGGTCGCGCTTACCTTGGCGCGCTGCGCGCTCGAGAAATTCGGCGGCGACTCGATGAAGGAAACGAAACGAAATTTTCAAGGTTATCTGGAACAGCTGAAGAACTATTAATCCAAAAATGATTTACCCAATTGTGAAATTTGGCGATCCGATCCTGGAGAAAAGTGCCGCGGAGGTGACCAGCTTTGACGACGCGCTCAAGAAGCTGGTGGAAGATATGTTTGAGTCGATGTACGCGGCTCGCGGCGTCGGCCTGGCGGCTCCGCAGATCGGCATTTCGAAACGACTCGCCGTCGTGGATGTGACCTTCAAGGAAGACCCCGGCGCCAAGCTGGTGCTGATCAATCCGGTAATCATTAACAAAGAGGGCCGGCAGCGAAGCAGTGAAGGCTGCCTGAGCCTCCCCGAATTTCGCGAAGATGTCACGCGCGCCAAGACAGTGACGATACGCGCGCAGGACTTGAGCGGCAAGTTGTTCGAGCACACCGGAGAAGAGCTGCTGGCGCGGGCCTTCCTGCATGAGACCGATCACTTGAACGGCAAGTTATACATCTCACACATCAGCGCATTGAAGCGCGACCTGATCAAGCGCAAGATCAAGAAACTGGTGAAGGCGGGAGAGTGGTAAGGGACCCTTCTTCATGAATTGTCATCCCTCGCGAAGCGAGGGATCTGCCTTTCGCCGCGCAATGCAGATCCCTCGCCTCGCTCGGGATGACAAAGGCATGAACGCAATTGTGACCGCACGTCTATGATTCTGGTTTTCTGTGGCACTCCTAGATTCGCCGTCCCGATCCTGGAGAGATTGGTCGAGGCTGGTCATTCCGTGGCGCTGGTGGTGACGCAACCCGATCGGCCTCGCGGGCGCGGAATGGAACTGGCAGTTTCTCCGGTGAAAGATGCGGCAATGCGCTTGGGCATTGCCGTTGTGCAACCCGTCACCATCAAGAACAACGCCGAATTCCGCGAGCAGCTTGCTGCGGTTGCCCCTGACGTAGGGACGGACGAATGCGTCCGTCCCTACGCGATCATTGATGCGATCATTGTCGTCGGCTATGGGCGCATCATTCCGCAGTGGATGATTGATCTTCCCCGGCTCGGAAATTTGAATCTGCATGCGTCTCTGCTGCCAAAGTATCGCGGCGCGGCGCCGATCCAGTGGGCGATCGCCAACGGTGAATCTGTCACCGGAGTTACCACCATGCGAATCGACGCAGGGCTCGACACCGGTGACATACTCATGCAGCGCGAAATTTCGATTGCTGCGGAAGATACGACCGAGACGTTAGGGCCGAAGCTGGCGTCGATCGGTGCGGATTTGATGGTTGAGACCCTGCGCGGACTCGACACGGGCCAAGTTCGCCCGACTCCGCAGGATCATTCGCAAGCCACGCTCGCTCCGATTCTGAAAAAAGAAGATGGCCGCATGGACTTTGCTCGCAATGCAAGCGATCTCTTCAACCGCCTGCGCGGGTTTCAGCCGTGGCCTGGGGCGTTCACGACTTTTAAGGGTAAGACGCTGCAAGTGCACCGCGCTCAACCTTTGCAACATGCGGTTAAGTTGACTCCGGGAGATGTCGCAGTGGAGGGAATGCGCCTGTTCGTTGGCTGTGGCAAGAACAAGGACGAAGACAAAGACACTGACACGGCGCTGGAGCTGATCGAAATTCAACTCGAGGGCAAGCGCCGCATGACCGCGCAGGAATTCATCAACGGCTACCGGCCCAAGTCCGGCGACCATCTGGGAGAGTAGGCTGGGATGGCCGTTTCTCCTGCTCGCGCCGTGGCTTTCGAAATTCTTCTGCGGGTCGAGCGCGAAGAATCCTACGCCGCCGAACTGCTCCATTCCGCTCGCCTCGCAAAGCTTCCCTCGCGTGATCACGGGCTCGCCACCGAACTGGTGATGGGAGTACTGCGCTGGCAGTCTCTGCTCGATCGGCGATTGGGCGCGGCATCGTCGCAGCAGCTCGAGCGGCTGGACGGCGAAGTTCTGGCCGCATTGCGCCTTGGCGCGTATCAATTGCAGTTTCTCTCCAGAGTTCCGGCACGCGCGGCCATCTTTGAAAGTGTGGAACTCGTCAAGGCTGCGCGCAAGCGCTCGGCGGCTCCGTTCGTCAATGCGGTTCTCCGGAAAATTGCCGGGGCCGGCGCGGAAGACATCTTCGCGGAAATCGGCAAATCGCACGACTCGATGACGCTCGCTCAGAACGCCGCTCATCCCCCGTGGCTGGTGGCTCGCTGGAGCGAGCACTATGGACTTGAGGCAACGCGGCAGATCTGCATCCAGGATCAGACAGTGCCCGGCACGACGATTCACATTCACGACGATGAAGCTCGCGTTGACCAAGTTAATCAAATTAGTCGAACCGATGCCGAACTTGCCGCAGCAGGCGTGCAGCTCTCGCCGGGCCGACTGCTATCGGCCGCGCGACGCGTTCTTTCGGGCGACGTAACCGGAACGCGCGCCTATCTGGAGGGCCGCATCTCCATTCAGGATGAAGCTTCGCAACTGGTCGCGTTGCTGGTTGGTCGTGGAGAAGAGATCCTTGATTGTTGTGCCGCTCCCGGCAGCAAGACTGCGTTGATCGCCAGGCGCAACCCGCGCGCCAAAGTTTTGGCCACGGAGTTGCATCTTCACCGCGCACGCTTACTGCAGAACCTCAATCGCTTGCCGAACGTGCAGGTCGTTGCCGCGGATGCGCGTCATTTGCCTTTCTCTCCATCCTTCACCTTCGACCGCATTCTCGCCGACGTTCCTTGCTCCGGCACTGGCACTCTGGCCGGCAATCCCGAGATCAAGTGGCGGCTCAAAGTTGAAGACCTGCACGACCTTCAGTTGCGGCAGTTGGCCATCCTGAAGTCCGCGCTGGCCCAGCTTGCGATTGGCGGGCGGCTCGTCTATTCCACGTGTTCGCTGGAGCACGAGGAAAACGAAGCAGTGGTGGAAGCGGCCCTCGAGGGCACGGCGGAATTCAAAGTCGCCGATTTAAAAGGAGAACTGGAGCAGTTGCGGCAGTGCGGCGAGATGTGCTGGGAGGATATCGCGTCGCTTCTCGCTGGACCCTATCTGAAAACAATTCCCGGCGTGCATCCTTGCGACGGATTCTTCGCCGCGCTGATCGAACGGAGATAATCGAAAATCACGTAGGCCCGGACGCCCTCGTCCGGGCGGGCGAAGCTCGCGGGCTCTAGCGGACTTCGAAATTCACCGCGCTGCCAGCCGTGATTTTCTGTCCGGGCGCCGGAGTCTGGGTCACGATCATGCTCGCTGCGCTGGGCTCGGAGACCGCAACGGGCACGGATTGCGGCTCGCCGGGCAACGGCGGCCGTAGCACGCTAATTTTGCCGGCCTTGACGCCGGCATCCTGTAGCGCCAGCATCGCGCTGCCGAGCGGTTGCCCGGTGAGGTTCGGCATTACATAGGTTGGCGGCTCGGCGCCGTCGCTTACCAGCAGATTGATCTTTGGTGCGGATACGCCGCTGGCATTTGGCGGCGGGCTTTGCGAGATCACCTGGTCGAGCGGCGCGTCGGGCAAATTGACGTGCGCGACCGAACCCAGACTGAGCCCGCGGCGCCTTATGTTCAACTCCGCGATACGTTCGCTCCCTCCCGTCACGTCGGGAATCGTTACCCGCTGCGGCCCCAGACTTTGCGCTACGCGGATCGACCAGCCTCGCCGCACCTTCGTTCCCGGCGGCGGCAGCTGGGTCATGATTTTTCCTTCGGGAATGTCAGGGCTGTAGAACTGCCGCTCAACCACCACTAGCAGGCCCGAAGCCGCGCCCGCGCGTTCGGCTTCGAACGGACTCATGCCCACCAGTTTCGGAATGGCCACCTCGCGCCCGTGGATGGCTAAATGCATGGCCGTGAGCGCCGAAATCAGCGCTACCGTCATCAGGACGAGGGCCAAAAGCAGCATGCGGAAAAATTGCCGCATTGCAGGATCTAACTTTCCTTTCGAGCTGAAGCTGTTTCTCCGCGTACCCAGCGATCTTTGCCGTTAACCGGTCGCCGCACCGGAAACGCCGTCAGCTAACCTGCCACACCGTGTCCAGCAATGTCCCATCCACCCACTTCACCACCGCGCACGGACGATCGCCCAACTTGGGCCGCGCCGGCTTGCCGCAAATTTTCTCGACTTCCGCCTTGATGTCCTGAATCGGACGAATCGGCAGCTTCGATCCCTGCGCTGTCACTGCATCGAGCAGGTCCGTGCGCCGCGGATTGATCGCAATTCCACGCTCGGTCGCGACCACGTCAATCATCTCGCCCGGCCCCGTCATCGTTGTAACTTCGTCCACGATCACTGGAATGCGATCGCGGAACGAAGGCACCGCGAGAATGGTGCAGCCGGCAAACAGGCAGTTCTGCCATCCGCCAATGCCATGCAGCAAGCGCCCATCGGAGTGTGTCACCACGTTGGCGTTGAAGTTCACGTCCACTTCCGTCGCACCTAACACCACGGCATCGACCAGCGAAGCAAAGTTTCCCTTACCGTGGTAGTTGTAGGAAGTGAACGGCGAAGTGGCCACGTGCCGCGGATCGTTCGCTATCGACTTCACTCCGTCGAGATCAAACGTCTGCCCATCCAGGATGTAATCCGTCAGTCCTTCTTGCAGCAACTCAACCAGGAATTTAGTTGACCCGCCGCGCACGAAGCGCGCCTTGACTCCATCCTGTTTCATCATCTGCTTCAGATACTCGACGAACGCCAGCGCGATCCCGCCCGCTCCCGCCTGGAACGAAAATCCGTTCTTCATGATTCCCGCTGTCCTTAGAAAGTGCGCCACCAGCTCCGCGATCCGCAGCCGGTCGGGCGAGCGCGTGATCTGCGTCGTGCCGGAAACAATCTTTTCCGGATCGCCAATCGATTCCACTTCTACTACAAAGTCCACGTTGTTGCCCTGAATCTGCCAGGGCACACAAGGAAAGGGCACGAGGTTATCGGTGACGACGATCACGCGGTCTGCGTAGATCGAATCCGCCAGCGCAAAGCCGAGCAACCCGCAGGCCGACTTACCGTGCGAACCATCCGCATTCCCGAAAGAATCGGCGGTCGGCGCCGCAATCACCGCGACGTCAATGTGAACGTCTCCATCCTGGATCGCCTGGTAGCGTCCGCCATGCGAACGCAGCACGCCCATGCCGCGCATCTTCCCCTGCGTGCAGTAGTCGCCCAGCGGCCCGTTCATCGAGCCTTCGATGTGATGGATTACGCCTTTTTCCATCAGTTCGATCGCACCCTCCTGGGAGGGGAACGACGCGCTCGGGAACCACATGAGATCCTTGACGCCGATCCTGGCCGCCGCCTCCAGCGCCATCAGCGCGACTCGATCGCCGTCGCGCAGATGATGATGGTTCGAGATCACCATCCCGTCGCGCAGTCCGCACTGGCGTAGCGCCGTTTCCAGATCGGCCACGCGCTTATCTCCACTATCTGGATAATCTTTATTCGAGCAGATTAACGGCGCCGCCTTCCGGCCGCGCGGCTGGTATCTTCCCGCGCCCAGAAACGGAATCTGCGGCTTGCCGTTCACCATCGTCGGCACCGCACGGCCGGCGGCGTTATGCGCCAGTTCTACTCTTTCTTTCGCGTTCGCACTCACACTCACGAAATCACTCCCATCGCCTTCGCCCGCTCCACCAGTTGCAACGCCCGCTGCACCACCGGCGGATCGATCATCTTCGAACCCAGACTCACCACAGCCAATCCTTTACTTTGCGCTTCTTCAAAAGCGGCAACCACCTGCTGCGCCTTTTCGATTTCGACCGCGGTGGGTTGAAACGCTTCGTGGATCACGCGAATCTGCCCGGGATGAATGCATCCCATGCCTTCGAATCCCGCAGCCCGTGAGGCTTCTCCCCACCGTCGCAGAGCGTCCATGTCAGCGACATCGCTGAAGACCGAGTCAATCGCCTGCAGGCCCGCGGCGTGCGCTGCATTCACCACGCGCGACCGCGCATATTGCGACTCTCGCCCTTCCGCGGTTTTCACCACGCCCAGATCGGCGGTGTAATCTTCAAGCCCAATCGTCAGCGCCGCCACATTTTCACTCGCCGTCGCGACGGCAAATGCATTCTCGATTCCCAGCGCCGACTCCAGTATCGGCATGATCCAGATCGGCCGGATAATTCCGTGGCGCGCCTTGATTTCGCCGATCATCCGATCCACTTCTCGCACCTGCTCCGGCTCCTCGACCTTCGGAATTAGAATCAGATCCGGGCTCTCACCCACCAGTTCCGCCAGATCCTCGAGCCCCAGCGGCAACTGATTGATGCGCACCATGCGCTCGCACGATCCGAAATCGACCGCCCGCAAAGTATTTCGCACCAGGATGCGAGCGGCATCTTTCTCTCCGCGATGCACGGAATCCTCCAAATCGAGAATCACGGCATCCGCCGCGTGCAATAGGGCGTTGATGTAATACTTCGGTTCAGAGCCCGGCAGATACAGACGCGATCGACGCAGCCGGTCTTTTTGCGACGGCGCCGGCAGCGGATGCTGCTCCGGCAGCGAGCGTTTGCCGAGCGCGATGCCTGCGCGCCTTGCTGCGGCCTCGATGCGAGCCGCGATGACAAAAGGCAGCGCGCCTTCATCATGAATCGCAACCCGCGTGTGCTTCACTCCAAGTTCACCCAGAACTTCTCGCGTCTGATCCATGATTGCCGAGCCGTAATAGGGCGCAACGCGCGACTCCAGTGAGATCTCGATCCCGCCGCGGTCACGCGCCTCAAAGGCGACGTGCGCGTCCGACCGAACTTCGTTGCCCCAATGGCCCGCCTCGCCAGAACGCGGGGACGTAGTTTCGACAGCGCTGCTCATAATTTCCTCAACCGGAATTCTTCAATCAGATTTCCTCAACCAGAGACGCAAAAGATCCGGGCCTGAATGCCACTGTGATCCCCTGTGCTCCCTGTGGTTATCGCACTTTCTCCAAAATCGCGTCCGTCATCTGCACCGTCGACGCCGCACCCTGACTGATCGCTTTCGGACCACCCGTAAAGCGCATCATATCGTAGGTCCGGACTTTTCCTTCACGCACAACGTCCGCAATCGCCTGGCGGATGCGATTCGCCTTTTGGCCTTCGCCCACATGATCGAGCATCATCGCCGCCGAAAGAATCATCGCAATCGGATTCACGATGGGCGGTTTCAGCTCAGCATACTTCGGCGCGGATCCGTGTGTCGGCTCGAACACGGCCACGTCATCCCCAATGTTGCCGGAGGCCGCGAATCCCAGCCCACCCACCAACCCCGCGAACGCGTCGGAGAGAATGTCGCCGAACAGATTCGAGGACACGACTACGTTGTAGTCCTCCGGATTTTTGTTGAGCCACATCAGCTGCGCATCGATGTTTGTCGACCAAAGCGCAATCCCCGGATAATTCTTGGCAGCAACCTCTTTTGCCACTTCCTCCATCATGCCCGAAGTCTCGCGGACCACATTCGGCTTCTCACAAATCGTGACGCCCTTGAACCCGCGCCTGCTCGCATATTCGAAAGCCGCAGTCACAATGCGCTGGGCCGCTTTGCGAGTGATGATGCGGCAACTCACTGCGATCTCCGGTCCGGGCACATCGGCAAAAGCTTTGAACCGCAGATGACTGTTCAACGCGGCGCGCACGTTTTCTGGAGGGTTCGTCCACTCCACACCGGCGTACATGCCCTCTGTGCCCTGCCGGAAGACGGTAGTGTCGATCTGTGGCTCATCGAAACCGCCATCTGTTTTCTTGCGAATGTAATTCAGCGGATTGCCTCTGAAACTGACGCACGGCCGCATGCAGATATCCAGATTGAATTTCTGCCGCATGGTCACGATCGGCGAGTAATAAACGTAACCTTTTCCCTGTAATTCGGGCGTAAGCTCGGCCTGTGCCGCCTTGTTTGGCTTCGAAGTTATAGCGCCAAACAGGCCCAACTTATGCTTGGTTAGTAACTCGATCGTACGGTCCGGCAGCGCATTACCCTGCGTGCGCCAGCAGTCCCATCCGATATCGGCATGAATGTACTCGGCGTCAAAGCCGACTGCTTTCAAGACACGCAATGACTCGGGCAGAACCTGGTTTCCGATGCCGTCTCCCGGCATGGTAATAACTGTGTATTTCCCCATCGGTGCACCTTGTTACATCTACCGCATAATATGAACCGCCGAGACGCCGAGGACGCAGAGAAATACAGAGGTCCTTCGCTACGCTCAGGATGACAATCTTGTTAGACTTTCTCGGCGTGACTCGTCCCGGCGGTGAACAATCTAAGTCACGCCCAACCGCCTCGCCACCAGATTCTCCACTCCGCCGGCAATCACCAGCGACTGCGGCACGCTGCCCAGCGCCGGGAACGTAAATTTCTCTCCTCGCCAGCTGATCGTACTCGAAGTGAAATCGATATCGATCTCATCTCCAGGAATGATCGTC
>Ga0208820_1001328_pt1 | contig 13954 bp, 12 predicted proteins | sample June2015DPH_16_5_FD_184713 | JGI IMG/M metagenome (GOLD analysis project Ga0208820, IMG submission 184713) | Peatland microbial communities from SPRUCE experiment site at the Marcell Experimental Forest, Minnesota, USA - June2015DPH_16_40... | ecosystem: Environmental > Terrestrial > Soil >...
TTTCCGACGCCGCGGTGACGAAATGCGGGGTGAACGGCGAGGCGACCGAACTCGGCCACGAGGTCTGAGCGGGCACCCACTTCGAGCTCAACGGATGCAGTGCCAGCGATCTCTCCGCTTTCCGTGTCTTCGGCCACAAGCAACAAGCTGTCGTCAGAGTAGACGAGCCGGGTGAGCTGGTCTTCGTCGTAGTATCGGGGACTGTAATCGGTGCCGTAAGAAGCGAGAAAGATGTCGCGAATGGCGACAACATCTTTCACGGCGGCCTGGCGTATGGTGATCATGATTTCCCCTCCGCAGCCGATGCGTAGAGTTCGGGCGATGCGAGCAGTAGAAGAACCAGCAGAGCGCAGCGTTCCGTCATGCGAGCGATCTGCGTCTGTTCATTTTCGGCGTGCGCACCATCGCCGACTGCGCCGAGTCCATCAAGCGTGGCCGTGTATTGACTGGTGGTATTGCCGTCGGAGGCACCGCCGACCGAGGCCTGTTCGAGTTCCAAGCCAATTTGCCGACCAAGGTTCTGCGCCAGACGCCATAAGGCTTGATTGCGGGGACCGGGTTCCATGGGCGCCTGATCAATACCGCCCTCCACTTGAATCAAAGTGGCCGGATTGACGGGCGTGAGACTCCGGATGGCGGTTTCGACTGCAGCGCCATCGGCGCGTGTGCGGACGCGCACATCGATGCTGGCGCGCACTTCGGGAGCGATCACGTTAGAGCGCAATCCACCATCGATGGTTCCCACGTTCACGGTGATGCCGCGGGAAGCGTCGTTGAGCGCAAAGAGTTTCTGGATCTGGTAGGACATCTCGAGGATGGCGCTGGCACCCTCTTCGGGATTCATGCCCGCGTGAGCGGCGCGACCTTTAATGGTGATCGTGAATCCACCGGAGGCTTTGCGGGCTGTTTTGAGTTTACCGGCGCGGCTGAAGGCGGGCTCAAGAATAAAAGCGCGGGCAGAGCAGCGGGCCAGGCGACGGATGAGAGGGGAAGAATCGACGCTTCCGATTTCCTCATCCGAATTAATAACGACCAGGATGTCGGCAGGAGGCCGCAGGCCAAAATGATTGATGGCCCGCAGCGCGTAGATCATCTGAACAAGGCCGCCTTTCATGTCGAACACTCCGGGGCCCCTGAGCACGTCGCCTTCTACCTGCACGGCCATGCGACCGAGCATCCCGAGAGGCCAGACGGTATCGCAATGGCCGATTAATAACTGGCGGGGGAAATGTCTTCGCCGATTTGGCGTGCGCGCAAACAGAATGCCCCCAGAGACGCGGCCGCGGAGGCGGCGAACCGAGAGGCCGCACTGTTCGAGTTCCGATGCGAGAAGTGTAAGTACGACCGCCACGGCGGCGGGGTCATCGGAAGGTGATTCGGCGAGAGCGAGGCGAGTCAGGAGATCGACCATTCCTTGACGCTGCCGTCGGAGGTAGTCAATCAAGCATCCGATCTCGTCGGTTGTCATGCTGCACCTCGGCCTCTGATGGTTCCTTAACGGGAGAACCCTTTTGGGAACGGGAAGGCCCGGGTCTGCCTAATTTCGGCGAAGCGACCCGGGTTCAGATAGGCGAGCAACGGGGCGGTGAAGATCTGATCGCTATCGTCGAGGTCTTCCGAGCGCAACGCATCCTCCTCAGCGGCGGCGGCGATTATCTTGCCGGTAATCAAGCTGTTTGGTCCAAAGCCGTCGAAGACGGTGTCTAGCGTGCATTCCAGGAAAAGGTAAGAGCCTTTGACGAGGACCCCATCTACCTCCCGCGCGGGAATGGTGGGGAGCACGAGCAGGCTGGGTTTGGACTGGTCTTCGCAGCGAGGCGCGGCGGCGAGGCTGGCGAGCAATACATCTGTCGGGCGAGGATAACTGACCGTGAAGACGCCATGGCGGCGGATGTTGTGGTACGTGGTGTGGCGAGGACTGCAGACAAAGCAGTAACGGTTTTCCCAGCCGAGCGGCATGGCCATGTGCTTAGGGGCGACGTCGTAGCGACCGTCAGGTTCCTTACTGCCAATGATCACCAGCGGGGAGACGCTGAAGAAGCGATCCCAGATGGGGCCGTCAACGGGGAGCGGAACCAATGTGGATGAGTCGGCTGGAGGCATACGTCGTGCTCACTTTCGCTTGAGTAGCCTGTTGCTTTGATCGTTCCACGGCGAGGGTAATCTTGCGCCCCGGCAGGACTGTCGCGCGTTCTCGCCCACAATCGTGTTCCACTCGGATGCATTCCTAGGTGGGGAAGGATCATAGCTCCGAACGAAGTGTGTTCTGATCACTGGTGCTCAATCCTTGTCTGCGGTTGACCACGCTCATGATGTCGCTTCAGTCGCCCGATCTCCTCCTCCAAGTTCCGAATGTGCGCCATCAATTGCAATACGCGTCACCCGCCTCGGTGACTGCCCTTGATTCGGAATTTCCATTTTCACCCCTAGTTTAGACTCGCACCAACACCAGACCCTCTGCAAACGCAGAGTTCACGCCTGGGTTTGGGTCCAAGGCGCTTTCCACCGTACCACGACGGGCCAATTCAGCAGCTGGTGGCGTCCGCGCTTTTGGTTTCATTTTCCTGGCCTTCGCGCGCAGAGCTATCACTGGAACCGATTCCGCTCGACCCGCCAATAGATCGTCAGACGCCTCTAAGGTTTGGGATAGGCTCGTTGTAAGGCCAGGTTCAAAGCCAGGACATTAACCCGTGGCTCGCCAAAAATTCCTAGACTGCGGTTTGTTATGTATCTGTCCAACAACATCTTGATATCGGTCGCCGGCACGCCGCGCGCACGTGCCACGCGTTCGATCTGCAGGGCCGCGTTGGCTGGGCTAATGTCCGGATCCAAGCCGGAGGCCGAAGCTGTGACCATGTCGGAGGACAGGAGACGGCCCACCAGCTCAGGTTGCGCACGTTCGAGAGCATTCCGGTCCTTGGTAATTCGCTCCATCAGCAGCTTGCTGGTCGGGCCCAGATTGGATCCGGCAGAACTCGCAGCGTTATAGGGAGCGGCCACGGTTTTGGCCGGATCGCTTGGATCACTGGCCATTGTCGCTGATGGACGCCCGTGGAACCACTCGGGACCATTCCATTGTTGACCGATAAGTCGCGAACCAATGATGGCCCCCGCTGGGCCCCTTTCAAGGCTGCCGTTTGCCTGAAACGGAAAGAGCCACTGGCCCAGTCCGGTCAGCGCCAACGGATAGATGAGACCGCACAGCAACCAAGTGATTAAAGCGGCGCGCAATGAGCTCATCATAGTGTTCAACATTGCGGTGATCCTTCAAAGCAGACCCGAAATGCACATGTCGATCAGCTTGATCCCGATGAACGGGGCAATCAGTCCGCCCAGACCATAGACCAGCAAGTTACGGCGAAACATATCCTCGGCACTTTTTGGTTTGAATAGAACCCCACGGAGCGCCAGCGGAATGAGCGCCGGGATGATTAGGGCGTTGAAAATCAGGGCGGAGAGAATCGCGCTTTGCGGCGTTGCCAGTTCCATGACGTTCAACGCAGCGAGCCCGGGTAATGCGCCCATGAGCATGCCCGGGAGAATGGCGAAGTACTTGGCGACATCGTTGGCAATCGAAAACGTCGTCAATGCTCCGCGGGTAATCAGCATCCTCTTGCCAATGTCGACAACGTCCAGGAGCTTGGTCGGGTCGGAATCCAAGTCGATCAGGTTGGCGGCTTCCTTTGCGGCGGCAGTTCCGGAATGCATGGCCAGGCCTACATCCGCTTGAGCCAGCGCCGGTGCGTCGTTGGTGCCATCGCCGGTCATCGCCACCAGCCGGCCCAGCGACTGCTCGAGACGGATAATCCGAAGCTTTTCCTCCGGCCTGGCCTCAGCGACAAAATCATCGAGGCCGGCCAGCGCAGCGATCGCTCGGGCGGTGATCGGATTATCGCCGGTAACCATGATGGTGCGAATGCCCATCTTGCGTAATTGGGCAGCGCGCTCGCGAATGTGCGGCTTCAAGACATCGGACAATTCGATCACGCCAAGGATGCTGCCATCGACGGCAACCGCTAGAGGCGTCGCCCCGTCTTTTGCCACGCCAGCGACGGCATCGTCGAGGTCGGTAGGTATCGGTGTTCCGAAGGTCTCGCGAACGTGCCTGACGATCGCCGCCACCGCGCCTTTGCGAATTTTCTGTCCGTCGGGCAAATCTGTGCCGCTCATGCAGGTTGCTGCGGAAAAATCCAAACCGCTGGCCGTCTCAATCATAGGCTCGTCATCCGCTCCCCGCTCCCGCGCAAAGGTTATTACCGTCCGTCCCTCCGGAGTCGTATCGAAATGCGAAGCCACGGACGCTGCGCTTGCCAATCTTTTCTCGGTACATCCGGACAGTGGAATGAGTCTCGTTGCCTGACGGTTGCCCATGGTGATGGTTCCGGTCTTATCAAGGATCAATGTGTGAACGTCGCCAGCAGCTTCGACTGCTCTTCCGGACATGGCCAGCACGTTGAACCGCACCATGCGATCGATGCCAGCGATGCCGATGGCGGATAGCAATGCTCCGATGGTGGTGGGAATCAGAGCGACTGTCAGAGCAATCAGGTCCGCGACGTTGAGCTGCGCCTTCAAATAAGACGCGACGGGCGCCATCGCGGAGACAACGATGACAAAAATCAGGGTCAAGACGGAAAGCAGTACGGTTAGGGCGATCTCGTTGGGGGTCTTTTGCCGCTTCGCGCCTTCCACCAGGTGAATCATGCGGTCAAGGAAGCTCTTGCCCGGCTCGGCTTCCACCCGAACTACCAGCCAATCCGAGACAATGGTCGTCCCTGCCGTGACAAACGAAAACGTGTCGGTGCCCGCCTCCTTCAGGACAGGAGCCGCTTCGCCGGTGACCGCCGATTCATCGACGTATGCCATGCCGCCCACCACTTCGGCGTCGGAAGGGATGACATCGCTCTTCTCTACCCGAACAAGATCGCCCTTGCGCAATGCCGTTGCAGGAACCTCTTCAATCTTACCTTCCGGTCCCAACCGTTTGGCCCTTAGTTCCATCTTGGTCTGACGCAGAAACGCGGCCTGTGCTTTGCCTCGACCCTCTGCGAGCGATTCCGCGAGGTTTGCGAACCATACGGTCAGAAGCAAGATGAATGTCACTACGCCGTTGTAGGTGGAGGTGGCGCTCGACGGACCAAAGAGTTTGGGTTCCACGGTTAGAGCCGCGGTCACGAGCATACCGAGCCAGACCACGAACATTACGGGATTACGGAGCTGCTGCCGCGGACCGAGTTTTTTAAAAGAATCGATCAGCGCGCGCCCAATCAGTCGAGATCCATAGGTTGCGCGGCGCGTTACCTCGTGAGAATTGAGCTCCGAGGCCGTGGATCGGGTGTCGGCATTCGCGTCCATATCGATCATGTCTGCATATGCGCCAACCCCTCATCCGTCGTCAGAACAGCAGTAGATGCTTCATGGTGAAATGCTCGGCGATCGGTCCCAATACCAGCGCGGGAAAAAATGTCAGGGCTCCGACCACTAAGATCGTGCCCAGCCAGAACCCACCAAAAAGCAAGGTATCCGTGCGCAACGTACCGGCCGTGATCGCCGCCGTGGGCTTGGCTGCGACTGAGCCGGCAACCGCCATCATAAAGACGATCGGAGGATAGCGGCCGATTAAGATGACGAAGGCGGTCGCCAAATTGTACCAAGGCGTATTGGCATTCAGCCCGGCGAAAGCCGAGCCATTGTTGGCTGCGGAGCTGGTGAATGCATAGAGCACCTCTGAGTAGCCATGCATTGCCCCGTTGCCCATCGAGGCCAGCCCATAGGGTGCGACTACGGACCAGCCGGTAGGCGCCAGGATGACCAAAGGATGGATCAGCAAAGCCAGTGACACCAAGATGATTTCGGGCCTTTCTATCTTTTTCCCAAGGAACTCAGGCGTGCGCCCGACCATCAGACCCGCGACAAAAATCGCGACAATGCCGTAGACGAGCGCGGCGAGGAATCCCACCCCTTTTCCCCCGAAGACGCACTGCAGCATCATTCCCACAAAGGTTCCCACACCTCCCAATGGTGTGAAGCTGTCGTGCATGGCGTTCACGCTCCCGGTCGTGAACAGCGTGGTGACGCTGGCGAACATCCCACTCTGGGCCACCCCGAACCGAACCTCCTTGCCCTCCATATTGCCGCCCGGCTGCGTTGGCGTCGCCGTTAGTTCCACGCCGGCGTTGGCAAGCATTGGCGTTCCCGCTTGTTCCGGCATCACGGCAATCGGCAAAAACAAGATCACCATCGCGGCCATGACGCCATAGAGCACCCAGCCCTGCCGAGGGTTGCCGATCATCTCGCCGAAACACAGCACGATCGAGCTTGGCAAAACGATCATCAACAAGGTTAACAACACGCAAGTGAGAGGCGTCGGATTCTCAAAGGGGTGTGCGGCATTGGCATTGAAGAACCCGCCTCCATTCGTGCCCAGGTGCTTGATCGTCTCGAGTGATGCTACCGGCCCCATCGTGATCGTCTGATCGCCTCCTTGCACGGTGTGGGCGATCACCCTCGCGTTTAGCGTCTGCGGCGTGCCTTGCCAGATCAGTACCAGCGCCAGTACGAAGGCCGCTGGCATCAGCACCCGCGTGGTGAAGCGAATGAGGTCGCGATAAAAATTGCCGAGGTTGTTGCCTCCGTCCTTGACGATGAAGGCGCGGATGAAGACCATGGCAACCACGAAGCCGGTCGTGGCGGATGTAAACATTGGAAAGGTAATGGCCGCCATCTGGCTAAAGTTCGAGAGCGTGGTTTCGCCCCCGTAACCTTGCCAGTCGGTGTTGGTGATAAAACTGATCGCCGTGTTGAACGCCAGGATGGGCTCCATGCCGGCGAAATGCATCGGGTTGAGCGGTAGATGGTCCTGAAAGACCAGAATCAGGTAAATGATCGCGCCCATTATCGCATTCGTCATCAGCATGTGAGCCGTGTACGCTTTCCAGTTCATCGGCTGGGTGCAGGCGCGTCGGCCAATCAGTAAATAGAGAAGGTTGTCGAATGGATCCAAGATCGGATCCAGGAAGGTTCTCCGATCGGTCACAACCCGGGCGAGGTAACTGCCGACAGGAATGCTCACCAATCCCGCGATCAGCAATGTCAGCCCGATCTGCAGCCAAGCGTGGAGTGGCATGAGTGATCCCACCAATCAGAACTTTCAATCAGAACTTTTCGGGGTTGATCACCGCGTAGAACAGATAGATCACCAACCCGACGACAATCGCCATCAGAACGTACAAAGCCATGATCAGTTCCTATGCGGCGGCGCGATTCTCCCTAGGAGCCTGTCCGAGTAATAGGATTTTCAGGATTTTGGCGACAACACCGAATGTTAATGGAGGTTATAGACAACAATAGTCATGTCTCAAAGTCGCGACTTTGCATTACTCGGACAGGCTCCTAGTCGCGCATCGGCGCGCGAAAAGCTCCTGTTCCGGTACTCCCATCCATTGTTCCGATGGTCGGGAGCCGCGACGTCGTCGGTAGGGCGAAGAATGTTCTCCGAGAAGCGAACGAGCAACCCGACCAGAGCGAAGGAGCCGATCAACACCAGAAACATCAGCAAACTTTCCAACACAACTCTCCTTCCCCGGTGAGCTTTCCGGCTTGCACCAGCGACTCTCGCCGGACATTGACCTAAGGTCAAGAGGCCCCATTGCCGATTGCAACCCGTGCTGAGCAGGTGTTCAGCCTCTTCGGCAGCGAAGACCGACCTCGCTAAATAAAATGCACAGCCGCTTTTACACCACCTCTTCCTGAGGGCCCTGAGCGGGTCGCAAAAGAACTTTCTCGATCCGGTGGCCATCCATATCTTCGATCTGAAAGCGCCATTGCCCCAGGTGAACTGTGCATCTACTTGTGCCACGTGTTGAAGCTGCAGGAGCACAAATCCTGCAAGGGTAAGGTAATCGCCATGCGGCAGGCCATGCAGTCCAAGGAGGTCTGCTACTTCCGAGATGGGAATCGTGCCGTTGATAAGAAACGCGCCGTCATCGCGCCGTTCCACTTTCGGCTCCGGCTCGTCGCTAATATTTGGGAGGTCGCCGGCAACCGCTTCAAGCGGGACCACCGTTGTCCAATGACACCATCGGGGCTTCCGCCTCATCTGGCCTTGGCGTTCGAGATCCGGACGCCCATCGGTACATCGAGAAGTTCGAATCTGATTCGGCACATGAGCAGCGCCAAACCCCTCTGGGGGCGCGTCGGATCGATGGTGAACTGCTCAAGCTCGGCATCGAAATCAGCCAAGCGACCGTCGCTAACCGAGCGCGGCCCCTTTCACAAAATCGGAGCTTCAGGTTCCATTTTAGTTTGGAAATCCCCGGCGGCCTTCATAAAGAGTTCTGTGTTGTGCTCTTCCGTAGCGAGTAGAATCGCACCGATATTGACCCATGGGATCACGAAGCCCCACCCGCGCGGTTGATCATTGATCCAATCGACCAACGTCAGCCGAATAGCTTCGTGCGTGAGGGCCTCAATTTGGCCCACATAACAGCGATGCGGCGCAAGACCAGGTTTGAGCGTAACTGCTACCCACCAGCCGACTTTCAGAATCGGTTTCTCGCCCATTCTTTGAATTACCTCACGGGTTACCGGGTCACGTCTTTAAACCTAATTGAGTCTTCATTTGAACGCCCTTGGACGACAGCCCGACCACACACTAACGCCCTTCAGCGTAGGCATTAAATATGCCGTCCCAGGAATGAACTGGCGACGCTGCCTCCTATTCGTTCGCGATAAATCAGCTCGCGACAGCTTCCACTTCAGCCCCGATGTGCCAGACGCTTTCCTAAATCTTTCACTAACTTGTCCTAAAGGTTCTGACGACATACAGGTTAATGCCGCCCGCAGGCGAAAGGATTTTCAGCTGCTCTTCGTTAAATAATTACTTCTTTTGATTCTGGACTCGAATCTGCGGCAGTCTTTCACGGTGCTTTTGGAAGTAGCAAATCTCAACCAGTGTGGGCCACAACTCGATCGACCCTTTAATGACGCTGACGACATCATCGACAATCCGCACCAGGTTTTGCTGAAAGAAGTCAGGCTCAAAGCCATAGAATGTTTTCTCGAGATTGGCCGCGAACAATCGCAGGGCATGGCTCCGCTGTGGGCTGGCCGCGGTCTCGGCCGCCTGAAGGGCCCTCCTGTGCAAAGCCACGATTTTGCTGAGGATCTCTTCGGCGTCCTGTGCCGTTACTTCACCCTCGTAGTCGAAGGCAATGCCAAGCTCGTCTAGTCGCGAGACGCTGTTCTTGATCTTCCGCTTGAGAAGATTAGTAAGTTCCTCGTTGAAGATCTCCCCCGCCGGCGGGTTGCGCATGTAGTTGCTTCTCGTGTGGTGCTGGGCAGCATCAACGTGGGCTGCAGCAACACCCTCTCGCTGCACCCAGAGCCTGTAGATATAATCCTCGAACCGCAGGCGGGTCGGGAAAAACGGTGGCAGCCCGAAGGTGTTGTCGTAACCCGCTACGCCGCAGTCCATCCGCCAATTCTTCTTCGTAACAACCGGACGGAAGTTCACCAATACGTAGACATCGTTGAGGTCATCCAGGTTCGTTTGTCCCTCATCAGCAAGGAAGAGGTCCACGAAGTCAAGGACGTCGATATCGTTGGTCCCGGAGCGGAACGTTTGGGCTATCTTCACCACGGCATCGTTGGCTACTGGCCCACGCTGGAGCAGCAGGGAGTTCTCCAATGTCAGTCCCTTGGTTGTGTTGGTCTCCAGGTCCATCGAAGTGTCCACCAGGAGCTCGCCACGGTCATAATTATCGGGCACCTGGCCCGCGGGCCTGCCCAGCACATCGAGGAACGACGCGAAAATATCGAACGATTTGCGGGAATATCCGTTCTTGCCAGCCTTGACCAGTTTGCCGCGGCACACCTCGTCATCTGCGAGCGACTCGGGACTATCCTCTATCAAGGCGTATGGCCGCATGTCGTCGTCGGAGCTGATCATTAAGCCGCCGAGCGTGTACATCAGCGTGTAGTTGCGGTTGCCACCGTAGCTCGGGCGGAACAGGTTCTTGACCAGCCCTTCCAGCCGTTTGTCACGGAGCCGCCCGTTGAGGTGGGCAAGGAACTGGTCCTTCTCGCGCGGGCCGACATAATACAGGCTATTGTGTGTAGAGGTCTGCTCCAGCAGCGGGTAATATTTCTCCTGATTGGCTGGACTGGAGTCGTCAAAAACAATCATTTGGACCGCATGGCCGTTCCGCCAGAAATGCTCATCATAGCGCTCGACGGTTTCGCCTACGTCCCGCAGTCGGTAGGTAGGGATGACAAAAAATACATCTGGATCTTGCGTTGACACAATCGCTCTCCCGGTCGACATCCCCCTTCGGTTCACAAGCCATTCGCTGATTCTCCGGACTTAGAGCCGCGGGGGGTTATTCGGCTCAACTAATGAAAAACTCTTCTCCTGACTCTTTCTCGAGTGCGAAGAGCTCCGGTCTGCTGTTCACGGTAGTTCGGGCTGTGTAACGGTATAAGAGATTCCGCCTCTTTACTCCGAGGAGGACGCCGGAAAATTCGTACATGAATTGAGCGTGTCTTATGCCGCAGCTGCTGCCGTCAATTGGCTCGATTGGAGTCAGCGCTTCAGCGCCGATGGCTCCGCTGTAGCAATCTGTCTATCGCAGGTCTCTCCGGCAGGGAGTCACGCAAGCGACGAGTGGCTCGCTGGAACAGAGATCAGCGGCGTCTGCACAGGATATCGTATATGACTCCATCCTTCTGCCGGGCTCCCCCCTTCCCCGCATAAGCCAATCCGAGTCGCCCAGACCGCGCGGGTTTCATTCGTCCACATTAGGCGCTACCGGTAACAGTATCGTCTGATGCGGCAACTATACTCATTTGCGTTCTTAGATTTCTTGCGCCTTTAGCAGACGGACTGTGCTTGCTGGGCACGGCGCTAGGTTTGGGTAAGCATCGCTGTCGCTATCGACACGTCTTCCATAGTGGCCGAGGCAAAGGCTTCCAGAACCGGGCAGGGATTCTCGTCAGCGCTGAATCGCGTGGAACTGTTGTTGCCATTCAGAGGGCCAGCTCCGGCGTCCAGTGCCGCGATCTTGCGTCCGTATACGAGGAAGCTCCATTCGCATCGGTTGCAGTAATAAAGCCTGGCCTTCTGCCCAAAGAATGCACTGTCGCAAAGTGGGCCGATAACAAGCTCGTGTCGCATGATCGTCTCAGGCCTATCGATAGCACGAGAACGTGTTGTCCGAAGGTTCATGGCTGCTACCAACGCAATTTTCGGACCAAGAGTAAAAGGTGAGCGGAATATGGTGCGAGCAAATCCAGTTGCAGAGACAAGTTCTGCAATCGTGCTTCATAAAGAATTAGGTATTGCATTTTGAAATCCACCGTCAGATCATCGCGCAAGTTCTGTGCTCCGCGAAAATTCTGCGCCTGTCCCAGCTAAAAATTCCATCTGAAGCGGAATTTAAGCAGCACCGAGAAATTGATTTTGAATTTGCATTGAAGGAGCGAATCCGGCCGCGCTCTGCAGGACAAATGTTCAACGCGTTATTGAGATCGAACAAGCGATCGTCAGACGAGGCGTAGCGGCAGCCGCCCAACCGTTGGTAAGCAAAGATCGGGGACGAATCAAGCGGCGAGACGTTCGTAGCGGTGATGCAGGCCACTGACTTGCGGCAAGGCGACGATTCTCCCGATCCTGGGCGGCATGACCGGGCGCGGTTCCGGGCAATCTTTGTCGAGTGAAAGATGCGTACGCGTTTGGTCGTAGTAGTCGATATATGTTGAGAGGACGCGGCGCAGATGGCGCTCGTTGAAGATCACGAAGTGGTCAAGACACTCACGGCGAATCGAACCGATGACGCGCTCGACGTATGCGTTCTGCCAAGGTGATCGCGCCGCGCTGACCACCTCGGTGATCTCCATCGCATCGACCCGCCTACAGAATTCCCCCGTACGATGCGTCACGGTCGCGCACCAGGGATCGCGGAGCAGTGTCCCATGGTAACGCTTCGGTTACCTGTCGCGCTAGCCAGCCTGCGGTCGGGTTCCGTATGACATCAAATCGCATAATCTTCCTGCGATCGTGGGCCAGAATGATCATCACATACAGCAGCCGGAACGAGGCGGACGCCACGACGAACATGTCTATCGCGGCGATACCCGCCGCCTGATTGCGCAGAAAGCTGCGCCAGGTCGGGGAAGGTGTCCCTCGTCTTCGCATTATGTACTTGGCAACCGTGGCTTGGCTGATTTCGATGCCGACTTTGAGCAGCTCGCCGTGGATCCGGGGCGCACCCCAGAGCGGATTGGCGCTGCTCACCTCACGGATTAGCTTGCGGACTTCGCGATCCACTGACGGTCGTCCGGACCTTGAACGCCAACGCCAATAGAGCCGAAATCCTTGCCGGTGCCATTGGATCACCGTCGCTGGCTTAACCAGCACCATCCTGTCCAGGCACCGCGGCCACAATCGGTAGAGCCAAACCCAGAGCAGGCGGTCGATCGTGATCAGGTGGAGCCGACCCGGCCGTTGGCGGCGAAGAACGTGCAGCTGATGACGAAGAGCGAGGTTTTCTAATTCCAGCACCGCCCGGCTACGGAATCGGCGGGCGAGAACGGCGACGATGAAACCACATGTTCAAGCATGCCCAGAACACTCTGGCGGTGAGTCCCAAAACTCTAGACTTTTAGCCGCTTTCGGAGTTTTCGGCGGGCACAGGGAGATGAAGGGCCGCGCACCGAGGGCTGCCCCGGCGCCTCACGTCACAGTCTGCATTTTGACTTAATGCGACACCAGTATAGGAACCGCCGCCCTCTCCAGGACGGCCTGCGTCGTGCCACCAAGCACGAATTCCAACAGCCGCGGATGGCCGTAAGCACCCATGACCAAAAGATCTGCGCCGAGGTTCGTGACATGTGCCAGGAGCACGTCCGTGACGTTCTTTTCGCCCGACAGAATCTCCGTCGGCTCAGTTGGGACGCCGTGACGCGCGAGATGCGCTGCTGCCTCGGCGGCGTTTGCAATCGGATGGACATGACCTTGTCGATGGGGATCGACCGCGAGAAGCGAGACCCGCTCGGCTGTCTGCAGGAGCGGCATGGCATCATGGACGGCACGTGCCGCTTCGCGGCTGCCGTCCCACGTCACGAGGACATGCCGGCCGATATCGTCGAACGCGCCGCGTGTGGGCACCACTAGGAGCGGCGTTCCCGCATGGACGACTACCTTCTCGGGAAGCGAAAAGGCCGCGAGCGTCGGCGGATTCTCGGTATCGGATTGGCCAAGGAGAAGCAAGTCGGCAAACCGCGCCCGCTCAGCCAACAGCCGCGCCATGTCACCATCGACCGAGTGCCAGGCCGTCAGAATGTCGATACTCTTTGTCGCGTCGCGGAAATTCGCTTCCGCGAGTATGGCGGCTTCGCGGGCATTCTCCCGGTAAATCTCGGCGATGCGCTCGACAGCGCTCGGCTTGAAGTAGGGCGGCACATCGGGCTCGGGCACGACGTGCAAGCCGGAGAGGCGCGCGCCGAAACGACGCGCGAGCGTAAGGCCGAGGCGAAGGCGGACAGCGGATGCGGGTGTCGAGTCGACGTGAACCAGAATGTCCTTAAAGTCCATGCCCAGAACCTCCCTTACGACGTCAAGAACATGACCGTGACCGTTACTGCCATACCCACCGTGGAAAGCCACCCTATCTTTTCTGAGTAGTCATTTCCGAGATTTCCCTCGAAGGGGCCTCCCGGCGTGTAACTACCTGTGTGTGCCGGGCACTCCCGGTTAGGCGGGTGAAAGCGGGGCACGGCCCGACGCCGAACGTCGCCAGCCTCTCAGCGGCTTCGAGCTCCTGGATCGGGTTGCCGTTCGGCTCAAGGGGCGTTACTGAGCCGCTATGGTCGTCGACCCGAAAAGCCCACTTGCACCGAACGCAATAGTATAGATGCAACTGGCCCCTGGAAGTTCCGGACTTTTCCAAAGCCCAGA
>Ga0208820_1001330_pt1 | contig 13930 bp, 9 predicted proteins | sample June2015DPH_16_5_FD_184713 | JGI IMG/M metagenome (GOLD analysis project Ga0208820, IMG submission 184713) | Peatland microbial communities from SPRUCE experiment site at the Marcell Experimental Forest, Minnesota, USA - June2015DPH_16_40... | ecosystem: Environmental > Terrestrial > Soil >...
GTGCAGCAGCCCGCCGTGCAGAAAGCCCGCCGTCACCAGCCGCCACCACTGGCCGCCCGCAATGGCAGCGCCGAATTTGGCGCCGAACGCAAACAGCGTGGCGCCGTCGATCCCCGAAAAGCCGCCCCCGCCGCCGGCCCTCATGCTGTACAGTGTGCTCACCACATAGAGCCCGAAGTTGGCCAGCAGAATGACGATGGTGTTGAACCGCGCGTGCGGGATCAGCCCACCCAGAAAGTCCGCCGGGCTGCGCCGGTCGATCGCGCGCGGCCCCACCCGCTCATTGCAATATGGGCAGATCTTGTCTTTGTTGGTAATAAACGCCCGGCAATGCGGGCACATCCGGCGCGAATCCATAACAGCCTATGATACAACCCGTGCACCGAGCCCCTGTGGCTGTGGGGCAGGTCCCCGACCTGCCAACTGCCGGGCGCAAGCCCGGCCCGCGCTGTGTTCGCTCGTAGGGGCCGGGCATTGCCCGGCCCGCGGCGGCCGATTGGAACAGCAGGGCAACGCCAGCCCGGCGCTATGATGGCCTTGTGACCGCGCTCAGCGAGAGTGAGGAACGCTTCGTGGAAGCGCTCCGCTCCTTGCCGCCTGGCGCTGCCGATCAGGTAATCGCCTGGACAACCCGGCTCCGCGACCTCGCAAAACAAGAGCGTCGAGTGGTCCGACACCTGGACCGACGAGGACCTCGCCGACGCCCGCCGTGCGTCTGCGTCAGTCTTTGACGAGCGGCTCTAACCCTAGGCGGGTCCGCTGAAACAGAAGTCGGTTCCCCCGTGGCCTCAGTGGCTGTACATTATGCGGGATTCTATGCTGGCCCAGAGCATGACCAATAGCAGACCGATGGTGAAACCTAGCAAGACGAAAAGTATCCATAAGTGCTTCACGATGTGTCTAGCATCTGCGGAGACTTCCTTCCGTGGATCAAATGGATTGTCCCGTAGATCTTCCCGTTTAGCAACGACGGCGGCGCGATGTTCGACTTCAGCCCCGTCCCGTTCAGCAAGCCGCTCGGCCAGCGCCTTGGCGCAAACTTCCATTTCGTAGCAATCCGGATCTGTCGCCCACTTCCCAAGTTCTTGGTCGGACGATCTCTCCAGAAACCACGGGGCCGCATGCCAGTCTACGTGGTATTTCTTGCTCTTCATTTCGGTGCGACCCTCCTGGTCAGCGCGGACCGGGGACAGTAGCCGATCGCCCAATTCTGTCCACCCGGCCGCCTTGGGTTCTAGCGGTGGTCGCTGAGTGAGCAGGTCGGATTCTCTCGCAAATGCTCGAAATGCGCGGCCATTCCATTGACGGACCGCTTGTGTGCCCTGACGGGTTTGTGGCATTCTATGCAGCGCTTGTTCCGCGGCCTCAGGGCCACAGCTTCATCGATCATGAGCTGCTTCCAACCGCCTGGGCCCGGTACTTCGCAGATGGTGCTCATTGGCATGGGAAGATGATAAACCTGTCCCGCAAGAATGTAAACGACCGCAATCCTCGCCCGCCGGCCGCCCGGCCCTACTCCATTCCCTTCGCCCCTGCCCGCAACTCCACGCTGATCCCCGCCGCCCGGTACGCTTCTAGCAGCGCCCCCAGGTGCGGCGGGTGCTGCGGCGCGGCCAGCTTGTTGCCTGCCTCCATCTCCACCAGAATGCGGAAGCGCTCGAGCAGCGTGCGGCTTTGGAACACGCCGCCGGAGTACGCCATCTCCACCACCTCGCCCGGTTTCCACAGTTGTCCGCGCACGGCCGCGGCGAGCTGCGCCAGTTCCTGTGCGGCCTGGTTGACGATGTGCAGCGCTACCGCATCGGCTTCGCCAGCCGCCCGGTCCACCAGCGGCGCCAGCGCGGCTACTCGTGAGCGCTCCCATTCCGGCGCGTAGAACCGGTGCAGCATCTGGTTCGGGTCGACCGAGCCGGTGGCCTCGAGCAGCGCCGCGCGCAGCGACGTCGCCGGGCCCCAGCCTTCTTCCATTCGCAGTGCCGCCCGCGCCGCGTGGCGGACCATATCGAATGCGCTGCCCTCGTCGCCGAACACGTAGCCCCAGCCACCCGCCCGCGCATTGCGTCCCTCCGCGTTGCGGCCGAGCGCCATCGAGCCGGTCCCGGCGATGATGACCACTCCCAGCCCGCTCGCCGTCGCGCCGGCCAGCGCCACGGCCGCATCCGTGGTGACCCGCAGCCGCGCCGCGCGGACAAGCGCGGAGAGAATCGCGTGCTTGCCTTCCGGCCCGCCGCTCATCCCGAAGCACGCCGATTCGAATTCCAAAGCCGCGGCATCGAGACCAGCCTGCGCGGCGGCTTGGCTCAAGCTCTCGCGCAACGCCCGCTCCAGCTTGGCGCGCCCTTCCGCGCCGGCCGCATGGTTGCTCGGTCCGGCTTCGCCTTCGCCCAGCACGCGGCCAGTTTCGTCGCCGATGGCCGCTACGGTCCCCGATTGTCCCCCATCCACACCCAGAAAGAGTTTCATGGCAATCGATACAGTGTAGCGCCGCCGGCCGCGCCCACCGCTTCCACGCCCCACAAATCGCGATTGCGCCGTACGTTTTCAGACCATGCTTCGTCCTGGAACAAGAGAATGTAGTCGATGCCGCGCCGCTTCAATTCTTCCGCCGCAGCACGCCGGAAGCCGAGATATGGCGCGCCATCGCTCACCGCCGGCCGATCTCCCAACCGCTGCCACGTCCCATCGGCCATCTCGCCCTCCAGCTCGAGCCGAATGCCGTATTGATCGGTGGGACCCTCCAGCACCACCTGGTCGGCCTCCCGCGTACCGCCGAAGTCCACCTCCACAAACATCCCAGGATGAATGGCTTCGCCGCTGCGCCAGAAAGTAACCGGTGAGTTGTCGAAGGCGTCCTGGATGCTCCACGGGTATGGGTGCGCCGTCAGCCGCCAGGCCGCCTCCCGCGGCAGTTCGTGACCGCCCGAGAAGATGCGCAGCTCGTTGATGCTCCAGACGTCGGTTCCGCTGGCCGTCTGATTCACCCGAATCGCCCGCAGCTTTCGCGCCGGAAAGGTGAAGCGCAGCCGCTCGCTCGGCTGATCCGTCCCCATCGCGGCGCTCTGAAAGATGCGCGCCGCCACTTGATTCGCCGCCGACTCATATTCCACCAGGACACGCCGTGACGTGTATGCCTCGGGGATCGCTTTGAACGTGAACACGGTCGACCCCGGCGGCGTAACCCTTTCTATCAGCTCACTTGCCGGATACAGCGCCAGGTGGTTCTTGTAATAACGCTCCGGATCGCGCAGGTGAAACGCGTCTTTCCACGGTGTCAGCGTCAAGCGCCAGGAACCGAGCGGCACCATTTTCCCCACCACCGCCGGCCAGCAGAGCACGGCGTGCAACACCACCACCGCCAGCGCCATTCCCGGCAGCGTGGTCAGCGCCATCGCCATCGCCAGCGCCACGAAAGGCAGAGGCGGAATCAGGAACCGAGCCCCGATATTGCTGAAGTAGTTGGCGCCGAATACCAAGGCCGCCAGCCACAGTTGCCGCCCCAGCGGTTTTCGCAGCGCTGCCAGGCCCAGCGGCGCCAGTAGAAAAACCGGCCCCAGCACGCCGCCCAGCGTGCCGTGCACGGTTGCCGCTAGCGGTATCTGCCAGCGGCTGGCGAGATCATACAGTCGAAAATAGCTCTTATAATCTTCTTCAAAATCAATAGTTACGTACGGATTTGGAAAGTAGCTATTGAAGAACGGCGCGAGCGGATTGTGCATCCACACCCAGTTCTTTAGCAACCATGGGGCCACCATCAGAAACGCGCACGCGGCCACCACGGCGACCGTTCGCGCCCGCCTGCTCTTCCAGGCGACGAACGCAATCGCGTATGCCACACACACCCAGCCCGTGTACTTCAGCGCGTACCCAAAGCCGGCCAGGATCCCGATCGCCGGCAGTAGGCGTGTAGTTTTTTCCTCCGCTGCGCCTTCCTCCGCCCACTGCTCCAACAGGCAAAACAGCGTGAACGCGACGCCGGCGAGGGCGACATCGTTGTACGCGCTCGAGGCATCCACACCCACCATCGGGCTGAGAGCCACCAGCGCCGCGCCGCAGATTCCAACCCACGCCATGCCGTGGCGCACGCCCCAAATGCCCATCTGCCAGACCAGCGCCACCAGAAATGCCAGGTGAACCAGCGCTGCAGCCGAGTGCTTGCCAAAAGCGAAAGCGAATAGGAACAGCATCTCCATGCCTTGCGACAGGCTGGCATAGAGATTCCAGGTGATGCGGTGAAACCCATGCTCGCGCAAATATCGAGCCGTCAGGCCGAGGTGGTAAGTCGAACCATCCGGGCTGACTTCGGGAGCCAGAGCCCTCAAGAAGTAGATGTAAAAATATGCGATAAATATAACAAACAACAGGATATTTGTAGCTGATGGCCTGGGCCAGGATCGGGCCCCCTTCGGTCTCCGCCATCGATTCCACGGCCGGCAGGCGACGATCACCGCCGCACCCAGAATCGCAAACGTGGCGGGATACACGACGCCGCTGGCCGCCAGCAGGAACACCAGGAAACTCAGCGCGCCAGATCCCAGCACGAAGCGAACCGGCCAATCGCGGCACGCCTTGCCGAGCAGCAGCGTGCCCAGCGCCGTGGCGGTTGCCACGGTGAACAGCGCGCCGAACAGAATCGCCGCCGCCTGCATCGGCTACTCCACGAAGCCGGCGCGGGTGAGGACGAACCCCAGCCGCTCACCGTCCGGCCCGGCCGCGGTTTTGTCAGGCTCCAGCGCAACCGTGTTGACGGCGTCCGGGTGCAGCCACTCCCACGGCGTGTCCTTTGTGTACTCCTGGCTGCCCGGCTTGGCGTACCGGACGCGGTCGAACTCCTTGCCGTTGAGGCGGATGGTCAGCTCCACCGGCCCGGTCTGGGCGAAGGTCTGGTCGGGGAATGTCAGATCCACCAGAAGGCGGAGGCGCGGCGCGCGCGGCACATAAAACTGGAGCACCGGACGCTCGTGCGTCCAGCGCCACACCCCTTCGCTTTGATCGCGAAAGCCGCCCACGATGTACGCGCCGGCATTGGGGTCGCTCATGGCCACGAAATATCCGAAGGGAAGCGACGACGGCAAGCTGAGCGACGGGCGCTGCTCGGGCGGCGGATACCACTCGAGGCGACTACCGCAGCCGGCCGTCAGAAACGCCAGTACGATGGAAAACACTCGAAGCACGAAGAAAGATTGTAGCAGCGGCGGGCGGAAGGGCGAGGTCGGCGGAGATCGATAAAACCGGCAAGCTAAAGCGTGCCCTACCAATGCGGTGGTGGGGCACGCGTTAGCTTGCCCAGAAATTCAGAACGTGTACAGCAGCGTGCCCGGCACCGGCTCGGCGGGAACCGCGCCGGCAGTGACGGCGGCTTCGCCTTCGGCGTTGACCACTTCGGCGTTGATCACGCGGTAGAAAATTCCGGTGTCGCCGAGATACACTTCCAGCTCCGAGGGCCGCGGCAGGGTGCCCTGGATCAGCGATTCCGAGAGCGGATCCTCGATGTACTTTTGCAGCGCGCGGCGCAGCGGGCGCGCGCCATAGCTGCGGTCGCCGCAGGTCTTCTCGAGGATGTACCGGGCGGCTTCCGGCGCCAGACGCAATTTCACCTGCTTGGCCACCAGGTTGCCGTTCACCTGCTCCACCATCAGGCCGATGATCTTGATCAGGTCGTCGTCGGTGAGGGAGCTGAATAGAATCACTTCGTCCAGGCGGTTCAGGAATTCCGGGTTGAACGCTTTCTTCACCTCGGCGCGCACCATGTCCTCGACTTTCGAGGGCATGCCTTCGCCCACGGGGGCGGAAAAGCCCAGGTTGCCGCGCTTTTCGAGAAAGCGTGCGCCCAGGTTGGAAGTCATGATGATGATGGTGTTCTTGAAATCGACCTGGTTGCCGAGCCCGTCGGTCAACTGGCCGTCTTCGAACACCTGCAGCAGGATGTTGTAAATATCCGGGTGCGCCTTCTCGATCTCATCGAGCAGGATGATGGAGTACGGATTGCGCTTCACGCGCTCGGTGAGCTGGCCGCCCTCTTCATAGCCGACGTATCCGGGAGGCGAGCCGATCAGTTTCGAAACCGAGTGCTTCTCCATGTACTCGGACATGTCGAAACGCACCAGGCTTTTTTCGCTGCCGAACAGGAACCCGGCCAGAGCGCGCGCCACTTCGGTCTTGCCGACGCCGGTGGGGCCCAGGAAGAGGAACGAACCGGCCGGCCGCGCGCTGGCTTTCAAACCCGCGCGCGAGCGGCGGATGGCGCGGGCCAGCGCGGAGATGGCTTTTTCCTGGCTGATGATGCGCTTGTGCAGCTCCTCTTCGATGCGCAGCAGCTTGGTGATTTCCTCTTCCTTGATGGAGGTCATGGGGACGCCGGTCCAGCGCGCCACCACGTCTTCGATATCGTCCTTGGTGACGCAGCCGGTGGAGGAGTCGTCGAGATTGTATTTCTCGCGGAGCTGCCGCATGTTCTCGCGCTCCTTGCGTTCCTCGTCGGAATAGAAGCGCGCCTTCTCGAATTCGTGATTGGCGATGGCGTTCTCCATCCGATGGACGATGAACTTGATGCGCTTCTGGATGTCGGCCAGCTCGGCGGGGAGAGTGGTCTGGCGCAGCTTGACGCGGGCGCCGGCTTCGTCGATCAGGTCGATGGCCTTGTCGGGCAGATAGCGGTCGGGAATGTAACGGCTGGAGGTGTAGACCGCGGTTTCGATGGCGTCGTCGGTATAGGCTACGGCGTGGAATTTTTCGTAACGGTCCTTGATGCCGAATAGGATCTTCACCGCGTCGGCCTCGGTGGGCGGAGGAACTTTGACCGCCTGGAAGCGGCGTTCCAGCGAGCGGTCCTTTTCGATGGACTTGCGGAACTCGGCCGGGGTGGTGGCGCCGATGCACTGAATTTCGCCGCGCGAGAGCGCCGGCTTGAGAATGTTAGCTGCGTCCAGCGAGCCTTCGGCCGAACCCGCGCCCACCAGCGTGTGCAATTCATCGATGAAGATGATGGCGTTCTGGTTCTCCATCAATTCCTTCATGATGGTTTTGAGGCGCTCTTCGAACTGGCCACGGTACTTGGTGCCGGCCACGATGAGGGACAGATCGAGCGCCAAAATCCGCTTGTCGGCGAGGAAGGAAGGGACATCGCCCTCCGAGATGCGCTGCGCCAGCCCTTCCACGATGGCCGTCTTGCCGACGCCGGGCTCGCCGATCAGCACCGGATTGTTCTTGGTGCGGCGGCAAAGGATCTGCACCACCCGCTCCAGCTCATAATCGCGGCCGATCAGCGGATCGAGCGTATTGTCCATGGCGGCCTGCGTGAGGTCGCGGCTGAATTCCGACAGCAGGGAGCTTTCCTTGGGCCGGGTGGGGGCTTTTTCGCTCTGCGAACGCTGCAATTCTTCGCGGATGGTGGCGAGGCGCAGGCCGCGCTCGTGCAGGATTTCGGCGGCGAAGCACTTTTCCTCGCGCAGCAGGCCGAGCAGCAGGTGCTCGGTGCCGATGTGCTTGTGGTTGAGGCGCTCGGCTTCCTCGGCTCCATAGGCCAGCACGCGCTTGCATTCGTGGCTGAGCGGCAGATCGACCGAAGTGGAAACCTTCTCCCGCGGCGCGGTATGCCCTTCGATCTGCTTGCGGATGGACTCCACCGCGGCGTGCGAGCGCAGAAACCGGTTCGCCAGCGCCTTATCCTCGCGCAGCAGGCCCAGCAGCAGATGTTCCGTCTCGATATAGGGACTGCCGAACTGGCTGGCCTCATAGCGGGCGAAGAAGATCACCCGTCTTGCCTTCTCCGTGTATCGCTCGAACATAGGATTTGTGAAGCCCCCTATTCTTAAAGATAACCTGACCCGGCTTCCGGATGCGTCCCCCTGACGCTGTCTGGTACTAGACCGCCTTTGTCCAGCGTGACGATCCGGTCACAGCGCCGCGCAAAGGCCTGATTATGGGTCACTAATACCGAGGTCAACCGATGCGAACGGTGCAGGCCGGCCAGCAGATCGAAGATCATTTCGCCGGTCCGGAAGTCCAGATTGCCGGTAGGCTCATCGGCCAGCAGGACGGAGGGTCTGGCGACCAAAGCACGGGCCAGCACCACCCGCTGCTGCTCTCCCCCCGATAATTCGCCCGCGCGATGCGATGCCCGCGCGTGAAGCCCGACCTCATCCAACCTCGCCTCGGATTCCGCGGCGGCGGCCGAATGCGCCGCGCCCCGGATCAGCAACGGCATCATCACATTCTCCAGCGCCGTGAATTCGGGTAGGAGATAGTGAATTTGCCAGACGAAACCAATCTCACGGTTGCGAAAATCCGCGCGGTCCGCCTCCGTGAGCCCTGAAATCTCCCTCTCTCCGTAGTGTATCGTACCCTCCGAAGGACTGTCCAGACCGCCCAGCAAATGCAGCAGAGTGGACTTCCCCGCCCCGGATTCCCCGACCAGCGCGAGCATTTCGCCGCGTTCCACGTCCAGGTCGAGGCCCTCAAAAACCACCAGGGCGGCCTCGCCGGAGCGGTATCGCTTGGCCAGGTTGCGCGCGCGAATGTACCCTTCGCTCATTCACCCGTAGAGTAGCTCACTTCAGCGTCGGGGTTCGTGGCGCACAGTGCTGCATGCAGGGTCGAGAGTTCTTGAGACGTTTCCTGCCTTCAGCCCACATTCGTTTGTTCCGCGACCTACCCGATCCGGTAAATCGTCATGCCGGAGAGCAGCTTGGGGTAGAAGTCGGTGGATTTCTGCGGCATCACTCCGCCCGAGAAACTGGTGTCGGCGACCTGCTCAATGGAGGTGGGCCGCAGCAGGAATGCAATCTGCGCGGCGCCGCTGCGGGCTTCCGCGATGGCCGGCTCGAGGCCGCGGATGTAGCGCAGGTGCTTTTCGTCGCGCACGGCCTCTTCGCCGATGCCGAGCGCTTTCCCGATCAGCCGCTCATGCAGCACTCTCACGTCGAGTTCACCGGCCGGGCGAACCGATTGCAGCAGAAACAGGCGGGCGCCGATGGCTGCGCCGATCACCGTTGGGCCGGCCGACCGCTCCCAGGCGCGCTGTAGCTCGTTGAGCGAACCGATCTCCACGATGCGGAAATCGACGGCGGCGCGGTCGAGGAAGCCGTCGGGCAGTTGGCCGGCGTCGATGCCGCTCACCAGCCGGTGCGTCGCGAGGATCTTCAACCCCGGCGAATACATGTTCACGAAGGTCATCATCACGCGGTCGGCGCCGGCAAGCTGCGGGTTCTCGTTGCGAAAGGCGAGCGCGGTTTCGTAGCGGTGATGGCCGTCGGCGATCAGCAGCTTCTTATCGGCCATCAATTCCTGGATCCTGCCCGCCGCGGCAATACGCCACATGCGATGGCCAACACCGTACTCGTCGGTAACCTCGGCAAGGGGCGCAGCCTGGGCGGCTTCCTCGAGCACGGCGTCGATTTCGCCGGCCCGGTCGGGATAGAGCATGAAGATCTGGCCAAAGTGGGCGTGCGTGTGGCGCAGCAGTTCCAGGCGATCCTTCTTGGGGCCGGCCAGGGTCTGCTCATGACGATGTACGATGCCAGCCGAGTAATCTTCCACCGCTCCGAGTCCGATGAAGCCCTGGCGAGTCAGCCGCTCGCCGGTATCGGGAACGGTGAAGTCCTGGAAGTACGCGAAGATGGCGGGCGCGGCGTCGCGCGCCAGCACGCCGCGCGCGATCCAGTCGTTCAAGTAAGCCGCGGCGCGGGTGTAGACGTTGGCAGCCTCGTTATCTTCGGGCTTGCGCTCGCCGAGGATGATCCGCACCAGGTTGTACGGGCTGAGCGACAGATACCGCTCCCGCATGGCGGACGAGATCTTGTCGTACGGCTGCGTCACCAGGTTGGCGAGCGGGCCGGCTTGTGCGGTGTACCGCAGGGCTTGGAAAGGATAGATTTTGGCCAAGCCCCAGGATACCAATTATGCCAGCAATTACGGTTTCGGACTTACCACCGTGAGGTCGGGTTCGCGTCCGACCTGGCCGGTCATGGCCTGCTCGACGGTCACATCGTGAACGTCCAGAATCTTGCCCAGCGCCTGGTCCATGCTGGTGCGGGCGTCCTGAAGCTGGGAAAGGGCATCGACTTCCGAGAGCCGGCGCGTGGTGTCGTCGCGCTGGGCGATCATCACGTCGAGAGTGGTCGCGGTACCAAGCTCGTACTTGCGGCGCGTGCCGGCCAGCGTCTCGTCGGCGAGCTTGCGGGAGACCACGCTGGTCTCGTATGCGGCGCGGGCGTTGCGCAAGGCGGTCCAATTGTTCATCACAGCCAGCTTGATGCTGTTATGAAGCTGACGGTCCTGGATCTCCGATTGCCGGTAGTTCAGCTCGGCGGTGATCTGGTCGGCCTGGGCGGAACGGTTGCGGATAGGGACCGTCAATGCGAATGCAATGTTGTAATTCGGGAATTTGCGATCGAAGACCTGGCTGAGCGCGGTTCCGTAGCCGCCCAGCAGGGACGAATTGAGGTCGCTGGCGGCCAGCGGCCGGTACCCGATAATCTGCTGGCTGCCGTTCAATATCGGCACCTGGACGGCGCTGTTCACGCTGCCGGCCTGGCCGTTATTGGCCAAGGTTGCCGAAACCGACAGCGTCGGCAAAAGGTTGTTCTTGGTGCCCAGCAGGTCCAGGCGGGAGTTTTCGAGGGCAATCTGATTCTGCTCGATTTCCGGCCGGTGGGCGATGGCCTCGGCCACCAGGTCCTGCCACGGAATCACCGCTTCCTGCGGAGGAACCTCGATGTGATCGGTGGGGATGATGCGCGCCATGGCGACGGCCGGCACATCCAGACCGCTGCGCGTGATGTAGTTCTTGAGAATCATCTCCTGCTGCAAGACCTGCGATTCGCGCTGCACCACGTCCTGTTGGGCGGCCTTCATGTCGGCCTCGGCCTGGATGATGTCGATGGGAGCGATGGCGCCCAGATCGGCGCGCTTTTTGTTGTCCTCGAAAAGCTGCGTGTCGAGCCGCAGGGTCTCCTGGCTTACCCTCAGCTCATCGTTGTAAGTCACCAGGTGCCAGTAGAGATTGACCACGCCGGCCACGGTGGTGATGGCCTGGTTTTTGACGGTGAGATCGCCCGCCTTGAGGTTGTTTTGCGCCTTGTGGAGGGACCGCTTGTTCACTGCCAGACCGAATCCATTGAGCAGGTTCTGGGTAATCGACAAGGAAGCTGTGGCGGAGTCGATGGGATTGTAGAGAGCGGTGAGGGCATTCTGACTGGAGCCATAGACGCTGCTTAAGCCGAGCGACACCGTGGTGCCGGTCCAATAGCCTTGTTGCACGCCATAAACCAGGTTCTTGAACTGCTGCACAAAGAAGTCGGTACCGGTGAACTCGGTGGAAGTCTCGATGGAAGTGGTATGGTAAAATCCGCCGGCAATATAGAAGTAGGGGTCCGTATTGGGAATGGTGGAACCGGCCAACTGCACGCTCAAGCCGCTGAGGACGCCGCTGTTCGCGCTGCCCGTGGTAGTGGTGCCGCCGGCGGAATTGACCTGCGAGGCTCCGGACAGGACGCCGAGCGAGGCCGATGTGGGGGCCTGCGTGACGCTGGTGGAGAAATTGCGCAGCAACTGGCCGGCGCTGGCGCGCTGGAGGTCCGACAGCGCCAGCTTGGGCTGATAGCGGCTCGATTCGAGATCGAGGTTATTCTCGAGCGCAAGCGCGATGGCGTCGCGCAGCGACAGATAGATGGAGCCGGCGCGCATCAGCTTGTCGATACGGGGAGAATCGGCAAAGGAAACCACACCCACCGGGTGGGCACGGAAAGGCCGGGTCATCCCGGCAACCGTCCCCTGGCTGGGATCCTGGGCGAACGACTGCGTTTGCCCAAATCCGGGCAGCGCTACGAAGGCGCAAAGGAGGAGAGCGACGATCGGCTGAACGCGAAGCATAGTTAGACTCGATACCTCGATAGGTTTAAGTTGCGGCAATTTCGCCGCCATCACATCTTCCGCTGCAAGTGCTTCCCTGGATTATACGAAGCACCCGCCGCGGCGGTTCGGAAAACTTGGGGCTGTCCGGTTTTGGGACATCACAAGCGGCGAAGCGAACAGCCAACCATATCTCATATTAGACGCTCGCGAGGGTGATTTTTTACGGCGGAAGTTGGAAGACAGGAGTCAGAAGACAGAAGGCAGAATGGCGGCAGCTTGGTATCGCCGGCGGACCAGAGCAAAACCCTCGTGTAGCGGCGCGCCTCCCGCTCCTGACTCCTGACTCCTGTCTTCTGCCTCCTGCCTTCCCGCTACGACTCGCGCCCCGCCTCACGCTACAATGACCAACAGCGATGGCCCCCTCCGCAAACCCGTCTTTTCTGCGCGCCATGCTGGCGGAGCGGCTGGCGCTGGTGCTCGACGACGTCGAACGCGCGGCGGGAGAGGTCGGGAAGCACGCCCGCCAGGAATGCGCGAATCTGCTCAACCAGGCGGTGCGGCGGCTTTGGCAGGCTGGCGAGTTGGCGGGGCTGGCGGACACGCTGGCGGATGCGGCGGCGCAGTTTGCGGCGGGCGCGACGGTGTTGTCCATCGAAGCCGGCATGGCGACCCTGGAGAGCATCCGCCCGAGCGCCGATGGCGGGCAGGGGGCGGGCAGCCAGACGGCGCTCGATGCGGCTCTGGCGCTGAAGGCTGCCATCGAGAATCGCGAGCCGGTGATCGCGGCGGCGGCGGAGAGCGAGGTTGGCGGAACGCTAGCTGCCCTGGCGGCAGCCGCCGGGGACGACCGGGTAGCGGTTTTTCCCGTGACGAGCCATGACGGCGTACCGGGGCTGCTGTGTGCGTGGGGAGCGGTGGAAGCCGCCGCGGTAGAGCTGCTCGCCCAGGTGGCGGGCGAGGAATGGGAGCGCCTGTCTCGCGCAGCAGCCGAAGCCGCGGCGGCAGCCGAAGCCGCGGCAGCAGCCGAAGCCGAAGCCGCCGCAGCAGCCGAGGCCGAGGCCGCCGCAGCCGAGCTGGCGACCATCGCGCCGGCGGAGAGAAGCTGGGACAGCCTGTCCGCCGAGGAGCAGCGGACCCACCTGCGCGCACAGCGTTTCGCCCGCGTCCGGGTGGCCCAGTGGCGGCTGCGCGAGGGCGCGGCGGTGCGCTCGGGCCGCGTTCGCGGCGATCTCTACGGCGAACTGGAGACGGAGATCGAAGAGGCGCGGAAAAGCTTTCGCGACGAGTTTTTCGCCCCGTGCCCCGGCATGGTCGATTACCTTCACCTGGAGATGGTGCACACGCTCGCCAATGACGATGCGGAACTGCTTGGCAAAGATTACCCTGGTCCTCTGCTGTAGCGTGGTTGGGCGAGCAGTGAGTGGGACGGCCCCCGCGACGGGCCACCCGAAGGCGGCCACTGGCACGGCGACCACCCTGGCGGCACTGGCGCGCGCCTACCGCGCCGGCCCCACCCCAACCCGCCGCGCGGCCGTGGAACGGTGGGCGGCGCTCCATCCGCAGGATGCGCCGCTGGTGCAACTGGCGTTCGGCGTGGTCGCATACGAGCAAAAGGATTACCTGGTGGCGGCGGCCAACCTGCGCAAAGCGCGCCCCAAGCTGGAGCGCATCGCGGATTACGTGGCCTACTACCTGGGCGCGGCACGCGTGGAAGCCGCCGATTTCGAGGGCGTGGCGCGCGATCTCGATCCAACCCACCGCCAGCCGGCATCGCCGCTGGCAGGCCGCGCGTGGGTGATCGAAGCCCGCGCGCGGCAGACGGCGGATGCGGCCGGCGCGGTGAAACTGCTGCGCGATCACTACGCCGAATTGCCACAGCCGGAAGGCGGCCTCGCGCTCGCCGATTGCTACGTGGCGGGCGGCGACCCGGCCAGCGCCGCCGATTTCCTCGAGCGCGCCAACGCGCAGTTTGTCACCGGCGAGGCCGCCAGCCGGGTCGCGGACGCGTTGAGCAGCCTCCGGGAGCGGATGGGCGAGGCGTTCCCGCAGCCGCTCCCGCAGCAACTCTTGCGCCGCGCCG
>Ga0208820_1001332_pt1 | contig 13911 bp, 13 predicted proteins | sample June2015DPH_16_5_FD_184713 | JGI IMG/M metagenome (GOLD analysis project Ga0208820, IMG submission 184713) | Peatland microbial communities from SPRUCE experiment site at the Marcell Experimental Forest, Minnesota, USA - June2015DPH_16_40... | ecosystem: Environmental > Terrestrial > Soil >...
AAATCCTGTTTCTCTGCTGGAGTAATGATGAGCAAGTTTCGATTATCCGTCATGTCTCATAGACGGTCGAAATATGCTTTCGTTATCACTGGGACATTATACTAGTGAGTTTGACGAGGGGATACCAAGGAACTACGCTCCAGCTAGTGATTTTCTGAGAGTTTGAAAAAGCAGACCTTCTTGGGACTCAGCAAAGAAGAATTCGGGCCAATGGCATTGCTGCCATCGGTTGTCACTACTGCTACTTCTCGCCACGCGGCTCACTGGCAATCGTTGACGGCGACGGGGAACCGCCGCAAGCACAGTGAAAATAGCCAACGCCAAGATCAGATGAACCGGACAAAGGCCGACGACAAGAACCTCTACTGCGTAGCAGTTAGGCCGAGGACGGCACTAAGAAAAGTGGGAACCCATGGTGTGATCGGCGTTTGTAAACGGGTCCATCGCACGCAAGAAATCCGATATTCGCATTCCGGAGTCCAGCAATTGAATAAAATCAGCGGGGGTTATGCCTTGGCGCTGGGCTATGTACAACAATTCAACAATAGCGCATTCCACAAGCTCTGACTTGGGCTCTGCGGACTGTCCAATATTATTCATTGCACCCCTACAAGCGTCATCCATTTTCGTAAAAACGGTGAGAATGCTGACATTTTGCCGGAAAGTTCCACTGCTGTTCTGTTCAAAACTGCACACTCTTACCAAATTGCTGGTTTGGCGGGATGAGGTCTCCCAAGACGGCTAGTTGCTTCTGTGCAGCACTACTGCAGCTTCGCGTACTCGGCTTTGGCTTCTTTCAGGATGGGGATGTCGGGGTCGGCGTCTTTCCAGAGCGTGAGGAAATCTTTGTAAGCGGCGAGCGCCCGGACGCGGGCGGCATCGGCATCCGCACCCTGCGAGGTTCTCGACTGCAAGGCGTTCGCACGAGCCACGCCCAGACGCGCCAAGGCTCCCGTCCAGCAGTTCCAGACGATGCCGCTGTGGTCGAGAATCTTCTGAAACTCGGCGGCAGCTTCCTTGCCCTGTCCGGCTGCCAAGTATGCCTCCCCGCGAACATACACGTGATAGAGGCAGGAAACATTGTTGATGAATGGAATTGACCCTAACTCGATGGGTGAAGCAGCTTGCAGGGTATTCAGAGCGGAAACCGGGTTCTTTCTGTCCAGCGCCAGTTGCGCCTGAATCGCAGGCAGCCACAGCGACTGCATTTGCGTGTCCAGTGGGAAGCGTTTCCCTAAGTCTTGGGCCAAGGATTCCGCTCGTGCCGTATCGCCCGCCATGGCAAAGGCAAGTGCGGCTTCGCTTTCGACACCCTGATTCGCGGGAGCCAGCTTCAAAGCCTCTGCCGCTGACTGCCGGGCTTCTGTCCTGTTGCCATAAGCGACTTGTTGCAGAGCGGCATTCGCCTGCCAGATAGCCCCGCTTTCCTTGCTATCGACTCGTATGGCGGACTCCACAGCCCGCTTGGTAAGTTCCTGCGCCTTGCGAGGATGACCGTCATACGCCTCTGTATCCGACGCGAGCGCTAGTCCAAAGTTTTCATACTCAGGCTTGCCCGCCAACCACTGTTGCTGTTCCGCCATCGCCGAGTAGTCCGCCCCGAGAAAGGCAAGACCGTAGAGACCATCGTGGAGTATGTAATCATCCAGTTTTCGCACGTGCGCCTCGTGGATGGCCTGCCGCGCCTCATCGAAGCGCTGCAAGGAGAGGGCGTCGTTGGCGAGATTGACGTAAGAGCTTACACGATCCGGCGCGATGCGCAGGGCTTGCCGGGTGATCTCCGCGGCCTTTTGATACAGCCCTTGTGCGGCGAAATCTGTGCCCAAATTGTTGCACCAACTGGCGTCCGGCTGGTAGTTCTCAATCATCTGTTGATACGTCTGCACCGCTTTTTCCAGTTCCCCGGTGGCCGTGTCATAGTAGCTGGCGGTGATTGCCAGCTTTTCCCGTTCGCTGGCATGTTCCCGCAACTGGAACGCCTTGGTGAAGTACTCGCTGGCCCGCCCTAGCTCGGAGAGAGTGGTGTAGTCGCTGCCCACTGCCTTGTAGCCCATGGCAAAATTCGGATCAAGCTCGATGGCACGTTGATCGTAATGCAACGCTACGGCAGCGCCTTTCTCGCGTTCTGCCTTTCTGCCGAGGCTGAACGCCTTCAGTGCTTCGAGCGAAGACGTGGTGGCCTGTTCGAGCGGAACATCAAATTTCTGCACCGAAGCCAGTGACTCGCCTAGTTCACCTCGCAGCTTGAACGCTGCCTCGCCCAGTGCGTCCAGCACCTTCTCCTTGGACGCCGCCGTCACCTGCTCTTCGGCCAGCGTGTCTCCGCTCTGGCAATTCACCGCCTTCAATGCCAGCACATATTCGCTGCCAAGAGTTCCAATCGATCCGCCTATGTAAACTTTGCTACCTGCTCGCAGGCAAAGCTCGCGGATTACCTCTGGCGTGAGTTTCGTGCTGGCTGGGAGCGTCATCAGCTTAAGGGTCGTGCCAACTTTGCTGTCGGAGAGCACATTCAAGAAAGGCGATTGCCGCAGGGAAACGTTGAGCGCTGTTTTCAGTGTGTCGTCGAATATCGCATCGCCTGTGCTGTTGGCAAAGTCGGCGAGAACAATGGTGTCCTTCTCCGTCAGGCGCTTGCTTCGCTGATGGCCACGAGCGTAGAACGTGGCCGCCACGAGCAAGGCGATCAGTAGGAGTGGAAGCGCAATCTTCCAGAGGTTAGCAACCCGAGAGGAACGAGCTTCTACCACCGCCGTGCCTGAGCTTGCCGCGGAAATGTGCCCGCTCTCCGAATCCCGCTTCAGCCGTTGCAAATCCGTTCGCATGTCGGCTGCGTGCTGGTAGCGTAGGTTGCGATCTTTCTCCAGTGCCTTGTTGATAATGTCTTCCAACTTGGGCGGTACGTCGTGATTTAGCCGCACCACTGCCACCGGGGCACGGTTCAGGATGGCTTCGCAAATGACCGCTGAGCTTTCTCCGTGAAACGGCAAATCACCCGTTGCCATCTCGTACAGCACGGCCCCAAACGAGAACAGGTCGGTACGCGCATCCAACTCTTTCGCCCGTACCTGCTCCGGCGACATATACGCTACCGTTCCCACCATGGTGCCCGGACTGGTCAGATGCTCCGCGTCCACCGTCTGCGTGTTAAGAGACGCGATTTTACTCGAAGAACTGCCTGCCAAACTGACTTTCGCCAGCCCAAAGTCCAGAATCTTTGCGTGCCCTCGCTTGGTAACAAAGATGTTGGCGGATTTGATGTCGCGGTGGACAATGCCCCCTGCGTGGGCGGCGTCGAGTGCGTCGGCGATGTCAATCGCCAGACCAAGTAATATATCCGTCTCCATGGGCTTTCCGGCGATGCGATACTTCAGCGCCATCCCGTCCAGAAACTCCATGGCGATGAACGCTTTTCCATCCTGCTCTCCGATATCAAAGATCATGCAAATATTGGGGTGATTCAACGCAGAGGCGGCTTGGGCTTCGCGTTGAAAACGAGCGAGGGCTTGTGCATCTCGGGCCACTTCTTCCGGCAGGAATTTGAGCGCGACAAAACGGTGAAGACGAGTGTCCTCAGCCTTGTAGACTACGCCCATCCCGCCACCGCCGAGCTTCTCGATGATGCGGTAGTGCGAGATTGTCCGGTCGATCATGGTGGGCGCAAGATGCTCAGGGTGCCATATTAGGGATGTGAGGAAGCCGAGTCAACGAGGACGACCAAAACTTCGATTCGGGCAGAAACCCAACTCCGCTGTGATGTTGAATTTGGGGTGTAGAATGCACGTCCAACGTATGAAGACTCTCCTAAATGATCGCGACCGGAACGAAGTGCTTCATCGTCTGAGCAGAGTGCGTTCGGACAGCCGGGGGCGTTGGGGCAGCATGTCCGCTCATCAGATGATTTGTCACCTCAGCGACTCTTTTCGGGCGGCGCTAGGCGAAAAGCAAATCAGCTTGTCCTCCACGCTCTTCAAACGCACGATCTATAAGTGGGCGGCTCTGTGGGTACCTCTTCGGTGGCCACACGGCATCAAGACGCGCCCTGAAATGGATCAGCAACAGGGTGGTACCCGGCCCGTGGAATTTGCATCGGATGTCGAGAAGCTTCGCAGGCTGTTTGACCAGTTCTGTGACTGGAAGGGCGAATTCGCGCCTCATGCAATGCTTGGTCAGTTGTCGAGGACTGAGCGGATGCGGCATGCCTTCCTCCACATGGATCACCACTTGAGGCAGTTCGGAGCATAGGGCTAACCACAGGGGGCAAGGGAAATGCCCCGACCGCCAAGCGTTTCGACCCCGTGGCCCAAAAGGGTTTCTCCGCAGCAGCCGCAAGTGAATGAATCTACTGACCCGGAAATTTGCGACTTTGCTAATCCGCCCGGTATACCTTCGGACTAGCGATCACTGCGGTAGCCCGATCCGGCGCAGCAGGTCGGCGAACCTAGGGTCGGAGCGCAGGGGGTCCCAGAGCGCCTCAACCTTAACGTAAGCGAGACGATTGAAACGCTCGTCGCATGATTTTTCTAGCCACGTGAAGGCCTGATCCTTATCTTCCAGCCCGGCATACACCAAGGCGAACGAAAAGGCCGGTACAAAGTTCCGCTTCTCCAGAGCCCTAAGTTCCTCGATCATGTGTAGCGCCTCGTTTCGTTCGCCCAGCCGAGCATGTGCGTACCCGAGAAGGGCGAGCGAGGCGGCGTCGCCTCGGCTCAACGCCGAATACTTGTTTAAGTCGGGCAAGGCTTCTCTGTACAACCCTTTGCATGCATGAGCCTGTCCCAGAACCGCGTAAGCAACGCCATAGTTTCCATCCATCTCCAGCGTCCAATGGCACTGTTGAATAGCCTGATCGAATTGCCTTGACAGGTAGAGCTGTACCGCCAAGACATGGCTCTCAGCAGGGGAAACAGGATCGAGATCTAGGGCGCGTTTCGCCGTTGCCAGGGCTTCGTCAAATCGTCCGAGGGAGCTGAGGTAGAGAGGGTAAAACGCGTGGCTCCTGAGGTAAGAGGAATTCACAGCAAGGGCTTGCTGAAAATGCCTTCCAGCGGCGGGCCAGTTCCAATCGTAGGTGAAGCTGGCATACCCCAGCGAAACGTGAGCCTCAGCCAGACCATCGTCTATTTCCAACGCCTTCGCGGCTGCCGCCTTCGCTTTCGGCATCACCTCTCTCGGCGGAAACACATTCAAGAATGATGCTAGGTTGTAGCCGTCAGCCAACCCCGAATAGGCAAGCGCATAGGCGGCGTCCTTTTCGATGGCCTCCTGAAAATATTTAATGGCCTTCTGTATTCCGTCCAGCGTTCGTTTGTTCCAATGGAAGCGACCCTTCAGGTAGAGCTGGTAGGCTTCCAGATTCTTCGTGCCCGCCCTCACGAGCGGCTCTTGTCTCTGGGCTCTGAGGGTCACCTTCAATCGATCTGCGATGCTTCTTGCGATTTCGTCCTGAACCTCAAAGATATCTTGTAGTTCGCGATCATAGCGCTCAGACCACAGGTGGTAGCCGTCAGTGACGTCAATCAGTTGAGCCATGATCCGAAGGCGACTCCCCAATTTGCGTACGCTGCCCTCAAGAACCGTCGTTACGTTCAAGCATTCCCCGACGGTTCGCAGGTCGACATGCTTGCCTTTGAAAGAGAAAGCCGAAGTCCGCGCCGCGACACGAAGATCCTCGATCTGGGCAAGCGCGTTGATTATCTCTTCAGTGATGCCGTCGGCGAAGAACTCATTTTCGGGATCAGAGCTCATATTAGTGAATGGCAGGACGACAATCGACTGATGCTTAGTCCCGGTTGGCATCGCCGTGAGGGGCCGTGCCTGCCCTTCACCGAACGATTTTTGCGAATCTGTGTCCCGCTTCACCCGTTGCAGGTCAGTTCGTATCTCAGAGGCGTGCTGATACCGCAAATTCCGATCTTTCTCTAAGCACTTGCTGATGACCTCTTCCAGCTTTGGAGGGGTGTCAGGGTTGATCCGAACTGGCGGTACAGGTGTGCGGTTGAGGATCGAATCAAACATCGCGCCTGTCGTGTCGCCTCGAAACGGAAGCATGCCCGTGCACATCTCGTACAACACTGCGCCGAACGAGAACAGGTCGGTGCGAGCATCGAGTTCCTTCCCTCGAACTTGCTCGGGCGACATGTAGGCAACCGTTCCCAGCGCAGTGCCGGGACTGGTGAGATATTCCTCGGACTCGATGGTCGGGGCGCTCATGGCAACGCTTTCCGGCTTCAGAGTGACTTTCGCCAGCCCGAAATCGAGAATCTTCGCCTGACCACGATTCGTGACGAAGATGTTGGCGGGTTTGATGTCCCGATGGACGATGCCCTTCGAGTGTGCAGCGTCGAGAGCGTCGGCAATCTGGATGCCCAGATCGAGCACCGTTTCGATCTCCAGCGGTTTGCCACTGATCCGGTGCCGGAGTGTCTGCCCCTCCAGTAACTCCATAGCGATGAAGGTTCGCCCATCAGACTCGTCAATCTCGTAAATGGTGCAGATGTTCGGATGGTTCAAAGAGGACGCAGCCTTGGCCTCCCGCTGGAAACGGCTGAGGGCTTGTGCGTCGTTGGCGAGTTCGTCGGGAAGGAACTTCAGAGCGACGTGACGACCGAGCTTGAGGTCTTCCGCCTCATACACGACACCCATACCCCCGCCGCCGATCCTGCTCAGGATGCGGTAATGGGAAACCGTCTGCCCTACGGGTTGGGAGGGCGTGGACACTGCGTAGACATGTTAGGTGGGGCCAAGGGGAAGGTCAACGTTCTCCGGCACCACCCTTTACACGCTGGCATCGTAGCAGACAAGCTCCAACTGATTTCCCTCGGGGTCGGTTACATCGAGCGCCAATGTACCCATGCGTGTTCGGCGGTCTCGATTTTTGATTGCGCTGGTCGGACTGGGGGTCAATGCGACATGCACGTTGCGTGGGCAGTCCGTGTGGCGGCTCTGGTGGTCGCGCCGCTAATAGTGCGGGAAGGCTGGGAAGGCAATACGTGGCAAACCCTGTGGGTGTTGCTGACCAATGAGAACTTGAGTAGCCGCGAAAATCGGTTGCCTATCGAGGAGGTGGTCGCCTAAAGTCATTTCTACTATGGACATTCTTCTTTCGCCGATTGGTTGGGTGCGCTCCAGCGAGAAAGGCCGACGAGAAGACTACTGGGGTGAGGTCGCTTCTGAGATCGTCTTGGATCGTGACACCTTTTCGCCGGAGGCTCTGAACGGACTCTCTGAGTTCTCCCATGTTGAGGTGTTGTTTCACTTGCACGGTGTCAATGAGGGCTCGGTCATTACCGGGCGCAGGCATCCCAGAGACAATGTGAAATGGCCCGAAGTCGGCATTTTTGCTCAGAAGGCGAAGAGCCGACCCAACAGAATTGCCGCAACGATCTGCCGACTGCTCTCAGTTCAAGACTTGACGCTAACGGTGCAAGGTCTGGATGCCTTGGATGGTTCTCCCGTCTTGGACATCAAGCCCGTGTTTGCCCAATTTGTTCCCGACAGAGCTTCGGTTCGACAGCCACAATGGTCGCACGAAATGATGACGAACTACTTTAAGCGCATGACCTAACGTCATCCTTAGCGTGGCGATGCCGTTGCTGCTTTCGCCTGCCTGCCCTTTATCTCGCTCTCGGCTTGAAGCCAATCGTCCAAATCATAACCGTCAGTCCTTCCGCGCTGCTCGTAAACTTCGTAGGCGCGTTGCTGAATCTGCTGCTCCATTGGGATCAGGACGGTCGGCTCGTCCGACTTCGGTACGAGTGTTGATAGCTTCTTCTCGATCTCGTCTGGATGGCGATCTACCCTTTTTCCCAGTTGTTCAGTCTGGCGTTCTAATCTGTCAACTTTGGTGCGTTTCTGTGCCATACCCACAGCTTGACACAAATCTAATGCCAAAGCGAGGTTCTACAGCGCACCAGTGCCAGACACGAGCGTTTCCCAGAGCTATGCGGGTATCGAGCCGAAACCCACGCGGGATTTCGGCAGGCGTGCGGACATGCAGGAGATCATATTTGACTTTGAAGCCTGCGTAAGCGCGTGGAAAAACGGTGGAAAAACCGACTCCGGTTGCGATTGACAATCGCTGTGCGAGGCAGCATTATTTGCTTACACAAGTTCCCCGGAAATTTGTTCCTGAGCCCGGAGGTTCCATGATGCAGTTTCTTCGCAAAGTTTGCACGGACGATCAAGGACAGGATATAGCTGAATATGCGGTCATGCTCGCCGTTATCCTAGTATTGGTGATCGGCACTGTGCGTCTGATCGGGGGAAACGCCAACAACGCATTTTCCACTGTCGCCAGCACTCTCGGCACCACTTGATAGATCAAATATGCTCTTCTTGGTCGTGGGCACGCCTGCGAGTGGTGTGCGGTTGCGGGAAGTCGCGCTACGCTGATTTCTTTGCCAGTAGGCAAAACTCGATTACTTTTCCGGGTTGCGACTGCGGCGTAACCGACGCCACTTTTCTTCGGAAGTTCGTCGGTATGTAGAATTCAATTACTCGGGCCATAACTGCTTCCTCTCCGAAGACTCGAAATGTCCGCTTAAAGCCTACGTTCTCATCTGCCCTGTGGGAATAGCTCCTGCGTGCCGCGTGGCGGCACTGCTGGGCTAGCGTGGCGGACTGTTTATCCCGGCGCACTGCAATCGCGATGTTTCGCCAATAATCGTTCCCTGCGCGGGCACGAATGCGAGTTCAGGCATCTTGAGGCAGCTATTTGGCTCTTGTCCCGTGTGTCAACAACTGGGGAAAAGGCACGTTCTGTGCAGTCTTCTGTATATCTTCACTGTCATTGCCTCACTGACGTCATCTGCGCCCTGCGGACGAGGAATCAAGCTTCCTATGTTCCGCGAATCCCCACCCCAGCGCTGGCCCACTTCTACGGCGCGTCAACAAGCTTATCGGCGAGCCTCATAATGACGACGGTAACTTTTTCGGCCCCGTGTGTACGCGTAAAAAGGAGGTGGAGGGGCTGAACCATGGCAGAGAAACAAATCACGGAGCGCGCCCGAGCAGCGCCGACAGTGGTTGTACCTTAAAAGAGTGGCATGGCCGATCTTCTTCAATTCTCGAAACGTCCGGTCATCCGATGTCTGGCGCTGGTGATTCTGCTAACTGGGTCGACGCATCTGGAGCCGCTGACCTCCGCAATCTACGATCCCGATTTGTGGTGGCATCTGCGCGACGGAGACGCGATCGTTGCCCAGCACGCGGTGCCGCATCAAGGAGTGTTCTCGCAGTATGTGAGCCATCCGTGGGCGGCATATAGCTGGGGCTTCGAAGTGATTGCGTCGCGCTTTTATCACTGGTTCGGACTGGTCGGACTGGTGGGATTGCGCTCCGGTCTGGAAGTCGCGATCACTTTCCTTCTTTTTGCCATTCTCCGCCGAGGAAGTGGCAGTTTTTGGAAAGCGTGGGCTCTGACGGCGGCTGGAATGTGGGCCATGCATCATTGTCTGGGATTGCAGCCCATGCTGACCTCCGTCCTGATGTTTACGATTGAAATTGGGCTGATTGTCGAAGCTCGAAGGCGAGGAAACATCGGGCTGCTTTTCTTAATGCCGGTCTTATTTCTGGTATGGGCCAACCTGCACATCCATTTTATCTATGGGCTGTTCGTTCTTGGGTTGCTGGTGACGGTTTGCATCGTTCGGTTGATTCTGCCGAAAAGCTGGAGCGCTTCGCTTGAGCCAGAACAGGAGTTTGCGGTTTCAAAACTGATCGCGGTGGCTGGGCTTTCCGTGCTGGCGACGCTGATAGGGCCCTACTCCTGGCGTCTTTACGCTGTGACCCTAAGCTATGTGCAAAGTTCCGCGCCGTACAGCATCATTGTGGAGTTGCAGGCGCTGAACTTCCGTGCCCCCGAACACTTCATTGTTCTTCTGATCGTGGTGGGGGCGTTTTTTAGTCTGGGTTGGCAGCGATCTCGGGATCCATTCAAACTGGTGCTGCTGGTGGCCTGCACGCTCGTCGCTTTTCGCATGGAACGGGATTCCTGGTTCGTTTGCATTCCGGCGCTGGCGATTATCTCGGATCGAAAGCTGGCGACGGCTGAGAGAGCAGTCATTTCGCAAGGTCGCGCCTGGACTTTCGCAGTTGCGACAGCGTTAGGGACAGTTCTAGTCTTTCTGCTGGTGGCGTGGGACTCGAAGGTCAACAACGATTCGCTCCGGCGCTCGCTCGCACTTTACTTTCCAGTACGAGCTTGCGATTTCATTCGCGCCGCGTCCCTGCCCGGGCCGATTTACAACGATCTGAACTGGGGTGGATTCATAATCTGGAGCCTGCCGGAGTATCCCGTCGCCATCGATGGCAGGACGGATTTGTATGGAGATGAGGTTTTGAGCCGCTTCTACCGGGTCGAGCGGGGTTCGCCGGAGTGGTGGGGCGATCCCGATCTGGAGGCCGCGCGGCTGGTGTTGTTGGATCGGCGAGCTCAACTGGCAGCCCTGCTGTACCACGACCCGCGGTTTCGGGTCGTCTATGAAGATCCGCACGCCGTGGTTCTTGCGAGGAATGGCCAGGGAACAAAGTAAAATTCTTGCGAGCATGCAGCCCGCCGCTTAAGCCTACATTTTCAAGTCCTCCAGGGCGACACTGTATGCCTTCGCGAGATGCTGTTTCTACCGGGGTGGCCTCTTTCACAGCGGCGGACGCAAAGTTCGGCTCCGGCGGTTGCAGTTCTGTTCTCAGCTTGAAACGCGGGGAAACGGTAACGCCATTCGTCAAAAAGCGGCTCGGCATAATTATGCGTTTCACTATCCACCCAATATCCCTCCGCAGGACGGTTCCGATTCCGTTAGGAATGTCGTCAAGAACACCGGAAACGAGAACATCGCCCAAAGCGCCACGCCATTCGTTTGGCCCGTTCTTTGCACCGCTCAGGCCGCTGCGGAGTCTCGGAAGGCCGCGTAGCACGCGACCCGCGTTTAGCCAAAGGTAGCAGGACGGGAATCGAATCTGTATTCAGGTCTTGGCGTATACCGAGAATGATCACACGGTGCCTAGATTGCGGAACACCATAGTCTTCACACTTGATGACGAAATCACGAGGTTCAAAATCGGGATTACCATTCAGATTGGAGCTCTGCGGTTGATGCACGAGCGAATACAACACATATCGCGGTCCGGCGCCGGCACGTTCGGGGAGCCCCGACGTACCCGGATGGCGCAGGTCGATTCACCGCGGAACAGGCAGGACTCGGTTTCCACATGCCCACTGTGGCACCGAAATTGCCAGTTGCACCCATTGCACCCAAAATGGATCAGGCTTTTCAGGCTCTAGGTGCTTGAAAAGATTGGTCGGGGAGAGAGGATTTGAACCTCCGACCCCCTGGTCCCGAACCAGGTGCTCTACCAGGCTGAGCCACTCCCCGACAGATGGTTAGTCACTTCATTCTACTACACGTTGCATGACACATCCTGTGCCTGGAAATTCGGGCCTTGTCCTAAACTAACTAGGACAGTACCGAAATTCCGGTAGTGACAAGGTTTGAGCGGAGGCGAGACCTGATCTCCCGCGTCCCCGCGCCTATGAGTTGCTATGCTGCCTTCTCGTCACTGTGGGAGGCTGAGCTGCCAACTAAATCCTGGCGGAGTCGCTCCATTTGTGCCGATGCTTCCCTTATCTGCTCAGCATATTCGTAGCCTTGTCGTGGTAGAAATCCCCCGTAGTTCTGAAGCAGGAGGCTGGCATTTGCCTCGATGGCAGAGGTGTTGGAGTGGGCTTGGTTCGAAAGGGCAAACGTTAGTTTTTCTAGCTGCAAATCGCGCACGGCTAGCTCTTGTCTGCTCTGAGCAGCTTCCTGTTCAAGCACTCGCCCGTGGTAGCGGATGAGTCCAAACAGACATGCTGTCAGCGCGAGCAGGCACGAATTGGCAACAATGGTTTCTCTCAAAGCCTTGCTTAGGCTAACATTCCTCTCGCTGTCGAATCTCGCGAAACTGCTGGCCTCCGCCGTGGAAAGCGAAGACACAAGCCCGCGAGCTCTATCCATGTACTCCATACCTTCGTTTGAACCTACCAGCATGAATGCGCGGTGGCGATACCCCTGTTGGCGCAAACTAATAGAGCGCTCCATCTCAGCTTGCTTTGAGTTAGCCAAAGACTCCAGTTGCGATTCCAGGGATCGTTCGCGCTCCGCCCGATCAGCTAGCCCTACACGAAGGCCGGCAAAATCGGTTCCCATCCTGCCTTTCGCGTTGGTGTAGGGCTGCAAGTAGGAAGGGTCCTCGGTTAGAAGGTATCCGCGCTGACCTGTTTCCATATCGGTCAGGTCTCTCAGAACACCGGAAATGTCCGCCTGAATCATGGAGCTTTCCAGTGTGAGCCCCGCAAGTTTCTGCATCTGTTTTAAATGGTTAACAGCAAGATACGCATTCCATGCCATGAAAGCGAGTAGCGCGGGGGCTCCTATTTGGAGCGCAGCTTTTCGAATCATCTTGATTGTGCCATCCCTCACGTGATCTTCAGAACACCCTCAGTCGTAATTCGACTGGCTTTCGAAATCTCCTCCGCAACCTTGGCCGCTGCGACGCTGCTGTGAACCGGCCCTTCCGCTGACATAACCGAACTGGCAGCCAGGGTGAAAAGCACCGCATCCTCCTGCTTGTCGAAGTAAAGCACTACCTGATTCGCTGCCATGTGCGTACCTCCTGCTGATGGTTATTAGGAATGATAGGCCGATTCAGCACAAGAATGAGGTTGTCTTGTTTGGTGCGCCTTGTTATCCAATCTTCCGCCAGCGGTTGAAGCCAAGCGAATGATCTACTTGCCGAAAGAAGTTGCAGCTTAAGATCGAATCTCTCTCTCAACTGCTTACAATCACTGGCGTACTCTTTAGTCTCGTGGGCGTCATTGCCAATATGCACATCTATTTTCAGCCCACGAGCCTCTGCAATCCACTCGGGATGCTGATCCTGTTTGTGGGTGGTCTGGGATTGACGGCGCGCGCGCCACATCTGCATACAATAGATCGATGGAAACTCCGTTCGACGAATATTCCGCCCGGGTCCAGAAGCATCTGGAGAACGTCTACGGAATCCGCGTCGTGACTCGGGATATTCCCGATCCGCTGACCGGGGATCTGGACGGATCGGAAATCCATATCGACTACGCGGTCACTCCGGAACAGCGCCTGTTCCTGTTGGGGCATCTCTTTGGGCATACCGTCCAATGGAATGTGGACCCCGCCTCGTTTGAAATTGGCCGGCGGTTTCAACCTCCCGTGAATGAAGACTTAATCCCTGCCATCATCGCTTACGAACGAGAAGCGGCGTGTTACGGCCTCGCCATCTTCCATCAGATCGGCATAACGGGCATTGACATTGACCAATGGTTTTGTGACTACACTGCCTGCGATCAGGCATACTTGCTGCACTTCTATCGCACGGGAGAAAAGCGCGACTTTCGTGCCTTTTGGCGGATCAATGCGCCTCTGATCGAGCCCAAGGCAGTTCCCATTTTCACCCCGACAAAAAGATCTTTCCGGATGGATGGGATTGTGATTTGAGGTCTGTTTTTTCCCTTTGCCCGAGTTCTCAGGCTGCGGAAAAACTTTCCAGGTCGCAGTCTCGCCGCAGCGGCTAAAGCCGGCTCTGAAAACAGCGCATTATTGCAGCGGTGAACCGCTGCGCCACCCAAAGTCACCCTTACGACGTCTTTCGTGACAACGCGAGTAGGTCGTTGGTCTGGCGGATCAACTCACTGCGGTCGATATCGCGGTATTTTTTAGGTAGAAGGCTCTTGCTGGTGCACTCCAACACGGCCACCAGATTCTGCAGGTCGATTTCGGTCGGGTAGTACGGCGGAATGAAATCTTCCAGCGCCGCTTTCAAGTCTTCCGTATCGACGGCGGACTTGTCTTGCAGGCTGCTCCTCATGTGGCTGCGCACCAGGACCGCCTCGATATC
>Ga0208820_1001333_pt1 | contig 13904 bp, 12 predicted proteins | sample June2015DPH_16_5_FD_184713 | JGI IMG/M metagenome (GOLD analysis project Ga0208820, IMG submission 184713) | Peatland microbial communities from SPRUCE experiment site at the Marcell Experimental Forest, Minnesota, USA - June2015DPH_16_40... | ecosystem: Environmental > Terrestrial > Soil >...
TATTGAACAGCTCCGCAAACTTCGGCACGACGTAGGTGAACAAAAACATCACCATGATCGTGACCACGGTTACCAGCAGGGTGGGATAAATCAATGACACGAACAGCTTCTTGCGAAACGTCATCGCTAGCCGCTGAAAATTGATGTACCGGGTCAGCACCTCATCAATGGCTCCGCTCTTTTCTCCCGCCATCAGCGTGGTAGTGTAAATCTTCGGGACCATGGCATGCGCGGCGAAGGCGTCGGAAAGCAGTTCCCCGCCTTTTACCCGCTCCCGCACATTCCCAAGAATCTGCTGCAGATGGCCATCTTTTTGCCGCTTGATCAACAGGTCCAGCGAGTTCAGTATCGGTAATCCGGCCTTGATCAGCGTCAGAAACTGCTGGTTAAATACCAGAAAAGCACTTTGCTTGAGTTTGCGGCGCCGGCGCAGCGAAAATCCGCCGGAAAAGATTCCCTGCGGCTTCACCCAGTAAACCAGATACCCTTGCGAGGCAAAGCGGTCGCGTACCTCCGCCACCGAGTAGCCCTGCTCCACCTGCTGGAGCAGGCGGCCCCGTTCGTCCGCGACTTTTACAACAAACTCTGCCATTTACCGGTTCTTTTCGCTTCCCGACCCGCCCCAACCCTACGGGCCCAGTCTAACATCGCGGCTTACCATCTCAACTGCTGATCCAACCCACTCCCCGTGTTGTTAGTATCGCAAGTAACCCCTATCCCAGCAACATGCCAGATGCGGCGCTCCTGTTAATCCTTCAATTGCCTTCCAGTTCGCCCTCAACTACCTCCGTCCCCGCCGGAGGAGTGAAGTCAAACCTTGCAGCCGGAATCTCGACATTCTCTTTCGGATCGCTGAAGCGATACTCGGTCGTCGATCCATCGACCTCGTCGATCACAATTCGCGCAATCTGATGATCGGGGGTGATCTCCAGCAGGATTTCGCTGATCCGGTCCGCCATAGCCTGCGGTACTCCCCGCAAAACTACGTCTCCAGCAGCCAAAGGCGTGACATCCGGAGCTAGAGACAACCCCTGCAACTCCTTTTCCAGCTTGCTCTTGCCCAGCAAGAACGCCAGCGGCGACCGAATATCATCCAGCTTCCGTGCTGCTGTTTTCCTCACCTGCCGGTCGCCGGGGACGTAAAACCACGCATCTCTCCCGTCACTCACAAAGAGCTTCTCCCTGGGAGAACGGTACTCCCACCGCATCTTGCCAGGTTTTTTCATCCCACCCTTCGCCAGCCAAACCGTCCCCGACTCCGTCCGTTCCATCCCCGACCCACGATAAACCTCCGTAAACTCGGCCCGCAGGCTTTGTAAGTGGTTGTAGTGCTCGTCCACAGCCTGCGCGATGGCATGGACGTCTTCCGCCACAGCGCTAGGCGACGACGCAAGGGCGAGCAGAAGGACTGTTACGGTCGACTTGATCATCACTGGTAGGATTCTACTTCAGAGCGTCATCCCGAAGCCCCGCGTTTTCACCAGCGGGGCGAGGGATCTCGCCTACATCGCCACGGCCATTAGGCATCAGACCCACCACGACTCTCGTCATTCTGAGCCTTCTCGGAGCTGCTTAAACCGGCGAGAGCGAGCGGGAAGCCGGCCCTGAGCGCGGCCGAAGAGAATCTGCTCTCACCAAAAAACTTTGTCATTCCGACCGCAGCCGGAACGCCAGCGATGGCAAGTGGAGGAACCTGCCTTTCTTGCCATACCACAAATGTCATGACGCGCATCTCCCACTGTGTCATCCTGAGGCAGCGGAGTCGCTCACGAAGCGAGCGACTCCCAACGAAGGACCTCTGCATTTCTGTCAACAGACGGTTCAGGCTTCAAAGGCCACATTGCGGACCTAGCCCAAGTCCGCGCCGACCGCATCAACTCAAACGCCTGGAATTCGCTCAGACGTCGTCTGTTTCGAGCCATCTACCGCTTCTGTCATTCCGACCACAGCCGGAGCGCCAGCGACGGCAAGCGGAGGAATCTGCTTTTCTTGCCATGCCACAAATGTCCCGACGCGCATCTCCCGCTTTGTAATCCTGAGGCAGCGGAGTCGCACGCCAAGCGCGCCACTCCCAACGAAGGATCCCTGCAACTCTAAAAGAGACGGCTCAGGTTTCGTAACGGCCTCGTTTCTGAGAGGTGGTGCCGCAGCACTCATTCCAGCTCGGCCGTCCGAAACTTGTTCCTCGCCCCGTGTCGTTTATGCAGCACCTCTACCACTCTCTTCTTCTCAAACACACGGTAGATCACACGATAGACGCCATGCTTGTGGCCATAGAGCAGTTGCCTGACTGTCTTTTTCTCAGGAGTTACCGGACACCGGTTGGGGTGCTCTTCCAAACTGAGAATCTGCTTCTTCAACCCCTTGTACCATCTTCGTGTGGCGACGGAGCCTGCGCCGTCGATCTCGCTATACAGACGCTCAAGGTAAGCGTTCCGCGCGGGAATGTTAACGAGGTATGCCATGCCGTGCTTCGAACTCATCAAAGAACTGCCGTGCAGGCCGGACCTTCCGCCTTCTAGAGCCCTCCAATCCCTGCCGGATGCCTTCCTCAGCGCCCGCGAGTGCAGCTGCGTCCAGCAACCGCTGATATGCTGCGGCATCCTGCACCATGGCCGCCGCCTTCCCCTTCACCGTGAGCACTACCGGCCGCTTACTCTTCCTGAGCAGCTTCATGAAGTCGCCAGAACGCCGGCGAAAAGTTGTCAGTGATTGAATGTCCTTCGTAATGTCAAGCATTACGTCTCCTACCGAAGCACCTTTTTAGGTGCTCATAGTGTACTGCATCGCGTCGCAGTGCATGAACTGAATCTTCTGTTTCCTCGGTCCATGTGCCTGCGTGAGAGATGAACCGGCGCCTGCCGTTTTCCACAGCTCTGTTGGTCGCATGTCACATCATTCAGGACTCCTGATCTACGAGGGAAATTAACATGAGCCGATTTTGTAAATCAGGCGTAGATCCGTACCTGGAAAAATTGTCTCGGTGGCGTTGAGTTGGTCGCAGAGATGGCGGAGCGCCTGGTCGTGTATAGCTTGCGTGAGGTGGTGGAGACAGACGGTTAAGGTTTTGCTCTCGGCATCGGGGAACAGGTCAGCTTGGGTGCTGTAGATTTGACGGAGCAGGGCGCGGGTATCGTCGCTGCGCGTCATGGTTTGGCGCAGCACCGAGGCCATGCTGGTCTCGGCGCGATAGCTGATCAGTTTGATGGTGTCCAAGAACTGCTTGCGTTCCGGGAGGAGACGCTGGAAGCGTTCGCCTTGGGGCAGCTCCGCCACGCGGACAGGATGGGGAGTTTGCTTGCGCTGCTGCTTGAGCTGCTCGATTTGTTGTCCCAGGTTTTCAATCTGCTCCTGGAGTTGAGCCTGCTTCTGCTGGTAGCTGGTTACGGCTGTTTCCGAGAGTTCCCCTTCCAAGCTCTGGGCCCCAAAGATCGCCAAGCTGCGCTGGCGTTGGCCGCTCAAGCTGCGGATCTGGCTGTCCAGCTGGCGCCAAACGGAATTAACCACGCGTACGGTGTCAGGAATCGATTCGGTTCCATACTCCACCAGCCGGTCTAAACCGTAGTGTTGCCGCATGTAGCGAAAGAAGTTTTCCTGCGACCAGCGCGCGAACATCGATGCCGCCAAGCGCGTGTAATCGGTCCGGTAATCGGTGCTCAGGATGGCGGTCTGCTTTCCGCCCGCGGAGCGCTTGCGCACTTCGCGAACCCACAACCCGTTGCTTAAACGTGTACCCCGCTCCGCCAGTTGCAGCGCCACCGTTTCTTTCCCCACCAACTCCACGCAGCGCTCGCCGAACTCCTCGACCGGCCAGTCTTTCCCCGGGTACTTGCGATAGCTCAGCACCGCAATCCGTTTGGCTTGCATTTCCGCGAACAGCTCCGGACTGTACCCCTCTCGGTCGAAGACCAGCGTGAACCGGTGCTGCCGCGGATTGGCGTCCAGCCGCGCTTGCAGTTCCGGCGAGATCGGCACCTGCTCCTTCAGAAACGGCACCAGCTTCTCGCGCAGGGTGGCCTGCAGTCCGGGATCGACTTCTTGGTTGATGTAGAAGAAGGGCTGGCCGTCCATGGCGTTAATCCAGTAATCGGTCGTGGCCCGCAGACAAAGCCGCTCCCGGGCCACGTAATGCCGCGGCAACGGCGTCAGATCCCCGTGATAGACGCGCACGTGCCCGTCGGCATAGAACAGCAGATCCCCGCCCGACAGTCCGGCAATCCACTCCCGGGCCAAGGCCGCCTGCCAGCGCGCCGCCCGTCCCGCTTCCCGACATAGGATCGCCAGCTTGCTCCGTAGCGTCCGTACTTCCGGGATACGGTCCAACCCCAGCAGATTGCCCCACTCGCCGGGGGCCACATAGCGCAATTGTTCCAGGGAGGCAATGTGCGCCAAGGCCATCAGTGCCAGCAACAGAAAAATGCTGTCGATGCCGTAAAAGCCTTTCGGTAAGGCGTAGAGCTGTTCGCTAAAGCGCAATAAACCGGTGGCCAACAGCGCCGGCAAGGCCAACAACACTCCGCCCTGCGGCACATCCCGCGCCGCCTCGAACTGGGCCGGCGCCGCCGCTAAATCCCCCATCGCCGCCGCCACCCGCTCTATCCGGCGCGTGGCCCCATTGCCCATCTCCGCTGCGCTGTCGATCTGCGTCCGCTCGCTTTTACTGCTGACCGCCGTGCTTACAACCGAGTCTTTTTTTTACCCCGCGGATGCAGATAGCCCGCCCCCATCGCCTTGCGTAACGTGTCCGGCAGAATGCGTAACGCCGTCCCCACCTCCGGCACACTCTTGCCTTCCTCCAACAGAGCCTGGGCCTGCGCCTTCACCTCCGGCGTCAGCACCACCGCCGATCGTCGCCGGCGCGGTGCAAAAAATCCTTGCGCTCCTTTTTCCCGATATAACTTCACATACCGCTTCACCGTCGCCAGCGGCACCCCAAACGTCCGCGCAATTTCGCTGTGGCGCACGCTCCCGTTCGCAATCATCTGACTGGTAAACAACCGGAAGCTCGCCAGATCCCCGCGCTCATGCTGAAACACCGGCAACAGCCCGTGCACATACACCACTTTCCCCGATTCGCAGCTCACCGCAACTTGCTGGTTGATCGGAGTCACATCGGCGGGAAAAATTGGAAGCTGTAGCTGTGGCATCTCGCCGTCAGTTTCTCTCCCCACTGCCCTCTGCCACAACCCCTTTCTTGGCTCATCCTATTTTCTTGCTCTACCCTTAAATATCGCCCGAGATCAGGAGTCCTGTCATTGCGCGTGGGATTGGGCTAAACTAATTCAAAGCTCCTTCGCTCAGTGCGAGGTAATTAGTTGCTGCTCTTTGTCACCTTTGGTGGGGGAATCAAGCGGCAACTGCATGAAAACAAAGATTTTGCCGTTAAGTTCTTTAGAAATCAGATTTTAGCCGGATCTCCGCCATCACGAGGCCCGCAAGTCATTGTTTCCAGGGATTTTACGCGGTCGATCTGTAATTTTTTTGATTCAGATCTCACCCCTGAGGCGTACACCGCATACTGATGCGTCCCGCGAGTTTTTTTCAACACTACGCTCTCGCTCAGCACATGCCCCAGCAGCGGATTGTGGTAGAGCACATACACCGCTCGCGGTTGCGCTCGCAGACTCTGCTCCAGATTGGCGATCACGCGCCGCATCCCAGACTCCGGAAACGGATTGAAGAGATAGAGCACGGTGGGCTCGTCAGGAAAAGGGAACTGAGTCGCATCGCCGCAGATCGATTCGATCAACAAGCACTTCTGCGATTCGCTGTGATAACTGCTCAAGTTCTGCTTTGCGGTTTCGTGAAGCGCCGGCAAAAGTTCCATCCCTACGATGCGGCGAAAGGGATAATCGGAAGCCATCAGCAGCGTTCGCCCTTTACCCGAGCCGAGATCGACAAAGACGAACTCGGAAAGGTCGATGCCAGCGTGCTCACACAGAGCCCCGATCATCTCGTGGAGTAGAACCGAATCCGTCGGCTGATAGGGCGAGTGGAAAACTCCCAGCAGCCGGTCGCGCCAGCCCACAGCCGCGCTCGTCGTGTTAACGCGGTGATCCCAATCGTAATCCGCATCGCCATATCGCTGGCGACGCCGCTCCGGTGTGGAGTCGCGAACAAACTCCGCCAGCACGCTCAAAAGCCGGGCCGTAGCCTTGACGCGGCCTTCGCGCGCAGCCACCTCTTTCCACCAACGCCGCCCGGAGCCCGACAAGCTGATTCGAGGCGACGCGGAAGCGGAACCATTACTGCCGTGCATGTCCGCATCATAAGCGATGATAGGAAAGGCGAGGACGAGGCTACGGGTTCTGGGTATGGAACTTCGGCACCGGTTTGTATCCCGGAGGCAGCCCCTTGGTGGCAAACGGGAAGTCATCCGGCACGCGCACTTCGATGCGGCCTTCCGGCGTGAGCTTGTAGGGATGGCCGTCGGGATCGACCGGAATTCCCGACAACCGCTCCGCGGCTATAAGTTCTGACATGCTCATGGGCAGGCGTCCGGTGCGCGTTCCAAAGCGCGTCACCGCTTGCTCCAGAACAGTGACGTCTTCGTCCACGCGCAGGGCCCGCAGATGTTCGACCGCATTCTGCCGAATCAGTTTGTCCTGACTGTTCTGATAAGTTGCGGTCCACATCATGCGGCGGGTGTCAAAATCTCCAGCATGTTCTGCCATCTGCGCCGCCAGCACCTGCAAGAACGGGTGCGCATCCGGGACCCGCGCTCCGCGCGCGAAGGCCTCGGCGGCCTTCTTGTAATCCTGCAGATTCATGTAATAAACGAAGCCCAGGTCGTAGTAGAGCCTCCAGTTGTCGGGATTGTTCTGAATGCCGTATTCCATCAACTGAACCGCATGCTCGGGCTGGCCGGCTCCGTGCGGAGGGGCTGGAGCAAGAAAGCTGGCGCCGAACTCATATGCCACCACCAGATGCGGATCAAGGTGAGTTGTAATCTCCAGCAAGGGAAACAGCAGGTTATAGCTGCGTGCGCCTTGGGAGCGTCTGTAGCCGAAATATTGTACCGCTCGAGTCCAATAGATATCGGCGAGAAGGCCGTCATAACCAAGGCTGGCGCGCTTCAGGACCTTGGGCGAGCTGACGTACAAGACATCTTCGATGGTGGCTTGCGGGCGAAGCTGGTCGGTGCTGTGCAGCGTTACGGCACTGGCCGCGAGTGAAAAGACCACACATGCGGCGGCAACAATCGACGTCTTGCGGCTCTGCTTCATTTCAGGTTCCGGTGTTCGAAGATCAGCACCGCCCCGCTCAGAGCCATGGTGGCGTAAAACAGCGTGTAGAGAGTGTTGTGCCAGATGAGCTGCGCCGCAACCGGCTGCTCATGAGCAATAGAAGCGATTACGTTGAAGGCGGAAAAGTTGGGCACCAAATAGGCCGCGCCGGTAGCCAGCCAGCGAGTGAATCCATGGGTCATGCCGGCAAAGCCGCGCAGATCTTCGGCGAAGCTTCCGATCACGAACAGGGCAAAGGCGAAGACGGCGGAAAGCAACGGTGAGGAAAACGAAGAAAACAACAGCGTAAGCGAACAAATGATCACGAATTCCAGAACAATGAAATACAAAGCGATCAGTATGAGCGCATCGACCCGTACAAACTTGTGGGCAACGTAGAACAGCGCGGCGAACACGCCGATCGTCATGAAGAACGTATTCACGACCAGGGTGCCGGCCAGGCCAAAGAACTTGCCGACAATGAACTCCCACCGGCGAACCGGGCGCGAAAGGACGGTATAAAGCGTGCGCTTTTCGATCTCTTTGGAGACCAGACCGATGCCGATAAAAATGGCGATCACGATGCCAAACAGGGAAACCGCCGTGAGGCCGAGGTTGATGACGACTAATTTTTCGATGTCGATCGAGATCTGGCCCAGCAGGATGGCCGCTCCGGACAGCAAAACGGCGAAAGCGATGAGGTTGTAGAGCACGCGGTCTCGCACCGCTTCGCGAAAAGTATTGGACGCAATGTGTACCACGCGCGCTTTCATGCCATCCTCCCGGCCGTGGTCTCGGCATGCTGCAGCTTCTCGACAAAATAAGCCTCGAGCGAAGTGCGAACGGGAATGATCGCAATCAATCGCAGGCACTCGCGGCGGAGGACATCGATGGCCGCATCTTGCTGGTTCTCATTGATGATTGCGCGCACCGTGTCGCCGGTGATGTGGCACTCCGCGCCCAGCGCCTTGAGCGAGGCTGGTACCTGGGTACCTTTCCAGATCACCTCCACCTTGCCTTGAACGCTGGAGGTCAAATCCTCGACCGCGCCGATGCCGCGGAGCTCGCCTTTGTGGATGATGGCGACGCGGTCGCAGAGGGCCTCGGCGTCGGAAAGAATGTGGGTGGAGAAGAACACTGTCTTACCTTCGTGCTTGAGTTGCTCCATCAGGTCGCGCACCTCGCGCCGGCCCATGGGGTCGAGTCCGGACATAGGCTCGTCGAAGAACACAACCTTGGGATCATGCAGAATGGCCTGCGCCATGCCAACGCGCTGCAGCATTCCTTTCGAGAACTTTCGCAATTGCACGCCCTTGACGTCGGGCAGACCGACGCGTTGCAGCATCGCCTCCACCCGTCGTGAGCGTTCCTTGCCGGGGACGCCGGAGAGCTGGGCGTAGTAATTCAGAAGTTCGTGAGCCGTCAAATGGTCGTAGAAGTAGGGTTGCTCGGGAAGAAAGCCGATTTGCGCCTTCACTTCAGGGTCTGTCCACTCCCGGCCCAGGATGCGTGCGGATCCGGCGGTAGGGAATACCAAACCCATGAGCAGCTTCAGGGTAGTTGTTTTGCCGGCGCCGTTGGGGCCGAGGAAGCCGAAGATCTCGCCATCTTCGACCGTCAGATGCAACGGACTGAGAGCGCGCTTTGGTCTCTTGCGCCAGAACCCGAGCATGTAGGTTTTTTGCAAACCAAGGATTTCAATTGCAGGCATAACACCCCGAACGAACAGACTGGAGAGATTACCTTCCCGAAGAAAATTATATGAAACCAGCCGGGATTTTCATACGGGTGGAGGGTTACGACGGTTACTACCGCAGCCCCGGGAGTCAATGGTCGGTGCCGTCTTGAAGGCTCTCGCATCGCACCGTGGAATCTATCTGCCTGGCGAAAGCCGCTTTCGTGAGACGAGCTACGGGAAAGATGAGCGACACCATGAAGATCGCGAACCGTTTGATACCAGAAATACCTGCCGGACTAATTGCCCATCGCGTTCAGTGTGACACAGACGTCATGGCTGCTAACCAGAGTGATGACGCCGGGAGCCTGAAGACGCAATACTGCATCCTCAATCGAGCAGTAGGCGCGGGTCCCGGTAAGACTGTTGAAAGGCGTGCCGGTTGAAAAGAACTGGTCGTTGACGAGGCTGCCGGCGCTAGCCGAGCCGGCGGCGTTAAAGTTGTAACCGCTTTTGCCGTTTCCACCGCCGTTGGTGGCCAGGTAGTTATCGATGAGGCAAGCTGTGGTGGTGCTTGGAGTGCAGGGGGACGCGCCACCCAGAGTGGTCACAGCCGCCGGATAACCGAGCGTGGGGAAAGCGCCAAAATAAGCAATTTCCGCCGTGTTGATGCTGCGGACGGAGGCGGCTGCGGAAGAATCGTTGGCCGCCATGCGGGCCCGCAGGAAATTCGGGATAGCAATCGCCGCAATGATCAGAATGATGGCAACTACGATCAGCAACTCAATTAATGAGAAGCCCTTTTGTTTGCGCATCGGAGAGCTTTCTTTCTTCCCCAAGTCTCGTTTCCAAAGCTGCAAAACATCTGTAATCGCCCCAAAGCTCCACTTATCAAAGGGAGACATTCAGAGTAGTAGCATGCCGACTACCAGACTGGAGCAGACGCCGCACTTCGGTCTGGATGCCGGAACTGCTTTACTTTTCAGCCCGATGTGCGATTCCGATCAATCCTCTCAGGCCAGGGAAGGTGATTCGACGATGGCGCGTCCCTTGCCGCTTGACGAATTTTGTCAACCTCAGGAGCCCACTGGCCTGGCGATGAAGGCAACACCGCCCACAGAGTGCCCCTTTTGACGATGATCCGCCGTTGAGAGACAGGTGCTCGATCATTGTACGTTGGACAGGGCGATAACCAATGGTTACGGAAGTTTGGGAAGGGCTGACTGCGGCGGAAAAAACGCAGAAAAAACAAAGAGAGCAGCGAAGTTGCCTTCGCTGCTCTCTAGCTTTATCCCCTTTCCCAGAATGCTCTGCCAAACTAACTTACGTTAGTTCGCCAGTGGGTTCAGAAGTTGGCAAGCTGCGTAGCTAGGGACGAGCGTGATTACGCCGGCAGCCTGAGTGCGCACCACGCCGTCTTCGAATGCGCAATACGCCTTGGAACCAGTGGTCTGGCTGATCGGGGTGGCAGTCGTCAGGAACGTGGTTGCGGGAGCAGCGCCGATGCCACCTGCGGCAAACAGGTAACCGCTCTTACCAGAGCCGGCCGGATTACCGTTGTTGGCCAGGTAGGAATCGAGCAAGCAGGCGTTGGTCGTGGTCGGAGCGCAAGCCGCGCCGATGGCGCCGCCCAGGGTTGTCATAGCCGCAGGATAGCCCAGGGTCGGAAAGGCCGAGTAATAAGCAATTTCCGCAGTTACGATGGAGCGCTCGGAAGCGGCCGCGGACGAATCGTTGGCTGCCATCTTGGCGCGCATCAAGTTAGGAATCGCGATAGCTGCAATGATCAGGATGATTGCTACCACGATCAGCAGCTCAATCAGTGAGAAACCCTTCTGTTGTTTCCGCATCTTTGTTTTCCCCTTGGACTCTTATTGAATTTTCATGCTGGTCATGGAATGACGCAGTCGGACTTGATGTTTGCACTTCCCAAGCCAAACCTGCTAGTTACCTTGGTTCGGGTTGTCGCTGGAACAATAGCTTTGTTTTCATGATGAGGCCAAACTTAAGAGTTATTGTACTGCCTTTGTGGTCTCGTTGGTTGCCACAATCTGTCATAGCAACTGACAGTTCACGGTAACGCCTACACGCAAGCTCGGACAATCTCAGAACGTGTCGAAAACTGCATCTTGCACATATCTCTGCCCACTCACAAAAGTAACCTAGAAGCGCTCAAGTGTTGCGGCCTGTTTAGCGTGCTCTTGCATATAATCGTCGTGAAAGAGGGTCGGATCATTGTCTTCAAAGAAAACGGCGATTGCGAAACCTGCCGCAGTGGCGGTTGACCCAACAGCACGACTATTCATGGTTGGTGAGAAACGAAGAGTAGTCCTATGTCTTCTATTGGTGCTGCTAACCCTTGCTTTGTACAACCCGATCGTCCATAACGGCTTCACAAATTACGACGATAATGGCTACATTACGGAGAACGCGCATGTTCGCGCGGGCCTGACTTGGGATACCGTAAAGTGGGCATTCACGAGCGGTGATTGCGCCAACTGGCACCCGGTGACCTGGCTGTCGCACGCTCTCGATTACGAATTATTCAAGCTAAACCCGGCTGGTCACCACTATGTGACCGTTCTGCTCCACGCGGCGAATGCAATCTTATTGTTTTTGCTGCTGGAGGGCGCCACTGGATTAACCTGGCCCAGCCTGATGGTAGCGGCATTATTTGCTCTCCATCCGGTAAATGTGGAGTCGGTAGCATGGGCGGCGGAGCGGAAGAATGTGTTGAGCATGCTCTTCTTCTTGCTCACCCTGCATGCATACGGATGGTACGTGCGCCGCGTGAACGTGAAAAGGTATGCGGTAGTGGCGGCGCTGTTTGCTTTAGGACTGATGGCGAAGCCGGAGATCATCACGCTGCCGTTCGTGTTGTTGTTATGGGACTATTGGCCGTTGCGGCGAATGGCTGGTGGGCATCCGACCGAAGGTCGGCCAGATGTGCCGACTGCGCGGTCGTTCTCCTTCCTGTTCATGGAGAAGGTGCCCTTATTGGTCCTCTCGGCGGGAAGCGCCGTGATCACATTAGTGGCTCAAAACACGAGCCACGCAGTGCGAGACGTCCCTGCCTGGATACGCATTGGGAACGCGGTCGTAGCCTACGTGCGCTACATAGGGAAGGCGTTTTGGCCGGTGCGGCTCGCCATGCCGTATCCGCACCTGGGACGTCTGCTTCCGGTTTGGGAAATCGTCGCCTGTGGGGTGGTGTTGGTTTTGTTTACGGGTCTTGTCCTATGCTGGAAGGATCATCGCTATCTGGTGGTGGGCTGGTTTTGGTTTCTGGGAACGCTGGTCCCGGTGATCGGCCTGGTCCAGGTCAGCACGCAGGCGATGGCGGACCGATACGCATACCTTTCCTACATTGGGCTGTTTGTGTGCGTGATTTGGGGCGTGGCGGAGACCGCGCCGGGGCGAAGAATCGCACCTGCTTGGTTGGGGATAGCCGCGGCCGCGATCTTGATCACGCTGGGCATGGTTAGCCGCCATCAGCTTGCCTATTGGCATGACAGCGAGAGTCTTTGGAGACACACACTGAGCGTCACCCAGAGGAACTATGCCGCACACGACGCCCTCGGCCATGCCATGGCGGATAAGGGTCAAGTGGAAGGGGCAATTGCTGAGTTCAGCGCGGCCCAGAACTTAGGTGCCTATTCCCCGGAGGAAATGGTCCGGTTTGGCTTCTACGAGCAGAGCCACGGTCATGTTCAGGAGGCGGTTGAACAATACAAGCAGGCGCTAGACAAGGCTACCGATTCGAAGACGCGGGTAGTCGCGTTAAACCTGCTGGGGGCAGCCTTCACGCAGCTGGGGGATTTCCCACGGGCCCAAATGAGCTACGAATCCACGCTAAAGGAGGATCCTGAGAGCAGTGCCGCTCTTGTCGGTACGGGTTTGCTCGCCGAACGGGCCGGTGACTTCAGACTAGCAGTAGCTCAGATTTCTCATGCGATGACGGTCGAACCCACCGACGTAGGCTATCTACTGATGGGTCAAGCATTGCGTCGCGCAGGACGCGGGAGAGAAGCGGATGATGCCAACGCTTATGCGCAGAAGATTTCCCCAGACATAGCGAAAGCCCACCAGACAGCATCTCAGGTATTGGCCTCGGCTGGCATTAATGGCGACTGAGCTCTGCCTCGCTCCGCAGCAGGAAATACTCAAGACTTTAACCACAAAGCAGACACAGCGAAGAAGGGATCAGCACGAAGATAACGGCGGCGGTTGTCGAGATGCCGATGTCATGCAGGGTCATTCCGCTTTCACTAACAGGCAAGTAACGTCATCGTGCTGTGGGGTGTTGCCGACGAAGAGATCCAGTTCTGCCATCAGCCGATTCAGCATTTCGGGCGGGGTGCCAGCGGCGCCGGCCGCGATTGCGGCGAGCAGACGGGTTTCACCGTATTCGTCCAAGCGAGCGTTCTCGGCCTCGACTAATCCGTCGGTAAAGATGATGAGCCAATCGCCTGACGCGAGCGTGACGCTCGCCGATTCATATTTCGCATCGGGCTGAATGCCGATGGGCAATCCGCCGACATCGAGACGCTCGATCGATCCGTTGCTGCGGCGCAGGATGGGAGCATTGTGGCCGGCGTTGATGTAGTTGAAGACTCGCCGAGCTGCATCGTACTCGGCCAGAAACGCAGTGGTGAAGCGCAATCCGCCTTGGCTGTTGGAGCAGGCGTACTTGTTCATGTCGGCCACTAACTCAGGAAGGGCGACCTGAGCGGTGGAAAGGGTCTTGAGGCTAGCTTGGAAAGTAGCCATGAGCATGGCTGCGGGAATGCTCTTGCCGGCGACGTCGGCTACGGCGAACACTACGCGATTTTCTTCGCTGGTTCTGCCGGGGCGCGGAAAGACGTCGTAGTAGTCTCCGGCGACGGTGTTGGCGGGGCGGGTAGCATAGGCGACTGAGATTCCGGGAATTTGCGGTGGTGCCCCGGGGAGCAACCACGTCTGGATCTCGCGCGCAATTTGCAAATCGCGTTTCATCACGACGC
>Ga0208820_1001334_pt1 | contig 13884 bp, 16 predicted proteins | sample June2015DPH_16_5_FD_184713 | JGI IMG/M metagenome (GOLD analysis project Ga0208820, IMG submission 184713) | Peatland microbial communities from SPRUCE experiment site at the Marcell Experimental Forest, Minnesota, USA - June2015DPH_16_40... | ecosystem: Environmental > Terrestrial > Soil >...
CAATATTCACAGCGAGATTGAACTGCAGCACAATGACGGAAGTGCCGCCGGAGCTGGTGGAGGTCATCTGGCTCAAACCCTGCAGTTGGCCGAATTGGCGCTCCAGTGGCGCCGTCACCGTCGTCGCCATCACCGTCGGGCTTGCTCCCGGATAAAACGTGAGCACCTGGATGGTCGGATAGTCGACTTGCGGCAAGGCGGAGACCGGCAGTTGGGTATAGCCAACCATACCGACCAAAAGGATTGCAGCCATCAGCAAAGAGGTCGCAACTGGCCGCAAGATAAACGGACGAGATGGACTCACGGGGCGCTGCTCCCGCTCGTGCTGGCCGCGGCAGGCTTGGTCGAAACCTTGTCCGAAATGACGACCGCGGTGTTGTCCTGCAACTTATCGAAGCTGCTGTTGGCGACAACGTCTCCAGGATTGATGCCGTCAACCTGCGTTACACCGCCGTCTGTCACTCCCGGCTTTATGCTGCGCATATGAGCGATATTGTTTTGAATCACATATACGAACGATGCTTGGCCATTTTGTTGAATGGCGGATGCAGGAATCAGCGTCACCCCCTGCAGCGTATTCACCAGCAGCCGCGTGTTAACAAACTGGTTCGGGAAGAGTGCATCATTCTTATTGTCGAAGACGGATCGTGCTTTTACTGTCCCCGTCGTAGTGTCGATCTGGTTGTCGAGCGTCAGCAGCTTCCCGCTAGCGATTTTCGTCTGCGCAGTGCGATCAAAGGCATCGACGGTGAGCTTAGCCTTTTTTTGCAGTTGAGCTGCAACCGGGCCGAGACTGTCTTCCGGGATTGTGAAAATTACGGTGATGGGCTCTAACTGCGTAATGACGGCCAGAGTTACGGTTCCAGAAGACTGCACCACGTTGCCCGGATCCACCAGCCGCAAACCCACCCGGCCGGCGATGGGAGCGGTGATATGACAGTAGTCGACCTGAACCTGGTCAAATTGCACCGTTCCCTGATCGTTTTTTACTGTGCCCTCGTCCTGCAGTACAAGCTTTTCCTGGTCATCCAAGATTTGCTTGGCAATGGCGTTGCGCGCCCATGCGTCACGGTAGCGTTCAAGGTCCATCTGTGCTTGGGCAAGCACGTTCTGGTCTCGCTCGAGCGCGCCTTGAGCCTGCAAAAGATTCGCGCGGTACGTACGCGAATCGATGTCGATCAGCGGATCGCCCTTACTTACCAGCTGACCCTCCTTATAGTGCACGGCGTCGACCAGGCCATTCACCTGGCTGGAAATCGAATCGGTATAGACCGGAGTGACCGTGCCGATGGCGTCAAGGTAAACGCCGATGTCACCTTTTCTTGCCGTCGCGCTCGTAACCGTGATCTTCGGCGGCGCGGGCGCGACTTTTTTCGCGGCAGCGAGGTGGCGCCATATCAGCACGACTGCAAGCGCAAGGACGAGCAACAACAGAATCCATATGACGACCCACATTACTTTATGTCGGTGAGATTCCGAACCGTGAGCCGGGAGTTGATGGTCACGGTCGATGAAGGGATGCTCAGTTGTGTCAACGGTCAATTAGGAATCTCCTTGTTCGGCTCCGAATCGCTCAAAATTATAGTCCACGAGCAGGGAGTCCGATTCGCAATCGTGACGACCGATTGTCCTTGCCCCAGCGAGTTTCCGAAGTAAGCTATTCTGCACAGTATTTCGAGAGGAAAAAAGCGAATCTGGTGATCTGTTTGCATCCATTTCCCCATTTCGCCGCTGTCTCCACTGCCATGCACCGTTGCAGGCGGTTCCGAAAGAGTTGATTCACCGATTCACCTTCGCTTGCTACGAAAGACCGAACAACACTACGACGAGTTCCACATTTGCAGGGAGTGTGATCGAATCTACTGGAAGGGATCGCACTATCAGCGCATGCAAGGCCTCATCGCCCGCGTTATTCCGGGAGTAAGCGTGGACTGAGAGCTCGGGTCGTCAGCTCCGCAAGGAGATAAGGATTTCATAGAGATGGCGAATGATCCGAGGAAGCTCCGCCCCATCGAGTTGTGCACTGAAGGAGGCATGTCGTGACTAGCAGGCGCGGAGGCGCTCGCCGAAAAGCTTCTCAGTGTTGTAGCACACATGGAGAAAGAGAAGTTTTGTCTTGCGCGACTTGGGCACGCGCCGGCCCCGTATGACGGGCTTGGATGTGCTCGGGTCTAGACCCGATACCAGTCTTCGCGGGTCAGCGGCAAACCACTCTGCCCGTGCAACGGCCTGGCAAGCAGGGTCTGGTATATGTTCAAACGGCCGCTCCGGAATCCATGAGCCGCGCCGGCCATGTAGAGGCGCCAGATTCGGTAGGTGGTATCGTCGGTGATCCGACGCGCCTCCTCGGCATGGGCCTCCAAGCGCCGGACCCAGTGGTGGAGTGTCAAGGCGTAGTGCTCACGCAGGCCTTCGACATCCCGAACTTCGAAGCCGCTCAGCTCCGCCGCTCGAAGGCTTGTGCTAATCGGCACCAGTTCGCCGTCGGGAAACACGTAACGATCGGTAAAGGACGGTCCCCGCCTACGGTAGTTAGCGGAGTAGGCAATCCCGTGGTTCAGAAACACACCACCCGGCCGCAACAGACTGCAAGCCCGGCGGAAATACTCCGGCAGGAGCTCTTCACCGACGTGCTCAAACATGCCGATGCTGACCATTTTTTCGTACTGCTGGTCGTGTCCCATGTCGCGGTAGTCGGAGACTTCCACGCGGCATCGATTATTCAGCTCTGATTCGTGCAAGCGTTTTCGTGCCACCTCCGCCTGCGGTACGCTGAGTGTGATCCCCACAGCTTCCACGCCGTAGTGTGCAGCCGCGTGCATGATCAATCCGCCCCAACCGCAGCCGATATCCAGGAGACGCTCGCCCGGGCGCAGCCGCAGCTTCCTGCAGATGTAATCCAGCTTGCGCACCTGGGCGGTATCCAGGTCCTCTTCCGGCGTGGCGAAGTAAGCACAGGAGTAGACCATGCCCGGATCCAGCCAAAGCGCGTAGAACTCGGCCGGGAGATCGTAGTGATACCTGACAGCCTGTCGGTCCCGATCCTTGGAGTGGACCGGTCCTGGGAATCTAGTGGGATCCAGGCCTGTTCGCCTGGAATCACTTCTGGGCAGCCTCTGCAGCCGCGCAGCGAGATCTATACTCTGCCACAGGCTACGCTCCTGACCAAGAAGATAGTCGGCCAAGTCGAAGGCAGCTTCGATATCACCCTCAATGTCGTAATCGTCGTCGATGTAGGCTTCTCCAAGCGCGAGCTCGCTGGGCGAGAGAAACATCGCACGCAGCGCTCCCGGGTGCTTGAGAACCAGTGTGAAGCGCGGCTGCCTTTCCGCCCCCCAAATGGTACCGTCCCACAACCGAACCTGAAAGTCACGCCTCGGATACTCTGCCAGGAGAGCATCCAGGAACTCAGCACTGACCACGGTAGGCGTCTCGCCGAATAGGGACTTTGCCAATGCTGCCATGCGCACCTCCAAGTGATCTTGCCGTTCTCTACCCGCCCTGAAATCCAGCGCACCTTGTATCCAGGGATCCAAGACGTCCAGAGACCGGTTTGGGCACGTCCATTTCCCAATCTATTGCAGTGTACTAGCCACGCTGGAAAACGCATTGTTGGTGTTTGTGCCGATCAGCCTCACCGTGGCAATAAGAAGCCCTGGCTTCATATTGATCCACGCTCCCCCGCAGAATTGCGGATCAACGGTTGAGAAATGCGTTCCTGGAAAAATCTCACCACACACCGCGCGGCTGCGTTGCGATGATCCATGTTCTTCGAGGAACGCTGGGTCCCGTCCACTCAAGCCGCAGGAGCAGTTTCAAACTCGTTCGTGGCAGCTGTGGGCAACTCAAATTTCAGCACTCCCGCTTGCAATTCGACGACTGCGCGCTCCGGCATCACCTCCGTTGCAAGGTCGACGACTTCCAGGATTTGGTGGGGATACAAGCCGGTCTGCTCGATTGTTCTGCCCTCGGCTTTCATCCCACTTGTCTCTTTCTTACCCAAGATCGTGATGCGGTGCGGCTCGATGCTGACTTCAAGTTCAGTCTCATCAAAGCCAACGACGTTAGCGCGAACACTAATCTCGTCTCTGGATTCCGACATGGAAACCGAAACCGGACACAGCAGCTCAGATTCAGCTCGGAACCAATCTTCCCGATCGTGCCCATGCTCCCGGCCTCGAACTTCAAACAACTCATGTGCACGGCGAGCAATAGCAAGCTGCAACTTCTGCATCTTCGGTTGGAGATCTGCAGGATTTGATGGGCTCAACCGCACGGCGGGTGGATCAGATTTGGGTTTCGATGCCCTTTGAGACTTCATAACGCCCTCCTTCAGATATTGCAGAAAGCATTGCTGCGCCTTTGGTCGTGACTCGGTACAAGCTAGGGCGAGCCATTAGAGTCTTGACGCGCTTAAACCAGCACAAACATACTTTCTCGCTTCATTCTCATCTCCCTACTTCGCCGACACGGCAAGAATCAACACAGCCAAAACTGCCAAGACGAAGCTTACGACAAGCGAAAATAGGGAGTGGTGCGGATGTGCGCGGAAAGCGCTATCGCCGGACCTGCCAAAATGTATTAGGGTCTTCATGATCAACCTCCTGCGACGATCAGGCAGCAGACCCGTTTTTCAATCTCTGACCTACAATTCCTTGATTTATATTAAGCCTTTTCGATGCGACGTTGCAATGATATCGGCTACCTCGTTCCTCGCACTGGTACACGCCTCCACCCGGACTCGCGGTGACCGCCGTAACTCTATGCTGTGATACCGCTTTCCCTTGCCGAACGCAATGCCCGAGATCAGCGTAATGCAGCCGCCGTTGTGAAGCGCCGGCGCACGAAGGGGCTGCCCTAAATAGAATGGGCACACAGAGCGCAGAGCTGAAAGTCCTTTGTTTTGGCGGAAGCGTGTGTGAGTCGAACACACCGGCAACATCGAAGATGCCGGCCGCCGGTTTTGAAGATCACACAGTGTGTTCTTTGCGAAGCGCTCGCGCTAGCATCCGGGCGCGTTTGTTCTTGGCCTTGGGATCAGGTTCGACGCCGTGCTCGATAAATCGAACCCCCTCATGCAAGATCTTCCAAACCACACGACGGAGCCGATGGGCGACGGCCCAGATGGCGGACAGAACCCCGTCAATGAGCGATATTGATTCCATGACAATGTCGGCTCCCTAGACCCGAGTAAACTTTGGTGTACCTCTGAACCAGCGTGCCCAGCGGGAAGGTCTTGTCGAGCTCAGCCGCCAGCTTCTCCGCCGCTGCCGTATCGCCTGCCCGCGCCAGCGCCAGCGCCGCCATCGCCGTATGTGTTGGGTTGGGGAACTACTCCATAAGACTACTCCATAAGTAGTAGCTTAGGCTAAGCCAGGTGGGTACTTGTAAAGAACTCACTGAAGGTTAAACTTTCGACGCGCCTAAAACTGACCCTCCCCCAGCCCAGGCGCTACAAGAAACAGGAGGATACAAGAATGAAAAAGCTCGGATTGCTGCTGTTTCCACTATTGGCAATCACCCTGATGTTGGGGGGGACTGCCTTCGCTCAAGGTGACAGCAGTGTCTATTTTGTCACCTACTATTCCAATGCACATACCACTGGTGCTCCGGATGCAACCGTGCGTATCATTAACGATGGCGACCTGAGCACATCCCCAACCCGATGTGGTGTTCCAGGAACACCACCGTGCGGAGGAGATATTTACGCGGACATCTACGTGTTCGATGACAGCCAGGAGCTGCAGGAGTGCTGCAGCTGCGACGTATCGGCAGACGGTCTGCTCTCGGAATCCGTGAATCTAAACCTCACGGCTAACACCCTGACCGGCAAGGTGCTCACACGTGGCGTCATCAAGGTCATTTCGGACCCGGGCGGTTACCCGTACGACCCCACGCCGGGAGCCGGGCTGCGGGCATGGAGCACCCACATCCAGGCAACGTCGGTCGTTTTTGCGGCTGGAAAAGCCCCTTCGGAGAAGTCGCCTTTCTACGTTACCGAAACCGAGATGGCCGACTCGAACCTCGTGACGGATGAACTAGAAAGACTCGGGGCCCTGTGTTCTTTTGACGTAACACTAGGCAGCGGGCAGGGAGTTTGCAGCTGCAACAATGAAGACTATGAATTTTAGTAAACAAGAATGGCTTCCGACTTGAAGGGCGGTAAGGCAGGGCTGAAGTAGCTTCGTGAGGATAAAGTTGTTGCGGCACTTCCTCCTGAAACGGCTGGGAGTTTTTCCCAGCCGTTTGCTTTTTCACTTCCAATGGCAAAAGAAAAGCCGCAGCAAGCAGAAGGGTCACCCAACGCGCAACGCCTGCCAGCAGGGCTCCAATGATGAGAGCGGGGCATCCCTAGATAAGTAAAGCCGCAGTCTGGCGATCCTCCAACCCGCGGGTCACGCATATAATTTGACCGTTCCTAATCACTTCTGCTTTGGAGATGAAAAGGTATGGACCCACACACGGAGTACAAAGTGATTTCCGCCAACTCGACACACGACTTTCAGCGAGAACTGTTAAAAGAAACGGCTGGCGGTTGGAAGCCGATCCTATTGACCAGTGCCGCCGTCAGCGCCGTTTATTCCATTGCTGCCATTTTGGAGAAACACGGCGAGAACTGAGCCAAAGATTTCCAGAGCCTGCCCCGGTCTGCGTTGATTCACCCCACGCGCAAACGCCTGCCAGCGGGCTTCCTGTGGCGAGTTCCGGGCATCCGGAGATGCGGGCTGGCAGCAGTTTCGGATTCAGGTCGGGAAATCTGGCGACACTTGCGGAAATCGCGAGCAATTCTCAGTTAGTGAAATCGCCTGGTTTTCGTCAATTGACAGTTCCCGGCAATCGAGTCCGCGCCGAGGCGAGAAGGTGTTGCCCGTTCGTCACCAGCAGGCGATCAGTACGTTGCATCCTCTTCCAGTCATATTCATATGCAGTTCCACAACTGAGACAGATTTGATAGTGCTGGCCATTGCCACTCAGTCGTGGCCAAGTAAACCGATGGGAGCAAAGTTCTCCGAGGAGTCGCTGCAAGAATGTCATGTCTGTCCTTCGCTTCGGAACGGGCCAGACTTGGTGGCGTGATCTGTTCTGAAAAGTGGCGAGTGAATCGATTTGACTACCACGCGGGCACACTTTCAAATTACGGGAGTGCATTCCGGGTACAGGTTACCGCGTACCTGACAGACTATTGCAGCTTCGCGTACTCCGCCTTGGCTTCCTTCAGGATGGGGATGTCGGGGTCGGCGTCTTTCCAGAGGGTGAGGAAATCTTGATAGGCCGCTTTCGCTTTGGTGGTATCGCCCGTCATCGCATAGGCTCGGCCGATTTGGAGATGCGCGAGTGCGCCGATGGGCGAGTTCAACACAATCCCCCGGTGGTCGAGGATTTTCTGGAACTCGGCTGCGGCTTCGGTGCCTTGATGCGCAGCTAGATAGGCCTCGCCGCGAAAGTAGGCGGGATAGAGACCGGCGCCCAACTCGTAGGGAGCGGCAGCTTGAAGAAGCTCGATGGCCTTTGATGGGTCATCGCGGGCGAGCGCGATGAGCGCGTGAATCATTGGCAGGCAGCTGAACCGCAGCAGAGTATTCTCTGGGAAGCGCTTGGCCAAATCATCCGCCAGTGCCTGTGCTCGAACCGCATCTCCGGCCAATGCCAGCCCGCCTGCCGTGCCGCACTCCACGTCCCGCGCTGTCGAAAGGGCGAGCGCCGCCCCGGCCCGCTGCCGGGCTTCGGCGGTATTACCAAAGAGCACTTCCCGCCCAGCCGCGCCAGTTTCGTACCCCGCCAACGATTCCTTCGTTCCCGTGCGCTCGGCCCAAGCCTCCGCCCGACGACACAACTCCCGGGCCTTCCTGAGCCGCCCGGAATAGGCGGCCGTAGAGGATTCAGTGTCCAGCATCCACTCTTCCTCCGGCTGCTTGCCTGCAACCCAGTCCACCTGCTGCTTCATCCCTGCCGCATCGTTCTGCAAAAAGGCAAGCCAGTACAGTTCGAAATGCGGCCAAGGAGAACCGAGCTTCTTCGCTTGCGCCTCTTCGGCCGTAGCCCGGGCCTCCTCCAGCCGATCCAGACTCATATAGTCGCCGACGAGGTTGTTATAACTCATACCGCTCACCGCCAGGCGGTGGACCTCGCGGGCCTCTGAAAGGGCTTTGTCATATTGCCCGAAATTCCCGTAGATAACATCCAGCTGGATGTGCGGCATAGAATCTCGCGGATAGACCTGCGCCCACAGTTCATAGACTGAGCGCGCCTTTTCCAGGTCGCCAGTGACATAGTGGTAGTAGTGGGACTCAATGTAGAACTTCTCCAGCTCGCTGACGCGCTCGCGCAGCTCGTAAGCCTTCTTGGTGTTCTCATCCATCAGGGTGGTCTCGCCGAGATTCGAATAGCACGTCCCGAGCGAGGCATAGGCCATGGCGAAATTCGGGTCCAAGCGGATGGCCCGCTGGAACAAAGGCACGGCAGCGGCAGAGTCGGCATCCCCCAAGGTCTTCCGCCCGAGGCTGTAGGCCTGGAGTGCTTCGAGCGACGAGGTGGTGGCCTGCTGCAGCGGCGTGTCGAACTTTTGAACCGTAGTGAGCGATTCTCCCAACTTGTTGCGGATTTCTGAACCTGCCTTCCCCAGAGCATCAAGGACATGGCTCTTGTCGCTCGCCTGAGCTTCCGTGCTCGTGAGTGATTCTCCATTCGAACAGTTCACGGCCTTCAGAATCAGACTGTACTGCGTGCCAATCTGTGCAATCGAGCCGTTGATGACGGCCGTGCTCCCTGTCCGTTGGCAAAGTTCCCGCGAAATCTCCGGCGTGAGCTTCGTCTCGGCTGGCTGCCCCATGAGGCGCAAGGTCTGCCGGATGCGCTGGTCAGAGACAAGGGTTAGGAAAGGTGATTGTTCGAGCTGCACGGTCAGCCCCTGCCGAAGCGTGCCGTCAAAGACGGGATCGCCCGTAGTGTTGGCGAAGTCGGCGAGGACGATGCTGTCCTTCTCGCTGAGATGGGTCGTGGTCTGGCGCGAGCGGAAATAGAACGCTCCCCCGATTGCAGCAGCGAGAAGAACCACGGCAGCGGGAACCAGAACTTTCCAGAGTTTTCTGCCCGCCACAGGAGCTTCGGCGACCTTCACGCCAGCCGATGAAGATGATGCACTGACGGCAGGAGCCGACCCCGAGGCTGGGGGTGGTGCAGCGACCATCACCGGAAGTCCAACCTCTTGCGCCGCTGGCACTGACCCCGAACTAGCGGGCACGCCGTGCCGTGATTCCGTTTCCCGTTTCAGCCGCTTTAGGTCGGCCCGCATTTCCGCCGCAACCTGATAGCGTAGCTCGCGATCTTTCTCCAGCGCCTTATTGATGATCTCTTCCAGTTTGGGCGGTATGTCTGGATTCAGCCGCACCGCGGGCGTCGGCTCTGCATCCAGAATGGCGTGGGAGATCACCCCCGAAGTTTCACCCCGGAACGGTAGGGTTCCGGTAGCCATCTCGTAGAGAACTGCCCCGAACGAGAACAGGTCGGTGCGAGCATCGAGTTCCTTGCCTCGGACCTGTTCGGGCGACATGTAGGCCACTGTCCCGAGCGCCGTTCCCGGACTGGTCAAGTGTTGTTCATCGATGGAGCCTGTCTGCGTGCCCGCCGCTAGTACCTTACTCGACGAACTGGCTGTGACCGTGACTTTGGCGAGCCCGAAGTCCAGAATCTTGGCGTGACCGCGCTTGGTGACAAAAATGTTCGCGGGTTTGATGTCGCGGTGAACGATACCAGCAGCGTGAGCGGCGTCGAGAGCGTCGGCGATGTCAATCGCCAGACCGAGCAAAACATCGGTGTCAATGGGCTTTCCGGCGATGCGATACTTCAGCGTCACCCCGTCCAAGTACTCCATGGCGATGAACGCTTTCCCATCCTGCTCGCCGATATCAAAGATCATGCAAATATTGGGGTGATTCAGCGCGGAGGCAGCTTGGGCTTCGCGCTGAAAACGAGCGAGGGCTTGTGCATCTCGGGCCACTTCTTCCGGCAGGAATTTGAGAGCGACAAAACGGTGGAGACGAATGTCCTCAGCCTTATAGACCACACCCATCCCGCCACCACCCAGCTTCTGGATGATGCGGTAATGCGAGATGATCTGGTCGATCATGGGTGGCGCAGGAAGCTGGATTGCAATGTTAGGAGTGCTGCGATGGGAAGTCAACGAGCGCGAGCCAACGGTGAACGGGAAGGTGCGAACTCTCCTCAACTCAGGTGCGCGGCTGGTTCCTTCGTCGTTTAAGCCGTCCTCTTCGTACCGACCTCTTCTCCAGTTGCTCCCTCTTGGATTAATTCTGCACCAGTGAGATCAGCCCCAAGAGACAGCCCGTCGAGGTCTACACTGTTCGCGACTCGGCGCAGTGCTCCCGAAATACGATCCAAAGCTTCGCTCCTGATGCGTTGCTGCTTACTTGGATCAGCCAGATATGAAGCCATGGTCATCTGGGTGATCGCATTCCGAATGTGATGGTTCAAGAAGGTGAATTCCTGCGCTTGTCGGATCAATCTTTTGCGCCGTTGTTCCAGCACGATCAGCAGCAAGACACTGACTATGACCACTTGCCCGATGCCCCCAGTAGCGGCGGCTATGTGCCAAGGAATTTGCAGAGATCGCGACAAGGCAAACAGTGCGATACCCACCGCGGCAACCACCACACCCGCCAAGGTTGCCAGAATCAGGGAGTGGAACAAAGAGGCCGAACGAAACCCCGACCGCCATTGATCGTAGGCGTGTTCTAGTTCAGGCTGATAGGTCTTCATGACGAACCTCCGCCACGGAACGTACCTATGGGCTCATGCTACAACCTCTACCATTCGTGTTCGCTTAATCTTGCTGGGGGGAACCCACAGGGTTATCTTTACGCAGGTTTGGTGCGGGTGCTGCGATGGGAAGTCAACGCAGGACGGCACACCCATGGACGCAGGAACGGGCAAATCCCCGTGATTTCAGGCTTTCCCAGCCCCTGCCTACCCAGTGGTCAAAAAGGGTGTTTTCCGCAGAGCCGCAAGTGAGTGATTCGATTGATCGGGAAATTCGGGTTCGGGGTGGTCACGCGGGTATACCTTGCTGACTACGTGGCGTGGTCTAGCAGGTTGCGGAAAAAACTCGGGTAGTCGGCGGGGTTTCCGAGAAAGCCGACTTTCTTATCTCGAACAGCTTTGTTACCCAAAACAGGAGCGAACGAAGCACAATCTTTTTCACGCTGCCACTTCCGTTGTTTTCCGCTCCAATAATCCCACCAATTCCTCCAAACTCCAATCCCCAGCAGCCCGCGTGCATTGCCGGAGCTTTGATGGCGCAGGTGAACGCCAGCGGTTGGCTGGTGAGATGGGGATTTTACGACCGTTATGGGCGGGGCATTGCGAAGTGGGAGTCGCACGATATGCAGGATCGATCCCGCAGTAGTTCGATTTCAGGCCAACAGGGGATGCTTCAACACGCCAAATGTGCTAGAGCATTCTCTTGAGAACCGCGAGACTGTTGAGTGCATCTCTCAGTTTGCGATGCTCCTTAGAGTGTGCAATCGGCAATCCCCGTAAGCGTTGGTGGATAGCCTTCTCGGCCACGTCGATGCTCGCTGGCAACTTGTCCCGGTCGAATTCCATTGCCGCGGCTCTATAAACGTCGAGCCAATACCTGTCATTATGGCTCACCGACGGAGTCTCCGCGCACAGGCCCTTCCGCATCGAGGAATCTGCATCTGGCGTACAGGCAAACAAGCACCCGGTTGCCGAGAGTTGAGCAGTTCAAGTGTCATCCGCGCTCTCCTTTGTTCAGCGCCAGATGGCGATCAACACCGCAACGACCACGACCGCTCTGGCGGCATGAGGAAGTCTGGCCATGATGTGGATGATGCCGGATATGCTTCCAATACCGAGATAGGGCATGTTGCCTATTTGCCTTCTCGAACCAGTATCGCTATCACACCACGTGTGCGCTCTTGCCGAATCTGAAGGCTTCCTCGGGGGAAGCGGGAATCTGGGGAAAGGACTCTCGTGGGGTCCCAAACGGGCTATCGGTTAGAACAGTAGCAACTGCGATGCCAAACCAGACTTGCGTTGCTGTGCGAGAGCCGCGACCATTGCCCTGTGCTAACCGGCCGCCGGAATTCCCGCTAACGAGAGGAACTTAGCTCACGGCGAGCGGAGAAGCGGCATTCTCTGTCAAGCTCTATTTCGCGTTGACATACAGGTAGTCAGCATTTGACGCGTAATGCAAAAACATACCACAGGGAAAACATGTTCCATCGCGACGGGCTCACAGCGACGACAGCCCAAAAACGAAAGCGCCCCAGACTCCGTTTGGAGTCTTGGGACGCTCTCGAAACAGCCCTTTCACGTGGTTCTCTCTATCCAGCCAACTTCACCTCGAACGATCCCGTATTGTCGCGCATCACGCCGATGGCGGAGAGAACCCGCCCCAGCGCAATGAGCGGCCGATACATCCAGTACTTCCGTCGAATCGCCGCCATGGCGCGTGCATGCTCGGCGCGGTCGGTGAGGAAGCGTGCTGTGCCGTCGAACGTCTCACCCCCGATGGACAACTTGACTTGCGGCGTCTTTTGCACGTTGCGCACCCACTGGCGATTCACGTTCGCGGTTCCGATATAGACTTTGTCGCCGTCCACGACGAACCAGATCGTGACATCGTAAGGCTTCCCGGATTTGCGACCGTAATGGGTCAGCGTCACGGTCTGCCTAGCCGCTACCCTCTTCAATCGCGTTAGTACGTTGGATTCCATACGGCCTTCTCTCCTCAATCTTAATCAGGAAGCGTCAAGCAGGCGCGTGGGGCAGAACGTAAAAGAATACTGCCCAGTAGTGACAAACACTGCCACAGAGCACGAACACGTGCCAGATGGCATGACTGTACGAAATCCTCTTGGAGGCAAAAAAGAATACCCCTACGGTGTAGAAAAGCCCGCCACCTAAGAGCCAAAGGAAGCCATGCAGCGGCACGAAGTTCAGCACAGGCTTGATGCCGAGCACGAGCAGCCAGCCCATGAGCACGTAGATTAGCGTCGAAAGCACGGGGAACCGACCGAGTGCAACGTAAACCCTTTTTCCCTGATCTATGGAGAAACAGCACCGCCGGACGCTATAACCGGTCAGCCGTGAAATGGGCTGACCGACGGGAACATTATCTGGCCGGGATGGAGACAACGTCCCTCGGGGTCTGGTCGTGGTGGGTGATGCGCTCTTCGATCCTAGACACGAATTTTGGTGTGAGGCCCTTCACCATTTGCCGGACGCCAGGCCCAAACTCGTGGAAAACGTTCATCCCCGCGTCGCTGCCAATCGTCGAACCAAAATTGTTGAATGTCTCCGAAGAAGATCGCGCCCAATATGGACGGTTAGCAGCGGCGCTAGCGACCGAAGTCAGCACTCCGAGGAAATACGAAGTGTTCAGCCTCCCCTTTCCGGAGTCGTCACGCGTGATAAAAATGCGCGAAGCTGCGTAAGTGGCTCGGCCCACAAAGCTGCTGCTGGTCGAAGGGAGATAACGCAGGTTCTGCTTGAGCAACGACGGATACGGATCCTTACGAACAAAGTTGCTGGACTCTTTTTGAATAAACGCCGCTTGATAATGAGCCGTTAAGTTGGGCTGCGGTCCCGGAGTGACGTGTCCCAGTTCTGTTTCGCGCATTACGCCCGCGCTGACGCCGACCGCGCCAAGTGTCAAAGGCGAGCTTGCTTCATTGACGAAAGTGTGAAATCTCTCTGCTTGTATTGGAGGCTGTACCGACGACGGAGCATCAGGAAGTGTATGCATCTCCTGGCGCTGCATTTCGGGTGAGTTTGAGCCGTCAAACTGTAATCCCTGAAGCAAGTCAGCTGAAGGACGTTTCTGGCACAAGGCCCCGCAAG
>Ga0208820_1001339_pt1 | contig 13870 bp, 11 predicted proteins | sample June2015DPH_16_5_FD_184713 | JGI IMG/M metagenome (GOLD analysis project Ga0208820, IMG submission 184713) | Peatland microbial communities from SPRUCE experiment site at the Marcell Experimental Forest, Minnesota, USA - June2015DPH_16_40... | ecosystem: Environmental > Terrestrial > Soil >...
CGAGTGTGATCGTGTTTTTCAGGTCGGCGCCGACAGCCAAAATCGGACGTATGTTCGGGAGTCTGGCCACGGCACCCGGAGCATAGCCCCGTGCGCGCCGCAAGATGACTGGACCAAACACTCCGTCACGGGCAACTGAGTCATCCACTCTTCGCGCAATCGGGCGCTCTCCGATCAGGAATGCATCGGCAATCCCGGAAAGCCGGTCGAGTGCTTCGTCATCTTCATACGCAATCGGTTCACTCGAGCGATTCGCGCTGGTCATGACCAATACTTCAGGTGCACCCGCCGCGAAGAGCAAATGGTGCAGAGGCGTGTAAGGCAGCATCACACCGAGTTCGTTGTTTTCTGGAGCAACTTCGGGATCAACTTGGTTGGATCCAGCTTTCGCCGGTGCAAGCAAAATGGGTCGAGCGACGGACAGGAGCAGTGCTTCGGCCTCCGGAGAAAGCTCGACTAACTGGCGTGCCACTTCCAAGTCTCTCGCCATAATCGCAAACGGCTTTTCCTTTCGGTACTTACGCTCGCGCAAAGCCGCGACGGCAACGAGATTCGAGGCATCGCACGCCAAATGGTACCCGCCAAGTCCTTTCACGGCGAGGATGCTGCCCGAAGTGAGAAGCAGCGCCGCTTTCCGAATGCTCTGCTCGCTTCCGCGTATCTCCTCTTCGCTTTGGTGCAGATAATAGGTTGGCCCGCAGGCAGGGCATGCGACCGGCTGCGCGTGAAAACGGCGGTTGCCCGGATCGCGATATTCTGCGGCGCAGTAGTCGTCAAGCGGCCAGTGCTGCATGGTGGTGTTGGCCCGGTCATAAGGAAGACCGAGGACAACCGTGTAGCGCGGCCCACAATTTGTGCAGTTGATGTAGGGATACCAGTAGCGACGGTCAGCTGGGGCGAATAGTTCGTTCACGCAAGCGTCGCAAATCGGAAGATCTGGCGAAATACGTACCGTGGGACGCTCGCGGCGGTGGCTTTCCCGGATAGTAAATTCATTCAGGCCCAGAGGAGCCGCGCTATGGACTTCGATTTCTGTGATGCTGGATGCTGGAGGAGGCTGCGTTTTCAGATCCTGCACAAACGCCAGCAACCCTTTCTCGGCGCCCTCCAGAAAAATCTCAACTCCTTCCTCGCCATTCAATACCCATCCGGCAAGCGTATTAGCGCGAGCCAGACGATACACAAACGGCCGAAAGCCAACGCCTTGCACCACGCCGCGAACTCGAATGGAACAAGCGCTGGGCATTCTCACTCCACATCCACGAAGCAACTGCGGCCTACGCCGATCCGCCCCCAGCGCGTATTCTACATTCTATTCGCGGTGCTGGATTAAATGTCGAATGACTCGCGGGCGGGAGATGTTGTCCGTGTCAAAGCGCAGCGAGACGCCGTTGCAGCAGCAGGAAGTAAAGAGCAACGAGAATAAGCAGGAATCCATTCACACCTAACACCACCGGCGCGGTAAAGATCGGGACGAGCCATCCCGACAACAGATTGCCCATCGGCATGCCGCCTCGGAAAGCGACGTTGTAGACGCTCATCACGCGGCCGCGCATCTCGTTTGTGGTAATCAACTGCACCAGGGAATTCACGGTGGCAAAGACCGCCATCATGGATGCGCCCACCAGCACCAAAATGACGCCGCTTAATGGCACCGACTTCGAGAGAGCAAAGCCTGAAATCCCCGCGCCGAGGCAGATGAGGGCACAAAGCGCCACGCGGCCCTTTCTCTTGAAGTTGCCCGCGCTTGCGATAGTCAGCGAGCCGAAGATCGAGCCCAGGCCCATGAGCGCCAGCAGATTGCCGTAGGTTTCCGGACCGCGATGGAAAATGTCTTTCACGAATACGGGGATGTAGGTGCGCATGGGCATGCCTAAGGCAGTCATGCAGAATGCCAGCAGGATCAGCGCTTCCATGGAATTCTGCTTGCGGGCGAATCGGATTCCCTGCTTCAGGCTAGTGAACATCGACTCCGCGGTCTTTGCCGGCAGGAAGCGAGCGTTAATCATCGACAGCGAAACGATAGGCGCCAGGAAGGAAAGCGCGTTCAGTCCGAAGCACCACTTCTCGCCCAGCTTCGCCAAGGCCTGCCCAGCGAGAGCCGGCCCCACCATGACTGCCACGTTGAACTGAATTGAATTCAGTGCGATGGCGTTGGGCATGTCTTCCTTCTCGACCAATGTGGGAATGAGAGCTTGGTAGGCCGGTCCGCCAAAGGCTTGCGCGAAGCCGGAAATGAAGGACAGGCACAGAATGTGCCAGACGTGTACCAGACCAGTTGCCACCAGAATCGTAAGCACGCCGGCGGTCGCCATTTGCACATACTGGGAGCCGAGCAGAATTCTCCGCCGCTCCACCCGATCGGCGACCACGCCGCCGATCAAAGAGAACAGAAAGATGGGAATGCCCCCGAGGAACTGATCAAGCGCCAGCAAGAACGCGGAGTGGCTAAGGCGGTAGATCAGCCATCCCTGCGCGACGATTTGCATCCAGGTGCCGATGCTGGACGTGCAGGCGCCAATCCACATCAGGCGGAAATCGCGATATTGGAATGCTTTAAAGACCCGGGCAATCAATACGGCGTCCTCGAAGGCCCCCGGCAAAAGCCTAACATGCGGCTCTGCCTCGGCTGACGTCTCGAGCCAGTCCCGCGGCGCAATGCATACTGTTTACTCCAGACAGGTATTATGGTTGCACTCTGCTTTGACTCAATCGGCGAGCAGAAGATAGCGAGTTGACAACGTCAGATATTTGCAGCAAACGGGAGGGTTATTTTAGGGGGCGGAAGACGATCAAAAGCTATCGAGCACGACGCACGGCATTGGATTTTGAGCCCCGCAGTCCGGCAATCTAATCTCCGACAGCAGCATTTCGCGAACTGAATTCCATATGAACTACGACGCTATTTTGGTGGTTTCTTTCGGGGGACCGGAATCTAAGGAAGATGTGATGCCCTTCCTTGAAAACGTGTTGCGTGGACGGAATATTCCTCGCGAGCGCATGTTGACCGTAGCCGAGCACTATTACCACTTCGAGGGCAAGAGCCCAATCAACCAGCAGACGCGGGAACTGATTGCCGCGCTGCAAGCGGAGATGGAGAGAAATGGCCTTAAGCTGCCGGTCTATTGGGGAAACCGAAACTGGCATCCTCTGCTGCCCGAGAGTCTGCTTAAAATGAAGCAGGATGGCATCCAGAGGGCCGTGGGCTTCGTGACTTCGGCATACAGCTCGTACTCCGGATGCCGGCAGTATCGCGAGGACATCGCCCGGGCGCAACGCGAAGTCGGGCCAGGCGCTCCGGAGGTAGAGAAACTGCGGGCATTCTTTAACCATCCCGGCTTTATCGAGGCTACAGTTGAGCGAGTGCAAGACGCGCTGCAGGCCATTCCAGCGAAAGCTCGGGGAAATGTGCAGATCGTTTACGTCGCCCACAGCATTCCAGTTTCCATGGCGAACAGTTCCGATTACGTGAGGCAATTGGAAGAGGTGCGGCGTTTGGTTTCGGAGGCCATTGGGCACAAGAACGATGCACTGGTCTACCAGAGCCGCAGCGGCGCTCCGGGGCAGCCGTGGCTAGAACCGGACATTCTGGATTACCTGCGGCAGGTGAAGGCGCGGAATCTAGCATCAGCTGTGGTGCTGGCACCGATCAGCTTCATCTCGGATCACATGGAAGTGCTGTACGACTTGGATATCGAAGCGCAGCAGCTTTGCGATTCTTTGGGCTTGCCCATGAGAAGGGCGAAGACGGTCGGGATACATCCGAAGTTTATCGGTATGATTCGCGAGCTGATTCTGGAACGAATGAATCCGACGTCGGAGCGGCGGGCGTTGGGATTGTTAGGACCTCGACCGGACATCTGTGCCGAGGATTGCTGTCCGGGACCGGGGCGACCCGGAGCGCCACACACGAGCTAGATGGCGCTAGGAACCTTGGGTTGTTCGTAGTCTGTCGCTTTAGGCTGGCCCTCGATCAGATGCATGGTATGGAGAATTGTCTGGATGACTGCCTCATTCCCCACAGCCGTGTTGATCATCACGTGGTAGAGGGAGCGCGTGGGCCAGTCGGCGTCAAAGTAGTGTTTGACGAAGGCGATGCGCTCGCGATCGACAGAATCAACATGTTTTTCGGCTTCCGATTCCGTGGATCCGTCTTGCACAAGGCGACGGATCTTTTCGGCGCGCGGTGCATAAAGAAAGACGTGAAAAGCATCAGGTTGCTCGCGCAGGAAGTAAGGCGCGCCTCGACCCACGACGATGCAGTCCCCTTCCTGAGCAATTCTTTCAGTGATTTGTTCCATCATTGACATCATGCAATCAGTGTCGAAGGTAAGATTGCTGATGTGGGAACTGGACTCGTAACTGCCCCGCCAGAAGGTTTTGGCCAGCCGGTAAAAGCGACTGTCCATGCGCTCGTCACAGCGCATAACAGCGGAAGTGTCAACATTCGCCATGCGGGCGATCTCCTCCGTGAGACGGTGATCCCAGAGATTCCACCCGAGTTGCTGGGCTAGTTGTGCGGCAATGGCGCCACCGCCGCAGCCGTATTCTCGCTCTATGGTGATGACGCGAAACATGGCTACCTCTTATTTTTACCGCGAACTAGTGTACCGCGATTCCGCCGCCGGGCTTACTTTTCTTCATCAGGAACACCAAGGGAACCATCGCCAAGATGGATATGCAGAGCAGCCGGAAGTCGTCGATATAGGCCAGCATAGTAGCTTGCCGTTGAACTGTACCTTCAATCAAGGCGTACGCCTGCTGGGTGGCGAATGCCGCGCTCGCGCCGTGGGTCCTCATGGCCTGCGTGGCACCCTGTAGCATCGACTGGAAGGCGGGGTTGCTAGCGCTCAGATGGCGGGACAAATCGTTCAAATGAACCTGGGTGCGGCGATCGAGCATGGTGGTGACGAGGGAAATCCCAACGCTGCCGCCGATATTGCGCGCCAGGTTCATCAGGCCAGACGCCGCGTTGTTCTTGTCCCGCGGCAGAAAGGCATAGGCTGCCGTATTGATAGGGACGAACAGGAATGCCATCCCTGCGGCCTGAAAGACGCGAGCCATAGCCGCAGTGCGGAAGTCCATTTCCAGGTCAAAACCACTCATGTGAAACAAGGCAGCGGACAGCATGACCAAACCGAAAACTAACAACCAGCGCGGACTGTAACGCGAAAGCAAAAATCCTACCAACGGCAGCAGCAGCATGATCGTCAGGCCGCCGGGCATGAGGGCAAGGCCAGATTGTTCCGCGGTATATCCCAGCAACGTCTGCATGAATAACGGCAGCAACAGCGTGCTGCTCAGCAGCGCAAACCCCAGCATGAACATCAACAGGTTGGAGATGCCAAACGTGCGATCACGGAACAGATGCAAATCGATGATGGGATCCTTATGCGTCCACTCCCAGAAAATGACGAAGATCAACGAGAGCGCAGCGATGAGGGAGAGGACGACAATAAAGTGCGATTCGAACCAATCATCGCGCTGCCCCTTGTCGAGCACGACCTGCAAAGTTCCCAGACCGAGGGCCACAAAGCCGAGGCCGATGTAGTCGATTCTGGTTTCGCTGAGCTTGCGGCGCTTGAAATAGGGTGGGTCTTGAATGAGCCGCGAGGTAAGCAGGATAGAAATGATCCCGACGGGAATGTTGATGAAAAAAATCCAACGCCAGGTGAAGTTGTCCGTGATCCAACCGCCGAGGGTTGGACCGATGGCTGGAGCCGTGACTACGGCAATGCCGTACACGGCGAAAGCCATCCCGCGCTTGGCGGGCGGAAAGGTGTCAGCGAGTATAGCCTGTTCGCTAGGCTGCAGACCACCTCCGCCAGCCCCTTGCAGCACGCGACAAATGATGAGCGTTGCCAGGTTCGGCGCCAATCCACATAAAAACGAACTGATAGTAAACAGGGCCACACAGCTCATGTAAAAGTTCTTGCGGCCCATGATGGAGGAGAGCCAGCCGCTCAGGGGAAGCACAATGGCGTTAGAAACGAGATACGAAGTGAGGATCCAAGTGCTTTCGTCCTGTCCAGCAGAAAGGCTGCCCGCAATGTGAGGCAGAGCGACATTCGCGATGGAGGTATCGAGCACCTCCATGAAAGTCGCCAGTGTAACCGTGATGGCGATGATCCAGGGATTGATTGCCGGACGCCAAAAGTCAGCATTCTCAAGCGGCGGCGCAGCGGCACTCATTGCCGAATCCAGACCTCGGGAGTGACGGACATGCCGGGGCGCAGCGATTGATCTTTGTTTTCTCCAGGATCAAGCACAATCTTTACCGGAATACGTTGCACGACCTTCACGTAGTTGCCGGTGGCATTCTCTGGGGGTAGGAGGCTGAAACGAGCGCCGCTGGCGCCGGCAACGCTGTTAACCTTACCTTTGTAGCTTCTTCCGTTAGCATCCACCTCGATGGTGACGGATTGGCCCACTTTCATTTCGCGAAGCTGAGTTTCCTTGAAGTTGGCTGTGATCCAAACATCGTCAAGAGGAATCACCTTCATCAATTCCTGGCCGGGAGCTACGTTTTGTCCGACTTCGACGGTGCGGTCGCTAACCACTCCGGCAACCGGAGCAATCACTTTGGTGTACTGCAGATTCAGTTGCGCCTGATCGAGGTCGGCTTTTTTCTGCTGCGCTTGCGCCAGTGCCGAGGCGGCCCGGGAGCGAATAACTTCCATCTGTCGGGGAGCAGTATGGGCGTACCTCAAGTTAGCTTCCGCTTGCACCAGTTTGCCTTGGGCTTCGGTGACCTGCGACTGAGCGGCGTCAGCCATTGCGCGACCCGCCTCGACCGCAGCGGCACTCGCTTTGGCGCTGGCCACGGCCTGATCGTATTGCTGCTGGGAGATTTCCTGCTTGTCTACGAGTTGTTTGTAGCGGTCCAGATCATTCTGCGCCTTGACGTTGTTGGCTTCGGCCTGATCGAGTTGCGCCTTTGCTGCCTGGAACTGCTGCCGGGCAGCGGCGATCCCGGCACGGGCGCTGGCCACATCCGCCTCCGTGGCCGAAACCTGGCTGGTGGTATTGACTGAAGTAATGGGGACATTGACGCCAGCCGCGGCAGCGGCGGCTTGGGCATCGTCGAAATCGGCTTTGGCGCGATCGTAGGCAACCTGGTAGTCGGAGGGATCGATTTCCACCAGGACTGTACCCGCTTGCACGTATTGGTTGTCGACAATATTGAGTTTGACTACGTGGCCGGAAACGCGCGCGCTGATTGAATTGATATGGCCGTCCACCTGGGCATCATCGGTGGATTCGTAACTGGTCACGTAACGATAGACGAAAAAGCCAATCACCAGGAGCACACCCACGGCAATGATAACGGCGATGCGGAAACCAGGACTCGCAGTGCGGGGAGGGCGGCTACGGAAGTCTCGTTCCGTGGCCGGCAATGGCTTGTTGCGGGCTTCGGGTTGATCCGGCGGAGCGGCAGGTGGGCTTTGCGTCGTCGGTTCCATAGATTTTGGTTAGTGTTCGCCTTTCAAATATCGTTTGACTCCCTGTTCAGCATCACCAATGGCGCGCGCCAGTTCCACTTTGGCCAGATTGTGTGCGTACAGGCTTTGAATATAACTCTCATGAGCACTGGCAACAGACTCCTGTGCCTGAACTACCTCCAAGTTGTCCGTCACACCAGCAGTGAAACGATCGCGGGATTGGGTGAGTGCCTCTTCTGCTAGATCAACCGAACTGCGGGCGACCTCGACCTGATCGGCGGCGGAGTTCAAATCCAGCAAAGCGCTGCGGACTTCATAGTCAATGCGACCGCGAAGGTCACCCAGTTGAGAGCGCAATTGCTTCAATTGGGCGTCGGCCTCCAGCACGTCACTGTGAGTTTTTCCTCCCGCAAAAATGGGGATGTTGAGGCCGCCATTCACCTGCCAGGTTCCGTTGGATTGGCCGGGAGTGACGCCGATGTCGCCGTAGTTCGCGTCGAAGCCCAAGGTAGGATAGTGACCCGCAGAAGCGGCGCGGCGCGAAAGCTCCGCGGCCCGGACTTGCGCCTGCGCTGCCTGATAGTCAGACCGGGAGGTATAGGCACGCTGCAAGTACACTTCAAGGGGCAATGGAGTCAGCGCCTGGTACGGAGCTTTTTCGGTCAGCACAAATTCCTGACCCGGCGGCAGGCCGATAATCCGAGCGAGTGACAGCTTTTGCTTGGCGAAGTCGTTGCGGGCCGCGATCAATTGTTGCTGGCGAGTTTGTAACTCCACTTGAGCGCGCAAGGTGTCAATGGCGGGATTCAGTCCCGCTTTTTGCTGGTCGACGGCCTTATCGTACAGAGCCTGGGCATTGGTTACCTGGGCTTCCGTAGTCTCTATCCGGGAGGCGGTCGCAATAGCCTGCAGATAGGCGTTTCCCACTGCCAGCACTACCACTTCTCTAGCATCTTTGAAGCTGTACTGCGCAGACTTCAGGCGCTCGGAGGCAGCGCGTTCCTGCTCGAAGTCCTTGAAGTTGAACAGAGACTGAGAGACCGAGGCGCGCGCGTCGAAATAGTTGAAGGGACCGATCACCCGTGGAAGGGGAAACGGGAAAAGGTTGCTTTTGAAGCCTAAGGCAGTCAAGCTTTCGGTCTCGACGTTTTCCTGCAATTGAGCCTGAAAGTTAGGCAGGAGATTGCTGAGTTCTTTCCATCTTTCGCCTCTCGCAGTAATGGTCTGATCGCCGGAAATGAGGAGACCGAGATTGTTGCGCAATCCAAGGTCGATAGCGTCCTGGAAGTTCAACTGCAGCACTTCCGGAGTGGCCTTGCCTTCAGGCTCGCTTCCCGTGAAGGGACTCTGCGACCCGGGCAGAGAGATGGAAGGCGCGGAGGTGGAGTTTTGCGCCACGAGGCCTGTGACGGCGAACAGCAATACTAGAGTCCAGGAGAGATGTCTGCGGTTTGGATAGGCTAAAAGGCGGCGCATTTCGGCTCTGAAAGAATCCCATTATAAGTGTTCAGGACGGCATTTTTCATCGCATAGAAACTATAACGCGTTGTTTTTGATTCACTTATCGCGCCAGTAGATGCAAAAAGGGCGAGTGAAGGCCTGACCCAGGCTCGGCCCCTTGGATTGGCAGAGCACCTTCGCTCTATCGGAAGCCGTGACCTTCGACACTTCCCGCCGCGTATCGATGCGGGTAGAGTAAAGAAGAAAGGCCTCACCCCGATAAGAAAGCTCCACTCTGCCCATGCCATCCTCGGACGTCAAGCGTACTATGCATCCGGCTGACCGTCGCCGACGCCGGCATCCCCGATACCGCGGAGACTTTCGGGTCTCTGTTACCCATCTATTGGGAGACGAGTATCAAAAGCTCGAGGGGCACTGCAGGGATCTGTCAGCAGCCGGGATCGGCATAATCCTGGCGGCGGAACTGGACGGCGGCGAGGTGGTTGGCCTCAGCTTCTTGCTTCCGGAAGCAGCCCATCCGTGGGATATAAGGGCAGTAGTCCGCCACCGCCGAGGATGTCAATACGGCTTTGAGTTTCTCTCCCTCACCCAAGAGCAGCGGGATATGCTCGAAAGCTTTCTCAAGGGCTTGGAACCTGTTGACTGAATCCGGAGAGGGGAACTGGAAGATGACTTAGGTCATCTTGCGAATGGGTGACTGCTGGGTCAACCTGAAAGCGCACCCGTTTGCAATGACGAATTAGAACGCGCACTTCCATGACGAACTCAAAGTCTAACGCAGCGGCCGGAACGGACTGGACGGGATTGCTGGCAGATCCGGACCTGGCACGGAACCTCGGAAAGCTGCTGCAGATCTATCGCGATGCCCCTCCCGACCGCAGAGAACAAGCTTTACTTGCGGCCATGCGTGAGATTAAACAAGCTTCCAACGCCACACTGACCTCAACCAAGGTCGCCGAGACTTCCCAACCTCCATTGCCCACCCAGACCTCGGCCATACCTCCGTTCGAGCCTGATATTTTCAGTGCCAATTGGGGACAAGATCGGCGGCGGCATCCCAGAATTAAGTGCTTCGTGGCAGTCGAGTTGCGCGTTGATGATGGGGATGCTCCGATCTGGGGCAATCTTTCCAACACCAGCCTGGGGGGATGCCAGGTCGAGACAGCCGCTCACATAAGCGGAGGCGCCAAAGTCGAAATCGGCCTTTGGGTTGCGAGTGGCAAGATCTGGGTAAAGGGTCTGGCTCTGAACGGAGTGGTCACGCGCAGCGCGCCCCCTGCCGGAGTACGCATTCGCTTCGCTGGAATGGAGCCCGCTGGGAAAGAAAATCTCCGGCAGTTTCTGAAGTACATCCAGGAAACCACGCGAGCATCGAGCAGTGAAAGCAGCTACCTGCAATTGTTAAAGTAGCACCCTCAATTTCTTCTTCACGCCCGCGCATTTCCGCAAGTTTCCTGCGATTTTCACAGGTCTTCTGACGCTGTTACGACATTGTCCGCGAGAAATTGATACACTCGGGGCGTATCTGAAACCCTTTTCTGTCCCCGGAACTCTAATGAGACTAGCCAGTGGAACAACGCAAGTAAACGCAATGTTGTCCCTGGGAGGAGGGCGCGTCGCATGGTAGCCAGTGAACAAGCGTTGGTAACCGGCAAGCAACTGGACACGCTGTGCATCAACACGATTCGGACCTTGGCGATTGACGCCGTGCAACAGGCCAACAGCGGACATCCTGGCGCACCCATGGGGCTGGCGCCAGTGACTTACTGCTTATGGCAGGAATTCCTGCGATACGACCCCGAAGATCCGACGTGGCTGAATCGCGACCGCTTCGTGCTATCAAACGGCCACGCCTCCATGCTGCTTTACGCCATGCTTCATCTTACGGGCGTCCGCGAGGTCGACGAGAGCGGGAAGGTCCTGAAAGAATTGGCCGTTCCCATGGAGGAGATCAAACGCTTCCGGCAACTCGGAAGCCGGACACCTGGGCATCCAGAGTCACACATCACCACCGGCGTGGAAACAACGACCGGGCCGCTCGGCCAGGGTGTAGGAAACAGCCTGGGGATGGCGATCGCCAGCCGTTGGTTGGCCGCCAATTTCAACCGGCCTGAGTTGGAGATCTTCAATTACAACGTGTATGCCATTTGTTCCGATGGCGACCTGATGGAAGGCATCGGTGGCGAAGCTGCGTCTCTGGCGGGGCATCTCAAGCTTTCGAATCTGTGCTGGATCTATGACCACAACGGCGTCACGCTGGATGGTCCAGCAAGTTGGTCATTCAGCGAAGACGTGGCCACGCGCTTTGTGGGCTATGGCTGGAACGTAACTCGGGTCGCCGATGCCAACGATCTGGAGATGCTGGGTCGTGCTTTTGAGACTTTTGAGAAAACAACGGATCGTCCAACGCTGATCATGGTAGACAGCCATATTGGCTACGGTTCGCCGCATAAGCAAGACAGCAATGCGGCGCACGGAGAGCCCCTTGGCGAAGAAGAAGTGCGGCTGGTAAAGAAGTTTTACGGCTGGCCGGAGGACGCCAAATTTCTGGTGCCGGAGGGCGTTCGCGAACACTTCCAGGATGGACTCGGAAACCGCGGGCATGACGTGCGCGCGCAGTGGGCAAGAACCTTCGCGGAGTATTCGAAAAAATATCCCGAGTTGGCCGACCGGTTACATCGCATGCAACGTCGCGAACTTCCGAGCGGCTGGGATAAGAACCTGCCTACGTTTCCGGCGGACCCGAAAGGAGTGGCGACTCGCGAGAGTTCAGGCAAGGTCCTGAATGCACTGGCGCAAAACATTCCATGGCTCATCGGCGGCTCGGCTGACTTGGCAACCTCAAATAAGACCACGCTGAAGTTTGAAGGCGCAGGAGACTTCGAGGCCGGCAATTACGGCGGACGAAATCTGCATTTCGGCGTCCGTGAACATGCCATGGGCGCGAGCGTGAACGGGCTGATAGTTTCTCGAATCCGGGCGTTCGGTGCAACCTTCTTTAACTTCAGCGATTACATGCGTGCCAGCATACGGCTGGCAGCGCTGATGGAAATCCCGTCGATCTTCGTATTCACTCACGATTCGATCGGAGTGGGAGAAGATGGACCGACGCATCAGCCGATCGAGCAGTTGGCGTCGCTGCGTGCGATGCCGAATCTGATTGTGCTTCGTCCGGGCGATGCCAACGAAGTGGTCGAGGCGTGGAAGATTATTGCTCAGTTGCAGCACCAGCCCGCAGCACTCGTATTGACGCGGCAAGCGCTCCCGACTTTTGACCGCACGAAGTATGGCGCAGCTTCAGGCACGGCAAAGGGTGCTTATATTCTCGCCGATGCGCCCGGCGGCAAACCCGACGTGATTTTGATGGGCACGGGCAGCGAGGTATCGCTCTGCATCGAGGCTTATGAAAAACTCAAGGCGGAAGGCATTCAGGCACGAGTGGTAAGCATGCCCTCGTGGGAAATCTTCGAAAAGCAGGACAAGCCTTATAAAGAAAGCGTTCTGCCGCCTTCGATTACGGCGCGGGTATCCGTGGAAATGGCCGCCACGTTTGGCTGGGAGCGGTATGTGGGGTTGAAGGGGCGAAAAGTTGGCATGCACCGCTTTGGCGCTTCGGCGCCGCTGAAGGACTTACTGAAGTTTTTTGGTTTTACTGCGGATGCGGTCGTGGAAGAGGCCCGCAAGGCGATTGCGGAGAAGTAAACTGCAAATTATTCGGCGCTTTACTGCGATATTAGACTACGTAGCTTCACGAGCAAACAAACGTTCGCCGTCAGGTTCATCAGGAGAAACTATTATGCAACCAACTGGAGTTTTGGAAACTGCAAAAGCTACGAATCCTCTCAAGTCCTTACTCAATTATGGACAGTCCATGTGGCTCGACTACATCCGGCGGGACTTGTTCACGAGTGGGAAGCTGAAAAAAATGATTGCTGAAGACGGTCTCCGCGGTATGACTTCGAACCCGTCCATCTTCGAGAAGGCAATCGGTGACAGCTCTCTGTATGACGATATGTTGAAGTCTCTCGCCTCGCGCCCGGATCTTAACGCTACCGCACGCTACGAGCAGATCGCAATCCGCGATATTCAGGACGCCGCCGACATCCTGAAGCCGGTGTATGAGAGTTCGAAGTATCACGACGGATTTGTCAGCCTGGAAGTTTCGCCGTTGCTCGCTCTGAAGACACAGGAGACGATCGACGAAGGCCGGCGTTTGTGGAAAGCCGTTGGCCGCGAGAATGTGATGATCAAGGTTCCGGGAACGGCGGAGGGACTTCCTGCAATTCGCCAGCTCATTGGCGAAGGCATCAACATCAACGTGACGTTGCTGTTCGCGCAAGAAGTCTACGAGCAGGTGGCGGAAGCCTACATTGCTGGACTCGAAGACCTAGCAAAGCGCGGTGGGAACCTCAAGAAAATGGCGGGAGTCGCCAGCTTCTTTATCAGTCGCATCGACACGCTGGTGGATTCCATGATCGACGATAAACTGAAAACTACCACCGACGCACAGCAGCAACCTCTGTTGAGGAGTCTAAAGGGCAAAGTTGCAATTGCCAACGGGAAGCTCACTTACCAGCGCTATCAGCGGATATTCAGCGGGCCAAGATGGCAGGCGTTGGTCTCCAATGGCGCGCAAACCCAGCGCGTGCTGTGGGCAAGCACGAGCACCAAGAATCCCGCTTATCGAGACGTCATGTATGTAGAAGAATTGATCGGGCCTGACACGGTAAACACAATGCCTCCGGCAACGGTCGATGCGTTTCGCGATCACGGGCGGCTGCGCAACAGCCTCACAGAGGATATAGACGGCGCACAGAAGGTGATGGACGACCTCGCCAAGTCCAGCATCTCCATTAAGGAGGCCACCACGAAGCTGACACAAGATGGCGTGAAACTGTTCGCGGACGCGTTCAACAAACTGTTGGCCGTGGTAGAAAAAAGTATTCTCCAAAAAGGATAGAACGCTT
>Ga0208820_1001344_pt1 | contig 13823 bp, 13 predicted proteins | sample June2015DPH_16_5_FD_184713 | JGI IMG/M metagenome (GOLD analysis project Ga0208820, IMG submission 184713) | Peatland microbial communities from SPRUCE experiment site at the Marcell Experimental Forest, Minnesota, USA - June2015DPH_16_40... | ecosystem: Environmental > Terrestrial > Soil >...
CCTGTGTAAGCAGCCGCAAATCTCCGTCTGTCGAAAATCAAATCCGCTTGTTCGGCGTAGAGCTCATCCAGGGCATCATCAGACAAAGTTTTGTGATGAGCAGCGATAAGCGAATGAAGAGCGGAAAAAATACAACTCTTCCAATCAATCAGACTGCCGTCGCAGTCGAAGGCGGAAGCGCCCGACCAGAACATCTACTGGATTTGCAAGGACCGCCGCAAGGTGAAGCTGCAAGCGGTTTGGTCATCGAGGACAACCTCTCTCTCGTCTCCCACGGAGCGCTTAGCCAGACCCTTGAAGAATTTGCCCACCTTGTTCTTGCCTTTGATTATGGGGCCAAAACTCCGGACGGAAGTCACGACCTTCAGATCCGCGTCGTTGACATTCACCGAGGTTAGTTTGAGTTGCAGACTGGCTTCGCCCGCCAGCGCACCAACCGGTCTGGCGAACACGACCTTGCCCGTGACACTCGCGCCAGCGGCAATCGCGGTCTGACCGCCGACGACGACATCCCGATCCAACGTGGCCGAAAAGCTTTGGCCCGCCTCGCTGCTCTTAGAGCCGAGCTCTTGGCCGAGGCGAACGGTCAGCGTGGTCCCAGCGGGAACAACAAGTGCTGGTGCCGCAGGGGCTGCATTATCAGCCGCATTATCGTCGGTTGGCGCCTCGGCAGTGACTCCGGCGGCTGGCTTCTCTTCGGTCTCCGTCGCTGGCGCGGTGTCAGCAGGCGGAACGGCTGGCTGGACTGCGGTCCCAGCGTTTGGAGATGAAGAGTTCGCTGCCACGCCCGTGGGGGGCGTCGTCACGGGATTTTGCGAAGTTGCCGGACTGCTGTTCGCGGCGCGGCGGCGTGACACTCCGTCGAAGACCAGAGCCGCCGCAACGACTGCCGCCGCAAGTCCAATTACGATAATTGTTTTTCTACTCATTGCTGCACTCCGTTGCCAGACACTCTAAGGAACCCATCTAAGGAGCCCACGTCTACTAGCCGCTTCCGATCCTTTCCTTCCGCCGCTCGTAGTACCTGACCCAGCATGCAGTGGCATGCGGCCGAGTTGGCGCGGAATCCCCTTACGATGGATGCCTAGCTTTGAACACTGCGAGACACTTACACGGTCTGGCATCAGCGTCGATTCCCGGTAGAGTATAGGAATCCCGCCTTGTACGAACGCTTCAGCTCGGGCGGCGAAGGCGATTTCGCCGACAAGACTTGCCTCTTGACTTTGCACGCATAGGAGACGTAGATAGCTGCCCAGCCCCCGACGCCCCAAGGCTCACGCCGGATTGCCCCATTCAGCTAGCGCTCGAGTCTGGCCCCAGCAGTCCTTGAACCTCTTGCCGCAGCGCGGCTACACAGTCCAATGGCGTTCATCGTCATGACCCGAATCGTTTCGTCATGACCCGAATCGTTCGAGTGCTTCATGCGGGAAACTCAAGGCTGACTCGCGACGGTCCCGCCCTGCCTCACTTCCCCTTGCCCTTTTTACCGCCCGATGGGGCGGCGTGACCACCACCACCAGCTTTACCACCACCACCAGCGGCGTGACCACCACCACCAGCGTGACCAGCGGGCGCTCCATGGCCGCCGGACGCTCCGTGACTAGCCGGCGCTCCATGGCTCGCGGACCCTCCGTGACTAGCGGACCCTCCGTGACTAGCGGACGCTCCATGACTAGCCGGCGCTCCATGCCCTGCGGACGCTCCATGACTAGCGGACGCTCCGTGACTAGCAGACCCTCCGTGACTAGCGGACGCTCCGTGGCTAGCGGACGCTCCGTGGCTAGCCGACGCTCCATGACTAGCGGACGCTCCGTGGCTAGCCGACGCTCCATGACTAGCCGACGCTCCATGACTAGCCGGCGCTCCATGCCCTGCGGACGCCGAATGGGACGCTCCATGGCCGGCGGACCCTCCATGGCCAGCCGCCCCTCCATGCCCAGCGGCTGCTCCATGGCCACCGGCTGCTCCATGGCCGGCGGACGCCGAATGGGTGCCGCCTGCTCCATGGCCACCGGCTCCTCCATGGCCATACGCCGAGTGACTACCGCCCGCCCCATGACCACCGCCATGACCGCCGCCCGCATGAGCAGCGCGCGAGTGAGCCTCCCCCGCATGAGCGTGGGCATGAAAGCCTCCTGGGACGCCGCGACCACCATGATCGAACGCGCCCCGGTCGTGATCGCCAAAATGCCCATGATTGTAGACCGACATGCTGTGCGAAATGTAAGTGTCCCCACCAAACATCACAACCCCGCCGTCCCAGGCCGGCGCCCACGCGCCGAAACCCCAGCCGAAGCCAGCAAAGACCCCAACCGAGATGGCCGGGTAGAAGCCAAGTCCGACTCCCACCACGATGCCGGGCGGAGGTGGCAGCACAACAAAACCAGGGTAGGCGACAACGAACCCTCCCCAGACGCGCCAAGGATCGTAATAGGGAACGTAAACCACCGCCGGATTGACCGGCACAATATCGATCACGCCGGCATCGACAACCACCTTCTCTTGCGCCGTCGTAACCAACACGTTCGACTGCTGCGCCTGCAACCGCATGGCCTGGACAGCGTTCATGACGTCTCCGGGCTGGTTGTAATAGGCGTTGCCGAGCTGCGACGTCCAGGCGCTGTTCTTCGCGAGATTATCGAGGACGGAGGGAAACGCGGTGAGGCCCTTGACGGCCGGGTCCCAATCCATGGCGTTCGCCCCGCTCGCGCGCTGATCCGGGGGCAAATTCATGTTCTGGTTCAGCCAGGTGTCCGCTGCGGCAATCTGGTCCGGATAGGTGGCGCCAGTCAATATTTGAGCGACCAGCGAGTCCGGATCGAGAGCAATCGGGGCCACGAGCTGATCCAGTTGCTCCGCGTTCAGCTCGACATACGCACCCGCCGCGGGCGTATCCGCGTACAGATCTAATTGTATTGCCGGAATTATCAGCAAAGAAATCATGATCGCCATCATCTGGCGCATGGCCTTACACAGGAACTTTGTGCTCTGGGAGTTCATCGTCTCCGTCCTTTCGCCTCAACCAGTTGGATACATTCTGGCGTCCAATCTGTTTTCAGTCTTGATTCTTAACCTCGCATTGTTGAATTCTTGCGGCCAGTGGAATCGGCGGAGCCGTTGCGTCCTTTTCGATCCCAAAAACGGTTTATTGTCGCCTCAATCCCTGTCCGCGTCAATGTGAAAAAAATCATCCGGATCGCCCCCTACGGTACGGGATTCCGAACTAGCCTAAATTGCCTGCTTCCCTTCCTTGTCCACTGCTCGCCTCGCTCGCCTCGGTTGTTGTTCGCTTTCTTCTTGACCGGTGGTCTACTGCAGAAACTCGGAGGTGGGTCGTAGTTAGGTGGGTCGTATGTGGTGACGCAGGTTTTCGTGTTGCGGGCTGGAGAGTTCTGAATCTATCGTCAGCGTGGTCTGTCGGTCGAGCTGGCGCGACCGGCATCGCGAACGGAAGAAGCATCTCAAACTTGCTTCGTTTTCCAACCACGCCACTCACTTCGATGCGGCCCCTGATGGTCTTCCAGATGCGGGAACCAGGACCTTCACAGTACGTCCATTCATAACAAAAGACTTGTTGGGTTCGTTTGGTAAATTGGCGGTTCTTGCCAGCTACAGCATCAGACTTTCTGTTGTTCGCAGTCCTCCGGTTGCCGGGTCGGGGAACGGCCATAGTTTTGGCGGCGGCGAGGGCAAGGTGCTCTGCGCCGCCGCACGCTTCGCCGATTAGATCGCCGCTCCGTTTCGCCCGCAGGAAGCGAGTTCTCGGCGCCCGCCGCCTCGTTCTCGGATTACGAATCACCCACGGGCGGCGAACCCTGTTCGGTCGCCACCACGGTTAAACCGCTCGTGGGCTCCAGTGCGGGAGGCGGGTTCTCGGGTTGCGGAGTCGGCGCCTCACCTTCGGCTTCGTCCTCGTCACCCTCCGACGTGGGTGGTGGCAACTCATCCAGCAGCTCGAGGTTCTTCAGAAACGCCCGCTGGCTGGCTGTGCGATAGCGCTGCAAGTTGGACATGATTCCTATCGAGGAGAACTTATCAAGAGGACTGTTGTTTAAGCAAAGGATCTCGATGTCCAGCGCCTGACGCTGGCGCCACCATTCGACGACAAGGTTTTCCAGCAGCAGGTCGGTACGCACGTCGCCCTTGCCATACTTTTCCTGCACGCTCTCCCACAGGTCATGGAGTTCTGCGTTGATCGGCGTGCCGTCAGAGGAAAACAGAATACGCTTGATTAGGAGTCCGTGTTTGAGAGCATTGCGGCGGCTGTACGCCTTGCCACGAGACGTCTTCGGACCTGTCGACTTTTTGGCGTTTTCGCGATTGGCACGCAGCCGTGCTTCTGAGATCGTCGGTTTGAGCTCGCTGGTTTGCAAGCCCTTGCTCTTGTCGTGAGCATCGGCGTCGGTGTTCGTGGGATTGGTGGTGTTGGTGCTGGCTTCGGTATCGGGCTTGCAGGTGCCGTCACCCTTTGTGGTCAAACTATTATTATCCATTTTTTACTCGTTGAAAAAGCGGTTTGAATTTGGCTTGCGGTGCCGACCCGTACGGGGCCATGCAAGACTGCCGCTCTACTCAACGACTTTGGTAGTCGAGTAATTTCTTAGTTATCGATCTCAATCTCTGTCGCGCCTTCGTCACCACCATATCGCGGACATTCTTTCTCTGGCAGCGCGCACCCCGGGGTCCTTGGGGATCCGCTCAAAGCCTGCTGCGCGATGGGGCGGTAAGCGCGGCGCCTTTCGGTGATCTGAATCGTGGGCCAAATGAAATGATCACAGGTGGGCCAAATCAAGTTGTCAGTTGCACATGGGCAACGTCGATTCCTAGCGTCCCGAAAGTCATTGGAAACAAGGTACCGACATGCGCTTCGCGTACAGAATCACCCGTTTGGTCCCGCCTGGCCCTACTACCCCCAACATCGAAGTTGCCGAATGCTATTAATTCTGCCCCGTTGGGGGTAGACTAATTGCATGGACACCATCGAATATACTCCGGCACAGGCGTCGGCGGTGGCAAATCTGCCGCTGCCTGCCGTTCATAAGCTTATCGAACGTCGCCTCATTCGGCCGCGACGGCTCCGGACTGGCCGTTCGATACAACGAATGTTGAGCCGCGCGCAGGTACTGTATCTGCGCCTCGAAGCAGCCGGCGTGCGCCTATTGCCGATAGCGGCTCGTCGGGCGATCGCGAAGAAGATTGAGTCGTCTCCCGAAATTGACATCGTAGTTCTTACGGAGGGTTCAGCCCTGGTAATTCAGGTGAAATCGGTGCGGCTGGAACTCGACGAGGAGCTGAAGAAACTTGAGCGTGCAGCGAACATAGTTATTTCCGACCCTGAGATTATGCGCGGTACGCCTGTGTATCGCGGAACACGCATTCCGGTCGAACTTATTGCTGATATGTTGACCCAAGGGACGAGGCCAGAAGAGATCCTAGAGGGTTACCCAGCTCTTGATCGAGAGAAAGTCGAACTCGCTCCTCTTTATGTCCAAGCCTTTCCGCGCCGCGGGCGTCCGGCTTCTCGCCCTTGGGCGAAGCGAAAATCGATTCATGCCACCCGGCGTGCCCGTGCCCTTTCTGGGGCACGGTGAAACTCTTGATCGATGAATACCTCCACACTTCTCTGGTTGAACTGGCGCATGCTGCCGGTCACGTAGGCGATCATGTCAACTATCTCGGTCTCGGCCGTTCGAAAGACTGGGTGCTCATGGCCACCATCCGCGAACAGGATTACACGTTCGTAACGAACAATCGTTCTGACTTTCTTGTTCTCCATCGACAAGAACCGTTACATCCCGGAGTGATCATTATTGTCCCCAACGTCACGCCTCTTCGTCAGCGAGAACTCTTCAGCGCGGCGCTCAAGCATATCGGCACAAGAGATCTGACCAATACTGTGGTTGAGGTTAAGTACGCAGGAAATTGGATTGTATGTTCTGAGTATGCCCTACCAGAGGCAGCGGAATAACACCCCTTAGAACGATCCGATGTGAATCATCCGTAGGCAAGAATCGTCTACATCGAGCGCGCTGGATCAATAATCGCTGCAGCTGCGGATCTCGGAGTTTCACCATCGTCCAGGAGCGTGTCGCACGCAGACGTCACACGCGTCATTCGCACCGCCGGTCCTGTAAGCTGTCCCGAGCCGGTGTTCGACCTAGCCCCCCCCAAAATGAACAATATACTATGTTTTACGTTTATATCCCGACATATTAAATGGTATATTAGACATTCTCATGTTCAACTTGGTTGCAATTGGCTCTCACATCGTCTCCAGACGTCGGACGCTCGGGCTAACGCAATCCGAGTTGGCGCGCAAGGCCGGCGTCAGTCGGGCGACCCTGGACGCATTGGAGAATGGCCGCTCCGGTGAGCTTGGGTATTCTAAAGTCGCCAACATTCTGTCTGCGCTCGGGTTAGAGCTGAAGTTGCAGGAAGCAAATCGGCAAAGGCCAACTTTGGAAGAACTCCTAGAAGAGGATCGCGATGATCAAAGTCTGGACAGACGCCGCTGAGGCTGGCCTATTGGACAGGCAGCGGGATCGCGGCAGCGCATTCGCGTACCTGCCAGAGACAGTCCCGCAGCGCGCCGTCTCTGTCACCATGCCCGTGCGGCTCCCCTCCTGGGATGTGCGCTTTGGCCTGGCTCCCATCTTCGAGATGAATCTCCCGGAAGGCGTGTTGCGGGAACGGCTGCGACTCGCCTTTGCCAAGGCAAGTGGAACATTCGATGATTTTGATATGCTCGCTGTTGTGGGCCGCTCGCAAGTGGGCCGCATCCGGTACACCGGCGACAAGGAACAGCTTAATGAGGATGTCCCCTTTCAGTCGGTCGACGAGATTTTGGCAAGCCGGGGCGATGGGGACTTCTTCCGCTACCTCCTTGAGAAGTTTATGGTTTTTTCCGGCATCAATGGTGTCCAGCCGAAGGTTCTTGTGCGCGACGAGAACGCGTCTCTCACTCTGAGGAACAGGACGCCGCGAAACTCACCGAGCTGCACGGGCGCGACACACATAGTCAAGTTTTGGGAACCGAACGAATTTCCCCAGCTGGCCGCGAACGAATACTTTTGCTTGAAGGTCGCGGAACGCTGCGGGCTCGAAGTACCTCGGTACCGGCTGGCAGAAGACGGAATGGCCCTTGTCGTTGACCGGTTCGACTTGCGCCCAGATGGTACGTACCGGGGCTTTGAAGACTTTTGCGTTCTGAACGCGAGAAGAACGGATGAAAAGTATCGCGGCAGCTACGAAACGTCAGTCATGAAGCGATTTCAGCAGTTCGCAAACTCGTCCGACGTACTCGCAGACCTGGAAAAACTATTCACTCTAATCGCCCTGAATTGTGCACTGCGCAATGGCGATGCTCACCTCAAGAATTTCGGCATCGTCTATGACCAGGTGCTCGGTGCAGCTCGTCTCGCACCTGTCTACGATCTCGTGACGACTGCCATCTACCTGCCAAAGGATACTCTGGCCCTTACGCTCAACGGAACAACCCAGTGGCCCGACCGCAAAGTTCTTCGTCGGCTCGGCGAAACACGAATGACGGGCACGCCCGCTAAAATTCGCGAGATCCTTGAGCGTATCTCGGACGCCCTTTCGCAAACCGAAACCGATCTTCGCTCCTACATCAAGGAACATCCCGACTTTAAAGAAGTGGGTGACCGCATCCTGAAAGAATGGGTAAAGGGACGACAACTCTCACTTCAAGCGCGTTAGAGGCGAACCATTCGAGCGTGTCCCAGACCAAACCGAGGCTATGAGTTCAGCCTTCATCACAGCAGCCCGTGTTGCGCTTTGATAAATGACACCACAGTGGCGGAGGTTTTGTCGAGTCGATCAGTGCCACTCACGACCAAATCAGCAAACGCGCGGGTCGGATAGATGTATTGCTCCGCCATTGGTCGCACAGTTGTCTCGTATTGTCGGCGAACCGATTCTGCGGACCGTCCTCTCTCATGCACATCCCGAGCCAAACGACGCTCGAAGCAAATCGCATCATCGGTCGTGACGTATACTTTGAGCCCGAGAAGGCTACGGACATTCGCCCAATGAAGTGCAAACAGGCCTTCCAGAATGATGATCTTACAGGGTTCCACGACCTCTACCTCGCGAGCCCGGACATGATGAGCAAAATCATAGACAGGTGTTCCGACCGCCGTGCCGCGCAGGAGAGAGTTCAAGTGTTCGAATAACAGCTCGTGATCAAGGGCTGCCGGGTCATCAAAGTTCTGTCTCGCTCGGTCTTCCAGCGGCATGTGAGCCGAATCTCGATAGTACGAATCCAACGGAAAGATCGGGGCATTGAGCAGCCGAGAGATGCGGCAGGCGAGTTCCGTCTTGCCGGCCCCAGAAGGGCCGGTGATGCGAGCCAGAAAAGTTTTTGGGAGTACCTTTGTTTCCTTCAGCATGTCCTATGTACCGTCGTAGTTCTCTACGATCGTAGCAACCTTCGCCTAAGCTGCTCTCCGAAAGCTCAAAATTAAGGAGAGCCAGGCCGAGGAACTACGGAGTGGACAGCGGTTTGGTTCCCTCGCCCACCATGCTGACGTAGCGTGAGTAGGCAAAAAGACGATCTCTCCGTTTCCCCGAGACTTCTTTGACGATCCCGAGTTGCAGCAGATGATTCAGCGCACTCGTAACGGTTGGAATCGTTAGTTTGAGTGCTTTCGCTGCTGTTCGAATGCGAACGAATGGATTCCGTTCCATGAGTTCGTGGACGCGCAGCGCTGACGTAGCCGCCCTCCCCAGCACCTGTATCTTCTGTCGGTCGTTGGCAAAAAGACGCAGAGTTCGTTCCGCTGTGTCCCCTGCCTCCTGCGCGGCCGCTGCTACTCCATCAAGAAAAAACGCAAGCCAATCCTCCCAGGCGCCGTCCGTGCGAACTCGCTGCAAGAGGTTGTAGTATTGGCGTCGATTTGTCTTGAGATAGAGACTGGGATACAAGAGTGGCTCTGTCAGCACTCCCTTCGAACACAGCAAGAGTGTAACGAGCAATCGCCCAACCCTTCCGTTGCCGTCCAGAAACGGGTGTATGGATTCGAACTGGACATGCATAAGTCCAGCCTCCACGAGGATCGGCAATCTGTGCCGTTCATCGTGAAGAAAACGTTCAAAGCCGTCCAAGCACTCCATCAGGCGTTCCGGTGGCGGCGGAACGAATGACGCGTTTCCCGGACGGCTCCCTCCGATCCAGTTCTGAGTGCGGCGAAATTCGCCCGGACTCCGGTTCGCACCTCGTCCGCCCCTAAGCAGGATGGCGTGAATCTCGCGAATCAACCGAAGGGAAAGCGGGAATCCGCCACGGAGTCGCCGCAAGCCATGTTGCATCGCGGCCACATAATTCGAGACTTCCTCGACATCCTCAAGGGGCACACTCGGAACCCCCTCATTCTCAAACAGCAGCAAGTCGGTGAACGAGGACTGGGTACCTTCGATTTGGGAAGAGACCAGCGCCTCCTTGCGGACGTACAGATAGAGTAGGAATCGGACGTCTGGCAGTAGCCTGGTCATGCCGTTAAGGCGGCCAAGTCCTTGATTGGCACGGTCGAGCTGTTGATGCAGTCCGCTCAGTTCCACTGCGGGTATCGGTGGTAACGGAGGCGGCATAAATGCCCGCACCTTTTCGCCCGCCACAGAACTTATGATGTAGCTCCCAAGTCTGCTCTGCCATTTTGACGCTGGCATAGGCTGAAAGCCATCCTTTAATAAGGAGTCCTTCTATTAAATGATATAGAGTTATCCTTTAATAAGCAATTCGGGGCCGGTGAGCGCAAGCGCACCCGTTATCAACTCAGCATTCCGCGCTCTGTGACTTCCGTCGTGGTGAACGAACCGAGAAGTGATCTTGACTAGCGCAGCACGTCTCCCATAGACACCCTGGCTAGGTGGCTGCAACCTCAGCGGCGGGCATCGAAAACGGAAGCACCACCTCAAACTTGCTTCCCTTTCCAACCACGCTGCTCACTTCGATGCGGCCATGATGCTCTTCCACGATACGGCGGGCGAGAGAGAGCCCGAGACCGGTGCCATTGCCCTTGGTGGTATAGAAAGGCCGGAAAATGTTGGGCAGGTGCTGAGGAGAGATACCGCGCCCGTTGTCGCTGACAACCACACTGGCGTAATTGTCTCGCGAACCGATCTCGACCAGCACAGTCCCCGCTCCCTCCATCGCCTGGACAGCGTTCAGGAGCAGGTTCAGAAGCACCTGGTGAATCTGACTGCTGTCGTGCTCGACTTCCGACAGATCGGGCGCTTTCTGCAGCTCGATCTTGATTGGTTTTGAGAGCACCTGCTGGCGAGCCAGCATCACGGCGTGTTCCACGGTGGTGTTGAGGTTGCTCCGGCAAATCTGCGGCGGGTGAGGCCGCGCCGTTTCCAGAAGATCGGTCAATATGCGATTGATCTGCACGATTTCCAGGCGAACATCTTTCACCACTGCAAGCGCGGGACTGGTCGGAGGCAGATCGCGGCCGATGATTTCGATGACGCCCGCGATTCCGGCAAGCGGGTTGCGAATCTCGTGGGCCAAGCCTGCAGCCAACTCGCCGAGCGTCGCCAGGTGCTCGGCGCGAGACACTTGCGTGCGATGCAGGCGCTCAATCTCCTCCCGGCTCTCGCGCAACTGCCGCATCATGTAATTGAAGTTGCGGCCGAGGTCTCCGATCTCGTCGTGGCGCCGGGAGAAGCTGACCGCGACGTCCAGGTTGCCGTCACTCACCAGCGCGATTTTCTCCTGCAACTCGACCATGGGGCGCTGGATCACATAGGCAAGCACGACAATTAACACTGCACATATGGCGACCGCGACTGCGCCGGCGCCGATCAGCACCGTGTGGCGTACCGGGTCCCGCAAAGATACGGTCGCTACCAGGAACAGCAGCAGCCCTGCCAGCAGTACGAACACTACCGGCACGAGTGCCTTGAGCTGCCATTTGAAGCGTAGAGAACTCAATTCGAGGTCTTCCGCTTGCGACGAACCCGCGGACGACGAACCTACGGACAACGAACCTGCGGACATTGTGCGCTCGCTTTCACCCGGCCCAGCCAAAGGTTGGTGGGCCGCAGCAGTCGGTTGGACCGTTTCTGCCAAAGGCCCAGTTAGATTCGCCGCGGATGGAGTGGGGCTAGGCATAAGCGTGCAGTCCTGGCAAAAGGTAAGTCACTCCGAAGAAAGTGAACATCACTACGGCAAAGCCAATGATGGCGAAGTAAGCGGCGCGCCGCCCCCGCCATCCCCGAGTGACGCGCATGTGCAAATAGCCGGCGTACACCAGCCAGGTAATCGCGGCCCAGGTTTCTTTCGGATCCCAACTCCAATACGAGCCCCAAGTCTGATTCGCCCAATATGCTCCGGAGGCGATCATCAGAGTCAGCAAGGGGAAGGCAAGACCGATGGTTTTGTAGGTGATGCGGTCGAGGTCGTCGGCGCTGGGCAGCAAACGCCCCAGATCCGGGCGCCGCCACAGCAGCAGCAGATAAAGGAGCGAGATGAATACGCCGCCTACCAAGCCCGACAGTATGAAGGGACTAGCGGCGAGGCTTGTCGGGAATAATCCGTCGGCGTCGAGCGAGGGATAGCGGCCATCGCGGGCACGCAGAATAAACATGACCAGCGTCATCACCTGAAGCAGAATGCCGAGAAATACGGCGCGATTGGCGTGCGTCAGGAAGCTATCGTTCCCCTTCCAGCGCGCCAACCCGTAGAAGACCAGCGGCCATGCCACCACCAAAAGCGTCAGCGTCATTAGCCAGCCCAGGTCCGGAATGGTGACGAACAAGCGTACGCCCCTGGAAAGGAAGACCTCCGATTTTTGTTCCGGATTCCACGCCACCAGGCTCAGCCCGCCCCACTTCTCGAAACGCGTTAAAACGATGCCCGCGTAAATGGCCAGTGTGCTGGCACTGGTCACGGCGAGGAAGGTCTCGGTTTTGGTGTTGTCCTGGATCAGGAACATCATGGCCAGCGCAAAGCTTAGCGCGCAGGCGGCGTAGGCCAGCATGGCCAGCGTGACATGCACGTGCAGCCAGGTCGATTGCAGCGCAGGTACCAGTGGGTGAACTTCGGTCCGCAGCAATTGCATCAGCACCACGCCCACGATTGCCACCGGCATCGTGACCGTGCCAATGACCTTGACGCCATACTTCTTTTCGGCCACCAGCGTGAGCACGGCCAGCGTCCACACGAAGCTAAGCAGCATTTCGTAAACGCTGGAAAACGGCGCATGTCCACTTTCGTACCAGCGATGAGCAATGGCTGCAGTATTGGCGAGCAATCCAAGCCCGGTGGCAAGCGACGCGAACTTCACATAGGACTCCGTGCCGGTGACTCCAAATCCCAGATACAGCGCGCCGGCGCCGGAGTAGAAAATCAGTGTGGCGAAGAGCAGGTTCGTCTCGTTCAAGAGATTGCCACTTTTGACCACGTTCAGAAATGCCATGAACAGCAGGAACGCGATTGCCAATCCGACCAGTACGATCAGGGTCATACCGGTGTCTGGCTGCTGCTGTTCTGCTTTTACTCGTGCCATCGACATCCTCCAATGAGTCGGTTCAGTGCCCGGAGACGGTAGCGACCTGCTCGCGCGGAGAGGTCCTGGGAATGGGTTTCAGTTCTTCTTCCACCAACGCCACCAGATGGTCGAAGCGCTGCTCAAACGCGTCCCGGTTGCGGTTCGCACTTCCCCCGATCCACAGCAAGCACTTGCCCGTTTTTGGGTCGCAAACCGGTACCACCCAAAATCGCGTGTGCACCACGTAGAACACGAATGCCAGTCCAATGCCAATCAGCACTACACCTGACCAGACTCCCCATTGTCCCGGTTCGTGCGAAACCTGCAATCCCGTGAAATAGCCCATCTTGAGGTCGGTGGCCTGGAACTGGTAGGGCGCCTTCGAGTTGTCGGCGACCTCGTCCAGCGGTGGGAACCACACGTCAAAGTCCTTCCCGGCTTTCTTCGAAGTTACCACGAGGTGGGCTGCCGGATTCTCCATGTCGTTCGATTTCCGGTACACCTGTCCGTCACGAACGGCGAAGTCGGGGAAAAATTCGGCGAAACGCACCTTGGTATCGGCGTCGAGTGGAACGGTGTCGTTCACCGCCAACGCGATTTCCCGCTTCTCGCCAGAACCGTTGCTCGGAGTTGCGACCAGCACGAACTTGTCGACCTTGCCATTCGGGCCGTAACTCGCCTGGTAGAACCGGACACCGCTGTAGAGGAGCGGATCGTTCACGACAATTTCTTTCTTCTGTACATCCCGTCCGTCTTCCACCACGGCCAGCTTGGACCACCACTTCTTCGGAGTGCCGTCCTTGTAGTTTTCCTGACCGGCGGCGTCGCAGCGAATGGCAAACGGGAGCGTACGCGTGGTGCCGTCGCGCAATCCGACGATGTTGGAGGTCTGCCCTTCATTCAGGCTGAGATATCCACGCCAACCCCAAAGACCGTCCACGAGGGTGCCAAAGAAAATGAGCAGCAGGCTGGCATGGACGATGTACACCGCAAGCTCGGAGATCCGGTGCCGCTCCGCGAAAATTCCAAAGTGATCTTCGCGCACCACCCGCTCGGGTTTGAATCCGAGCGAATGTAGCGCACGCTCAGCCGCCACCAACGCCGATTCCTCGTCCGCGATGGCCAGCGATTTCTGTGGATGTGAAGCGCGGCGGAAGCTCTCGTCGGGATACTTGTAGGGACGCGAGAAGTAGCGCCACGAGTTGGGGAAACGATCGATGGAAGCCGCTACGATGCAGAGGCTGACCAGCAACAGCAATCCGAGGAACCACCAGGCGTGAAATACGTCGGTCAACCCGACCGCGTCCAGGG
>Ga0208820_1001348_pt1 | contig 13810 bp, 22 predicted proteins | sample June2015DPH_16_5_FD_184713 | JGI IMG/M metagenome (GOLD analysis project Ga0208820, IMG submission 184713) | Peatland microbial communities from SPRUCE experiment site at the Marcell Experimental Forest, Minnesota, USA - June2015DPH_16_40... | ecosystem: Environmental > Terrestrial > Soil >...
CGGCGAAAAGCGCGGCCGGCATTGTCTCGGCGATTATATTCGCCGCCGTCACACATTCCGGCGTTGACAGCGCCGGAAGTTCAGCTACAATCGTTTCAGCCATAGTCATGAACTCAACAGCCTATGCACTCACGAATGGAATGCCTTTGCACGTCAATTTCGCGCATGGCCTCGCCGCTGTGCCGGCCTATGTCCGGTTTGTTTTGCTTTGTACGACAAACGACCTCACTTCCGGCATAAATGCCGGACAGGAAGTTGTGCCGAATGTAACTCAAGCCGGCGAAATCATTTTCTCTTACGGCGCAGACACTACAAAAATTTATCTTAATTACAATGGTGCCATCGGTTCGGCCGCTATAATTGAATGGACTGGCAATTTGAGCGCCATAACTTCCTTCACCAATTTTTCGTTGAAAGTCTATTGGCAATGAAAACCGGCGTAAAAGTCTTGATCCGATCCGAAGTCCGCGATGCGCGGACGGATCGCGTTTTACGTTCACGCAAGGCGCGAAGCAACCTTGTATTCGACACGGCGCTAACCAGTCTGGCGACTGGCGCGTTGAATTTCGCTTCATTTTTCGCAAGCTGTAAAATCGGTTCATCCGCCGCCGTCAATTCCACGCCGGGCAATACCACCACTTTCACGCAGAGCGGGACGACAATCACGGCTTCCGCTTCATTTTTCACAGCCGGCATGGTTGGCGCTCTTTTCAAATACGGGACCGGCACAGGCGGCGCTGAACAATACATTGCCACAGTCGCGGGCGGCGGCCTTTCATGCACTGTTGTAGGAGCCGGGATGACCGTTGGCACTCCAACAGCCGGGACCGTCTGGTATGTCGCACAAACGGCGCTCACGACGCCGCTCACAGCATTGACGGGCGGCGGCTGTGTGTCCTACAACTATGTCACAAGCCCGGGATCGTGCGGAACAAGTTTCCCCGGCGGCGTGAACTCGACGCAGATCACACTGCAACGCACTTATAAATATCCGGTACAGTCCACGTCTTATTCCGTTTCAGAAATCGGTTACTCCGGCAACACGAATAATGACGGCACCTGCAACGGGCGGCTTGTCTTGGGATCACCGGACACGATCATAAACACAGAGTATTACGTTGTGCAAATAGTGATCACGTTTACTGTCAGTCCTAATACGCCCACGGCATTGACCAACGTCGGCACAGGAATTAACACGGCTGGCAACATGAATTTCCAGTATTGGGATTGCTATACCGTGGCAACCAGCGGCGCACAGGCCAATTATCAAACCAGCTATGGCTCGAATCAAAGCATCATGGATGCTGGACCGCCTGAACTGGCATTGTTCACTTCCGGCGCTTACAGCCTGGCCGCAAACATCGCCCAGGCTCAAATTCCCGGCTTTGCCGGCGTCACTTACGCATCAGCGCAGGGGTCGGCCTGGACCAATACCAGCCTTGGCGTAGGCGTGGCGCAAACGACCATTTCATTCATATTCAGCACGGCGGGTGAAACACTTTACGCGGTGATCATCGGCGGCGGATTAGGCACAAACATTTCGCCGATTTTTGCGCTCGTTTTGACGACGCCGATCACGCTTCCAAGCGGTACGTTCCAAGGAAATCTTGTCTATCAACGCCAGATCACGCGGACACTTTCCAACTGACGATGCCTACGCCGATTGATAAACAGATCAAGGCACGCGGCGGCGTGATACGCTGGCGCGAGCACCGGGCAAAAAACGGCGATCTCTGGCGCGTGGCGGTTGTCAGGAAAAAGGGACCGCGCGGCGGCAAAACAATCAGTTACAGGGTTCAAAAATGAAGGTGATAGCCTGGACATTGGTGGGCGCGGCGATCAACGTCACACTGTTTTTAATATGGCTTTTGCGATGAAAAAATATGGGTTGGACATTCACGCGGTGATGGGCGGATCGGGGTTTATCGCCTCTGTAATCGTCGCGCATTGGAACGAGATCGCCGGCGCGTGCGCGGCTTTTGCCACAGCGGTTTATATGAGCTTGCGCGCGACGCGGGAATGGGTTAGATTGCGCCGTGAACTCCGAAGCAAAGAATTGAAAGACGAATCTAAAAATGAAAATTAAAAATTCCCTCGTACTGGCGCTGGCTCTGGCAGCAGCGGTAATCGTCGGCTGTGCAACCAAAATCACGACACCTGTTGTGACGCCACCCAATCCCGTCACCGGCGCGCCCCCTATGACCAATCAGGTCATCTCCTACGTGCCCAATACAGCCGTTATGCAGGGTGTGGCCTACACCAATGCCGCCGCGCCGCTCATTCCCGCGCCTTGGGGCACAGCAGCGACCGCCTTGGCGACTTTAGCCGCTCTGGTGGCCAGTTACATCGCCCAAAAGAAAAATTCACAAGCCACTACCAGCGCCGGTGCTGCGGCTGCTCTCTCTGCCGCGATTGTGGCTCACACTGACAGTGCAGCCTTGACAACCGCCGCTTTGAACGCCGCGTCCTCCAACGGATCAGTGGGGGCCGTTGCGGAAAACTTGAAAAGCGCAAGTTCGCCAACCTGATATGAATCCGAACCTGATTTTAAATCTGAATCGCGGCATTGCCATTCTAGATTTTGTCGCGCAAAACGCCAGACAGCTTGCCGTTGATTTAACACCCATGCCTGACGGATCGGGGACCATAGCGGATTGCTTTCAAGCGAGCGTCTTGCGCCTGGAAAAGCCCATGAATCTTTTGCAGGATGCCGCCCTTAATCAAACCAGCAAGATTCAGCAAGCCGCGATCTCCACAGAAGCCTCCGAAAAGCTCGCCGAAGCGGACAAGCCCGCCGAAGCGTACAAGCCCGCCGAAGCGGACAAGCCCGCCGAAGCGGACAAGCCCGCAAACGCGCCAGCGCGAGCCATACCGCCTTTGGTTCCCATTGCGGCGTCACTCATGCCGCCGCGCCGAAAAATGGCAGGCGCGTAGCCTGGAAGCTATTCTCGCCCGCGCCCGTGGCGATATGTAACGGCGTTGTTTGGTCTGAAAGATCGGCCAGGCCTGGCAGCCTGGCCGGTTTTTTGTTGACATGCGCGAGTCGCTTGCGTATATTACCGGAATGAAGTGTCCTGTTTGTCATAAAAACAGTGTATCATTCTGTCACATCATAGGACACAAAGGCGGCGCGACAAAGGGTCCAACCAAGGCGCGCCCGCGAAAACTCGCTCAAAAAGCCGCCAACGCACGCTGGCACGGTACAAGCAGTAAGGCTTCCATGAGTAATAATGAACCTTATGAATTAATGCCGGGTTATCCCGGCTGGATTAAAGTGTGTGCATGGTGCTATCCCGGCGAAAAGATTTTCGACCTTTTCCCCGACATGCGCGGCCAGGTGGAAATATCACACGGCATTTGCAAAGCGCATTACGAACAAAAAATGACCGGCATTTTGCGCCGTTGCGATGTAATCGAAACCATCATGCCGGATGGATACACACAGCCGATCAACATTCAACTTCTAAAAGGATAAGATGAGCAAAATATGCTTTGTCGAAAAACGGTTCAACACGGATCGCACGAAAATCATTCAGTCCGCGAACGAGATCATCGCGGAATATCAACGGCAGGGTTTCCGGCTCACATTACGGCAATTGTATTACCAGTTTGTGATCCGGTTGATCATTCCCAACCGCGAACGGAACTACAAGAATCTTGGGCAGGCAATCAGCGAAGCCCGGCTCGCCGGCCTGATTGACTGGTCTGCGATTGAAGATCGTTCGCGCCCGCCGCGTTCCCCCCCCGAATGGGACAATATCGAAGATTTGGTTTCATCGGCGGTTGCCACTTATCGGCTGCCGCGTTGGAATGGTCAAGAAAACTACGTGGAACTTTGGGTCGAAAAAGACGCGCTCGCTGGCGTGCTCTGGCCGATGGCGTCGCGCTATCACGTGACGTTGATGGTGAATCGCGGTTACAGTTCACAAAGTGCCATGTATGAAAGCGCCTTACGCTTTCGCCATGAAGCCAACGAAAAGAAACTTTTTTTACTGTATCTCGGCGATCACGATCCAAGCGGCGAAGATATGGTCCGCGACGTGCGGGACCGGATGGAAGTGTTTGGCGTGGAAAATCTGCACGTCGAAAAAATCGCGCTCACAATGGAGCAGGTTGAGAAATATAACCCGCCGCCCAACCCGGCCAAGATGACAGATTCACGCGCCGCAGGTTACGTCGCGCTGCACGGTGACAAATCCTGGGAAGTTGACGCGCTTCCGCCTGACGTGCTTTCCCGGCTGATTGAGAACCGGATTGAAAAACTTTTTGATGACGAAATCGGGAAACCGATTCTTGAACAGGAAGAAAAAGACAAGGCCGCACTCGTCAAGGCGGCGAAGAAAATCAACAAATAGAACACCTAACGTGAGTGAAAAACGACATCGCCAGCCTTTGCCGCGTCGCGGAGTGCGATTTGAAGATCACAGACGGCGCGTTAAGGCTGTTTCTTCGCATTGTGGTCACGCTGGACACATCGCAACCATTCCCCTTGCCGGCGGGCAAGGCAGGCGCATTGTGTGGCATCACAGACAAGGCCACGATCTACGCGCGCATTCACCAACTTTGCCCAAAATATTTAAAACCTCTCGGCGTGAAAGGTTGTCCGCCGACAGCCTGGTTTAAAATCAACTTATGAAAATCACCAAACAACAATTCTTAAACCTCAATCCATGCACAGAAGCGGTATTATTCGCCAAAAGCGTTCAATTCAATCCAGTGATCGGTTGGAACTTATGTAAGCGCGGCGATTGGCTGATCCGGCTGTTGCGAAGCACTAATCTTTTAAACAAAAGAAATTCAGTGCTTCTTGCCGCCGCTTTTGCTGAACATGTTTTGCCGTTTTTTGAGTTGAAAAATCCCAAAGATTTTCGTCCCCGAAAAGCTTTGGAAGCGGCGAAGGATTGGCTGGCCAATCCTTCGCCGCGAACCGCCGCCGCCGCCGGCGACGCCTACTACGCCGGCGCCGCCGCCGCCTACGCCGCCGCCGCCGCCGCCGACGCCGCCTACTACGCCGCCGCCGCCTACGCCGCCGCCGCCGCCGCCGACGCCGCCGCCCACGCCGCCGCCGCCGCCGCCGACGCCGCCGCCGCCGCCGCCGACGCCGCCGCCTACGCCGCCGCCGCCGCCGCCTACGCCGACGCCGCCTACGCCGCCGCCGCCGCCTCCGCCGCCGCCGCCGCCGCCGCCGCCTACGCCGACGCCGCCGCCGCCTACGCCGACGCCGGCGGACGTTCAAAAGAATGGGAATGGCAAGCTGAAAAAATTCGAGAATTGATAAAATGTCCTTTTGAAAATTGATGAGCGTGTACGTTGATCACATTCTCTCGTGCGTGCCAAACAAAAACTGGCGATGGAATCACAGCGCGCACTTGTTCGCCGATACAGTTGACGAACTACACGCTTTTGCCGCCCGGATCGGTTTGAAGCGAATCTGGTTTCAGGATGGAGATTATTTCCCACACTACGATCTCACGGTGAACAAGCATACGGAAGCCGTCGCCAAGGGCGCGATCCTGTTGTCGCGGGAAAAGGCAATAGCAAAATGGCACGAAACCATCAGGGTAAGACAACGCGCGTGAGATCACACCAAAACGGTGATACACAACCAAGACGGGAAAAATGCTTTCGCGCAATGCGTCACGTGTGGAGCAATTTTATGAACCGCGATGCGAACACTTTTCGAGTCATGTTGAACTTGACCAACTTCGCCGATCCGTTTTTCAACACATCACGGGCGGATCGCCCGGAAATGCAGGCGGCTTTGGATGGGTTGATCCGCGACCGGCAAGTTAAACGCGACGGTTTCGGCGGCTGGAAACTGTCAAAGGTAGGGGAAACCCTATATTCTGAAATTCACAAAGTTCAAAGCGTTTGAACTTACGAAAATGAACAAGGCAATAGACGGCGAAATTTTGGATCAGATGCTTTATACGGAGCGCCCGCCATGCCAGCGGGTCTTGCAAGCGGCGCTCCAAGACTGCATGGATCGCGCCTTTTCCGGTTTGCCGGACAATCAGATTTCAATTGCCTTTTGCCTTCTCTACGCCGCCAACGGACACGACCAGGATCAAGTTCAAAAGCTGTTTTTCATCGCTTGCACCGGGCGCTTGCCTTGGATCGTTTGATGGAATTCACCGAATTGTGAACAAGTGGCGAACAACCTCCCAAAGTAGGGTTTTCCCTACCATCAAAAGTAGGGTAAACCCTTTCAAAAAAGGTAGGGTTTCAACTGTTGTATAACCCGGTGAATAAACTATCAGTAAGTTGTTATTGACACACAAAGCGTGCCCCCCCTACCATCCCCCCCATTCACTTTCCGCTGAAAGCGGCTCATTTTTATTGCTGCTTTACAGTGACGATGTATTATTAAGCTCGCTTCGCTCGATAGAAACGTTGGTGAATTGATTGGCTCGCTTCGCTCGATGGAAAAGACTTGACATTGGCTCGCTATCGCTCGAAAATTGACGCCGCAAATGGGGACGGGAGAGGTTTTGGACTGGCCGGGCCTTTCTCGTCCATTTGTGAAAATCATCATGGCGCACAAAAATAAAACCGGGCGACACCAAACAGCTCACCAAAAAGCTGTTTCACGGGAAACGCTTTTGAGGTTGCGAAAGGAACACCCGGAAAAATTCATCCGCAAGAAAAAAGTTCAACTTCCACCGGGAGAACCAACCTTGGAAGCGAAACCCGCCGCGCCTATCACCGCGCCCGCGCCCGCGCCGGAACCTCAAATAAAAAAAGAACAGCAACCCGCGCCGCTGTCTATAACTTCACCGTCACCGTCACCAAAAATTCAATCCGACGAAGTTCTTTTTGGACACGAAGAAGTTCAACCTCCAAAAATTGAGTCTGGAATTCCATCACCGCCGCCAACACCGCCACCAGGATCGCCCGGAACCGGATCGCCGGCTACACCCATTGCACCACCGCCGCCGGAAGCGAGAAAATATGCCGTTCTGGTCTGGGGCATGGTCGTAAAAATTTGTTGCGGAATTTTCGGTGAAGGCTTCAAACCCCTTCTGATAAAATCAGAAACCGGCGAAGTTCTTTACGACGAAAATGCGGAAGGAGTCAAAGTCTGGTGGAATTGGCTCGTTTCAATCGGCGTGCGCGCATTCTCTCCCGTGGTTGAACTTTGGATGTTCATGCTTGCCTACTTTGCGATCCGATTTCCATTGATTGTCGCGCGGTTCAGGAAAAAGAAACCCGCGCCCACAACGTCCGCGCCGCAAGATGAGACAGAAAAGCCAGACCGGCAACCGTCAGGTAAAGACAAACAAGAAGCACAGCCATCGCCAGAATCAAAAGAACCGCCAGCGTCGCCGCCAGCGCCGCAAGCCACACAAGAAGAACGAGCGAGCGCCGTAGAAACCTTGAACTAAAACCGATTATGTTTGACGACATGATAAACGCGGGAATCTTCGGGATGATTCAATCAGGAAAAACGACCTTGGCAAGAAAAATCGCCTGGCATTTCTGGCGCACAAAGGGGCAGCGCTCGATTTATTTTGATCCAAAGCACGATCCCTCCCGGAATTGGTGGCCGGATTGCGGCACGGTCTTTTATGACGAAGAACCTTTCTGGAACGCGGCGTGGACCAACGAATCTTTGATTGTCGTCGTGGATGAAGCGGCGGTTTCAATCGCGCGCAACCGCGATCTTATGGCGGTTTTCACCATGATGAACGGACGGCATCACCGCTTGATTGTGATCGGGCATTCCGGCGCGGACCTTTTGCCGGCCATGCGCCAGCAACTTGGTTATCTTTTTCTTTTCCGCCAGGCCGTCGAAGCCGCCGACGTGTGGCGCGGCCAGTTCGCCGATGAAAAAATCATGGAGTCAACCCAACTCGGCCAGTTTGAATTTTTAATGGCCGCGCGCTTCAAGCCGGCGCAAAAGTTCCTGCTCACAAAATGAATCACGCGCTGGCAAAATTTAATTTTACGCCACGACAGCTTGACGTTGCCCGCCGGGTGGCCTTGGGCGAACCAATCAAAGCGATTGCCTCAAACTTAAAACTTTCCCCGCGCACCGTGGAAGATTATCTTGTCAGGGTCCGGCAGAAAACGGGCGCGGAAACGACCGCACAGGCCGGTTGCATCCTTGCTAGGGTTTTCCCTACCGTTAAAACCCGCCAGTAGATTATCGGAATTGTAATTTTTCCACTTTTCGTTGAGAGTCGCGGCGTGAACGAAAAATGGATATGGCTCGCGGTTGGACTGGTGATCGGCGCTCTGGCCGGGCATTACATTTCAATTCGCGGACAAGTCGCGGTTTCCAACCCTCAATCATGAACACCAACTATCTTTGGATCGCTGCGGCATTGCTCGGCGGGATCGCTGTCGGGATTATTGCGCGCGGCGTTTCAGACTCGAAAGGATGGACGACAACCACATGACTCATAAGCACTACATGGGCCTGGCTTTTGTCGTTGGAATTTTTGCCGGTTTCTTTGTCACTTCACTGTCAACCAACAGCATCGGAAATCAGCTTTACATCCAAGGCCAAAACGTCGCCACTTATTTTTAACCAATCGTCAACCCAAAACGCCACTTAAACCTTTATGGCAAAAACACTCACACGAATTTCCCGTAACATCAACGCAAACTTTGGCCGGCTGATTGATTATCTGCCCGGTCTTTCCGGCCTTACACCGCAAGGCGGGCAACCTTTGGTCAATTTCGATTGTGATCGCCGCTTTCATCGCGTGCTCATCAATTGCACTGCCGTCAATTACACCGGCGGAACAAGCCTTGTTGCGACGAAAATCAGCAGTACATCGGGCGCGGGGCTCCTGGTTGACGTGACGGTGAATGCTTTCGGCGTGATCACCGCGATCATTCCGCACGCAGGCAATGCCGGCACGGGTTGGGTTACTGCCGATACGATGACTTTTGCCGACGCGACCGGCGCGGGCTTTGTCGGGACTGTTACAGCGGCGGCGGGCGCTGTCACTGCCATTGCAATCACTTTCGGTGGCACGCCGACTGCCATCAGTCCGGCGCGGTTGATCGGTGCGATCCAAATGACCGTCAATGGATCGCCCATCGTGGACACAACCGCCGCCAGTGAATTGAATCGTGCGCTGTTCAATTTTGAAACAATGTCTTTGGGTCAGTTGCCGATTTTCTTCACGGAGCCATGGCGCAACATCAATCGCTGGCCGGAAATCACGTCTTGGGACATGGCCGGGCAAAAGACGTTCTCCATGAAGCTGACAATCAATCCCGGCTTCACGTCACCGAACATAAGCGGCGTTTACGAATACGATTACACCCGCAATACCGTTGCCGGCGAAATTGACGCGCCGACTTATCAGGCGGCGATTGCGGCGGGCAATGCGCCCGCTCCCATGCTGCATATCATTGCGCGGCACATTTTCACGCCGCAACTCAACGGCGGACAGACGATCCTGCCAGGCGGCACGCCTCCGATTGACTGGCCGATCCTGCGGTTGCATTTTTCCGCCGGCACGCCTGGCACGCTCACCCAGGCAATCATCAAGGCGGACAACCAGATTTACGAGCAGGGATTCATCGGCGCGAGCGCGGGCGGATCTCAAACGGACCAGTTGCGCGAAATGCTCATCAATTACGGTTTCAATACGGGCATTTTTGATTACAGCTATGTTGCCGACAAGACACAGCGCATCCAAAACGTCTTGAAGGTCGGATCGGAATTGAAGATCGCCCTGACGAGCACGATTGCGGAAGTCTGCACGATCCTTCAAGAGCGCGTTCAGTCGCGTTACGAATAAAAATTTAGCGCGCGTTAGCGCGAACTCTGGCGCGCTGGATCGCAAGACAGCGCGCCATTTTTTTTGGAAAAATATGTCAGTACCAATTGACCTTGGCGTGGGCATCGCTCCGAGTGCGTCGAACCTCTCGCAAAGCGGTGGCCCTTTCGTGAACAATTCTGAAATTGTTTTTGGCAACGGAATTTTTGGCGCGCAGTATCAGGATCAGTCCGCGCAGGCCAACCCAACAGCGTCGGCCAGCGGCAAAGGCTCTGCGGTTGCCAATCCCTACGCGCCCAACGGATCACTAGTTTCCAGTGCCGGCGGATCGTCATCACTTTTGCTTTATGGCGCAATTGCCGTTGCCGGTGGACTGGCATTGTGGTATTTTTTGAGGAAAGGAAAAAAAACATGACACTGAACCAATTGCATCCTAAACCATCAGTCTATCAAAGGACCATTGCCGTTTTGAGCCGGAAAACACCCATGCCTCAAGCGCCTAATGCCGGCACAAGCAGCTTGACGCCATCGCGCCGTGCGGCTGGCGTGCCGACTCTCGCCGTGCGCAGCCGCAATAACATCATGGGATGAAAAGTGGCTCGTTTTGTCATCAAAAAATTAACCGATGAGCAGATTATTTCAATCGTCGCCGGAAGCGATCCAACCGGATCGGAGTCGCAATCAAAACTTGCGCCCGTTGTCGGCGATCTCGCAGATCACAATTGGCTTGCCTACGGAATTGAAAAAGGTTTTTATCAGGTGCGTGAAATTCATCTCGACGAGCTTCCCTGTTACCGTCTTTTTTTCCACCTTAACGACCAGGGCTGGCTTTACATCAACGCCGTTTTGTTCATCGGGACCGGAGCAGGAAACTTTCCCGCGCTCGTTCTCGGCGCGGAGCGCATCGCCAAAGAACTCGGCGCAAAAGGAATTGAATTTTCAACACAACGGCTTGGCCTTGTCAACCACGCGCGCGAGTTTGGTTACGGCATCACCGGCGTTTTGATGACGAAGAAAATATGAATCTCGTTTACAAAAGATTTTGCGAGTTCCGGGCGGCTTGTGGTGATCCGCGCGATCATTCCCCACTACCCGCAGGCGGTCCACTCTCGGCGGTCTCCTGCGGAATCGGTCCAAGCAGTTCAAAATCGGCAACAAACCAGACGGCGACAAACCAGCAAGTCGCGGTTTCCGGCGGTGGGACCGCTGTCGGAGCAAGAACGGCGAACATTTCCAAAACTGGCGTAGGATCGGCGACGCAGGTTGAATCACCCGGCGCGACTTCAATCGTGGTTGGCGCAAAAGGCTCATTGAGCGTCTCGAATCAAACCTCAAACCAGACGAACAGCAATAATCGGACTTCCAACGTGTCCACGATCAACAATTCCGGCACGAATACGACGAATTACACCTACGGCGACGACGCGCTTGCGACGGCAGCGCTCAACGCCGTGACGAATCAGGGAAGCCAGTTTGGTGACGCGATTCAATCGCTGGCTGATACTGTAACGCACGCGATTTCGTCTTTAATTACGCCTGCCGCCTCGCCCGCCGCCGCACCCGTGGTTTACGTCACGTCGCCCGCTTCGCCCGCGCTCACAACCGATGCAGGCAGCATCTCGCCGGCTACGGTCGGGAACACAGGCTTGACAAAAGGTGAAATTTACACCATCCTTGCCGCCGTCGTGGTGATCGGCGCGGCAATGGTATGGCACGCGAATAAATAATATGCCTCTTTTACTTATAGGCGGTTTGGCGGTGGCCGCAATCGGCGGAAGTGCATTGTTCAGCTACGAGGCCGGCCAGCAAACCGGGGCCGGATTGAACCAAGCCTTGACCATTATCGGGGTTGCGACGGGAGTCGGGATCGTGATCTACGCGATGAGCAAAAGCGGAGTGAAATTATGAAATCAATCGTGAAAAAACCAATCTTCTGGCTTGGAACCGCCGCCGTGGTTGGCGCTTTATATCTCGGCCAGGGAGCCGGCGAGGGGGCCGGCCAGGGACTGAACAATGGATTGACCATCATCGCCGCTTTCGGCGGGATTGCGCTCGTCATTTACGCGATCAATTCAACGCCTTGAAATGGAAAAAAAACACATCAATTTGATTGTGATCGGCTTGGGAATTGCCGTCGTGAGCTATTATTTTTACAACAAACAAAACCAGCCGCCGCCGTCGCCGCCCACTTTGGGAAATCTTTTTTCACAACCCCTCACAGGGTCGTTAAGCGGCGATTTTATGCAAGGTTGGGATTCGACCATCAACTCAATTTTCGGGACTTCCTACGGACAATGATTTTATGAACAAAAGCACACTTGCAACCGTGATCGTGATCGCTGGAGTCGCCTTTGCCGGCTATCTCGTTTATAAACATTATCAGATTGCCAATACAGGCACCGGCGGCAATCTTAACCTGAACACGCTCACTAGCGATCTTGGCTCGATCACTAGCGATCTTGGCTCGATTTTCGGCGGTGGATCAACCAACTCTGACAATTCCGGCGATTCAACCAACTCTGACGATTCCGGCGATTGATGAAAACCCTTTCCCCAACATCGCCAAAAGGACAGCTTTTCCAACAGACGGTTGGCGCGGGACAGACGATCCCATTGAACCAGCGCGGCACAAACTGTTATGTCCTTTCCGCAACGGGCGCGCTTCAATTGAGGGCACGCGGTCCCGGCGGGATCAATCAGTATATCACTTATACGACGGGGACCGGATTTGAAAATTCAGAATTTGACATCGTGGAGGTAAATAACCAAAACGCTTTCGGCGTCACATTTTCCATTTGGGTTGGGGACGCTTCCTTCATTGACAAGCGCAACATTCCAATCGGGCAAAGTTTTTCAAACGTCGTGCGCCCGATCTTCACCGATCCCGGCCACGTCGTGGCCGCGAGTGTCACGATTGACGATATATCCGGCAACCTTTTTTTCGACATCAACGGCCAAAGCTGGCAGGCGATCACCCGGATTCAGATTCTAATTTCCAATCTTGACGCCGGGAACCTCATTTTACTTCAAAAACTCGGCAACGCGGTTTTCAATTCCGGCGCGATCTTCGCCGTTCAACCGGCAACGGAAATCGGCCTGCCAGTGCAAGGCAATTATACCCTCGTTCAAAATGGTGGCACAGTAAACGCGCTTGTTTCGGATGTTTATCTTGCGATCCCGGCCTAACATGTGGACTCGAATTTACAACTTTTCCCGTCGCCGATGTTTTACGGCGGTGCCGGTCACGGATTTCACCTTCTGTCAGATCGCGGCAATTACGCCGCGTCTCTGGTTTCCGCATTTGTCATGAACTCGACAGCCTACGCATTGACAGACGGCACTTATCTGGCCGTTAATTTCGCGCACGGCCTTGGACATGTTCCGGCTTTTGTCCGGGCGGTTTTGGTTTGCACGATAAACGATACCAATTCGCATATCGTGGTAGGCCAGGAAGTGGCCATTGAATCGGTAATTGCGCCTTCTATATCACCGGGTCCGCAGATGGTTTTTTCAACAGCCGCCGACGTGACTAAAATTTATCTTTCATATACCGGGATAATCGGCAACGAAACCTTGATCACCGTTTTGGGCGATGGACTTCCGGTATCATCTTATAATAATTTTTCCCTGAAAGTGTACTGGCAATGACATGTGGCAAATAATCTCCAACTCATTCCGACTCCGATCTGCTACCTCGGCAGGCATAATGTTTTTCGCGGCCTGTCAGAAGCTGCAATCGGCAGTGCGTCGGGCATTGTCTCGGCTTTTCTGGATACCGGATCGTCTCAAATCGTGTCGGATGCCGCTGCAAGTGTTGCCAGCATCGTTTCCGCCCTCTACATCGTCCCTGATACCGAAAATGCCACAGATGCGGCCAGTAGCAGCGCCACAATCATCAGCGCTGCCATTACAAACACTTTCTGGCAAAGAAACGGCGCGGACTCGGCGAAAAGCGCGGCCGGCATTGTCTCGGCGATTATATTCGCCGCCGTCACACATTCCGGCGTTGACAGCGCCGGAAGTTCAGCTACAATCGTTTCAGCCATAGTCATGAACTCAACAGCCTATGC
>Ga0208820_1001353_pt1 | contig 13782 bp, 9 predicted proteins | sample June2015DPH_16_5_FD_184713 | JGI IMG/M metagenome (GOLD analysis project Ga0208820, IMG submission 184713) | Peatland microbial communities from SPRUCE experiment site at the Marcell Experimental Forest, Minnesota, USA - June2015DPH_16_40... | ecosystem: Environmental > Terrestrial > Soil >...
ATAAGACCAAGGCCAAATCTGCGTACGAAGACTTCCTGAACCTCTGGAAAGACGCTGACCCCGACATCCCCATCCTGAAGCAAGCCAAAGCGGAGTACGCGAAGCTGCACTGAGGGCACTCAAGCTGAAGTGGTGGAGGTTTTGTTAGACGCTCTTAAGCGAGCTTGGTCAACGTACGCGCGCTCTGACCGAGGAACTCAAATCCAAGATAAGAGCGGAGGAATTAGAGACGCTGGAGCACAGTGTCATGGCCGCGGTCGAACCCAATAAGCGGTCGACGACCAAACGGCCCGTTGAATTCATCAAGCGGAGCACGGCTTCTCGGTCCTTGCGGATCGCAATGTGAGAGTTCTCCAAAGCAGTCTCCGCGGAAGCTCCCGATGAGGCCAGCAGGCTCAGCGCCAGCTTGCGTACCAGATACTTTGACGCTTGAACATGGCAGCGGACTGGGGCGATGGCGATGGGTGGTTGAACGGACCTTCGCTTGGCTGAACCAGTTTCGGCGACGCGGGTGCGCCAAGATTCTGGACTTCGGTCTGGCTATGCACGGGGACTGTTACATCAAGCGGATCGCGTCAGCGCGTCTAGCCCAGGCATGGGCCAACGGCCTTTCTCTTTCAATGAACTCAGTGGGCGCACAACGACAGCAAGGAACGCTTTAAGAAAAGCCCCGCTCTAGGCTATTCTTCGTTCAGCTTTATGGTTTGTGTGGGCTTTCCTGCCAGATGTTTCTTCTGCAGACAACTCATCAATCGCTCATCTTCCGCGATCAGCTTTGAGCTTCTTTGTGTTTCGCCACTTTGGATTTCAAGTAGCCTTTGCATCAACTCGGCGAAGTCTTCCATGACTCCTCCAAGGCTGGCCAAGGCTGGTTGACAGACAAGATAGGTCACGGCCAAGCGGAAGACTGGTCAAAAGTGAACAGTTTTGCGGGTGGGCTTGTGCGCAATATTGCTCAGCCCCATTATTGGAATGAGAGTATGCCTTTTTGTAGCTGCCCTCCCTCCTCTTCCTCCAGGAGCGTCCAGATTCGCGCCGTTCATCAGCGAGGCCAACCCCGTGTCTGAAGATAAATCGCCAAAAACCAAGTGCGCCATCTGTGGCAAACCCATCTCACCTGAAGATTTCAACGTGAAGGAAGACGGAAAGGCCGTCCACGCGGAATGCTACTTTGAGAAAATCAGGAAGCGAAAATCCGAGGAGCAGCTAAGAAGCAGCGTGTACCACGATCGTATACGCATGGGAACTTAACAGCGTCATGCCGACGGCGGGAATCAATCTTTTGTGGCTGCTGATCGCTGGTGATAATTGATCTGGGCGGACTGGGCTCGATTGCCCGATGGCCAAGTTTTCGAACCAGCACAAAGAAAAACGGGCTGAACTTTCGCAGATGGCGAGGAACCTGCACAAATTGTAAGCCACAGCCCTTCCCGGGGAAATGCTTCAGTGGTCATTTGGAAGCATCTCGCTCCACAACACAAGCCGTTAGATATCGGAAGGAGTTGAAGGGAGTTTTAGCCACGCACAGACATCGCAATTCACCAGTGCACAATCCTCAATTTCCCATTTCCCATGAAGCCGACACCCAATCGCTCTTTTAAGCTCATTGGAATTCGGGTTACGGCAGATAAGAACACACTCGTGACCATTAAATGGAAGTCTGTCTCTCACGGAAACCCACGACAAAGCGACGACTGTTTTCTCTGCAACTAGCATCTGACATCCCCGTCATTTTTCATGCTTCTGACTTCTGACGATCAAGGCTTCGCTGACTTCGAGAATCGGGGTCACGCTTCATTTCTATAAGAGAGACTTGCCACACTCCAAGCAACATGCCCTGAGCCGAGATGTGATCAAGCCGCAAGCTGGGCACATCCTTTGTGATCCGTATCGGGCGATCTGTGGATTCAGCCTGCGCGTCCTGTAGAGCAGCAGGATCGTGAATAGTGCAATCAGGAGACCGAAAGAAATGATAATCGCGCTCATAAGCTGCTCCTGCTCGGCTGCCGCCCACGGTTCAAGCGGCAGGTCGCGTCGGCAACCGCGACCGAGTTACTTGACTTGCTGTGTGAACACCGTTCAAAAAGTAGATGTGGCGCAGCGAGTGGATGAGCTAAGCTTTTCCTGTATACGAATATACGGCTGCGCCATCAGAGGAACAAAGTTCCTTCACATCTGGCGACAGATTACAACGGTGGCCTACTTGGTGACTGCTCAACATTGCTCAGGTTTCAGAATATAGGTTTACTGAGAAGGAAGGCGCGCGCGGGAGCGCGCCTTTCGGGTGAATGAGGAGTTGCCGACCGCGCTACGCTGCCGCGGCGAGCGGTTGGATGTGCCCGAGTTGAGTTAAGAGCGTGTATTGGTCGTAGTAGCAACCGCCCGACACCATCCGCCCCTGTTTGTCGAAGTGGCAGATTTCGCAGAAGGGCAGAGACGTCTTGCGCCCGGTCGGCTTCAGTGAAGCAAATGGCCCGTCGTTGGTTCCTTCGCATGTGAACTGGGCGACAACAATGTCTCCCGCGTCAATGTAATGGGGATCGGTGATGCGGCCATCCGAGAAGCCTTTGGCCCATCCTTCAGTCCACTCCCTGAACTTCTCCCGGCTGTTTAGCGTGATATTCCGGCCGTGATCGGTATACGCAAGGCCTTCGGCGGCGTCGCGGACGAGGCCGGCGAAGTCGCGCTTATTCCAGCTCTCGTGCGCCGCACGGAGCGTTTTCACGTTTTTCGCGCTCATCGTAAGTGTCTCCTTTCTCAAAAAGCGCAACCCGGCGGAGAGAGTCAGAGAAGTCCCGCGATCCAGGTATAGGCTCACTAGAGCGCTCCACGCGGTTTCTTCAATGATGCGAATCGCTTTTCCCGATCATCAATTCTCCGTCTAATGCGCTATCCTGGGAGGGGAAATCAGTGCGGCCATCATGATTACAGACACGGATGCGTCCGATCGCGGTGGTGCAGAAACCCTCCGCCGGTACGAACTCAATGGCGCTTACGACGAGATGTTCCGCGCCGTGGAGCATCCGCGAAAACAATATCGTCAACTTTACAACTTGCTTTTGAGCCTGGGTCCGGGCGAGCTGCGACGGAGCAAACACGAGGCTGACCAATCGTTCTTCAACCAGGGGATCACCTTTACCGTCTACGGAAGTGACAAAGGCACGGAGCGGATTTTTCCTCACGATTTGCTGCCCAGGATTATCACAGCGGCGGAATGGGAAAGGATCGAGCGCGGACTGACTCAGCGGATCACGGCGCTGAATCTCTTCCTCAAAGATGTCTATCATGAGGGAAAAATCATTGAAGACGGCGTCGTGCCCGCTAACATTGTCTACACCTGCAAACATTACCGCCGGGAAATGCGCGGTATCAAAGTACCTCGCGACGTCTACATCACGGTGGTCGGTACGGATTTGATACGAAACCCGGAGGGAAACTTTGTGGTTCTGGAGGACAATCTCCGCGTCCCCAGTGGGGTTTCTTACATGCTCACTAGCCGCAGAGTGATGAAGCAAATATTTCCCGGGTTGTTTCAGAAATGCCGAGTGAGGCCGATTGAGCAGTACAGCCAGGCGCTTCTCTCGACTCTGCGATTCCTGGCCCCCGAAGGCCGCTCCGAGCCAACCGTCGTTTTACTGACTCCGGGCTCCTACAACTCTGCTTACTTCGAACATACTTACCTGGCACGGCGGATGGGCATTGAACTCGTCGAGGGGCGAGATCTAGTGGTCCACGAGAATATCGTTTATATGCGAACCACCTTCGGCCTACAACGCGTCGATGTGATCTATCGCCGAATCGACGACGATTATCTCGACCCCCTGGTATTCGAAAGCGGTTCCGCGCTAGGTGCTGTGGGTCTCTTCAATGCCTATCGCGCCGGAAACATAGCCTTCGCAAATGCGCTGGGCACGGGCGTCGCCGACGACAAGGCTATCTATGCCTATGTGCCCAAAATCATTCGCTACTATCTCGACCAAGACCCGATTCTGGAAAGCGTCGAAACCCTGTTGATGTCCGATCCGGCACAACGTGAACACGTCTGCCAGAGGTTGGATGAATACGTGGTAAAAGCTGTGGGCGAGTCGGGTGGTTACGGCATGTTGATCGGTCCGCACAGCACGGAACAAGAGCGCTCGGAATTTCGAGAAAAGATTAACGCGCAGCCGAGAAACTACATCGCGCAACCGACAATCAATCTTTCGACCGCGCCATGCTTTGTGGACGGAGCCATCGAACCCCGTCACGTTGATCTCCGACCTTATGTGCTCTACGGCGAAAAAATTACCATTACTCCCGGTGGCCTTACGCGAGTGGCGCTGCGAAAGGGCTCACTGGTGGTCAATTCGTCTCAAGGTGGGGGCTCGAAAGACACGTGGGTCTTGCAGAATTAAGATTTTGAAGAATTGGGTGACAAAACGTCATGCTTTCCCGCGTGGCCGACAGTCTCTACTGGATGAGCCGCTACTTCGAGAGGGCGGACAATGCCTCGCGTGTGCTGAAGGCGACTTACAGCCTGATTCTGAATCCCGCAAAGTTTTCCACGGAAGAGCGTTGGTTTCGCGCCGTTTCCTCGCTAGCCCCCGGTGCGACTGCTGGCAACGTCGACCCGCAGCGTGCTCTGTTTTTGTTGGTAGCGGATCCGGAAGGGGCTTTTTCGATTGTGAAATGCATCAGCGGAGCCCGCGAAAATGCCCGGCAAGTTCGCGAGGAGATCAGCTCGGATATGTGGGAGCATCTGAATCGTCTTTTCCACGACGTGACTGGCTCTGAGCTGCAACCCAATGATGATGCAGGTGCAATGCGAGTGGTGAGCTTAGTTCGCGAAGGCTCCTACCGGTTTAATGGAATTACCGCCGCCACTATAAATCACGACGAGGCCTGGCATTTCATCCAGCTCGGCAAGTATATAGAGAGGGCCAGCAATCTCTGCGTCCTGCTTGACGCTTATTTTGTCATCGACAAACATGCTGATGATTTGGATTGGGTGGGCCTGTTGAGCAGTTGCGCTGCGTTTGAAGCTTATTGCAAGGCATGCACCGCCGAACTCAAACCGGAACGGATAGCGCATTTCCTCCTGCTGAAGCCCGAGTTCCCTTATTCGGTCCGTTATTCGTTGGACCGAATGCACGAGGCTTTGACTGCAATCAGCAATCTTTCTTTGAGCCGCAGGACCGAAAAGGTCGAAAGATTGATCGGGCGTTTGCGATCGATGGTCGCCTACGTACAGGTTGACGAAATCATTGCCGGATTGAACCAATATCTTGCGGCAATTGTCGAGCAATGTCGCGAACTGCATGCGGCTGTTCACGAACTCTATATCGAATATCCGATCGAGGGTGCTTTCCAAAGCTAATGCTCTACGCCATTCGCCATTTCACGTGCTATCGCTACAGCCAAGCCGTCTGGCAGAGCATGATGGAAGTTCGCATGCACCCCAGAAGCGAAGGTAACCAGCGCTGTTTTGTTTTTCAGCTATCGGTCAATCCGCGAGCCCGCATTTTTGGCTATACCGATTCCTATGGCAATCTGGTGCACCACTTCGACTTGCCTTCCCGCCATGGCCAGCTCACCATCATCTCGGACGCTCTGGTAAATATTGACGCTCAGCCCTCGGTTCCCGAGCTCATGGACTACGAAGGGTGGAGTGATCTGGAACAGCTCGTAGAGAAAAAAGATTACTGGGACATGCTGATCCCCAGTCATTTTGCGCGCCCATCACCGGAGCTTGAAGAGTTGGCAAAGGAGATCGGCGCGACGGAAAGGGATGGACGAAGCCCTTTGGCATTTCTGCAGGATACTGCCGCCGGTGTGCATCGCAGTTTTAACTACGTCAAGAAGAGCACCGCGGTACGTTCGCCGATTGAGCATGCCCTTCGGTTGAGACAGGGTGTATGTCAGGATTTTGCTCATGTCATGATCGCACTCGTTCGAAATGCCAAAATTCCGTGTCGCTATGTCAGTGGATACCTTTACCGCAGCAGCGAAAATGCGCATCCCGCGACGGACGGCGCTACGCATGCCTGGGTGGAAGCCCTTCTCCCCGGCGTTGGCTGGGTAGGTTTCGATCCGACGATTGATCGGCTCGTAGGTGAGGGGCACATTCGCACCGCAATCGGTCGCGATTATGCCAACGTTCCGCCCACAATGGGCGTGATGAAGGGAAAAACCGACACGCAACTCCAAGTTCGAGTTCGGGTCACGCCGTCCCAAACCCTGCTCCCTCCCGACGAGGATTTTGCGGCGGACGAAGAGTGGTCCCAATTTCTTGACGAGACCCAGCAATTGCACTTGGTCGATGCTCAGCAACAGCAGTAGTGAAGTGAGAACGAACCAGAAACTCCAGGCGTGGGCCGCATGAGGGTGGATGAGCATACAGGTTGCTCTCAATCACTGGACACGGTACCGTTACGAGAAGGCGGTCTCAGTCGGTCCCCAGGTTATACGGTTGCGTCCCGCCCCGCACTGTCGAACGCCGATCCTCAGCTACTCGCTTAGCGTCACTCCCGCCGGGCACCTTCTCCACTGGCAGCTCGACCCCCACAACAATCATCTGGCGCGCCTTCTTTTTCCGGACAAGACCAACGAGTTTGTGGTTGAGGTGGACCTCGTCGCGGAACTATCCCCCTTCAATCCGTTCGCTTTCTTTCTGGAACCTGGAGTCGAAGACTACCCTTTCGAGTACGCTCCGGAGTCGGCTAAGGATCTCGAACCCTATCGTGGGCTCGATCCGGCCGGCCCTCTACTCCAGGCTTTTCTTGGGAAACTTTCCCGCGAGACGCGAGGAACAATCAGCTTTTTGGTTGACTTGAATCGGAGGGTGCAAAACGAAATTGAATATGTGACGCGGCTCGATCCGGGCGTTCAGACATGTGAGCAGACCCTTGAAAAGTGCACGGGGTCCTGCCGTGACTCTGCATGGCTGCTCGTGCAGATTCTCCGACATTTGGGAATCGCGGCACGTTTCGTCTCCGGGTATCTGATTCAGTTGGCGGCGGACGAGAGCGCGACGGAAGGTCCGAGCGGTCCGCAGACCGACTCGGCGGATTTCCATGCCTGGGCAGAAGCGTTTTTGCCCGGTGCGGGCTGGATTGGGATGGATCCGACCTCGGGCCTGTTCGCCGGCGAGGGTCACATCCCGCTCGTCTGCGCCCCGAATGCTTCCAAGGCCGCGCCCATCGAGGGCACGGTCGAGCGGGCCAACGTGGACTTCGCCTACTCCATGTCTGTTCGCCGATTGAATGACGCACCACGGCCGTCCAAGCCCTTCACCGAAGAGGCTTGGCTCCAGGTCGAACAGGTGGCTCATCGCGTCGACGCGGACCTGGAAGCACAGGATGTGCGCTTGACCATGGGCGGCGAGCCGACGTTCGTCGGCATCGACGAGCCCGAGAGCCCGCAATGGAACATCGATGCTCTGGGATCAATGAAGCGAACCCGCAGCTTGGCTCTCATCCAATGCCTCCGCGAGAAAGTGGCGCCCGGCGCACTGCTTCACTACGGACAAGGCAAATGGTATCCAGGCGAGCCGCTGCCGCGTTGGGCGCTGAACTGCTCTTGGCGCGTCGACCGCGTCCCTGTTTGGGAGAATATCGATCTCATCGCTCGCGAAGATCAGGACTACAGCTTCGGCGCAGCCGATGCTTTCAAGTTCATGGAAGCGCTCACGCGTCGCCTTCAGGTGAGCTTCGAAAACATGCTGCCGGCCTACAACGGCGAAGCTGAGTCGACGGAGCCGGCCGGGTACATTTTGCCTATTCGCCGCCGTCAACCGGCGGGCCGGTTGTGCTGGTCGAGCCAGTTGTGGTTCCCTCGCCCGGAACGTCTGTTGCTGTCGCCAGGCGATTCCCCCCTCGGCTACCGCATACCGACCGCGTCGATGCCATGGGTGGTGCCTGATGAGCTCGAATACGAGTACGAGGCTGCGCCGTTCGCAGATCGGATCAAGCTCTCATCACGCCCGAACCGGCGGATGGATCTCTTCCAGAAAGATCCTTTGGCCGATCCGCTGCCCGCTCTCTCGAGCACAGCTGAAACTGCGCCGGAGCTGATCCGTCCGTCGCTGTGCGTGCAGGCTCGAGAAGGCCGCCTGCACGTGTTCTTGCCGTATGCGTCCAAGCTCGCGGACTATCTCGACTTGGTCTCCGCCGTCGAGGATACGTGCCAGCATCTGCACATGCCGGTGTGGCTGGAGGGCTACCCTCCTCCTCCCGATCCGCGGTTGCGATCATTCAGCATCACTCCCGATCCTGGCGTTCTGGAAGTAAACCTGCCGCCCGCGAGCAATTGGGACGAACTCGAACAGATCAACACACTGCTCTTCGAGGAAGCGCGCCGTAATCGGTTGACCGCTGAAAAATTCGGGTATAACGGCGGCCATCTCGCTACCGGCGGCGGTAGCCATATCGTGATCGGCGGAGCGACCGTGCTGGACAGCCCTTTCCTGCGCCGTCCGGATCTGCTGCGCAGCATGCTGGCATTCTGGCAGAACCATCCGTCGCTCTCGTATCTGTTTTCCGGCATGTATGTCGGCCCGACGAGCCAGTCTCCGCGCGTAGACGAGGCGCGCATGGATGCCTTGTATGAGCTGGAGGTCGCCTTTAGCAATTTGCCTGCGAGCGACTGCCCGCCCAACCTTGTGGATGGATTGTTCCGCAACCTGCTCGTCGATGTCACTGGAAACGCACATCGCGCCGAGTTTTGTGTCGACAAGCTTTATCCGCCCGAGGGTCTCGGGTTGCGCCTTGGCTTGCTCGAATTGCGCGCCTTTGAAATGGCTCCTCATGTCAGAATGGGTCTTATAGAGATGCTGCTCATCCGCGCCTTGATATGCATGTTTTGGAAACGGCCATTCGACGGCGGCCTGGTCCGTTGGGGCACAGCGCTCCATGACCGTTTTATGCTGCCGCATTTTGTCAGGCGCGACTTTTCCGATGTGCTCACCCAGTTGCGCCGGTCGGACTACAATTTCGAGGAGAAATGGTTTGCGGCGCACTTGGAGTTTCGCTTTCCGAAGATCGGGTCGATCGCTGTAGAGGGAGTCGAACTCGAGCTGCGTCAGGCCCTCGAGCCTTGGAACGTGCTCGCGGAAGAGACTACTTCCGGCCGAGCGGCTCGCGCCGTGGACTCATCGTTCGAGCGGATTCAGGTGAAGGTGTCCGGGTTCACCACGGAATCCCGCTACATGGTTGCATGCAATGGGCGCAGCCTGCCACTCTATTATACGGGCGAACCCGGAGCGGCTGTAGCCGGCGTACGCTATCGCGCCCGTCAGCTCTCGGCAGTGTTACATCCAACAATTCCCGTGCATGCGCCCCTGATCTTCGACATTATTGACCGCTGGAAAGAGCGCTCGATTGGCCGATGCGCCTACCATGTGGGATCACCCGACGGTCGCGCCTACACAGCCCTCCCGGGGAACGCAACGGAGGCCGCAGACCGCCGTCGGCAGCGCTTCCAAAAATCCGACCCTACGCCCGGGCTGATAGCGGCGCCGGAGGAAGAGACCAACCCGATCTTTCCCATGACTCTGGACCTGAGGTTGCCTCCGCCCGGAAAACAGACCCACATCGAGAAGTCGGGGCTTGTCCCATGACTGTGGATCTAACTCAAACTCCGCTCCGCTACGGAGATGCCTATGACGAGCTATCGGCCGATGGTGTAACTCCTCGGCCGCACTGGGCACACCTGATGGAGTCGTTGCAGGCGATCGGCCCCGAGGAACTGGGACGACGCTGGGCCCGTGCCGAGCGCCGCATTCGCGAGAACGGGATCACGTACAACATTTACGGCGATCCGCTCGGGGCAAGTCGGGCTTGGCGGATCGATATCGTTCCGCTACTGATTCCGGCGGACGAGTGGCGATACATCGAAGCGGGCATCATTCAGCGAGCCCAGTTGCTCAATCTGCTCCTCGAGGATCTCTACGGGGCGCAGGTCTTGGTGGCGCAGGGCCACTTTCCTGCCGCACTTCTCTACGCCAACCCCGCATTTCTCCGGCCGCTCGTGGGTGTGCGTGTTCCCGCGCACAGCTATCTGCACATGCTGGCCGTCGATCTTGCCCGTTCGCCCGACGGCCAGTGGTGGGTGCTCGCCGATCGCACGCAAGCGCCTTCGGGCAGCGGCTATGCGCTGGAGAACCGCACCATCGTCTCCGATGTTCTACCCGATCTCTTCCGTACCTCGAACGTATTGCGCCTCGCCCCATTTTTCCGTGCGCAACGCGAAGCGCTTACCAACCTGGCCCAGCGCGACAATCCGCGAATCGTATTGCTTACTCCCGGACCGCTCAACGAGACTTACTTTGAACACTCCTATATCGCGCGCTATCTGGGATTCACCCTAGTTCAGGGAGCGGACCTAACAGTGCGCAAACGCCGCGTGTATCTCAAGACCGTCGACGGACTGGAGAAGGTGGATGTGATTTTGCGTCGTGTGGACGATAGCTTTTGCGATCCTCTCGAATTGCGGGGCGATTCGCTGCTGGGCGTGCCCGGCCTCGTCGACGCTATCGTCGCTGGAAATGTGAAGGTGGCAAACGCACTGGGAAGCGGTCTGATTGAGACGGCCGCGATCATGCCCTTTCTACCCGGCCTCTGCACCCAATTGCTGGGCGAGAAGCTCAAACTTCCGTCCGTCGCGACCTGGTGGTGCGGGCAGAAGTACGCGCTCGATTGGGTGCTCGACCATCTCGACTCGGTGGTGGTGAAACCGGCGTTTCCCTCACGCAATATGGAACCGGTGTTCGGGGCCGAAATCCCGCCAGCCGAGAAGGGCAAGTTTGCCGAGCAATTGCGATCTCGCCCGCACGAGTATGTCGCGCAGGAACAGGTCGCTTTGTCCACGGCGCCGGTGTGGGATAACGGATGTCTCAACTCGCGCAGCGTAGTGCTGCGCACTTACGTGCTCAATACCGGCAGCCGGTGGATTGCGATTCCGGGAGGGCTGGTTCGTGTTGCCGAAGCGGAAGGGTCGGTCGTCTCCATGCAGCGGGGCGGCCACAGCAAGGACGCATGGGTCCTGTGGGACAGCCCCGTCGATACGTTCAGTATGCTGCGCCCGCGGAATGAGCCCGTGGAGTTGCACCGTGTCTCGCGGGTTGTGCCAAGCCGTGTCGCTGACAATGCCTTCTGGCTGGGCCGCTACGTCGAGCGCGCCGAAAACATTGCTCGGATCTCACGCGCCATGATCCCTCGCGTACGGCGCGCCGAGGAAGCAGAGCTTGTCTGCCTCATCCGCCTGCACCGGTGCCTGGAGTCGCGGCACAGCAAGTTGCCAAAGCCTAAACACAGGCGGCCGACCTCGGTTGATCTTGAACAGGAAATGACCTCACTGTTGACGGATGCCAAGCGGCCCGACAGCCTGGCTTGCACTCTGGCGGAAGTATCTCGGACTGGAGGCAATATTCGCGAGCGCTTGTCGGGCGATATGATGTTTCTCATCGGCCAGCTGCGGGACTCAATTCAGATCGGGCATGGCACGCCGTTTCTCGAGTATCCGGCGATGCTGACCGATTGTTTGGAACTACTTTCTGCATTTTCCGGAATGGAGCGGGAAAACATCAACCGCGGATTGGGCTGGTTGTTCATGACCACAGGCCGGCGTCTGGAGCGCGCGATCTATCTGACCAGGCAACTGCGCGAGATCACTACGCCGCTGACTGAGCAGGATTGGTCGCTTTTGGAATGCTTGCTCGAGGTTGCGGATAGCTCTATGACCTACCGGACTCGGTACTACACAACCCTGCAGCCCTTAGCGGTGCTGGATGTGCTCTTGGCGGATGAGACGAATCCCCGCTCTTTGGACTTTCAGCTGAGCCACCTCGCAGATCTCTATCAAAAACTTCCTCGGCATGTCCCGGTTGACTTAGAGGCGATGCGGGCCGCGCTGGCATTGTTGCGCAGTTTCGATTTGCGCAAGTTAAAGTACCCATTGCCGGGTGCCGCGGCGGAGCATGGTTCCGATGGGCTCGCTCGGCTCGCGAGTTTCCTCCAGGGGCTGGAAGGATTGCTGCCTTCCTGGTCGAATAACTTGTCGAGCAGGTACTTTAGCCACGCTCGCACCTTGCCGATCACGATAGGCCAATGATCTTCTTAGGACATGATCTATAGAATCGTTCACCGGACCACGTACAAATACAAGCATCCGGTCTCGGTCGGAACCCACGTGGCGTGCCTGAAGCCGCGCGCTTTGCCGCACCACCAGTTGGCGCAGAGCGAGCTGCACATCCAGCCGCGCCCGGCGACGCGCACCGAGCGTGTGGACTTTTTTGGGAACCGTCTCTGCTTTTTCACCATTCAGGAGCCGCACAGGGAATTGGTGATAGAGGCGCGGAGTGAAGTGATCATGGAGGGGAAGGCGACGCCTTGGCCGCAACTGGCGCTGCCTTGGGAAGAGGCAGCCCGATCGGTTCCCAACGATCACAGCCCAGCGGGGCTCGAAGCCTACCAGTTTGAATTTGAGTCGCCGCGCATCCGGGTACGGCCGGAGTTTGCCTCCTATGCGCTCCAGTCGTTTACGCCCAGGCGGCCAATGCCGGAGGCGCTTCTGGACCTGACCGCACGCATCCACAAGGATTTTTGCTTCGATTCGAAAGCGACCAGCGTTCGGACGCCAATCGAAGAGGTCTTCCGGAAACGGCGCGGCGTGTGCCAGGATTTCGCACACTTGCAAATCGCCTGCCTCCGCTCCCTGAATCTCGCGGCACGTTATGTAAGCGGATACCTTCGAACCTATCCACCTCCCGGGCAGCCGAGGCTGGTGGGTGCCGATGCATCCCACGCCTGGGTGTCTGCCTATTGTCCGGGAATCGGGTGGCTTGACGTGGACCCCACGAACAACCTTGTCCCCACGAACGGCCACGTGACGCTCGCCTGGGGTCGGGACTACGGTGATGTAAGTCCTCTGCGCGGCTTAATCCTAGGCGGTGGAGCTCATAAGCTCCACGTCGGCGTTGACATGGAGCCGATCGATTCCTAGCAAGTTGACAGAGCCAATATCCAGCCTGAGTTCCTTATCCTGTTCATGCATGTGAAGCTGCGTCGGACAATTAAGATCCGGTATTACGAGATGCCGTGATATGCCGTACGGTGAGGAGACGCACCTCGGTAGTCGAATTCAGACTAGCGGAGCTGTGACACACTTTCCGCAATTTCATCCGTCCAGACTTTAAAGCTCTCCAGAGTGTTTTGGCCGAACGTTGTCGCGATGGCGACATCGGCCGCGTCACGGCCTCGAGCGATGAGCACTCGTCCAATCCTGGGCACGTTGTTCCGTGGATCGAACGTGTGCCAGGCACCACCGAGATAGACTTCAATCCAGGCTGCAAAATCCATCAGGGGGTAAGGCGGCGGCGTCCCCATGTCGCCCAAGTAGCCGGTGCAGTAACGCGCCGGAATATTCATGCAGCGGCAGAGAGCAATAGCCAGGTGCGCGAAGTCGCGACAGACGCCCACACCCTCGTTGAACGCCTCCCAAGCTGTCCGCGTGGGGCGCGCTTGCTGATAGTCGAACGCGATATGGTTGTGGACAAAATCGCAGATCGCCTGAACGCGCGACCATCCCGGCGTGGTCTGACCGAATCGCGACCACGCCTCCCATGACAGTAGATCGGTCTCGCAATAACGACTGCCCAACAGAAAGACCAGCGTATCTTCTGGCAAATCTTGTAAAGAGTGCTGTTGAGCGGAGGTCGTCACCACGTCGGTTTCTCCCGAGTCTCGAACCACTCCGGTGCTTTTCAGGCGAATCCTCCCGATGGGCGCCACAATCCGGCTGCACCAG
>Ga0208820_1001354_pt1 | contig 13778 bp, 8 predicted proteins | sample June2015DPH_16_5_FD_184713 | JGI IMG/M metagenome (GOLD analysis project Ga0208820, IMG submission 184713) | Peatland microbial communities from SPRUCE experiment site at the Marcell Experimental Forest, Minnesota, USA - June2015DPH_16_40... | ecosystem: Environmental > Terrestrial > Soil >...
GAAGGCCGCATCTCCGTGCACAGTTCTTTGGGCCGACTATCTCTCCGCTGGCGCGGAAGATGTGCTGCCGAAAGTCCACACTGTGAACGGAGATGCGGCCTTCAAACACGGTTGGCTTCTTACGCAGGTCTCTGGGCCGATTCTGTGGATCATCCGTACAAGCAGGCTCTTGCAGATAGTCCTCCAACAGCATCAGGGCGCGCCCCTTGTAGTCCGCCTCGGCCCCGCCTGGGCAAACCGTCACGGCGGCGAGGAGCGTGCGGGCGAGCGCTTCCCAATCGCAAGCCTTGAACTTTGGGATCATCTTCTCGGTCTGCTCGGCGATGCGCGTGCGCAGCCGTCCCTGCTCGATGAGTTGGTTCACGTTGCTGAGAATGACGGTGCATCCGTCAAGCTCAAGGTGGTAGGTCGGTTCGCTGCCGGCCACCTTCAGGATGCGCAGGATACTGATGACATTGCCGAACATGGCGGACAACCGCTGGCAAAGCATCGCCTTGCGCAGCGCTTCATCCTCCGGTAAAGCTTCACCGCCGGCATTCTCCGGCGGCGGTTGCAAGGCAGGTTGATCCACGTAGGTCGTATTCTCCATAGATTGATGCGCTTTTTCGAGCGTCCTCCTGTAGTAGTCCTCGCGCAGCTTGGGCCGGTGGCGGTGGATGCGCCGATGCTCGATCAGCATGTCCACGGTCACCTGATCGGCGAGCCCGGACCTGACTCCATAGTCGGCCAGGGCCATGTCGTGGACGATTGCGACTGATCCGCCAAGTCGTTCCGCTGCCGGTGCCATGTCAGGCGGAAACGCTCCTCGGCGTCGCAGTGGCGCTGGATGAACCCGGGCGGAACGCTGGCGTCAGCGCGCACGCTGAGCGCGGCCCCCTGCTGCTGCTGTTTCCACTTTTCTTGCCACCGCTGTTCCGCGGCCGGATCGGGTACACCGGCCTGATCGAGATACTCTGCGAAATCGGAGAGGTTATAGCGCTTCTCAGAGGTCGCAACGACCGTGATCGGCTTTGGTGCGGCCGCGACCTTGCAGTTGGTCGTTCCGGGCACGCGCAGCACGCGCGCCAAGTCGAAGACGCTGTCTACGGTCCAGCCGTGCGCCGCCCCGTTCAACTTCAGCAGGCGCGCCCAGCGCTCGACGATGGCCTTCACCTTGCCGCGGTGCTCGTCGGACTCGAAGAGCTCCGGTTCCTTCAGCAGCCACCAACAGTGGAGTCCGTGGCCGGAGTGCACCACGATGCTGGGGGTGAAGGGCAGCGGCAACAGGTTGAGGGCGTCATCGATGGTCGGCGGCAGGTTATGCTTCGTGTGAATCTGGTCGCGTACATCCAGGTCGGCCCACAGGGCCACGACGCCGGCGGCATTCTCCGAACTACAGCGGTTCTCCGGACCAAAGTCCTGGGGCGACAAGCACACGCCCACATATACGTCGCGTTGCCGGAGGGACTCCGCGTACCGGGCGGCGGCATCGATGCCTTGAAACCACCGTGACCGCTTGTCCGGCAGCGTCCAGATCAGGATGTGTGAGGCATCCGGCTTCTGGCCGAATACTGTGGTGAAGAAGGTCAGTGCTGGGGAGCCAACAGCCGTGGGCGCCACCATCACTTGTCCACCTCAATGCCTACGGCGCGCGCCACAGCAAACGTGATCGCCCGCGGCTTGGATATGTCGTGCGCCTCGCCTACGGTCCTCCCGATGCGAACGCGGACCCGGAAGCCCTTGCCGCCGTCTCCCATGGAATAATCCTGGGGCGCAGCGTTCTCCAGAAGCTTGAAAGCGTCATCGAGATTCTCGGTTGGTTGAAATCTCCAGCGGGGCATCCAACCACGGTTGGCCGTAAGGAAGCGGTCAGGTCCGACACCCCAGCCCATGACGCGCTTGGCCAAGACCGCCGTAAGCTGGTCAGTGGTCATCGTGCGCCCCCGTTGGTTCTCGCGGAAGCCGCGGCCGGCGCCGACATATTGGCCCGGCCGTCCAGGTAAGCCTGGAGGTCCAACTTGGAGATCCTGATTGTCCGACTGCTGATGCGCGAGGCCCGGAGTTCGCCGTCAGCGACCAGCTTTCGGACTGTTGACCGAGCGCACTGGAGTCTGGTGCTCACCTGCGCCACGGATAGTAGTTTTGAAACCGGCATGTTCCTGTGCTCAGTTTGATTTTCAGGGCGAGCACGACGGTCAGAACATTGCCCGTAAGTTATGTCGTTGAGCGCGGCGCAGTTTTAGTTGTTGGCCGGCGAATCGGGCAGGACCGGCTTGCCCGTTTGAGGGACCGTACCGGAAACAAGATTGCTGTGTTCGATGGGAAAGTCATCCGAGATGCCAGAGGCAGCAGGCTGGGGAGCGTCGAAGGTACAGCGCTCCACGATGCCGCTGGGCGCAAGCTGGCCGCGTTCGACGGACGCGTCGTCACCGATGCCCGTGGAGTGCGGATCGGGACGATGAGTGAGATTCAAAAGACCATCGAAGGTCCGGGGGGGATGAGCTTGGTCGGTTTGTGGTACGATGATCAGGCCTTGGCATTGTTCGTGATTGCCGCTCGACCCTATGTAGGAAATGTAGGGAATTCATCCTTGGAGGCCTAGCACATGGACATCCAGAGGGACCTGCAGGAGGCTTATCGTGCTTGGGCGAAGGCGGGCATGCGGCGCACCCGCAACGTCAAGCTACCCTCGACTCTCGGCAGGGCATGGGCAGGCGACAAACTACTGCTTCGATTGAACGCGAAGTCCGTTACCTCCAACATGCAAAGCGACGCCGCAGCCTTCGAGGCGTGGGCGCTGATTCTGCGGTTGTGGCTCCGCAAGGAGCGAGCTCGGTGCATCGAGCTCGATTGGGATGCTCCGACCGATCCCAAGAACGGACATTACCAGCGTTTTCTGTATAGAGTGACGCAGTTCCAATTGCTCTTTCCGGAGTGGTTCTTTGTGGCCGATGTGAAGAAACTGCGAGACTGTCGGGCGCTTACAGAACAACAGCCAGTATTAAATGTGGCAGCGGGAGAGGCAACGGCACCGCCGGCGGGCACGACGCACGCCGAGTATGAGTTGGAATCTCGCCTAATCGTTTCTCCGCTCTTCCGTCAGCACTTTGGGCTGAAGCTCGTCGATCGCCAGTTTCCGGTCGGATTGTTCGCCGACCAGGTCACCGCCAAGACGCGCATCTTTACCGGCGGCAAGAGCGCGATCGATATCGTCGGTGTCGGAGAAGATGACTCATTCCATATCTTCGAGCTAAAGGCCAAAGACAACATCCATGCGGGGATAGTGTCCGAACTCCTGCTGTACACCGCTCTGATTCGGGAAGCAGCCGGGACACCACCTCGCATCAAATTCAAGGAGGATGCAACGCTGAGCTCACGCGCGCGCGTTCACGCGAGCCATGTTCAGCGGTGCACAGGCATTCGCGCGGTCATGCTGGTGGAGGATCTGCATCCGCTCTTGGAGCATCCGGATTTGCTAGGCACCCTCAACAGGGCGGCCGAGGCCCACTGGAACTCTGAACCTGGCGCCAAGTCGGTTTGCTTTTCCAAAGTGCTTGTCAGCGACTTCAAGAAGGCTGATGAGGCCAGTGCTTGAGCACTGTCGCGCTGACCGTCCACCGCGGGACAAGACAGATCGGCGGTAACTGTATCGAGCTGAGGGCGCTGTGCGGCGAGCGTCTCGTGCTTGACGTCGGTCGGCCGCTCGATGCACTCCCTGATGCGACTGGGTTGCTGCCCGCAACGCTCGACCGCACGGCAGCCGCGCATGTGCTGATCAGCCATCCGCACCAGGACCACTGGGGTCTGCTCGATGAAGTGCCGACGCACTGGTCCATCCATTGCGGAGCCGCCGCTGAGAAGCTGATCCGTTTGACTGCCGGACTCACCGGCAAAGCATTAGAGCGCGAAATCGTCCCGTGGGTGAGCGGCGAGCCCAGCCACATCGGCCCCTTCACAGTAACGCCCCTCCTCACCGATCACAGCGCGTTCGACGCACACATGCTGCTCATCGAGGTGGCTGGCAAGCGCATCCTCTACTCTGGGGATTTTCGTCGGCACGGGCGCAAATCCAAGCTCGTTGAGCGCCTGATGGCCTCGCCGCCTTCCGACGTCGATGTGCTGCTGATGGAAGGCACCAACCTCGGCTCTGCGAAGTCGACGATCAGCGAGGCTGATCTGGAGGCCGACTTCGCCCGGCTGTTTCGCGATACGCCGGGCCGCGTGTTCGTGTCCTGGTCGGCGCAGAATATCGACCGCACCGTAACGCTCTATCGTGCCTGCCTCCAAGCCCATCGTGTGCTTGTGGTCGACCTCTACACGGCCGAGGTGCTGACGATCCTCGCCGATCACACCAGAATCCCACAACCAGCCTGGGGGGAAAACCTGAAGGTCGTGATCACTTCGGCATTCGCGAGGCTCTACCGCAGGAACGGACGCGGGGACTTCGTCGCGCAAATGGCCCGACACGGAATCGCGGCCTACAGACTCGCAGAGTCACCAAGAAGTTGGGTCGTCATGGTGCGCCGGTCTCTGATTCGCGACTACCAGCGAGGAGGTGTCAACCCAACAGCCGATGATGCGTGGTCTTGGTCGATGTGGCAGGGCTACTTGAACAACGAGGACGGCCAGCACGTTCAGGCGTGGTTCGACGCGGGCGGGGCCACGCCCTGCCACCTCCATACAAGCGGCCATGCCTCAGTGGCGGACCTCCGAGCGTTTGCTGCCGCAATGGACCCCGCCGCTCTCGTGCCCATCCACGGCGTGGCCTGGGACAAGGATCCGTCAGGCTTTCCTCCAATCCGCCGCTTGGCGGATGGCGAGACGATGTTGATCTGACGGACATCCAGGAACTGCCGAAGAGAGGCCAAGGGACATCGCCGACAGTGCCCGGGCACCCGGGCGCCGACGCGGCGTTATCGCGCCATATCGGAAGCCCACCGGGCATCCAGAACCGGAGGGACATCGTGGAGCAGCTGGCCGGAACTCTCGCGGGCCCAGGCCTGATTCCACTTGGGCGAGCTACGGCCGGGCCGTCACAATCCACCCGGATTGCAGCGGCACGTTTTCGAGGTTCAGGATTTCCACGTGGACGTTGCTGAAGACAACCGGGAGGCTCCGCGAATAGGCGGGGTCCGGTCCATCCGTCACTTGGAAATGAAGGTGAGGCGACGTGCTGTTGCCGGAGTGTCCCAACTGCCCAATCACCTGGCCGCGTCTCACCGCGTCACCCTTCTTCACCTTTACGCTTCCTGCACGAAGATGCTCGTAGGTTGAGAACTCTCCGCCTCCATGGCGGATCACCACGTAGTTGCCGAACAGCTCCTGATAGCCCTTCTCCAGCAGCGCGCTTTGTTGCGCTTGCCACCGCGCCTCATAGGCTGCCTTGGATTCGTCCGGCTGTTGCAGGTTGCTGTCGGATTCCTGCGCGCCCTCGCGCGCCTCAACGACCACGCCGTCGGCTGCGGCCATGACATCTTTCCCGTAGGCATCGTAGTTGGTGAGCTTCGCGCCCTGGCCCGCATAAGCACGGCTATTGGCGCCCAGGCTGTCGAGATCGAGCGCGAACTCCTGACTCACTGACCAGCGGTGGTGGCTCTGCAAGGAAGGCGCGCACGCGACGTACCAAGTGCCGACGACGGGGAGGTGGTAGTCGTTCGACGACCGGTAGCGCTTCACCTTCAGCAAAGTCCTGGCTTGGACGGGCTTGCCGTCCGCCGTCGTCCCGCGCGCGGTGATGGCGATTCCGTCGACCGCTCCGTCGAAGAGCATCGGTTTCGACGCGATCACGATCGCACTGCCAGGCTCCAAGGTGCGAGTGGCGGCGAACTTCGCATTGTCGGGGAGAAACCGGCTTGTCTGGAGCGCGACGTCGTACCGTTTCAGTACTCCCTGCCGGCTCAGGATCGAAAAGGTCCTGGCTGCGCTGTCCAGGTCGCTCGCGCCCAGAGTCAGGGTGAGGGCCGGCTGTCCTCCGCGCAGGGCCTGCATCTCAAGAGCATCGATTGTGCAGGTGGCGTCCGGATTCCACACCGCCACGTTCTGGATTACTACCGAATACAGGCCGTGTTGCCGCTCCACCGGATACGAGTACACGTAGTCAGCCGCATGCACGTGCAGTTCCAACGCTGCGGCGGAAGCGGCGAGAGTCAAGGTGAAACCGAGGAACAGGATCGAGCAGTGCATCAGAGCTCCTAACGAACCACGACGCAGAACCGGACCTGAGTGTTCCGCAAAGAGGTGTCAGCTTCGGAAACGGAGCGCCCGCGGTGTCACCTGAATGGCGTGGGTGGCGCGGCGGCACGGCAGCGTTATGACCTGATATCGGAAGCCCACTCCGCGGGCTGCCCGGCCGCCAGACGCGCCAACCGCGTGCGAAGCTCCTTCGAAGTGGTATCGAGGAAGCGCGCGAAAGCCGCAGGAATCACCGAAAGCGGTACCGATTCACGGAGTGTGGAGCGGGTGTACAGGACGCGGGGCGATCATAACGGGTTGCGTGCCCGGCTCTTGTGCAACCAGGAAAACCAAGGTGCCGACCGACCACGGAACCCGTATTCGTCTGGCGCCACTCGCGTGGTCTGTCGTGGTCTGTCGGAGGCTGTAAGTCTATGAAAACATGGTAGCGCTAACGGGAATCGAACCCGTATTTAAGCCTTGAGAGGGCTCCGTCCTAACCGTTAGACGATAGCGCCTTCCGCCAGACCAACATACCACAACTCCGTGCCGGAAACCGGCGGCGCGCGGGTCACGAGATCGGGAGGCGAAACGGGCAACTTGACGCCGGATGGGAAGAGCGGCCCCGGCCCCAGGGGCGTTACCCGGGGCCGGGACGGCGACGTGCGACGGGGATCTAGTTTCTAACCGGCTCGAAATAGCCTTGCGCCAACTCGGGCTTGGCTTCGAGCGCCTTGCTCCAGCAGGCCTTGGCGTCTTCCTCCTGCCCGAGCGACTTCATGACGTGTCCGAGGTTCAACAGCGCCTCGGCGAAGTCCGGGTTCTCGCCCAGCGCCTCGCGGTAGAGCCGCGCGGCCTCTTCGGCTTGCCCCGCTTTTTGCAGCAGCAGCCCGGTGTTGTAAAGCAGCTCCGGCGTGCGCTCGCCCAGATCGACGAGCCGGCCGTGGAATTCGAGCGCCTGGTCGAGGTCGCCGCGCTCGAGAGCCAGGGCCGCCAGTCCGCGCAACGCGTCCAGCGACTTGGGATCCGAGTTCAGCGCCTGTTCGTAGACCAGTTGGGCCAGGTCGCGGTCGCCCATCTTCCAGTACGCGAGCGCCAGGTTCATCTGCGCTTCGATCCAGTCCTTGCGCTTTTTGAGGCAGGTCTCGAAGGCCTCGGCGCTGCCGCGGTAGTCGCCGCGCTGCAGGCGCACGTAGCCCAGCCGGAAACGCGCTTCGTGGTTCTCGGGATCCTTGTCGAGCACCTTCATGTAGGTCTTCTCGGCTTCGTCCTGCTCACCGGATTGCTCGAGCACCAGGGCCAGGTTCCACAGGGCCGCGACGGCGTTCGGATCCAGGCGCACCGCTTCGCGGTAGGCGTCCTTGGCCTCCTTCAACGCGCCCAGTTCCTGGCGCACGATGCCCAGGTTAGTGTAGGTCTGCGAAGACTGCGGCCTCACCTTGATGGCTTGCTGGTACGCATCGGCGGCTTGTTGCAGGCGCTGCGCCTTCTGGTGCGCCAGGCCGAGATTGAACCAGCCCTCGAAGTGGTTCGGAACGGCGTCGACCAGTAACGTGCAGAACTTGGCCGCCATCTGGAAGTCGCCGCTGGCCGAAGCCCACGCCGCCAGACCCTCCAGGGCGGCGGTAGACTGCGGGCGCAGTTCGAGCAGGTGCTCGGAGCACTCCCGCACCATCTCGTAGTCCTTCCTCGCCATTCCGATCGCGATCAGGTTGGCCAGGGATTCCTCGGAATTGGGATTGCGCTTCAGAACGCGGCGGTAGAGCTCGGCCGCCTCGTCGAACCGCGAGTCGAGCTGAAGGGCTACGGCCTTGCCGAAGATCGCGGTCTCGTTTTCGGCCTCGCGCTCAATCACGCGCTCGAAAGCGGCTAGCGCCGGCTGCGGCTGGTTCAAGTGGAGCAGGCAGATGCCCAGCCCCAGTTGGGCTTCCGTGCGGGTCGAATCCACCTGGAAGGCCTTTTGGAACTTCTCGGCGGCTTCCTGCCACCGGCCGGTGCGCTCCAGGCACACCGCCAGGTTGAACCAGCCCATCTGATGGTTCGGCTCGATCTGGAGCAGTTCGCGGTAGCTGTTGGCCGCGCCTTCGAACTGGCCCAGTTCGAACTGAACCTGACCCATGGCCGAGTAAATCTCCGCCGACTTCTCGCCTTTGGCCACGGCGCGCTGCAGTTCGCGCAGCGCCTCCTCCGCCTTGCCGTCCAAGTGCAGGGAGACCGCGCGGGCGATGTAGCGCGACGCCTTGGGAGCCTCCGTGCGCGGACTGAACTCAACGGGCCGAAGCTCCGGCCCACCACCGATTGGTTTACGCGGACTCATAATTCCACCTCTTTTCCTTTATCCGTGCCGCCCTACTCTCGTCGCCGTTACGGCTCAAGCCGGGGGCGTGCGCCCGGCTCAGTTGCTTGGGGCTAGCGTGTTACAAACCTTGCCCCAAAAATCGTCATTGTTACTCACCTTTATCCAATAAAGGCTCGGCTTGTCCTCCGGGCTGCCGAAAAACCCGACCGCGCCAGCGCGCAGCCGGTCATCCGTCCAATAATCGACCGCCTCGCCGTCCACCGATGTCGTGAACCCGCTGCCGGCAACGTCTTCCTGAATCCGGTACGGCCGGCCGTTCTGCAGCATGATGTGCAAGGGAATCTCGACCCGGTCGGTCTGCTGGCCGCCGATCACCTGATAGCGCACCAGCGCCACGTCCGGCAGCGGGCCGGGTTTGCTGATCGTCAATTGGGTCGCGTAGTAATTCTGCATATCCGCGGCCCGGAATACCCATCCTATCGTGTGGCCGTTGACCTGGCCGAGGAACTCGAAATGATAGTCGGAGAGCTGCTGCGAGGGGCGATAGAGGGCGAGCTGGCCGGCGCCGACGAATCCGGACGCGCTGTGCGACCAGCTCGTGGCCCAATCGCCCTCGCCGTACCAGCCGTCCAAGCCCTTCGAGAAATCGTGCTCCATGTGAATTGCCCCGCGGCTCTGGATGCTCTCCTTCAGGGACTTGCCTCTCCCCGAGCAACCGGTCAGCGATGTGCCAAGAGCGACCACGCAGAGAACCATCAGCATGCCCCGGAAGAGCCCGGATGCGCTCTTGAGCGCGTTGCGCCAGCGTGGCGCGGAGGTCTCGGCGATCGCTTCGAAGTCCATTTTCTCCAATTGTGCGCCGCTCGCAAGCACGATAACCTCGATGGCAAACGGCAGTTCACCGTACCCTCCGGCCGGAGTTTCCACCCCAGGGCGCGTTCCGGCGCCCACGGGGGCCAGCGGCGTCCCGTCGAGCCCGTGTCTGACGCGCGGCGAGAATGCGGCCGTGGGAATCCAAGGCCCTAGCGGCGAGGCCGAATAGGGGGCCGCGCACATCATGCTCCGCTCGTCGTTCCAGTCTTCGAACTCGACGGTGTGGAAGACGCCGTTCGGCATGTGCGCTTTTTCGACCGTGTCGTGGAAGACCGGCAGGCGGCTGGGGTGCCGGTGAGGCCGGAACACGGGCTCCAGACGCACCGTCTTGCCGGTGGTGGCGGCGTCTTGGCGCGCGGCGGGCGCGGCGATCTTGGTAGCAGGCGCGTGGCCTAGCGCCAGTTCGTAACCGGCCAATTCGGGTTCGCGCGCCGCCGGCACGGCAAACTCGGCGGAGACGCGCGGATCGGCCTTGGCAGCGTCGCCGGCCTTGGCGGGCCGCTGCGGCTCGCCCACGAACTGGAAGCTCGTTGCGGAGGGCCAGCACACGCCGCCCGCTCGCGACTGGATCGCAGCGAACTCGATGACCGCGGACTCCTGGCCGTAGGTTTCAAACCCGGCCGGTACGGGCTTGCCGGAGCGATCGCAAGCGCGGACCGGGGCGGCGGAGAACGATGACGGCGGCAGCGGATGGGCGAAGGCCAGAGCCTGCGCTCCCGCCAGCTCCACCGGCTGCGTGCCGACAGCGGCCACGAACGCCGCTACCGGCCGCGGCGCTCCGGCCCGAGCGCGTCCCTTCCCCGCGGCCGGCGGCGTAATCTCGAGCGTGTGCCGTGCCACGATTTCGGCGGACGCAGGCTCGATCGGTGCGGCGATCTCGAAAGCGACAATCTCGGTGTCGCGGCGGCGGGAGTCGAGCGGCGAAGCCTTCCATCGCGGCAACGGCGCGAGTTCCGCGGCGCCTAGCGGGAAGGGCCCCAACGGGCGGATGCGGGTCTCCGCCTTACGGAGGGGCTCCGTGAGCGGGACCGGCACGCTCGCGGCCGCGGCCGCACTGGGCGTGGACAGGTTGCGCCAGACCGGGCTGGGAAGCGGGTTCGCGGGGCATTCGTCAAGATGCCGGGCGGCGGCGATCCGGGCCAGCGTCGCATCGAGCAGGATTTCGGGCAGCAGCGCCTGGCGCTGCCGGAGACCGATGGCGATGGAGCGGACCGGCGCAGCGGCGCCGGCCTTGAATTGCGGCAGCACGGTCGCGGCCGCCGTGACTTCCAGAGCTTCGCGCGCCGCGATCGTTCGCTCGGGCGGGAACCAAGCATCGTGCGCGGAGAACGGCGACGTGGTTCCCAAGACTGTTGCCGCCGCTGGCCGCCTGGGCGCAGCCTCGAGGTGCGGCCCGCGCTCGATGGCACCGGAACGGAGCGCTCCGGGACCAAGGAGGGCGCTCTCGCGCGCGATGGCGGGCGCCGAAGGGCCAAGGGCGAGCCAGTCGCACGGCCGGGCAGTGCTCGGAACCTTGGCGCCGGCGATCTGGCCGCGAATCGCCTCGGAAACGCTCAGCACCAGTGGCGTGACGGTCCGGGAAGTCCATTCGATGAGCGTGGCCGGCGGCACGGGCAGAGAGCAGCCGGCCGTTTTCGCGGGGGGCGGCGCCGCCTTGGCCTGCCGCGGAGCGACCGCTAGGCTGGTTCCAGCCGGCAGCAGGTGCGTGGACGAGACGTGAGCCGGCGCCAGCGGGAAGAGCGCACGGCAGTCGATTTGGCACGCGGGAAGGGCGATCGCGGTGGCGGAGCGGACGCGCGGCGCCGGTTGCAGAATTCCCTGGAGCGTGCGCGGCCCGATGGCGCCGGCCGAAGCGGGCGGCATCAGCGCCACATCGAGGAGCCGAACCTCCAACGGACCCGGGATCGCGAACGTTTCCGGCATTCCGGCGCCGGAGAGGCGTCCGGCGCGAGGAGCCGGCAGATGAGTCGCCGGCTCGGCGGATGCCAGCAGGATGGCGGCCGCAGGCGTCCGGAAGCGGGGAAGCAACGCGAGTTGCTCCACGAAACCGAGGCTCGCAGTGGCGCTCGAGCGGGAGCCCTTGCGTGCGTCCGGGTAGGGCGTCGAGAAAGTCGCCGCGCGCTCGAGACGCTCTTCGAAGCGCAGGGAGCAGGCGGGCGTGCGCGCCTCAAACTGAAATTCGACGGTGCCAGCCGGACGAGGCCGGAACGCCACGGCTACGGGCCGCTGCGGCTTGGGTCCCAGATTCGGCTGGCCTGCGCCGAGATGCGCAACGCGTACTCCGGCCGCGAGAGCGGGGATCTCGATCAGGGCTTCGGGCCGGCCGAACTGGGCCCCGACGGTTATGGCTCGGCGCCGGGTGCCGCTGGCAGGCACGCTGGCGGAAGTCGCCGCGTAAGTGCCCGACGCGAGCGAGCGCCGTCCTGCAGCGAGCGCGCCGCTTTCCGGCCTGACGGGCTCGAAAGCGGAGAAGGCCGCGGCCGGTCCGGAAACCGCGGCGGACGCGGCGCGCCGCACGGGGGCCGGCAGTCCCGACGCCGCCAGCGACGGGGCTTCGGGAAGCGAAACACCAAGACGCCGGGAGACTAATTCCGGCAGCGACGCCTGCGGTTCAGGCCACCAGGCGGCATCCACCGCCGGAGCGCGTCCGAGTGCGCCGGCCTTCGGTTTGCCGACCGCCGCGCGCCCCAGCGCCTCGAAGTCCGCCGCGTTGATGCCGAACGAGGGCCTCGCCGCCTCCAGGCGCGGGAGCGTGGCCGGCGCCGCGGTGAAAGCCGCCATCGAAGCGGCGCGCCTGATTGCCGCAATCGCGCGCGCCCGAGGGGCCTCAGTGGACTGTTCCGGCGCCACCGGGGGGTCGGCGCCGATCTCGATCTCGGCCTTCGGTCCGAACGCGAAGACGGGCAGCATCGCCGTTCGGGCGAACGGACCGGCCTGCGCTTCCAGTAAATGCAGCGCACTCTGCATCGGGCGCGGCAGAGGAACGTCGGCAAGCTCTCCTCGCACGACCGCGCCGCGCGCCCGGACAGCGGTGTGCGAGGAACAGGACGGGACCGTGTGGAACGCCGCCGCCGGCTCCAGGTTGCGATTCGCAGGAACGTTGACCGCGGAAACGGAGAGCGGGCGAAGTTCGCTCAAGCGGACCGTGCTTCCGCGCGCAACGTGCGACGGCCAGCCGACGTAAGCGGTTGCCTGGAACGGCAGGAAGCCGATCTCGCCAGGCTGGCTGGCGATCTTCCCCGTCCCCCTCGGCTGTGGAGAGCGGGCCAGATCGGCCAGCCGAACTCCCGCCCGTCTGCTGGCTGCGTGGAGTCGCGGCAAGGTCGCTCTCGGGACCGCGCGTCCCGCGGCTTCGGTCGCGGCGTGGACGCCGGCCGGAATCGTGGCCGGCCGCGGGTGGACAACCAGCAGCGGCTGCGGCGGCGGTTCGTAGACGGAAAGGGGTAAGGCACAGCCCAGCGCGGGCGCCAGACCCGCGAAACGGAGCGCGGCGTGGAATCCGTCGCCGCCTTCCGGTCCGGAGCCCTCCGGCATGGCGCGGGGCATCGCGCGCCGCATCGGCTCGCGGACGAACAAGCTCTCGCGCAGACCGCACCGGCCGGGAGGAGCCTCGGTGGCGGGCGCGTTAAAGGACGCTTCGAAAGTCTCGATATCGGCCGCGCGCGGTGCAAAGCTCTGGGGCTGCGGCTCGCAATCGAGCCGCGCGAAATAGAATGCCTCGGGCGGGATCGGTTCGCCCGGCTGGGCCGGCGGCATGGCATAAACTGGCTCGGGCTCCGGTTCCGGAGGCCGCCAGGGCCGTCTGAATTCCTCGGGCTCCGGCTGCGGCATTGGCCGGCGTTCGGGAACCGGCTGGATCTCCTCTTCGTAGCTGGGTTCGACTGCGACGACGGGTTCCGGATGCCACTGGGGGAGGGTCTCGGTCTCCGGATGCAGAACCGGCGTACCCAGCCGCTGACCCGCGTCAAGCAGCCGGTCTAGCGCCAGCCTCGTCAGCTCTTGGTACCGTTTCCGATGCTCATCCGAACAGAAATCCGCATCGGTAAGCTGACGGACAAGCGACACCCGTTTCCCACAAAAGAAGCAGGGCATCCGGTCTCGACAATCCTACCGGACAATTATATGGACCTTTGGCCCCTTTTGCCAGAAGAATCAACCGGTTTAGGCGGGTTGCCTCGAAACCGCTTAAGCTCGCCGCCCGAGTTCGGAGTAGCCCGAAAAGGGACCAATGTCCTAGTACAGATGGCCATGGTTAACGGCCGGGACGCTGCCGTTCGAACCGGTTTGTTAGAGCGGTAGTGCTAACTTCCGGCAACTCTGGCAAAGTAGGGGGCGATAAGGGTACTGGTACTACTATTTGGCGCATTCTTGGGTGCAGCGGCCGTTCTGCCAGGGGGGGACCTCCGGCAAGATGCTGGAGGAAAACGAGATCGCTGGCAGTGGCCGGTTGCGAATC
>Ga0208820_1001356_pt1 | contig 13768 bp, 13 predicted proteins | sample June2015DPH_16_5_FD_184713 | JGI IMG/M metagenome (GOLD analysis project Ga0208820, IMG submission 184713) | Peatland microbial communities from SPRUCE experiment site at the Marcell Experimental Forest, Minnesota, USA - June2015DPH_16_40... | ecosystem: Environmental > Terrestrial > Soil >...
TGGCCGCCTGGATGCTAGTAGCCCGCTACATCGACCTGTTCTGGCACATCGAGCCCAGCTTTTCCGAGACTTTCACCGTCACCCTGGCGGACCTCGCGATCCCCTTCGCCATGGGCGGAATCTGGATCGCATACTTCTGCCACAACCTGAGTTCGCGGCCGCTGGTTCCTGCTTACGACGCGACGGCGCAGGACGTATTGGAGCCGGCGCATGAGTGAGGACAGGATGGCGAATCAGCCGACGCCGAATGAACATATAACCAGTCACGACGGCTACGAGCACGAGGATCTGGCTTCGAGGGGTCCGTTTTATTTTATGGCAGGTCTGACGCTGCTCGGCCTCGTCATCTATCTCATCGTGTTCGGCATGTACCGCTTCCTCGACAGTTACGAAAGGGCGAACCAGCCGCCCTTGAGCCCGATGGCGACGCCGGAGGCCGACACGCGCGCCGTAACGCATGAGGACACACAAACTTTCCCGCAACCGCGCCTCGAAGTAAACGAGCGCACCGATCTTCGCCAGTTCATCGAGGATCAGGACCAAAAGCTCGCCACCTACGACTGGGTGGATAAGGACAAAGGCACTGTGCGGATTCCGATCGACCGCGCCATGGAGTTGATCGTGCAGCGCGGCTTACCGGTTCATCCGGAAGGCGCATCTTCGGCACCGAACTCCGCAACGAAGACCTCCGCAGTGAAGAGCTCCGCGGCGCAGACTTCCGCGCCCGTGAAGAAGCAGTCCCCCAAGGCGCCGGCGACTAAAGCCGCCGCTTCGGGCAACTGAAATCGACCGCTCTGGCCGGAGCCGGGCAACCGGCGTGCCAGGAAAGGACGTTTGCAGTGTGCAACACAAGGCAGTTCGTGAACTCGATGGTGGTGTGCTTTCTCGGTCTGGCGCTCCTCGGCGGATCCGCCTGGGGCCAGGGCATGGGCAACGGCATTATGTCGCCTCCACCCAACGTGCGTCCGCCGGGATTGAAGAACGTGGGCATTCAGCAGAACCTGAACCAGCAGATTCCGCCCGACCTCGTGTTTACCGACGACCTGGGCCGCAACGTGCGGTTGGGCGATTATTTCGGCAAGAAGCCACTGATCCTCAACTTCGTCTACTATGGCTGCCCGATGCTGTGCGGCGAAGCACTCAGCGGCCTGGAGAGCACTCTGCGCGTGCTGAAGTTCGATTTAGGCAAGGAATTCGAAGTCATCACCATTAGCTTCGATCCCAAAGACACCCCCGAGATGGCGGCGAAGAAGAAAGACCAGTTTCTCCGACGCTACAACCGCCCCGGCGCCGAGCGGGGATGGCACTTCCTGGTCGGACAGCCGGCCGCGATTGATGCGGTCACGAAGGCGGCCGGATTTCAGTACCAATACGACGAGAAGACCGGACAGTTCGCGCACTCGACCGCAATCCTGGTGCTGACGCCGAAAGGCAAGATCGCCCAGTACTACTACGGCATCGAGTATCCGCCCAAGGATCTGCGGCTCGCCCTGGTGGAGGCATCCGAGAACCGGATCGGCAACGTGATGGACGAGTTGCTGCTCTACTGCTATCACTACGATCCCGAGAAAGGTAAGTACAGCGCCACCGTCATGCGCGTGCTGCGATTGATGGGCGTGGCCACCATGCTGTGCCTCGGGGCGCTTTTATTTGTGTTGATTCGCCGCAGTCCAGACAACTTTCATGGAGCGGCACAGGTCAGATAATCATGTTTGGACACTTGCCACTTTGGCCGGATAGCGCCTCCACGAACGCGGGAAACGTGGACGCCCTCTACATTTTCCTGCTGCTGGTTTCGGGCATCATGATCGCGTTGATCTTCAGCGTACTGACGGTTTTCGCCATTAGGTTCCGGAAACGCAGAGGGCAGCGCGCCGTACAAATCGAAGGTTCCCACCAACTGGAAGTCACCTGGTCCATCATCCCCTTCTGCGTGATGCTGGTGTTTTACATCTGGGGCGCGGTTATCTACTTCCAGGAACGCACGCCTCCACAGGACGCCACCGAGGTCTACACCGTTGCCAAGCAATGGATGTGGAAGTTCGAGCACAAGGGAGGGCAGCGCGAAATCAACGAACTCCATGTGCCTGTGGGCCGCGACGTCAAGATGATCATGACCTCGCAGGACGTGATCCACAGCTTTTTCGTGCCCGCCTTCCGCATCAAGCAGGACGTGCTCCCGGGCCGCTATACGACCCTTTGGTTCCGCGCCACCAAAGCGGGCACCTACCACCTGTTCTGTTCCCAGTACTGTGGAACTCAGCACTCCGGAATGGTCGGCTGGATAAAGGTTATGGAACCGAGCGACTACGAAGCCTGGATGAGCGGCGGCGGCAACCAACCGCTAGCCGTGACCGGCCAGAAACTGTTCTCCGAACTGGGCTGTGTCACCTGCCATCGCTCCGACACGCAGGGCCGGGGTCCGGACTTGGCCGGTGTCTTCGGCAAGCCTGTGCTCCTGCAAGATGGCCGCACCGTGACCGCCGACGAGAATTACATCCGCGAGTCGATCCTGGAACCGGGCGCCAAGATCGTCCAAGGCTTCAAGCCCGTCATGCCGACGTTTCAGGGGCAGGTCAATGATGAGCAACTGAATGCGCTGGTCGATTACGTGAAATCGCTGGCCGGCCCGCAGTCGGGACGGTCCAACAATACGAACCCCGTGGCAGGGGCTAGTCCTCAACTTTAGATGGAAAAGTGCAGGTGATGAGAATGGCGACGGCTGTCGTATCGGATTCTGGAGAACGCGAGACCTACCTGAATGCAGGCTACGGGCTCAAGTCGTGGCTCCTAACGGTGGACCACAAGCGCATCGCGCTGCTCTACTTGATGTCGATTACCTTCTTCTTCTTTATTGGCGGTTTCTTCGCGCTGCTCATCCGCCTGGAGTTGCTGACCCCGGCAGGCGAACTCGTCCAGTCCGACACCTACAACAAACTGTTCACCATGCACGGCCAAGTCATGGTCTTTTTCTTCCTTATTCCTGCCGTGCCCGCCGTGCTCGGCAACTTCCTCATCCCGCTGATGATCGGGGCCAAGGATCTAGCCTTCCCGCGCATCAACCTGCTCAGCTGGTACCTTTACATCATCGGCGGCACTCTGATGATCTACACGATCCTCAATGGCGGCGTCGACACCGGTTGGACTTTCTACACTCCCCTCAGCACTGAGTTCCTCAAGACCAACGTTATCTCCGCCATCGTCGGCATCTTCTTCGCGGGCTTCTCCTCGATCCTCACCGGACTGAACTTCATCGTGACCATCCACCGCATGCGCGCTCCCGGAATGACCTGGAACCGCCTGCCCCTGTTTGTCTGGGCCCATTACGCCACCAGCATCATTCAGGTGCTGGGCACGCCCGTCGTCGCCATCACCCTGGTGCTGGTAGCGCTCGAGCGTCTCTTCCACCTCGGCGTTTTCAATCCGATGCTAGGTGGAGACCCACTCCTGTTCCAGCATCTGTTCTGGTTTTACTCCCACCCCGCCGTCTACATCATGATTCTGCCCGGTATGGGTATCGTCAGCGAAATCGTTTGTTGCTTTTCACGCAAGCGCATTTTTGGCTACAAGGCGATGACGCTAGCCGTGGTCGGCATCGCTGTGATCGGCTTCCTGGTCTGGGCGCACCACATGTTCGTGGCCGGCATCTCGCTCTATGCCGCGCTCATCTTCTCGCTGCTGAGTTATTTCGTCGCCGTGCCCTCGGCAATCAAAGTGTTTAACTGGACCGCCACCATGTACAAGGGGTCCATCACCTACCAGACCCCTATGCTCTACGCTTTCGGCTTCATCGGCTTGTTTACCATCGGAGGCTTGACCGGCCTGTTCCTGGCCTGCCTGGGCGTCGACGTGCATGTGCACGACACTTATTTCATCATTGCGCACTTCCACTACATCATGGTCGGAGGCATGGTGATGGCGTACCTCGGCGGGATGCACTTCTGGTGGCCCAAAATTTCGGGCCGCATGTATCCCGAGGGCTGGGGTAAACTCGCCGCGCTCATCGTCTTCATCGGATTCAACCTGACGTTCTTCCCCCAGTTCATCCTGGGCTATATGGGAATGCCGCGGCGCTATCACTCATATCCGCCCGAATTCCAGATCCTGAACGTGCTCTCGACCGCGGGCGCGACTATTCTCGCCGTCGGCTATCTGCTCCCCATGGTCTACTTCGTGTGGTCCATGCGCTACGGCAAGCCAGCCCCGCCGAACCCTTGGAACGCCGCGGGCTTGGAGTGGCAGACTCACTCGCCGCCCCCGACCTTCAACTTCGACGAGCAGCCGGTCGTGACCTGGGAAGCCTATAACTACGACGAGATAGACAAGATTCCGGAGAAGGAGGAGGTCCCCGTTGCACACTAGTCAAGCCGCCGTCGACGAACCCGCACACGAGAACCCGGCGCTCCTGCACCACTTCGCGACCAAGGGACAGCAGAAAAATGCCGCCAGCCTGGGCATGTGGCTGTTCCTCGCCCAGGAAGTTATGTTCTTCGGCGGCCTCTTCTGCGCCTACCTCGTTTACCGCTACAAGTACTTCGGAGACTTTGGCTCTGCCAGTCAGCAGTTAGACATTAGACTCGGCACGACTAACACGGTGGTACTCATCTGCTCCAGCTTGACCGTGGTTCTAGCTATTCGTGCAGTCCAGCTTGGCAAGCGCACGGCGCTCGTGTTCTGGCTGCTCGCTACCATCTTGTTCGGTCTCGCCTTTCTGGGCATCAAGGCCGACGAGTATGCCGAAAAATTCGAGAAGCATCACGTGCCCGGAGCCAGCTTCAGTTATCACGAGTTGCTTCCCGGACAGGAGAAGTTTCCTGCGGCGGAACGCCAGTATGCCAACCCCCATCACGCTGAGATGTTCTTCTCGCTCTACTTTGTGATGACCGGCATGCACGCCCTGCACATGATCATCGGCGTCGGCCTGTTCGGATTCCTTGCCTACAAGGCCTGGCGGGGCAAATACACACCCGATTACTACACGCCCATTGAAAATGCAGGATTGTACTGGCACTTCGTCGATATTGTCTGGATTTACTTATTCGGTTTGCTGTACCTGATCGACCGTCATAGGTGAGATAAGTCATGTCTGATCACAATCCCGCTTCCGAAAATACGTCCGAACACATCTCCGAACACATTTCGTCGCTCGGTTCTTGCCTCGCGATCTGGCTGGCCTTGCTCGCGGGCACCACCCTGACCGTGGCTGCCGCCTTCATCGACCTCGGCCCGTTCAACACCATCGTCGCCCTCACCATCGCGACCATCAAAGCTACCCTGGTCGTGCTCTTCTACATGCATGTGAAGTACACGCATGAGAAGCTGACCGGTCTGGTTATTGTGAGCGCGATCTTCTTCCTGTTCATCCTGCTCGCCCTCAGCATGGCGGATTACACCACGCGCCTGTGGCGCTGACGTTTCGCCGGCCACTCGATGGAGGCGCCGGCCAAGGCCCGCAACCGGCCAGAAGGCAGGTTGCAAAAACTCCGGCCCTGGATATAATTCAACTCCATGGCAACCGGGCCGGAAGTCGCAAAAGCGCCGGGGTTGGTGCCTGACGAGCTGAAACAAGAGCCGCGCTCGAAGGGCCTGACTACCCCGCGCAAGAAAAAGCCGAAAGAACTTGCCGTCATCACCGAGTGCTGTACGGGCTGCGCCGGATCACCGGCCTGCGTAGAGTATTGCCCGGTGGAAGACTGCATGTTTTGGATTCCCGATGACGATCATCCACCGTATGGCCGCATCGAGGTAGACCCGCTGCTCTGCATCGGATGTAAGAAGTGCCTCAGTAAGGGACCAGAGGGGGCTTTCCTCGACGGATGCCCGTGGGACGCGATCGTTATGATAGACATTGCAGAAGTGGAAAAAGAAGTCGGGCCGATGACCTACTAGCGGTAGGGTTTGTGTGGGGACGGGGCTTCGCCCCGTCCAGGCGGGGCAGAGCCCCGCCTCCACAAAGGCCCCCTCAACACCTACTTGCTGGCTCTCTCCTGTATCGCCCGTTCGGTCTCAACCGCTTGCCGACGCAGCCGCTCCGGAACTTCGGGCAACTCTCTCTCGTAAGGACGGATCGAGGGCAGATCATCAAGTTGGCCAATCAGATATAAGGCGCGAAGGGCCTCCCAGACTTGTTCTTCCCCGGGTTCAACAATCGCAAGCGCAGTTCCTGGAACTACACTGGCGCCTGTCGCCGTCGAGAGTGTGCGCACGCGGCCAGTGATCGGCGAACGCAACTCGCGAGTCTCCTGACCATCCTGCAGTTTCGCGATGAGTCCACCCGCGTGGATGGCCGTACCCACCCCCGCAGTATCCATGACACGGCCGGCGGTGGGTGTGGTAATCGCAACCGGCTGCAATAAAGAAACAATCTGCGGTCTCCCCGAGCTGTCGCCAAAGCTGACCAAGGATAGGGCAGCATTGCCGCGTACCATCAGGGAGGGGTCTTCCAACATCTTCAAGAGCGCCTCGTGGAAACCGGGCCCAGTCGTGTCCTGTCCCATCACCCAGGCATCGGTGCTGCGCACCTCCTCGCGCGGATTTGAGGCCAGCCGCACCAGATCGGCATACCAGCGTGCCGCGCTCGGGTCGTGCCTCATGCGCTGGCCGAGTTGCACAATGGCGTGCTGGATGTGCCGCGGATGACTGTTGTCATTGAGGTACTCGTTCATCTCTTTGTTGGTGAGCGCGCGGCCAAACCATGTGCTCCACCAGAACAGGAACGGCATGAGCACAACCAGCCACGCCGTGAGGAAGAAAATAAGCCGGTTGCGCGTGGACATGCGGGGCCGTGACGGCTGTGGCGCAGGCTTCTCCCCGGCATCTGCGGGCTTGTCCTCAGGCACGAGCGGGATGGGTTGCACAGCCATGCTTGGTTTTCCCGCCCCTAACTCTCACTCTCTTTGGGCGCAGCGTCTTTGCTAACAGGAGTTAAGTTCGCGGTTGCTTTGGGCGCGACGTTAGTCGTTACTTTAGTCGTTACTTTGGGAGTTACTTCGGCGGCCGCTTTCTTCTTGTTGAGAAAAGCGAGAGCTCCACGATCACGCAGTTCCCAGAAAGCATTCAAGAAAAAGACGGCGGAGAGACTCAATAGGATCAAACTCATGAACAAGCCGTCCACCGTTGTGACCGTACCCGTGACGATGGTCCAGGCAATCCCCACGAGAGGGACTATGCCCATGACAATGGAAATCACTAGCATCATCGGAAGCAACAGCCCTCCTTATTCCTGCTCAGATGGCTTCCAGTCCTACGCGCACGGAAGAGTCGAAGTGAATCGGTCGGTCCGATCTCAGCTTATTGCGCCTTGAACGTTACATCCACGGTCTTGCTATCTTTGGCCGCCAGCGTGACCTTCTCCTCCTTAGTGCCCAACTTTTCCTGCACGAAGGCTAACGTGTAGTCGCCTGGGGGCAGACCCTTGATTTCGAACTTACCGTCGGGCCCGGTGACCGCATAGAACGGGGTCTTCACCACGTTGACATACATTTTCATCCAGGGATGCTGGTTGCACTTCACCGGCAGCATGATTTCCTCGCGGGCGAAGCTTTTCTCCAGCGCCGGGGACTGCGGAGGTTGCGACTCATTCCACTCACGGTTGTCGGCCGGAGTGGGATGGATATTGTGAGTGGTGGGGTCGCTGTTGACGATCTTAAGCGTCTGCCCAGCCATCACTCCCAAGACATGGGGATGGTACTTGCAGCCGCTTTGATCAAGGGTCACGGCATCCTTGGGAACGTCAAACGTCCGGCTTCCCAAACCTTCCTTCACGTACACGAAGACGTTGTCTAACTTGCCGCCGTCCGCGACCACTGTCTCGGCCATGTTCATGCCCTTGCATGCCGGATCCTGGCTCATGTCGATTTTCGCCGCCTTTGGGGCGGTACCGTCAAAACTCACCGTGCCACTGACACTGGCAGCAGTCGCCGGATCGATCGGTGTCGCCGCCGGTGCGGGTGTGGCCGCGGTGCTTGGAGCGGCAGACTGTTCCTCCGGCTTCTTGCTGCACCCAGTCAGTAGAACGAGGCCCACGACCGCGCTTAGACAAAGAGTAACTAAGCATTTTTTTCGATTCATGATTTCCCTGCACCTTTCCTGGAATTGGGTTGAGATCCTTGCCCTATTTTACTGCCCGCCGCCCGTTCCCACAGGTCGCTTGTTCACCACGGAGGGCGGAACGCCCCGAGCGTTTCCACTGGCTGGCTTTGTCGGGGGAGAAGTTCTGTTGCTGCTGGTTTGGCTGCGCCCCATGGCTCCGGCCACACGGCGTTGCTCTTCCGGGGTGAGCTGGAAAATATAATCCACGAGCAGCCGCGTGTGATCCTTATCATAGCCCTCGAATGTGGATGGCGTCGGTCCGGCGAACACCCAGTGGTTGTTCAGGCGCTTGAACAAACCGGAGGGCATCGCTGTCCCAGGACTGATGGCTTGTGGATCGATGATCCAGCGTTCAACCCAGTCCGGCTTCAGACGGTCGTGCGCCAGAAGAAAATTGGGCGCCGTGGCAGTGCGATCGTGCGCCGCATCGCCGGTCGCGTGACACTTCAGGCAAGGCGCGGCGGTACTAGAGAACAAGCCGCGTGCCATGTCCGTTTCCTTCGCCGTCAACGGCGTCGTCGCATCCGGAATATAGGGAAAAGGCTGCCGCGAGAGTGCCGCAAAGAAGCGCACCAGCTTGCCCAGTTCGTTCTCCGAGAAGCTGAAAGTGGGCATCCGCACCTGGAGGTACGAGCGCACCCCGTTGCGATCCGTATCGGTCTCGCTTAACGATGGACTTAACGACGGATTGGAGAGGAAGCGCAGCAGCCACTGGGGATTGACCCGTGCGCCTTCCGTCAGCAGCTTGGGGGGAAGCTGCTCCTGCGCCTCCTGATACTGCTTCATTCCCATCAGCGCCGTTTGTTGGCCTGGAATGAATTGGTGGCAGCCCATGCAGTTGTACTTCTTGACCACCCACCAGCCTTCCTGGATGTCACGCCGGTAGTCGAGAGGCCGGTATTGATAATTCGCCGGAAGCGCGCTCTCCTGGCTCCCCATCAGGAACGTGGTCAGGGCGCGAATTTGTTCCGGCGCCAGGTGCACGTTTGGCATGCGGAGTTTCTCAGTCTCCGATTTGATCTTCCCCTGGTCCCACACATTCGGTTCGGCAAGCTTGTGCTCGAAGAAGCCCAAACTTGAGTACCAGGGTTTTGTTGCGGGTCCCTCTGGGAGACGCGCACGATCGTCCGGATCCTTGATGGGTTCGCCGTCTCCCCGTTCCGCCATCTCCGTCAGCAGAGCGAAGTCCAGGCGTTCGATGGGCTTGCTGCCTTCGAAGGTCAGTTCCGTCCCGATCCTTCCCTCATCCTCCAGGCCGGAGATTTCATGACATCCAGCGCAGCCGAAGTGGCGGATCCACTTCTTCCCTTCGTCCTTCAGCTTGGGATCGTCCATGAAAGCGGCATCGGGATAGGAGCTCGGCTCCTTCTTCTTCAGGGTGACCAGATAGGAGGCGACGTCCGATGCATCCTGCTCGGTCAGCCGCAGGCTGGGCATCACCGTCATGTTCTGGACTTGCAGTTCATGGCCGTCGTTCGGACACTTGCTATGTTGCAGGTCGAACACAAAGGGCAAACCCTTCTTCGCATAGTCTTCGGGACCAATGTCCTTTTTTTCGTACAGACAATAGGGACGCGTGCGCTGGCGCGCGTTGTGCACCCAACGCACCAGGTAATCGTAGTTTGCCTTCTCGCCAATGCGCGTCAGGTTGGCGGCAAATCCCCCGCCCTGCATCTGATCGCCTTCTCCGATCGAGTGGCACCCCAGGCATCCGCGCGTCTCGAACAGTTCCTTGCCTCGCCCGGCATCTCCCGGATTGTGCTTCACCGGCGCATCTGGTAACGCCGACTGCCACAGGTACGCCGAGATCGCCTGAATCTGCTGGTCATTGAGCCGGAAATTCGGCATCCGCGTGGTCGGACGAAAATCGGTCGGCTTCTTCAGCCACACCGGAATCCAGTTCTTGTTGAGCTTCAACCGGACGTCCTTTAGGTTGGGCCCGACTTTCTTCATGTCCTGCAGCAGGCTCTTAGTGGTTCGGTCGAGCTGCACGATCCGCAAATCCAGTTTGCTGTTCGCGACCCGCAGCGCCACCGCCTGGTCGTTCAGACGATTGGCTTCCTGGTTTGTCTGCGCGGCATCGGCCTGCTTCATCAAGTACGCGGACTGCTTCAGGTTCTCCTTCTTCTCCTGCTCCATTTGCTTGATCTGTTGCGCCATGGAGTTCAGGTCTTCCGGTTCCTTGTCGTAGCCCTCGAAACGGTGGCAGCCCACGCATCCGCGCTGGCGAAACAAGTCTTTGCCCTCGCTGAGAGTCCAGCCCACGTCGCCGCTCACGAGTACCATGTCCGCGGCGTGGCAGGTCTGGCAGCCCGCCTCGAAGTTCGGTTTCGGAAACAGCGGCCAGAGCCAATGCTCGTAATTGCCGTGCGCCTTCTCAACGCTGGTGGTGGCCCGTCCATTCCCCTGGTGACAGGGAGAGCAGCCGAACTTTTCCGGATCATGGGTCTTCAGCAGCTCCGCATCGGGATGGCTGGTGAAAGCCCGGGCAACCGCGTCAATCTGTTTCCCTTTTGGCGCCATCGATGCCGCGGTCAGCTTGACGGGCTCGCGGATCCCCATGTGGCAGGATTCGCAGCGATCCACAATATTGGCTTCGGCCACGTTGATCTGCAGGATCGCCGGCTCCAGCGCCTCCGTTTTGTCCTGCAATCCCCGAATCTGTGCCGGCGTCAGGTTCACCATGTTCTCCGACACATACGCATCGAGCTTCGCTTTCTGGTCGCTGACGGGCTTGATTAACTCTCCCAGTTCTGCGCTGAGTTGGGCTCGTTCCGTCTTGAGGTCGTTGTAGGTTTCTTCGAGTTGCGGGTAGGTGTAAGTCGCCTTGCTGCCGTCCGGGTACTCGACTACCGCCGTCTGCTGCTTGTACTTCTCCAGATCTTTGAGCTTGCTTTGCTTCGAGGACGCGTCGGTTGTGGTCTCGATATCGTAGGTCAACGCATTCACGTAGGCGCGCCGATCGGTGAAGACGTTCTGCACCGCCAGGATTTTCGCGCTTAGAGTGCGCAGCTTTTCGTTGATCTCCTTCGTCCGCGGCGCCGCCTGCTGATATGTTTGCTCGTAATCCTGTTTCAGCTTGTGGTAATCGCTATTGCCCTCGACATCTTTTTCCGATTGCGCCGAGGTGGAACGAGCCGTCTTCAGAAACGCGGAGTAGCGGTCTTTCCATTCGTGCTGGAAGGCCTTCCAGGGACGCTGTCCGAAGTCTTCGTCCCACAGCGCCCAGAATAGCGACGCCGTCAGGACTACCATCGACACCACGTACCAAGTCGCCAGTGATTTCTGAACTAGCGGATCATTCTCCGGGACGGGCTTTTCGGGCACCACTTCCTCCTCAAGTTGTGGGACGGGGCTGCGCCCCGTCCCGGCGGGGCAAAGCCCCGCCTCCACACTCACCTACACGTTGAACCAGGGCGTGATCCACACGTATTTGATATGAAACAAAAGCCGCAGCAGCATCTTGATCGGCAGGGCAAACATGGTTAGCACGAAGAACATCATGATCGAATACTGCAGGAAGCTCATGCGCTTGTAATCCTTCGGGTTCTGGCGCCGGAAAAAGGCGTGCAGGGCGAACCCGCCCAGCGCGTAAAAGCCGCCCACCACCACCGCTCCGAAGACCGCCTTTACCCAGTTGGAGGTGATTCCGAACAGGTCCGGCAGATCGCGGTTGACCTCATAGATGAGGCGGTTGTGGTCCCAGGTTTGCCCCGGCCAGAACCATTGCCACCCCGGTCCCCGTATGAAGGTCCCTATGATGATCATCGAGACCCACAGCACAATAAAGCCGAACAGGAACGTCCCGATCGCAAACTTGCGCTGCTTCCAGGTGTAGTAGCCGCTGCCCAGCGGGTTGGTATCGATGTAGGGAATCACCATCAGCCCTATGATGATCAAGGTCGGCATCACGACACCGGCAATCCAGGGATCGAAATACACCAGCATTTCCTGTAAGCCGAGAAAGTACCAAGGCGCCTTGGCCGGGTTCATGGTCAAGTTCGGGTTCGCCGGCTCCTCCAGCGGAGCATTCAGCGTGATCGACCAGATCATCAAAATAATGGTGACGATGACGGCGGCCAGAAACTCCACCCGTAACAGAAACGGCCACACGTGAATTTCTTTCTGCCATCCCGGCTGAAAAGGCCAGGTCTTGCGATATTGGGTCTTAGCCGCCGCCGCATCGCCTTCCAGTTGCGCGATCAACTGATCATTGGCGTGTGCCTGCTTCCATCCCAGATAGATATAGAAGGCGAGCAGTGGAATCAGTGCCACGATGGGCACGTTGTCAGGGGCGGAGGCTATGTCCCACAATTGCTTCCAATCCATAATTATTTGCGCGAACTACCGGCGCGCCTCCTTGATTTCGGATTCGAGCACGACCGACGCCGGGCCCGAGATGCCGCCATCCTTTCGTACGCGCCAGAAGTGCACGATCATCAGCACCGAAGCGACGATAGGAATGCCGATGCAATGCCAGATGTACGAACGCAGCAGCGCGTTCGCGTCCACGATCGACCCGCCCAGCAATCCGAAGCGAACGTCATTGTAGGGCGTCATGCCCAACATGTGACCGAAGGGGCCCTCATGTCCGAGGAACGGTGTAGCGCGAGCCATGTTCGTACCGACAGTAACCGCCCAGAAGCCGAGTTGATCGTCGGGCAGCAAGTATCCGGTGAATGAAAGCAGCAGCGTGAACACCAGCAGCAGTACGCCAATATTCCAGTTGAACTCGCGGGGCTTCTTGTACGAGCCGGTGAGAAACACCCGAAACATGTGCAGCCAGACAGTGATCACCATCAGGTGTGCCGCCCAACGATGCATGTTGCGCAACAACTTCCCAAAGGGCACGTCATGCTCCAGGTAGAGCACATCGCGGAAGGCTTGCACTTTGGTGGGATGGTAATAGAACATCAGCAGCACGCCCGTGAAAGTGAGCACGATGAACAGGTAAAACGTGATTCCTCCCATGCCCCAGGTGTAGCTGTAGCGCACCGCATCGCGGTTGATCTTGGCCGGATGCAAATGCAGAAAGACGTTCGACAGCACGCCCAAGGCGCGATTGCGCGGGGTGTCGTCGTGCTTGTGGCGAAAGATGGAGGTGAAAACCTGAGTCTTGGTCGGGTCCTTGAGAAGATCGACCTGTTCCTTGGCCTTGGCCGGCAAGTCGGTCTTGAGCGACTGCACGTCGGCCTTCACCCCTGTGGCCACTCGCTCCAGGATGCCGGTTGTCTTCCCGTTCTTCCCGTTCTTGCCGTTCGAGCTATTCTCTTCTGCCATTTTCTCTCTTTTCTGCTGGCGCATCTGGCGAGTTCCACCAATGGGCCGTTCACTCTTCAAGCGAGCTCAAGTCAGACCTATGTCGACAAAAACGCTCCTGGATCATTGAACGCGCTCGGCTGACCCTTAGGCCACTGATAAAGCCGGGACGTGTCCACGACGATTTCGCCGTCCGGAGCGAGCTGCACGAAGGCGCGGTCCATAGGCCGGGGCGCAGGCCCTTCGAAATTGATCCCTTCATCGTCATAGCCGCTACCGTGGCAAGGACACTTGAACTTGTTTTCGCTGGCCTTCCAGTCCGGCGTGCAGCCCAGGTGTGTGCAACGAGCGTAGATGACAAAGATGCGGTCTGGCCTGCGATCAACCCAGATGCGATATTTCTGCTGCCATTTCGTGT